>Ga0116112_1000597_pt1 | contig 27490 bp, 44 predicted proteins | sample June2015DPH_8_15_FD_89721 | JGI IMG/M metagenome (GOLD analysis project Ga0116112, IMG submission 89721) | Peatland microbial communities from SPRUCE experiment site at the Marcell Experimental Forest, Minnesota, USA - June2015DPH_8_150 | ecosystem: Environmental > Terrestrial > Soil > Wetlands... | reverse complement strand
CAGTTCGAAATCTTGGGAAATCGACTCAATGCCCTCGGCGAGAGCGGCTTCGAGCGGGTCTTTCCCGAGGAGCGCTTGAGCGACCGTGGTCATTCTGTCTCCACGAAGGCCACGAAATTTCGTTGGAGAGTTCCGGTATCGACAAAAGCTGGCCTTGATGGCCGTTTGATTTTCTTTCCGCGTTTCACGATGTAGCGCGGATTTTTGAAGCGGTTCGAGATGCCCTCAAGCGACGCCTTGGTCGGAACGCCTGGAATGAGACCGTCATAGGCTTTTATCGTCAGCGATTGCCGAAACAGATTTTCGATCTTGGCGCAGCCAGCCTCGAATGGATGCTTATTGACCGCCCCCCCCTGCAACATGGTCTCTAGCGCGCCTGCAATGCCTTCCTCGAGCATCGAGCCGATGTTCGATCCATAAATCTCCGAGAATGTCTGCATGAGGTGATATTTTTTCTCAAGCGCCTCCGCTACCGCGCCCGTGGTTTTGCCAGAGCGATAAGGGGCTTCGGTAACACCGAGCACGAGTTTCACGATATCCCCCATCCGGTCGAGCCACGCTGGATCAGTGATAGGGCCAAACGGCCCCACGGGGTCTTTAATAGCTGCAACTGGTCAATCGTCAGATTCTCGACCCATTTCGCCATCTGGAAGCTATCGGAGGTCGTCTCGTCCGAGGCCGCGACGATCATGCCAGCATTGAAGCCATTGAGATCGAATTTATTCTGGAGCGTCTGAAAAAACGTCGGATTGCTCGATGATGAACTGTCGACGCCAAACTCAATCAGCGCATGGCCGGCAAGATTATAGACCGCGACGTCGTAAAGGCTCGAGATCGCGCCGCTCGTTTGGCCACCCGGTGGAATTTGCTGCAAAATATCTGGAACGACATAAATCGCGTAATCATAGGCGAAATTCACTTGCGGGTCGGTCGGCGCCACGACGGTCGTGGCGATTCCCATGACCGAAACCATGAAGCCTTGAAAACCCGCAAGCGAGACAGTCATGGCGTTATCCGTAGAAGTTGATATTGAGTGTCGCCTGAAGGCCAACTGGCGCGAGAGACAGAAAATCCACCGGTCCATTAAAAAATAAGTATGTTCCCGGAGCCACTGGCATACCAGACGTCGGCGTCGCGGCCGTTCCGTCCGTCCGATAGCGGAACGGACCGTCCTCGCTGACAATGACGACGGTTCCCGCTCCAGCAGGGATAGAGCCGCCAGCAGCGGTCGCGAGCGAGACCGCGCCCAACATCGGATATTGCACGTATCCGAGATCAGTGGTCTCGGAAATGGATAGCGAGACGGGCGTAAGAGCGTTCGTCAGCATAGGTTATGCTCTCCTGCGGCTCTGGCCTCGGCCGGGCGCTGTCTGTCGCGCACCACTCTCCGCCATCTCACGCGCGCGTCGCTCATCCATGACGACCTTGATGTTTGTCGATTCAAGCGCGTTCTTGGGAGGCTCATCAAATGAGCTTTTTGGCCGCAGCCCCGATTCCTCGGTTATGTCGATCGAGAACGATTCGAGCTTCGCGCCCGCGCGCATATTGTTCGCATCGTTCTGTATTTCTTCCGCGAATTGAATTGCCGCCGCCTCGCGCTGTTGCTGCCCCACAGCGTTTTGGAATTCTTTGTTGCGCTTAAACGTGCGCGAAATCTTGTCGATCGGGATTTTCTTATCGATCGAATAAATCAGCGAGACGGATTCTCTCGCGCGGTCCAATTCCTCAACAGCGTGCATCCCGAAAAGGGCGTTGTGCGCCACGATGACATCAATGTGCTCGGGGCGAAGATCAAGCGGAAGAGCAACTTGCTGGCCCGCTGGGATTTTGATCGAGCGTTGAACCGGAAGTCCCGGAACTGGAAAATAGAACTCGTGATCCTGCGGCCGGGGGTTGGCGATGTGAAGTATTGACATTTCTGGTCCTTTTGCACCGGGACGCCGGTAATTCGCGGAGCCAGGGACCGGCAAAACCTGGGGTGCGCGTGGCGCGGGCGGATTACCGCCCGCGTCGCCTCCTGCTCCCAATCCTCACGGATAAGGCATTGAAGTCTCTTTGTTTCTCGTTCGTGCCCATCGTCTTCGTTGACCTTCGGAATATCGAGCTTTTCGCGCCAGTTTTTCGGCTTCCGACAGATTATTCCACGAAGCCTTAACTGCTCTGGATTTTTTATCTTGAACGCCAGGTTGGCGCTGACGGGCGATTTGCTCAAGACGCCACTTTTCTTTTTCGACGTCGGATAGAGAAACCCACCATTTCGCGCCATCGACTGACTTACTTCTCAGATATTCGTCCTGCTGTTCTATCGGCAAGGATCGAAATTCATCCCATCGCTTTTTCGCGCCGTTGTATTTTTTTAGCTTGCACTCTTCCGTGTCGGCGGCAGTCTGCGACGCTTGAATAACAGAATTACGCCATCCATCATCTTGCCACAAGGATGCAGTTTTTTCTGAACGCTCAGCTCGTTTTTCTTCCGTCCAAAACAATTCCGCCCATTTCTTGATGATCGACTCCCTGGATTCTCGAGCATCAGGGTTAGACCATATTTCAATTTGAGCGGCGCTCTGTTGCCGTCGAAGATCCTCGTCGGCCCATATTGCCTTCAATGAAGTGCTTATTTTAGACCGAGTTTCATCTGAACATATCATCCCGCTTGGGCCTTCTCCTCCATCCGTGAGATTGACTAGCGGTCCTCCATGAGCCTCACGTCCAATGGCCTTGATCAACGCGATTTCTGTCGCAAAAGCATCGCGTTCCGAAAGACCATTCCTGATAATCACGCGAGGCAGATCGCCGCCAGCCTGCTTGATGATGCTGCGAAGATGGGCGTTTGTCTCTCGCGTCAGGTGTTTCATGAACCTGTTTTCACTTCCCTTGCCAACGTAGCAAGGTTCTCCTGTGAGACGAAAATAGACATAGACATAGTAGACATTCTTCATCCTGAGTTCCTCTCAGAATCCGAAATGAAGCGCGGCAACCAGTGGATTAGTCTGGATTTCGGGTGCCCCCTAGCCGCGCTGTCTCTTGTATTATGGGAACGGCATCGAGACCACGGTCACCGCCTCGGGTCGAATCATCCATCCGCTGGTCATACGCATTTCGGTCAGCAGGTCGATCTTGCCGCCGGCGATCGGTGTCGGAATCTCGCGCGGCGCCGCCATGTCGGCATACTGCGCCACGGTGAAATCGATCCCCGGTTGCAGTGTCGCGAAGATGTTGGTGTTCCACGGGTCATTGCCGTTCGGACGCTGAATCTCTGGAATGATCATGATCACGGCGTCCGTGCCGCCATTGCCTTTGCCGATCAGCGTGTCGTCATATCCCCAAAGGAACGTGTCGCGCTGCGTCTTCAGGATGTCGTCGATCTCGCCGCGGACAGTCTGCGATCCGGCGCCGGGACGCTGATAGGACGTCAATTCAACCACCGCGTAGTCAAACTGGCCGAGAACACGCTGTGGACCGATGATCACCACCTCGCGCGGCATTCCAAGCTGGAACATGCGCGTCTTGATCGCCTGGATGGTCTGCAAGATGAATTGAGCCATCTGACCGGGATCATAGGTCGTAACGGTGCTGTGGCCATTGGAATCTGCAGGCAAATTGATGGTCGTTCCGCCTTGTGCGTTGACCAAGCCCTCGCCGTTCGCCGCGTTCATGCCATAGAGCAGCAGATTTCGAGCGAGCTGAATATGGCCCTGGCGCATGGCCAGACGATTGGCCTCCGGCAGATTGATGCCGAGTTTGGCGTAAGCCGATTCGTCGTGGTGATCCCATTCCGCGCGAGCGCGCATCAGATAGGTCGGGGTCGACGCCCAGGACGGCGTGACCTGCGGACCAGGAAGTTGGTTGTAAGCCACCTGTCCGGCGGCGGCACGCGTGCGGACGTCGAGGCCGCGGATATAGACGTAAAGATCGCCTTCGCCGAGTTTGACTTGAACGCCGGGGCGTCCAAGCAGTTCGAAGGCGTTCGATGCCTGCGCGTAGGGCATCACATAACCCGGCTCGACAAAGCTGGGATGCAGAATCGCATATGATGGTGCGGGCATTGCCGCTACTCCTGTGTTCGAGTGTTAGCGAGAAGCGGCCGTGCTCGGCCTCTTGTCTTAGAGACTAGCGACGATGGCGTTGCCCTGGTAATTCCAGCTCGTCAGGCCGGTCATAACATTATAGACCGGAATGATCGACGAACCTGCTTCATAATCGACAATGGCGCTGATCGGCAGCGCGCCACCGCCCGCGATCGTCGTGGGTGAACCAACCGCGAAATCGCCGGAGGTGATCGTCAGGCCCGTCGGCAATTGCAGCGTGACGACGGTGGAGCTGTAAGTCAGCACCTTCCACGAACCATTGACCTGTGCAGCGGTCAAAGTGTAGCCGCTCACGCCGAGCCAGTTGCCAGCGCCGACCACCGGAGACGTCGAGAAGTTGAGCGTCAGAATACCTGTCGAACTGACGTAAGATGCCGATGTTGGCGCCTGAGCCACGTAGGCCGCGACGTAGGGAACGACCTGCTGGCCGACGAAATCCCATGACACCTGTTCATTCGAGGCGACGCCGCCGGAGAAGACGTTGAGATTGGCCGCCGCCGCTAGGGCGATGCGGGCGTTCGACCCAAAGCGAATAAAGTTGACTTCCATTCCCGATCCGACGACCGGGACCGGCGAGTTCGGCGTCTGGAAGCCAGCGTGGTTCTGGTCAAACACGGAAAATCCCGAGAAGTTCGTCAGGACAGTGGCGCGGCCGACAACCGGACCAAGTGATTTTTTCACACCAGTCTGCGGAACCATCTCATAAATGCCGATACCGCCGAACATCGGGAGTGTTTCGGTCGAAGCGAGCACGCCGCCCGCGATTTCGAACTGAGTAGCCGGGTCAGGCTGGAGCGTGCCGGCCCAGAGGCCAGCCCAAGAGACGCCGAACTTGCCGGCGAAGTTCCCCGTCTGCATCGGGGTGAATGAGGGGAGAAGAGCGGACATCGTTAGGCCTTTCTATGGCGCTGGCTCGAAATGATAGAGCGGCGAGATCGCCGCCCCGGTTGTTTAGGCGGCGCCGCGCAGAGCCGGATTGACTCGGCGCAGTGAGATCGGCGGGACCGGTTGGCTGGCCATCCAGGAGCCATGCCATTCGGTGATGGTTCGGCCGGTGGCGTCGCGCTTCTCAATCTTGCGCATCGTCCCGCCCGGAATCGTCGAGGAATCGCGCGCGGCGGATTCGGCGTCGGCGAAGATGTGACGCTCGATATTATCGAACACGTCGCCATCCGCTAGGCTTTTGAGGTCAGTCTTGCCCCATTCCTTGGAAGATGGCTGAAGCGTGCCGAGCAGCCGGCGGCGGTAGTCGAGCAGTTTCTCGCCGACCATGGGCGGCGGCGCCTGCTTGCCGTTCAAACGAAAGACCGCATCGGCGCGGGCCTGCGCCTCGCCATAGCTCGCCATGTCGGCGGGCTGGGCCGAGAGATGCGTGCGGAAGGTTTCGAGCTGCGCCTTGATTTCCGCAAGGGTAGCGCTGGAGGCGTCGGCGCGAGCCGCGTCTTCCATTTTCTTCTTTTCCTCGGCCTCCTCGGCATCTTTCCGGGCTTTGTCCGCCTTTTCCTTTTCTTCTTTTTCCTTGTCTTCCTCGTCTTTGCGGGCGGCGTCGGCCTTGGCTTTTTCTTCAGCCTCTTCCGCATCCTTGCGCGACTTGTCTTCGCGCTCTTTTTCCTTGGTCTCGAAGGCGTCCATGCGCGAGCACATGGCGTCCATCGTGCCAAACATCTTGTCCCAACGAGCGGACTCTTCCGCGTCGCGACGGGCGGCGTCCTCGCGGGCCTTTTCCTCTGGGGTTTTCTCAGCCATGACTAGGCTCCTTTATGTCGCGTCCGGGTCCAGTTTTCCCTTTCCGTGACCGCCCAGACGACGGCCCCGAGGAAATGTTTAACGATCCTAGTTGTCCCGCCGCGCGCACAGCGCGTCCATCCGAGCACCAATCGCATCCATTCGGCGCGTGGCGAGATCAAACCGCGCATCTCTATTCATGCTGTCGATCCCAGTAAAAGTCCCGGAATTTTTCCCGGCATAGAGGACTTGTTCGCCTTTTTTCTCGCCGTATTCCTTGACGAGCGCGGATTTTATTTCTTCACCTTTGGCTGTTAGCGGCATGATTAAGCTATCCTTATCGCGCGTGTCGCCAGTAGTGAAACCCTCGCTCGCAAGAGAGCGTTGTTTAAGCGCGCCACGCGCGCCGCATCGGCGTAGGCCGGCTCCGGCGTGTTGGCGACCGGCGGCAAAGTCACTTCAGGAGCCACCTCGCCGACCGCGATCCCGTCAAGCCCTACGCCCTTATCCCAGACTCCAGGAGAGTTTGTGCAAATCGCGAGATGGTCAAGGTAGTGCGGTTCGTTTTCGATCAGCACCATGTTACCGTCGCCGATCGGCTCGATCTCACCGGCGTCCGCCGCCGTCTTGAAATCCACATAGGGGCTGGTCGAGAACTCGCCCCGCAGCATCGCGCGCGCCACGTCTTCGTCATGGATGCGGACAATCGCCCAGACTTCTTTCTTTTCCATGTCGAGATATGGCAGGAATACCGCCCCGGCCGTGCGCGCCGCATATTCCTGAGTGTTCAGTCGCCCCTGCGGATGATCGACGATGATCGGCAGCCCTTGGCAGCGCTCGCAGAAGTCGGCGGTCAGATAGATCTCCGGGCCGCGCCAGGCGTATTCCTTACGCGACGCGCGATAGGCCAGTCCGGTCCCAGTGATGCGCATCGCGAATAGCCAAAGATTGCCGACCCGCTGCGGCGAAATCAGATCGCCGGCGCGCATTCCTCGCGCGATCTCCAGCTCGTTCATGTTGAGCATACGAATCACGCGCTCGACGCCGGGATGCAATGGATGCGGCGGTTCCGCTAGCTTTGCCCACGTCCAGGCGCGATGCTCCATTGAGATCATCGGCGTGAACGGCTCCAGAACGCGCTGGATGAAGGTCGAGAACTCGACCATTTCGCCGCCTTCGGCTTGGAATATCCACCGGTCGAGCAGCAATCGTTCGCCATCAGGGCACTGGCCAGCCTCTTCGAGCGTCTCGCGCACGGCCGCTTGTTCCGGCGTCTCGCCATCCTCGATCTTGCCGCCAGGCCATGCCCAGCAATTCGAATAATCTCCACCCGGCGCGCGCAACAGAAATAGCGCCAGATTTGCTGGCGTCACAAAGAGGATACCGGATGCGTGAATGAGATCGGCCATTGGCCCATTATTACGAGCAAGAGAGACGATGACGCAAGGGAACCGCGCAAACATACAGGTTTTCGCTATAAAAACAAAGACGGCTAAGATTTGGATAAAAACCCCTAGCAATTAGACCTGTCGACTGTTAGATTTAATTTACGTGAAACTAGGGTCGAGGTGTGAGCATGGGAGTGCCGACGACATTGCGAGGGACAGCATGACCAAGGTGCCAAAGAAACCTCAGATCGCACCCAAGAAGCGTCCGGTCGGGCGCCCAAAAAAGTTCACGACGACAATGCCTTGGGACGACGCAGGAGTTCCGCGCTCCACTTATTACTGGCGCGAGCAGCGCAAGAAGCGCGAGCAAGCTAAAACTGCCACGGAGGAAAAATGATGGACACCAAAATATGGAACGGTAGAGTTCCGCAAATATCCGATGACGCTGGAACGGTAGATGCCAATGGCAACATAATTAGCATATCCGGCCATCCCGTTGCTTTCGGCAAGATTTGCATCAGGGATGAGGAGATAACTAGGGCAAAAATCGCCGGGTGGCGATTAGTCAGAACTGTCGATGACAAACTGTGGTTTGCGGAACGCACGCAATTTGAAAGAATCTCATTCAAATCCGCCACGGAGGAAAAATGACCGATCTTTACGAAATCCTCGGTGTTCCACGCGACGCATCACCGGAAGAGGTGAAATCCGCCTATCGAGCGAAAGCCAAGAATGGCGCGCATCCCGATCACGGCGGGACAACGCAATCATTTGCGCTCGTGAAACAGGCGTACGACACGCTGCATGATCGCGAGCGGCGAGAGCGCTATGACCGCACCGGCCGGATCGAAGATTTGCAAGGCGATCAAATTGACATGAGAGCCATGTCCGCCGTCTTCGCCGCGCTGGCGCAGCAGCTCGCCCAGGTCGATGCCAGAGGCTTGCCATATGCGAGCGTCGATCTATTGGGCGGCGTCAAGGCATCATTGCGGGGGCAGCGTCAGGCCGCGCTGAAAAAAATCGAAGACATAAAATCGATACTCAAAAAAAAGGAGACCCTTGTCCAGCTATTCCACGGCGTTGACGACAAGCCGAATCGTCTGGGTGCGATGATCGAGGCTGAGAATCATAAACTAGCCGACTTGATTGAAAGATCGTCAAAGGATCTCTCTGTGCTAGATCGCGCTATCGAAATCGCCAATGAGCACGGATTCGACTATGAGCCGCCTCAAACTATCTCGCCGGTAGTTTTCTACTATTCTACTTCTACGTAGAAAGGCGTGCTCAATGAGACTGACGGCGCACGCCATCCTTCGTTATTTGGAGCGTGTCAAAGGAATCGACGTCAATGCCATCCGCGCACGTTACAGCAAAGAATTCCCGCGCGACTCAAAAAACGATGGGCTATTCCTGCAATGGCTTGACGACACCACGCCCGGCATAGTCAATTTGACGAGATGGGAAATCGAGGCGAGGTGCGCCGAAGCGGCCGACGCCGGGGCGACGCATCTGAAAAGCAGCGAAGGCGTTTTCATATTTTCGGATGGTGTTCTTCTCACGGTACTGACACCGGAGCAATTCAAGAAATCGAAGGGGCGTAAATTTAACGCTTCGCGAGTTGATCGAGCGGCGAGCCGCCGCCAAACTGGAGAATGATCATGGTGACGCATAATGAACTCGTTAGGCGCGTGCAGACGCTTGAGGCGAAGGATCACCCGCACAAAGCGGAGATGGAAAAATTTCGCGAGGATATTGACATGCACCACGACACCACTCTCGGCGTTGTCAAAGAAATAAGTGAGCGCGTTGCCAAAATGACCGCTCGCGTCGATGAGCTTGAGCGATCGGCTACTGCTCCAGAGCCCAAGTCCAAGGGCCATGCGTAATCTGGCGAAATCGCTTTGACGCCTAATCAGGCAGGCACATAAGCCTGTGCCGCTCGCGATGATGGGCGGCACAGAGCCAGTTTACATCGAGAGGCTTAGAATAATCGTCGTGATGTGCGTGCGCCCGCTCAGCGCCGCAAACTTCGCATGGTCGGCGCTGGAGCTTCCCGGTTTTTATGGCATTCTCAACGCGCTTATGAGCGAGATATTTTGGTCGGTTCTTCGCCTTCCATGCTGCATTTTTTGCGCTTGAGTAACCTGGATTTTCAGCGCGCAAACGGCGGAGACGCTCCATCGTCTTTTGACGGTCAATAATCGGATCAGCGTAAGGCATAGCGTTTCTCCCCAAAAGAAACCCGTGCGCCATTTCTGGCCACGGGTCAAGTCGGTTCTGGGAGGAACGCCCAAGGAGGGCTACGAAGCAAGAGCAATCTCGCTGCGAAGACCTATCCTTTCACGAACTCGGATCGGCGTCAACCGATGCGGCCGTTCAATGATTGAGGATCGGCAGTAGCAATTGAATTGTCGCGGCGTTTATTTGCATGTTTTTATCAAGCGCCAGATCGCTTTCTGAGATCGGCGTCAGATCGACTTCGATGATCTCGTTGCTGATTTTCTCAATTTCCGCGTCCAGCGCCTTGCGCGCCTCCGGATCGATCTTCCCGTCCTTCGCCGCGACTATCTGATTGGCGGCCTTAACGGCTTTTTGCGCCGGCGCGATGGCGTCGGTGAGCTTCGAAGCATTCACTGCCAGTGCGATACGAACGTTCGGCGCGAACACGAACGAACGATGGAGCGCGACCTCTTTGCCATCTTTCGTCACTGACTCATCATATCCACCATTGATTTGGTTTATGCCGCTTAGGACTGAATATGCCTGCATGGTGGTGAGCTTAATTGGATTCGCCATGGCAGATCCGGCGAGAGCGAACAACGTAGCGATGATATAAACGATGATTTTCAACATTTTCTTTCCTTTTTTGCCCGCGCGCGGCGCATCGCACGGTTCTCAATAGGCTCCAGCATGAAATCTCCATCGTTGTTTTCCGATACGCGGATCGTCTGTCCTGCTTTGAAGTCGAAGGCGATAACCGGACGACCATCATGGGTGATAATGCGCCGCGGGCCATAGCCAAAATTAACTGTTGTCTCGGTCATTTCAACATCTCCTCGACCATTGCATTCCATATGGTCCGCATGACAGCCCGATCCGCGTCCGATAACGGCGCGTCACCTTCAAACATACGCAAATGCTTGTCGGGATGGAACTCGAATCCGGCTCGCATCATGTCCTTGGTCGGATCGAGCATCGCCTTGATGGCCGCTCTAGCCCAGCAGCCGGCGATCGTGCGCCGATATTCCGCGTCTTTGATATGATCGAACGCTGGAAGGATGGCATCGGTCACTTGATTCACTTTTTCACTGATCGCCATTACGTTTGCCCTTCTCCCTTCGCCGGAATTCCGTCCGCTTTGAAACTGGGCCGGCCTTCTTCGGGCGACCTCGACGGCTTCTCGCAATATCAAATTCAACGATGTTGGATGAATCGCCAACGTCCCACGGATTATTCAATCCAATCAAATCAAACGCTTCTTTTAATTTTCCAGACTGAGCGGCCGCGAGCATTTCCAACACGCGATCCGCGCGGGCGAACCATTCGCCATGCAAGCGATGATTGGATAGGACTCGATGAATATGCAATTCAGAGGCGTAGCCAAACACTTCAACTTCTGCCACGCATTTCAGCTTTACCGGCGAACCGGTTTGCAAAGAAGACAGCCTTTCATCTGCCGTGCCAGTTGTAAATCCTATTTTTATCGGCAAAAGATCATCGATGTCCGTTACAAAATAAACAATTCCCATTTTAAGAATCCTTCTTTTTGCGCCATTGCTGAGTCCTTTTGGCCACAGGGCCGTCTTTTGGCGGCCGTCCGCCAGTTCCCTTTTTTGGCCCGCGCTTGATTTTGGCCTTCGCCAAAACAGTCTTGGCTTTTTCAACTTTCGCGGACATGACCAGCGCCTTAACCGGCGCTGACACCGGAGTATCGATGTTCACAAACAATTGCCGAGGCGGCAGGAACGCCTTGCCTGAGGGTTTTTCTTTGGAATCTTCGTGAGATCGTTTTGCCATGACCAGTTTATAGCGCAATAAGTTACGGCGAGCAAACTTATTGCGCCTGCCAAAAAAGCCCGCGCGCCATTTCCAGCGCGCGGGCAAATTCTCAAGCTGAGATCGATGCTTATTGTTGGTAGCCCCAGCTATTCACATCGACAGCCGATGCGGTGCCATCGGCGGTGGTCGTGATCGTGATCGCCGTCGCAACCGCGCTCGCCGGCACGCACGGATTGAATGAACGCGATAGCGTGAGACCCGCCGCGCTGGACGACATCTGATACACCAGCGATCCGCCAACCGTCCCGGCGACCGTTATCGGGCCGATTGCGGCCGTGCCACCGATGGCGGACACGTCAAAGCCGCAAATATACGTGGTTTTAGCGGCGGCGCCCGCGAGGGTTCCGACGACCGCGCCCGTGGTTCCAGAAGAATTGCCGGTGATCGGTGTCGCAGCGACGGGGTAAGCGCTTGTAGCCACTGGCCACGGCGAGTTTGCCGCGCCGGGAGCGCCTTGCGCCGCTGTTATGGCGATACCGTTGAAAGTCTGGCTCGGCGTCAGTCCGCCGGGATTGGTCGCCGAGACCGACACCTGCGTATTCGCCACGGCGCCCTGAATCCAGATAAGCGTCGCTGATGTGAGATTGAAGGGGACATTGGCTGTCAGGCTGACCGATGTATTGGCGGTTCCTGGCACCGGCGGCGTGTTGGACGCGACGTATTCCAAGGTGATGTTGGCTGTCGAGGTGATCGTTATCGTCCCGCTACCGGCGAGAAGCCAGTAGGTGGTCGGCAAAGTCACGAAGACGGGCTGCTGCTGTGCCATCGAAGCGACCGGCACCACGATGAACGCGAAAGCCACGGCGAGCGCCAGGGCTACCATTTTTAACTGCTTGAGCATCATTCGTCTCCGGGAATTGGAAAACCATCACGCGCAAATTATCACGACGCTCTGGAGAGTGACACAGACAAAAACGCGGTGAGAAGTCATATTCGCTTCTCCGGAATCATCCGAGCATGATGATAATCACAGAAAGACGAACGCCACTCGTAAGAAAGCGGCGCTCGCATTGGTCATAATCCGGAGAGCGCGCGCTAAAACGCCCACTGATTACGCGGCAGCGGCCTACGGCAACAGCGAGTGGTATTGCCCAAGCACGGTGAGATCGACCATTGTAGGCGCGGCGACCTCGAAATATCCCGTTCCGGTCGCCTCGAACGCGAAGTCTATCTGTGTCGCGCCAGAAGGAATAACACCCTGTCCATACCAGCACTGGCTCTCTCCGGTCGCCCCACCTTTTTGCTGATACATCGTGGTGAATCCTCCAAATTTGGTTATACCAGCGGTGATTGTGAGTGACTGCGATGCATCCACCCAGCGAATACAAAAACCGACCGCGATGCTATGCCCAACGGCAAACGGACTTGGTAAATAGCCCAAGGCATAGTGGAAACCAACGTTCGAGCCCGCCGCCGATAGCGTGCATCGGAGCCAATTTCCGAGACCGCCCGTGCCAATGTCACTTGGTGCGGCGGCTGTCACATAATAAGAAGCGCATCCGCCGCCTATGGTCGTCCATCCACTCGGCAGTGACGTGCCACCGGCGCCACCGAAGGAAATAGCATTGTCGATAAAGCCAATCTGTTGCGAGCTTGTATCCGTCATAGCAAGTAGCGGTGGAGCATAAGGCGCAGTCGTTCGGAGAGCGCTTGTTATATTAGCTCCTATAATATTCGCGCCGACAGTGTTCCAATGAATGGCGTCATCATTCACGCCACTTTGGTAGGCACCAGTGTTATTTGCTAGTGAGCGATAGCCGTCCACGTGTTTAATTCCGTGTTTCCATGTATATAGTCTTCTCCACGTTTCATTTAGCACGTATCCCGCGACGTTGCCGGAATTATTAGTTGGCGGCGAGCCCAAATCGATCGGCTGCGCGCCGCAACCAGATATGGCGCTCCAAATCGCGATTTGATTGGCTTCGATAGTCGATTCCGAAACGCTCTGTCCAATATCGTTTACACCCCCGTCCGCGAGAATGAAATTTGGACGAACGGCGCAAGCCGAAGGCACTTGAGTGAGAATTTGATCGGTGCGCGTCCCCGCGACAGAAAAATCTCCCAGCGAGCGGAAGGCGAATGCGTCAACTAGCGAAAAATTGTAAGGGGATGCTCCGTTCGCGGCCCCATCAATTAGGCTGTCGCCAATCGCCGCGCCAATTTGATACCCGAACGATCTAACACCTGATGATGTTACAGGCGCACTTGGTGGAATAGCGGGCGGATTGGCGAAGGCGGATGCTGGAAACAGGGCGAGCGCGAGGGTCGTGAGAAGTTTCTTCATGACTTAGTTACCCGTGAAGGCGAGCACGTCGGTCGTATTCGAACCGATCATGTAAATCGCGGAAAGATTGGTGACGGCGTAGGATATGGACTGCCCCGCTGTGAGCGGGTAGCCATTGCCTGTCGTGACGCCGCTTGGGCCTATATAAATCGTGCCGGTGTTCGCCGCCTTAGCTGTCAAGACGATGCCGTTGACTAGGACTTGCGATGGCAGAGCGACAGCCGAGAGCGTCACTGTCTGCTGGAAGCTGTAGATCGTCGCCGGATTGGAGTTAGCCACTGACAGCGGAGCAGTGGCCGTTCCAGTTAGTGTCTGATAGATCCCGCTCAACCAGCCGAGGATGCCGCTACCGCCAGTCGGCTGAGATATACCGGTTCCAGATTGACCATACGGGCTTGGCGGGCTGTAATTCGGGACTAAACCGCCTGGATTCGTCGCCGAAACCGTGACTTGCGTGTTTGGCGAATTGCCTTGAAGCCAGACGAGAACCGCGGAGGTCAGATAATACGGCGTGTTCGCCGATAAACTGATCGTGGTCCCCCCCGTCGAATTTGTCGGGGATGTGTTGGACGCATAATAATTGATCAAAACATTGGATGTTGAGGTGATTGTGACCGTGCCACTGCCGGCATTCACCCAATAAGTTGTCGGCAGAGTCACCGTCGCGGGCGGCGATTGCGCCATCGAAGGCAATGGGCCAAGTGACAGCGGGGCAAAAGGCAACGCGAAAAGCAATCCAACGATGGCGAGTGCCGCCGCTATTTTAATGCGCATGTGACCGCTCCACGTTGATCGTGGCGAGAGATTATCTGAATGCGCGTGAATCGACAAGCGATACGCTTAGGCCCGCGTGCGCGCGAGAAAGCATTGTGTTGGATAAAAACAATTGACATATCTCGGGGCGTGTTTATTGTTTCCATTGTGAAACGCAGACGGGCGGCATTCCGCCCCGAACTGGAGATGCAAGATGGCTAAGAAACCCGCGCAAGCGGTTGTTGACGATTCCGCTACGACCGAATCTGTCAATATGGCGAAGTTCCTCGCAAAACGTCCCGATTATAAGCACTTCGAGATTTGGCTCGTAGGCGACACGCCGCTGATTGTTCATGCCTGGAGCGAAAAGGCGCGGCGCGAGATGCTCGGAAAGCAGGTCCAAGCGCCCCAGCCCGGCAAAGCCGCGCGCGATCCGAAAGGCGATTTTCGCTCGTCGCTTTATGACCTCGGCGACGGGACTTATGGCTTTCCGGCAATGGGCATCAAAAATGCAATTTTGTCGGTTAGCCACAAAGACAAAGGCGTTCCTCGCAGCACAATCATGGGCGCTCTTTTCATCCAAGCTCCAATCATGCGAACGCGAGCGGCGATGGCTGGCGCTATCTGCGATATGCCGCTGTTGAAAATTTTTGGCTCCCCGCCGGAAATGCGCGAAGACATGGTGAAAATTGGCGCTGGATTGAACAAAACAGCAAATCTTGCTTATCGCGGCCAATTCACGACTTGGGCGATGAAGCTCTGCGGAAAGTTCAACAGCACGGTTCTAAACGAAGAAATGCTCAGTTTTCTGGTCATGGAAGCCGGCATCGCCTGCGGCCTCGGCGAATGGCGAAACGAGCGAAAGGGCGTTTTCGGCGCGTTTCATATGGCCAATGCCAAAGAGACGCAAGCGTGGGAAGCGTTCTCTCTAAATAAGGGTCCGCTCCCCGCGAACGGACTAGCGATGGCGGCTGAATAGCCGCCTTTATTTGGCGCGGCAAGGCGCGGCGTAGCAGGGCATGGCAAGGCAGGCAGGGCACGGATCGGCCTGGCACGGCTGGGCTGGGCATGGCTGGCTAAAAATAGGAGGTAAAAATGCAGTTCAGCTTTCCACACGGCGAACCGATCAGACTCAAAAACGCTCGGTCTGCTGACCCAACTGTCATCGGAGATGCGTTGACACAAATCGCGGTCGCGCATGGGGGCGAGTTGCGACCCAAGGATGTTGTGAACGCCGCTCGATTGCCCACGCATCCGCTGCACGGCTTTTTTGAGTGGAATGATAAGATCGCGGCGGAAGCGTTTCGCCTAGATCAAGCGCGCGGCTTAATCCGGATCGTTCGTGTTGATGTTGACGAAGAACCCACGCGGGCCTTTTTCAGCATCAAAGACGACGCCGGCCAATGCTATCGACCAGTCGATGCGGTTTTGAACTCGGCATCGCTGCAACTGGCGCTGTTAAAGGCAGCCGAGCGCGATCTCAAGGCATTCTATGAGCGTTACAAAGTCCTGAGAGAACTTTTCAAGCCGATAGCCGAAGCGATGCGTATAATAAAGAGACGCATTGATGAGACTGAACATAGGCCAGAGGTGTAGTTGATAATTGGCAAGGCTAGGCGCGTGACGGATCGGCGTGGCTTGGATCGGCAAGGCAACGCAGGCAGGGCTCGGCTTGGCAAGGCGCGGCAGGCATGGCAGGGCTCGGAGCGGCCCGGCACGGCCTGGATCGTCGAGGCATGGCAGGCGAGGAGCGGCCGGGATGGGCTTGGCGAGGTAGGGCAACGCAAGGGGCGGCAAAGCAGGCATGGCAGGGCTCGGAAGGGCGATGCCGGGCCGGGAGCGGAAGAGAAAGGCAGGCGTGGCAAGGCTGGGATGGGCTTGGCTCGGATAGGAAAGGCAAGGCAGGATCGGTAATGCTGGGATCGGCTAGGCGTGGCATGGCGGGGAAGGGCGAGGCAGGCGTGGCTAGACATGGGGAGGACAGGCAGGGCCAGGCAAGGCATGGCGCGGCAGGCTTAACTGCCTGCCGTTGTCCGCTTTAACGCATCGACGCCCTTTTGGGTGAGCATGTCGAATGGCTCTAGGTCGCGCAACGAATACAGGCTTGTGACCCAACAGCGGCAGTTTGAAACGATAATTCTATGTGCTACATAATATCCAGATGACGTTTGGAGGTTGTAAACATGCCCAGACCAAGGTCGGCGATCGATGTTGATCACGTTCACAAAATGCGCGCAGAGGGCGCGCCTATCAAAGACATTGCGAAGAACTGCGGCGTCTCCATTATGACCATTTGGAACTGGCACGCGAAGGGATGGATCGACCTTGGTGGAAGGCTCAAGCCTGTCACGGGGCAACTCAACCATGCCGAGATCATTCGGCGTTACGAGGCCGGAGAGACCAGTCGTCAGATCGCCACGTCCTTTGGCGCTTCCCCTCCCATCATCATGGATATTGTTCGCGATTCTTGTCCTTCCGCGATTGAGCGCAATCGAGCTGCGGCAACCAGTAAGGCTCAGACTGCGCGCCGCAATGGAGTTGAGCGCGATGAAGTGGCGATAGCTCGCGCTCAACTCCGCCAACAAACGCTTTCCGAGGTCGGCGAAGGGGAGAGCGAGCTTTGCGCGGCATTGACCAAAGCGGGGATCAAATTTGTCCCGCAAAAGGCTTGCGGACGATATAATATCGACATCTCCATCGGCTCCATCGCCGTGGAAGTCGTCAATGGTTCCGCGATGACTTTCTTGGCCAAAGCGCCTGGACAGCGAGAGCGAGCCAAATATCTTCTCGATAGTCACGATTGCATCGTTGTCGTCCAATTTCGGCGGATCGACGCGCTGATCGCCAGCCTCGATTATATAATCTCCTTTCTTCAATTGGCCTATCGCGATCCATCCATTCGCCGTAAGAATTGGATGATTAGGTGTCGCTTCAAGAATGGCGCCGGACGCAGTTCGAATGGTCACAAGTTCCCCGGAATAGAAGCGCCTATAGGCACGCTCAACTGGATCGAAGAGCTTGACCTCGGTTGACTTCGGAAAACAAAAAACCTCCTCTCCTGGCCTCGTGATCTGATCACCGTATTGCTGCCCGCCCGGCAATCGTGGGTCCGGTTTGATTAGACCAGTCTTGAGCGCCCAAGAGTCTCGGATCAGGTAAACTTTTCCGTCTCGTTCTTTGTGGTCTGGCCTGTAATTATAGCCGGCCTGACGCCAATTCGAATGAAATTGCTGCGCGATCGCGCCACCTTCGATCGCTAGAGCGTCGTCGATATTCGATCGCAACTTATGCGATTGATCAACGTAGACGCGGTTTTCCGCGAAGCGCAGACTTTGGAACTGCTTGGCGATAGCCGCCTTTGTCTCGCGCGCGGTGGCGGGCTCCGCGCCCTGCGGAGGGACTGAATTCGCCCATCCAAGGAAGCTGTTCTCGATTTTCTCGATTGACTGATCCTGGTTTTTTTTGACGAGCCGGTCAATCTCGAAAATTCTGTTGTGCATGATGGTTCTGAGCTGTGGCTCGATCCGCTTCATGGTGATTAGCGATAGGCCTTCGTGGTGCTTTGGCACGCGATTGTCCGGGACCGCGCGCCGGTAGATCGCCATCAGCGAGCGTTTCATCTTCGCTTTGATGTCGACCAGCGGCTTCACCCGGGCGCGCGCGGCGCGCTCGATCTGCGCGGCGAAATATGCCGCAAGCGACGGGTCGAAGCCACGCCGGCAGATTTCATTGATCGCCGCGTTGAGCGTCGCCGTGAAGTTATGTGCGCGATTCGCCACTGCGCCTGCCTTTTCGGTCTGGGAGCCGCGCGATGGCATCCTTTAGGCTGACCAGCGCGTCCTGGCGCGCGGCATCGGCGAATGGCTTGGGCGGCTTCGGCTCCTTGTCGAGAGGCGCCGCGTCGTCTTCCGTCGCGCTCTCGCGCATCGTGGCCTCTTGCTCGCGCCGTTCGACCAGCCAATTCTCGAGCGCTTCCATATCGAGATCGAGCGGAGCCGGGAATAGCAGCTTTTCCTGATTGATGCAGTCGACCAACCACGCGATGGCTGTCGCTTCGTTTTCTGGATCGAGGCTTGGCGCGAGCGTTTGGAGCACGGCCGCCGCGGCGCGGAATTTGACCTCCTTGACCTTGATCTCCTCGGAGTCGGGCTCCTTGAGCAAGTCTGGCCATGGTGCGGTGAATGAGTTTTTCCATTGATAGAACGCGTCACGATATTCGACGTCGCCATATTCGGCGGGGTGGCGCGTCTGGATCGTCTTGTAGAAATCCTCGTCCCAGGCGCAGTGCATGCAGATTTCGTCTAGGAATCGATAGACCGGCTTCATATCGTCGCGCACGCTATCTATGCACTGCGCGATGTTGCGAGCGTCCTCGGTGCCTTCGCCGAATCCCAAGACGAACGCCTCGTCCGCCAGAATTTTGGCGTGAACGTCGGAACCGAGCGCGATATTGCTGAGAATGTGCTCGCGCGCCATTTTATGGGCGCCGTCGAGATTCTGAAGATTGAGGCTCTCAATATCCTCCAGAACATCGATCGAGATCACATTGTCGACCTCGGCCTCTTTGATGATGTTGCGCTTAAAGCCAGCAATGAACCGCATCGTATGGTCCCAAAGGCCGGACGCCGCCTGTGTGAGCTTGGCGATCAAGACGCCGGCTTTGCGCGCCACCAAGTCGTCGGTGCGCATCGTCACGATGAAAGACTTGAGCGGATAAAGGATCGGTAGGAAGATAGACTTGCCGGTGTAGCCGAACGCTGACGGTGTATATGACAGATAAATAGGGTCTCCGTGCATCTGAACATGCGTCCGCGTCATATCATATTCTTGATTTTGGACGCGAATGCTGAGCGGGCGCTGAAAGTCGATGTCGTTTGGACGCTGATTGAGCACGAGTGATCCGCTGGTATTCAATGGATCGAATACGGAAAACACCACATCGTCTGTTTTGAGCGCCCATAAGTCGAGCGGCTCTTTTGGATCTTCGCCCTGCTTTTTGATGACCAGTGACGAAATTCCATATACCCGCGACATGCACATGGTCAGGCGGGCATAGCGCGTGGCTTCGATCCGGTCCCATGTTTCGATGAATCGCTGCTTCAGCTCGTCGGCCGGCTCCGCCCCCACGGCGATGTCGCGCGGTTGCGACTGCGCCATTTTGACCGGTTTCTCAACGATTTTGCGTCCCAAAATGTGATAGGCCCATATGGTTTTACATAATTCGTAGCCGCTTTCCGTTCCCGGCTGGATGCAGTCCGCCTCGAGGAGCTGCTGTAGCGGCGAGCCGATGCCCGAGGATACGATCAGAGAGCTGCCCATCAGTATCCGTCCCTATTCCCGAGAGTGATCATCGTGCCGTCCAAAAACGCCTTGAGCAACTCTTCCTCGGGCTGCGCCTGCTTCGCGCCAATCCTGCACGAAATAATCTGACCCACAAGGTGATTGCGGTCAACGCCTCGATACAAGCAAGTCCGCTCATAGGCGCCGCGCGTGAGTTTCACCTTGTGCGAAGCGACATAGCCCGATGCCGACACCGCCTTTTCGACCGTGCCCATGGTTACGAGCTTATTGTCGATCGCGTATGCCATCCAGCGCCGGCTCTTGGCCGCTTCAAGCAGCACGCTCGCGGAGCCGCGGTTCTCGATCCAAACCCCGGACGGTCCATTATGCGCGAGGTGCTTTTTGGCGAAAGCAACCAACCGCTCGTAGACGCTAGCGAGCCACGGACCCGACCAATCGCCGGTGATTTGCGTGATTTCCCAATCAAGCACATGGAGCGGGATTGGCTCGGTCTGATCGAATGACCAAAAAACGACGGCGATCGCATCTTCCGTTTTTCCGTTCTGGAACGAGGTCGCGATGGTCGCGAAGACGGTTTTGCAGGACATAGGGTCGAGTACGGGTTGGCCGTCGAAAAGCAATGATTCCCGTTGAATAATCGAATCTCCCGTGAAATCAGTAACCAGCCGTCTAAATGCGCCAGCGGCGGCGTCGAGCTGATCGTCATGCGCCACGGAAGGAAACCCGCAAAGTTCGTCTATGAAGGCATCGTTCCAATCGCCTTTGACCAAATAAACATTTCCTGCTTCGCATTGTGCGGCGAATGGCTCGGCACGAACGGCCTTTTCCCCAGTTTCGCGATCCGCTGAGATCACATAGCCGGCGTTCTCGGCGATGATGCTGGTTGCCTGGTCTTTCCCTGCTTGAGCCGCGTCTTGGGGAATCCTGATCTTACAGCGAATACCGTCTTGCGAAGCGCAATTCTTGATCGCCTGTCGGACTACGAATCCTATGTCGCGCATGCGAAGGACATGCTCGATGTAGAATTTTCCTTCCAATTCCGACATTTTGAGACCAATCGTCCAATCCGGATCTCGCCCAGGCTTCGGGATGCTTCCGGCCAAATCCCAACTACGGCATTGGCGCTTGGCGGCTTCCGCTGGCGAGGCGTCAATGATCTTGAACCAGTGCCGCTTGAACATGCCTCCTTCGCGCGGTGATGGCCTTTGCTGATATTGAGCTGCCCATGCGTAGGATCCCATGTCTCGCTTTAATTTTTCGATTGCCTCTCGCGGGAATCGGATCGGGTCGAGCAAATCGCCATCATGCTCACGCGGATCGCTAAAGCCTATTTCTGTCGAGCATGCCGTTTCAACCTCGAATTCCATCGGCAGGCAAAGATGAATGAATTCCATGCCGTATTTTTTAATAACGCCAGAAATATCATCGGCATGGAGGCGCTGCATGATGACGACGATGGCGGATCGCGTCTGGTCATTAAGGCGATTTACGGCACCCTCGCGGAACTTGCGAGTTGTCGTCGTACGCTCGGTTTCGGATTCCGCCGTTTCGGTCGAGTGAGGATCATCGACAATCAGCCGGTCGCCGCGCTGAGAAGTTAGCGATCCAAAAGGAACACCCTCGCGCGTGCCGGTCGAGCTATTGGCGAAGGACATTTCGCCCGTTCGCGTAAGTTCGACCTCTGGCCAGAGCGATTGATACCATTCCGACATGATGAGGTCTCGGCATTTTCGAGTATCGCGCTTGACTGGTCCCTCGCTAAATGCCGTGGTCAGGAATCGATGCGAGCGCAGCCCCTTCGGACCCCATTCCCAAGCCTGCCAAAGAACTGAAACCAAAAGACTTTTTATACTCCCAGGCGGGACATTGATGAGCAGACGCGTGATCTGGCCATAAGTCACGGCCTCGAGATGCTCGCAAATCGCGTCAACGTGCCAGGAATGGACATAAGTCGCATTTGGCTCGAGGATATGCCACGCCTCGCGAACGAACCCGGCAAAGTTTTGACAACGGGCGCGAATCGCATCGGCATGCGCGGCGACGTTTAGCCGGTCGCGCTCCCTATCCCGCCTAGCTAGTTCCGCCAGCAGGATCGTCAGAGGCGGCAAGTTTACGCTGGATCGCGATGGCTGCTCGCAGTTCGTCATCCGTCAGCTTTTCCAGGTTGCGGTATTCGATCGGTCCGCCGTTCGGACCTGAATGTGTCATCGCCGCCAGTTTGGGATGAATATATGGCGCAGCGTCTTTTGCGTAATTATGAGCTTCTTTTAGATTATCTTTTTTCAAAGCAGCGTGCATCGCGCGGAGCATGACGTCCAATGGCGTCACATCGGCGCGCAATGCCTTCTTTGCTACTTCTCTCGCCACAGCCGATTTTGGGCGTGCGCTCTTCGCCCCTCTTGGTCTTCCAGCTCCTGGACGCTTTCCACCTGTGCCCGCCATTGATTTTTTCCGATTGCGTTGATTTTATTTTTCAACGCCATTTGATTTCCGCAAGCGCAACATCTTTTTATATCATTGTTGCGACTAAATTTTCGCATTTTGTCGCGCGCGTGTCTGTCGGCACTGTCCCGGCAATGAATATGCGGCTTTCCGCGTCTTGTCGCAATCCCTCATTTATGTCTTGCTATTTCCCGCGTTTTGTTTCACATTGGAAACATTAAATGGTTTGGCGCGAGGCCAAATCACGAGGGCCGGAGGTCGCGGCCATGTTGAGATGGTGCAAGCTATCTATCGTGAGCTGTAACAAATCACTCGACGCGGATCACGCGAGATAATTGGAGAAAATGATGCAATACCCAACGCTGGAACAAGTTGAGCGGGCCGACCGAGTGCAGCTTTGTCGCTGGTGGCGACACCTAAACTCACCCGGCGCGTGGGCTATCGGCCGAGACAATTTTGAAGCCGTAATGGAGCAAGAGGTCGCCGTTATGGATCGTATCGCGGAGCGCTTCAAGGAAGTAGGCGGCTTCACGCCGGAAATCTCCAAACACATAGGATGGTGAAGATGAAAGTCACAGATGCAATGGTCGAAGCGGCAGCGCGAGCCTATGGGGCCGTGCTCGGGTCGCATTTCCCCGAAGGGCGAGGCTATGATGAATTGATGCCGGGGGAAATCAAGATCGCGCATGAAAGCGCTCGTGCGGCTCTTGAGGCGGGTATCGCCGCTTGGGTGAAGCCAACGCGGGCCGAGTCCGCGCGGGCCAGATGGGATGCGATGACGCCCGAGGATCGACGGAAGCATACCGAACCTGCCGTCAAAGGGCTCGCACAAAAACGCATTGATAAAGCTGAATTACAAAAGGTTGACAATGCGCCAGCAAAGATTTAGGAAAGAGGGCGGCGGGGAGACGCGACCAACGTCTCGACCCGCCAATGTCCACAACGGCTATCGAGGCCATCGCTGTGAACGTGTCAAAGCGGAAAGGAGCCGCTACGAACTCGCGTTTAATACCGCAGCGCGCCTCCGCGCACAATCCCTTTCTCCGCCCTCCATGAAAAACTCCGTTGTAAACGGGGTCATAACCAGCGCGTGCCGTTACCAACGCGCGGCCCAGCCCATGCGGCTGATCGAGCCTGACGGACAAAGCCTACGGATAGGCGTGGCAAAATCTTTCGAGGTGCTCTTTCTCCCGCCGATATGGTTACGGCTTACGCCATCATTCCATACGCAACGGGACTTTCCACACCGGGCGAGGCTTGTGAGGCCGAACCCATATCCAAGCCATAGCATACGGCTCAAAGCGGTCGGGGCGGTAAAGGGTCCGCCAAACCAAAATCAGCTTGGGAAATCGGAAGTAGGAGTCGCGTTAAGCTGGAGCAGCGCCAATCGACCTGTTCCGGTCCAAACTCACAGGGCCAGCACTAACCGCACAGGTTCCCGTTGTAAGGGGGGCCGGTCCTTAGCGGAAAGCGGAACTGTGTCTGTGCGCAGTCAAACCACCAACCCACTCACCAAAGGTCATGATAGAGGATACTGAGATGCCAAAGCGTATGCCGCAAGTCGGACAGATTTGGGGAGAGGTCAGAGTCGGTCCGTATTACACCGGCATCGAACCTGACGATGACGGGCGAAGCAAAAAGGAAATCGAGATCATCGAAGTTTTACCGAACGGCGTGCGAGCCAAAGTGAAATGTGATGGCTTCGGCAAGCCATATGCGAAGGATCGTTTCACGACGATGATGGTCAAAACACTTAATGCCGCATACGCGCTTAAATCGCGCTAGGAGGATTTATCCATGACCAAACCCGCGTCCGATCTCACCGGAATGTGGTTCCTATCCGATAGCGGCGAGACTTACATCACGGGGCGATTCATCCGCCGCCTCAGTGAAGAGGCTTATCTGGTTCAGCCGGATGATATGAATGCCAGCGGTCAACCCGTCGTCCCTATGCGAATTTACGACTTATGCGACTTGGTTGGAACGCTTCCATGCGGTAACAAGCAGTTCCGCATCTTCGCTACGCGGGCTGATCTCGATAAGTGGCTCGCGTGGATCGAGATGCCATCGACCGCCAAGGTGATTCGGATCGTTAAGGAGACCACCAAATGAGCGATGAATCAGAAGTTAAACTTGCGGCCGGAACCATAATAGATTTCGACGGCGAGGAACTTGCAAAACGCTTTGCCGCATTCATGCGAGAGCAGAGGAGATTGCCAGCGTCCGAGCGATGCAATCTGCAAATGGCATGCGCTGCCCTTGCGAACATCGCGGGAGAATACGTCATCGAGACTCTTGGCGGACACGTGTCGCTCATCACGGGGCATTAACAATGAGCGTATTTTCAGAGCGCACGAAGACCGCTATCGGCGACCTAGCGGGCGTCATGGCGCTTTTCGACAAGGCGCGGCAGCATCTCAAGGCGCCGGCGGTTATTGTTTCACGGCGGAAATATTAGTTGCTAATTTCACGCGGTATGTTAGATTTAATTTAGTGAGAAACACCTGCCACGGAGGATGAAATGAGCGCCAAAGACGTCACCGCCTATTTTCAGAATCTCGACGCCCATCTCGCGGCGGTCGTCGATCCAAAGATGGCTTTGGATGACATTGACCGCGAGCGCAAACGCGTAGAGCGCCTCGAACAAGCTGTCGCCGCATGGGCCGAGAAGGGTAAGGGCGAGTCCCCGTCACGTTTCTCGGCTTGGGATTTGGGGATAATCGATGGCGAGCTTGCCATGCGAGCGCAGCGCCAGCGCGAGAGGACTGCGCCATGATCGGCTTGGGCATAAGTGCATTTCTTGACACGATTCGGGCGGAGCAAGCGCAGGGAGGCACGATGAAGAATTACCTATTCGATTGCACACTGACGACGACGATCCGCGTCAATGCGAACGATCTGGCGAGCGCCGCCGCGAAGGTCCGCGCAATGTTCGCCGAGCACGAGGCCCATCTTGGAATGATCGACGGCGATTCCGTTGTCGCGTCGCTCAATGTCGAGGGTGACTTGGATTTGGTCGAGATCGAGGGGAAGGCGATATGAGCCGCTACCGCACGAAGCACAGCGACACCCAAGTCATCACCCTAAACGAGAACGATGATGCGGCATTTTTCGTCGAGGTCGACTTTTATGTCACACCGGGCTCGCCACAGACATGGGAGCAGCCAGCGGACGGGCCAGAGATTGAGATCATCCGCGCGCGGCCCTACACGACGCGCAAACGGTATCCAGGCGAGCGTGGCAGCGGAGAGGTCACATTCTTCCTCGATTGCCCGAAATGGCTTGAGCGGCTGCTTATCGAGGCTGTGGACATGGATAAGCTCCAAGCCGAGGAAGCCGATCCGGATCGAGAATACGACCGACGAAGAGACGAGAGGATGGCATGACCGAGATCATTAAAGTTCAACGCCCACTCAGGACGAATGATCCAACAATTCCTTGGCTAATTTACGATAAGAGCCGCAAGCGCGAACAGCAATTGCCGCAAAGCGTCATCCCACCGGCTGCTGTGGAAGCCCTTGGCGATGATCCGAAGGGATATTTCGAAGGCCATTGGTCATCGATTGTCGGATGGGCCATCGGCAAGCGCGTGAAGGATCAAAGGTGGTGAAATGACCGAGATCACAGATGACGGCACCGAGGCGCTGCAAATCCGCCTGCGGGATGCGACAGTCCCTGAACTGCGCGAGATCATATCTGGCGCATGGACAGATTCCGTCACGCGCACGCTGGCGCGCCGGGAATTGGAAAGCCGGCTGCGATTCGCCGCGGCCGCGAAGGCTGCAGAGAGGGGAAAGTAAATGGTTGACGTGACAAAAATCAGCATTGGCGACGAAGTGACGATCCGCGCGCGTGTGACATCGCTTGAAAATGGCTTGATTTATATCGGTCTCGACAATGAGGAAATCAGCATCCTTGGAACCGAGATTATTTCGCACGAGCCACGATCGCTTGCCCAGCGCCTCGCTGACCTAACGGTCGAGCAAATCGAGGCGGCACTCGCCCGTAAGGATTCGGCATTGTCCGAGGCGTTCGAGACGGCCGGGACGCACATAGCGCGGGCGCGGCGTGATGCGGGCGACTTAAAGCGGCGCCCGAAGAACACAGGAACCGGCGAAGCGGACGCAACTCCTTCGCCGCAGGTCGCGGGAGAAGTTCTCATTGGCGCAAGCGTAAATGACACGTTTGCAGTCGAACCGGGACAGGACAATAAGTCCACGACGGAAACCGCTGCGGCCGCCCCCGTCCACGCGCCGAACAAGCCCAGCGTAGTGCTCGCCGTGGCCCACGCTAACGCCGCCGAAGGCAGGCAGGTTTTCAATGCTTGGTTCCGACACGGACTAACCGAGGCCGAGCGCGCGGGGCTAGACGGTCATATCGCGAAACTTCTGGCCGAGGCCGATAAGGCTGACGTCGCCAAGGAGGCAGAGCTAACTGCACATGGCATATAAAGCGAGAATTTGGTTCTAATAACAAAACGCTCTGAAACGCCAAAGGCCGCCGGATTGCTCCAGGCGGCCTTTTACGTCCGGTTCTTGCCACGGATAATAATCGGAAGAACAGTGCGGGTGCGGGACCATTGATCTCGGAGCGCAGCGGTTCCTCGGTTACACCGGACAAGCGAGATATAGCGCCGTCCTCCGGTGCCGTCTATCCGGCGTCGGTCGTTTTTAATCCAATAACCCCCTCGCCATCAAAAAGTCGCTGATCTTATCGGCGATTAATCCAGACCCAGGGACCATGATTTTTCTAGCAAGTAGCAGCAATTCAATCGCGATCCGGCGATCCGTTTCCGCAGCGCGCGCGCGTTCGAGCAGATTCGAATTGCTTTTCAAAAGTTCCTCGGCTCTCGCCGTCCGCTCTCGCGCGTGCTGGTTGGCGATGACCAAGAGCTCTTCAAGATCGCGTTTCTTCATTTCGTAGACCTACTTATTCGCGCGCGACCGCTGCCTTAATCGCACTGATATGATTCTCCAGTGGAACGCCGTTGTAAAGTTCTCCAGAATCGACGCGAGCCTTATTACTCGCGAGCGCATTGATGACCGTGGCGTGGTTGCCTCGTCCGAATCCTCTGGCGATTTGCAATAGAGAATACGGCGTAAGCTCTTTCGTCACCGCCATCGCCGCGTGCCGAGCGACTATTAAGCCGCGATTGCGACGCTCTCCAATCATATCCATGCGCGAGACGCCGAACTGGCGTTGAGCCGCCTCGCGGATTTCAGAGATCGTCGGAATGGATCGATTGGCATGAAATCGCGGGATATTCAGCGGCGCGTCATAAATAGGGCCGTCGGCATAAGGTGGCTTCGCGCTGAGCGCGGCTGCTGCCGCAGTGGCGCGTTCCCGCAATTTTCGTTCGATCACCTTGGCGAGCGGGCCTTGTCCTGGTTGAAATGTCACGAAAACGCACTCCCGTTTTTTGAACTCTCACCGCGATGCTCGCGCGGGTT
>Ga0116112_1000582_pt1 | contig 27821 bp, 17 predicted proteins | sample June2015DPH_8_15_FD_89721 | JGI IMG/M metagenome (GOLD analysis project Ga0116112, IMG submission 89721) | Peatland microbial communities from SPRUCE experiment site at the Marcell Experimental Forest, Minnesota, USA - June2015DPH_8_150 | ecosystem: Environmental > Terrestrial > Soil > Wetlands... | reverse complement strand
GGATCCGGAAACAAAGCTGTCCGTCTGGAAGCGCCAGCAGCTTGGCGCCATCGCCTCCGCGAGCACTCCGGAAGAGCGGCAGGAGGCGCGCAACCGCGCCGATCTGCGCATGGACGCGATGGGCTCCGGGTCGGACTACGGCGCGTTCTTACAGCACGCCGGCATCGCGTCTCTCAACATTGGTTATTACGGCGAGGATGGCGGCGGCATCTATCATTCGATTTACGACGATTTTTACTGGTACACGCATTTCAGCGACGTGGATTTCGTGTACGGACGCGCGCTTGCCCAGACCGGCGCCACGACAGTGATGCGGCTGGCGGATGCGGATGTGCTGCCCTTCGAGTTCACCGATTTCGCGGAGACCATGCAAACTTACGTCAAACAGCTCAAGAATCTTCTGAAAATGAAGCAGGAGGAAATCGGCGAGCGCAACAGACAGATTGAGGAAGGCGTGTTTCAGGCCGTGAATGATCCGCGCCGCCCCACGGTGGCCCCGAAAATGGAGAGCGTGCCGCCGTTCCTGAATTTCGCACCGCTGGACAACGCCGTGACGGAACTGGCGAAGAGCGCCGATGCCTACAAGAAGGCGTATGAGCAGGCGAGCGCCAAGGCCGATTTCGGCAAGCTGTCCGCCTCGGAGCTGAATCGCATGCTGGGGAAAAACGAACAGCAGCTTACGCGCGAGGAAGGCCTCCCGGGACGTCCGTGGTTCAAGCACGAAATCTACGCGCCGGGGCAGTACACCGGCTACGAAGCCAAAACTTTGCCGGCTGTGCGGGAGGCGCTGGAGTTGAAGCGCTGGAAGCAAGCCGAAGAAGCGATTGTGGTTGTGTCCAAAGTGCTGCAAGGAGAAGCAGAGTACATTTCCGCGGCGGCCGCGAAATTGTCGGCCTTGCACTAGAATAGAGAGGCCGGGGAAGGCGTTTCGCCGCGTTTTCCCGGCATTCCGTATCGCAGGAGCCCGCTTATTCCTTCCTACAACCTTGCGATTGTGGGCTATGGCCACGTGGCATGAGTGGGGAACAACGCTGTCATGCTAACACGCCGCGGCGTCTCTGTGAGAAACTACACATCTTGAAGCTGAAATTACTTCTTGGATTAAAGCAGGAGCCATGAGCACATCCGGGATTCATCCCGCAACACAAGTGGCCTTGGACATTAACTGGGTTCGCGCGCAATTTCCCTCGCTGCAAACGAAGGTGAATGCCCAGACGGCAGCCTTCTTGGACGGGCCGGCAGGCACGCAGGTGCCCACGCAGGTGATGCACGCGATTCAGAATTATCTGATGAGCGCCAATGCGAACACGGGCGGCGCCTTTCTTACCAGCCGCCGAAACGACGAGATCATTGCCAACGCACGCGCGGCTATGGCCGATTTTTTTCATTGCGACAAGGACGAGGTCGTATTCGGGCAGAACATGACCACCATCACGTTTGCTGTTTCGCGGGCACTCGCTCGCGAAATGAAAGCGGGCGATGAAATCCTGCTGACCACGCTCGATCACGACGCCAACTTTTCGCCGTGGAAGGCGCTGGAAGAAAAGGGCATTGTCATCCGGCAGGTGGATATTCGCGAAGCGGACTGCACCCTCGATCTTGAAGATTTGAACCGGAAGCTGAACGCGAAGACCAAGCTGGTGGCCGTGGGTTACGCCTCCAACGCCGTTGGCACGATCAATCCCGTGGCGGCGATAACGAAGCTGGCGCATTCCGCCGGAGCGTTTGTCTACATTGACGCGGTACATTATGCCCCGCACGGGCTGATTGACGTTAAAGCCCTCGACTGCGATTTTCTGGTTTGTTCGCCCTACAAATTTTTTGGCCCGCATATGGGCACACTCTATGGCAAGCGAGAGCATCTTCGGAACTTTCGCCCCTATAAGGTGCGCCCCTGCACGGAGCAGGTGCCGGAGCGCTGGGAATCCGGGACGCAGGTCCAGGAATTGGTTGCCGGGATCGGCGGGGCAGTGGAATATCTTGCGGAACTTGGCCGGCACAGCGATCCCAGCGCGAAAACGCGGCGTGAGGCTCTGGCTTCCGCGTATCGGACCACCGTGGCTTACGAGACGCGAATGATATGGAAGCTGATTGATGGGCTGCAATCCATCCCCGGCGTTCGTATCTACGGAATCACGGATCCGCAGCGATCGGCCGAACGTTGCTCTACGCTTTCCTTGCGTTTGGGCAATCACCATCCCGCGGCCATCGCCACTTATCTTGGCGAACACGGAATTTTCACCTGGGATGGGAATTACTACGCGCTGAACCTGAGCGAGAGGCTAGGCGTGGAATCGCAGGGCGGGATGCTGCGCATCGGCCTGGTGCATTACAACACGATGGAAGAGGTGGAGCGGTTGCTCGCTGCCCTGAGGGAGTTTGCCGCCTAGATCTCAACTATTTTGAGCGGCTAGGGTTCAGCATGTACTGACAGCGGCGAGAAAAGCCGTGTATGCTGTCAGGTTATGACCAAACGACCAAAACCCGTTGTACTCACTGTGTTGGATGGATGGGGCTACCGAGCCGAAACGAAGGGCAACGCTATCGCTCTGGCGCGCAAACCTACGTACGACGAACTCCTGCGCAAATTCCCGAATACATTGATTCAGACATCGGGGCCCTCCGTGGGGCTTCCCGTAGGCCAGATGGGCAATAGCGAAGTCGGGCACCTGAATATCGGCGCGGGGCGCATCGTGCACATGGACATCACACGCATCGACCTGCTGATTGCCAACAAGCAGCTCGATCAAGTGCCACTTTTCCAGCAAGCCATGGAACGCGGACGCCAGCGCCAGTTGCACTTCCTGGGGTTGCTGAGCGACGGCGGGGTGCACTCGCACATCAAGCACCTGTTTGCGCTGCTGGAAATGGCCAAGCAATGGAAGGTGGAAAAGGTTTTCGTACATTGCTTCATGGACGGCCGCGACACCCCGCCGAACAGCGGGCGGGATTACGTCCGGCAGTTGCAGCAGAAAATGCGCGAACTGGGCGTTGGCGAGATCGCCACCGTGGTCGGGCGTTATTACGCCATGGACCGCGACAACCGCTGGGAGCGCATCGAACTGGCTTACCGCGCGCTGGCTCATGGCGAGGCGGAGACGAAGAGCAGCGACCCGGTCGCGGCGCTGCAAAACAGCTATGAACAGGGCGTGACCGACGAATTCGTGAAGCCCGTGGTGATTACGCGTGGTGAGGGGCCATCGGCTCCCCCAGTTGGTCCAATTCGCGATGAGGATGCGGTGATTTTTTACAATTTCCGCGCAGATCGCGCGCGGCAGATGACCTTTGCGCTGGAAGCGCCGAATTTCGACAAGTTCGCCGACCCCAAACGCCCGAAGAATCTCTTTTTTGTGGGCATGACCAAGTACGACAAGAAATGGGAGTGGCTGAAGTGCGTGATCATGCCGGAAAAACTGGAGCACATCCTGGCGCAGGTGTTTCAGGATTTGCAATACAAGAATCTGCGGTGCGCGGAGACGGAAAAATACGCGCACGTCACGTATTTCTTCAATGGCGGGGTGGAAAAACCGTTCAATGGAGAGGAGCGCATCCTCGTTCCTTCGCCCAAGGTCGCCACCTATGACCTGAAGCCGGAAATGTCCGCGGAAGGCATCACCAACACCGTGGTGAACGCGATCGAAAAAGGCGAGTTTGACGCCATCATCATGAATTATGCGAATGCGGACATGGTCGGGCATTCCGGGAAGCTGGAAGCCGCGATCAAAGCCGTGGAAGCTGTTGATGCTGGCCTGGGCCGCATCTATCAAACGCTCAAGCCGCGTGGCGGCGCTTGGATTATCACCGCCGATCACGGCAACGCGGAAACCATGATTGATCCGGTTACTGGCGGGCCGCACACATACCACACGACGAATCCTGTTCCCTTCATTTATGTCAGTGAAGATGAGCGCCTGAAAGTTTCTCCCGGCGGCGCCCTGCGTGACATTGCCCCCACACTACTGGGGATTCTGGGTGACTCCGTGCCCCCGGACATGACCGGGCGCGATTTGCGCCTGAAGGCGAAGGTCTAGCCCGTGCCGATGATCGGCGGGGGATCACTTCAGTAGCGGCGTAAAACTCAAACCTATGTCATCCTGAGGCCTCTGATTTTTGGGGCCGAAGGACTCAGCGTCGGCTTTCGGCACGACTGAATATACAAAACAATGAATCTTCAGCGCAGCACACCGGAAGACACCAAACTGACCATTTGCGTCTGGCACCCGTTCACCGAATGGCGGCCGAAACCTGCGATGGCCAGAGCGATCCGCACGCGCTGGCCCCTGATGCGCGTCGTTCACTTGCCGGACTACACGCGCCTGGAGGAGGAATTACCAGACACGGATATTTTCATTGGCTACTCGCTCCGGCCGCAACAGCTTAAGGACGCCAAGCGGCTGAAATGGATTCATTCCACGGCCGCCGGGGTGGCGCAGTTGATGTACCCGGAGCTGCGCGACTCGGGCGTGGTAGTGACTAATCCCCGCGGCATTTTCTCTGTGCCCATGGCGGAGCATATAGTCGGGCTAATGCTGGCCATGGCTAGGAATTTCCCTGATTCCGTGCGCCAGCAGGACCGCGCCCAGTGGGCCCAGCAGGCCTTATGGGACCTGCCACAACACCTGACCGAATTGAACGGCCGGCTTTTGCTGATTATCGGCTTCGGTTCCATCGGCAAAGAACTGGCGCGCCGTGCCAAAGCGTTCGACATGCGCGTGTGGGGCGTGAGCCGTTCCGGGAAGGGAGACTCCGCGCTGGCGGAGAGAATTTTGCCCGTATCAGAATTGGCAGCCGCACTCCCATTGGCCGATTTCGTAGTGATAGCCGCCCCGGAAACGCCGGAAACGCGGCACCTGATCGGGGCAGAGGAGATCGCGCTGATGAAGCCGGGTGCGCGGCTGATCAATGTCGCGCGCGGTTCGCTATTGGACGAAGCGGCCTTGCTCTGGGCGCTCGAGGAAGGAAAGCTGGGTGGCGCGGCTCTCGATGTCGCCGCCAGCGAACCGCTCCCGCCGGAAAGTCCGTTGTGGAAAGCGCCGAATCTGCTGATCACGCCGCATACGAGCGCGATCAGCAACCGGCTCTGGGAGCGGGAGACTTCCCTGTTGATGGAGCTGTTGGACCGCTGGTTCGATGGCCGCGAATTATTGAATCGCGTGGATTTTTCCCGCGGCTATTGAGTTCTGATGGGCGGCTCAATCCCCGACGCCACCCTTGGGCGCCTGGTAACCTTCGCGGGCGTAGACCACGACCTTTTGTTTCTTGCCTTTTTGGTCGAGGACCGTTAACGGGCTGCCATCCGGGGCCACCAGTTCGACTTTCACCTTGCGGTATTTTCCGTCGGCAGCATGGTTTGTCGGCGAATAGGTGATGCTGTACTGGTGGCGCAGAAATTCCGCCACCGTGCGCATATCGGTTGGAATTTCAGCTTCAAACTGCGGAAACCAGGCCAAACCGCCGGTCATCTGCGCCACTGTCTTCATCTGGTTTTCAGCCTGCAGAAAGGTCATTTCTGTCGACCCGCCCAACCTTTGATGGAGTTCCAGAAGGTTCTCAAGGGGTTTGGCCACGCTCACCACAAAAACCGTGACGTCGGTCTGGCGGAGTTGCTTGAGGGTCTGATCCAACGTATGTTTGGAAAACGTGTCGATGCCGCTCGCTAACAGCAGCACGGATTTCTTTCCCTTCACGTCCTTCAGCCGGTCGACGGTGTCGAGCAGCGCATCGAACACATTCGATTCGCTGAAGCCGGGAAACATGAGCTGATAGACGGCGTTGCGAACTTCGTCTTTGTTTTGCGTGAAGTCCACCTCCAGCCGGTGGTTCATGTCAAACGTGATGAGAGCGACCCAGTCTTTCTGGTTCAGATTGGGGAACAGCGCGTCCGCCCAATATCTCGCCCTGTAAGCAAAAAAGCCATTCGCGACGTTGCTCCACTCCAACAAAACAACCATGGTGATCGGGGCATCGCCGGCGCCAAAGTTGGTGATGGTCTGAGGCACGCCATCTTCCAGGATGCGGAAATTCTCTTTTTTCAGGCCGGTAATAAGGCCACCGTTGGAAGTCGTGGCGACCACGTCCAGCGTCACGACGGGCACTTCGAGGGAAATCGTCACGCCGCCTTCTTGCGGCTTTTGCTGAGGCGCAGCCGGCTTTGGCGCAGGCGCCGCCGGGTTTGTCTGGGGGGGTGAGGCGCCCTGAGGCCCCTCTGGCGCCTGTGCGGCCAGGCCGGTGCAGAGCAAAAGCATCGTGGTAGTGACTGCCGCTAACCTGCCCATCGTTGAGTTGCAACTCATCATGCCGAACCCCCTGGCCATCTCTGTTAAGATGCGCCTGTTCCGCTTGGCGTCGTTTCCACCCGTGCGCCCCATCAACGGTGCAACTTAGGCAACGCCCCGCGATGCCCCGCCTGAGCCATAGGCTCCGCATGTTAGTATGTTTTTTGCTTGCTGCCTAACAGATTCAAACTGGGGGTGTTTTCGTGAGTTGGAAGCGGGTCAGCTTGTGCATTCTCGTCGTGTTAGCCCTGCTCGCGGGTCATGGCGGCGTTCTTCGCGCGCAGATCAAACAAGGACCGCCTCCCTTCGGCATACCTTCGCCGCCTCCGCTGGTCGGAGACACCTCCGGGCTGGCCCGCGAGGCGCAGGATTGGCTTGTTGAGATGGTCAAGATCAACACGACCAACCCGCCTGGCAATGAACAGGCCGTTGCGAAGTACCTCGCCGGCATTCTGACCAAGGAAGGCATCACCCCGGAAATTCTGGATGTCGCGCCCGGGCGCAGCGCGCTGGTGGCGCGGTTGCGCAGCAGCGCGGTCGCCGATCCGTCCAAGGCGCTCCTGCTCGTCGCCCACATGGATGTGGTGGGCGTGGACCGCAGCAAGTGGTCGGTGGACCCTTTTGGCGGCATCATCAAGGACGGCTATTTGTATGGACGCGGCTCCAACGATGACAAAGGCATGCTGGCCGCGAATCTCGCAGCGTTCATTGCGCTGAAGCGCTCCAGCGTCCGGCTGAATCGCGACGTCATTTTCCTGGCCACAACCGATGAAGAGCAGTTTGGCGACGCCAGCTTGAAGACGCTCATCGCCAAGTATTGGGACAAATTCGCCGCCGGTTATGCCATCAACGAAGGCGGGAAGGTAGTGGTGAAAGACGGCAAGGTGCAGCATGTGGCCGTGCAAGCGGATGAAAAAGTGCCCGTAAATGTAACCGTGATTGCCAAGGGCACGGCCGGACACGCCTCCATACCCACGAAAGATAATCCCGTGGTGCACCTGGCCGCGGCGGTGGCCAAGATCGGCGACTATACGGCGCCGGTTCACCTTACGTCGATCACGCGGCGCTACTTTGAAGGCCTGGCGACGCTCGAGGGCGAGGATATCGGCAAGTGGATGCGCGTGGTGGATACGCCCGATCGCGGCGAGCATGCCCAACGTGTTCTCTCCGACGCCAATCCGCTGTGGAACTCGATGATGCGCGATTCGATTGCGCCAACGATGCTGCAAGCGGGCGTGCGCGTCAATGTCATCCCCTCGGAAGCCCGGGCAAATCTCAATATACGGCTCCTGCCGGGCGATACGGTCAGCGCGCTGCTGGATGAACTCACAAAAATTGTGAATGATCCCCTGGTGCATTTCGAAGTGCAGCCTGATGTTGGCCTTGCAGCGCCCAATTCCTCGATTGAGACCGATTTCTACGCCACGATTACCAAAGTCTGCGCGCGGGAATTCGGCGGCGCGCCTGTTTTGCCGTTTATGTCAACCGGGGCAACCGATTCCGCGCAACTCCGTCTGCACAGCGTCCAGGCCTATGGCCTGCGGCCCTTCCCCCTGACCGATGAGGACGATCGTCGAATGCACGGCGATGACGAACGCCTTCCCCTGGCTGCCTTTGCGACAGGCGTCGACCTGCTGACGCGCATCGTCGCGGAATTTTGCGTCACCAAGTAACAACATCTCTGATATATACATTGGGGGAGAGGAAAGAATGAATCCCCGCCATTCCAAGATTGTCTGCACCATTGGTCCGGCAACGCGGTCTCCCCGCATGATCCGCAAACTGCTGCTGGCGGGCATGGACATCGCACGGCTGAATTTTTCGCACGGAACGCACGCCGAGCATGCCCAGAGCTTCGCGATGTTGCGCGAAGCCGCGGCCGCCTTCGAGAAACCCATCGCTATTCTGGCGGACCTGCAGGGACCCAAAATCCGGACGGGAGCACTGGCGTGCGGCGGAACCGTTTCGTTGCGCGCGGGGCAGAAATTCGTCATCACCACGGCGAGGATTCTCGGGGATTCCACGCGCGTCAGCACGATCTTTCACCCCTTGCCACGGGAAGTGAAGTCCGGCGACCGCATCCTGCTTTGCGACGGGCTCATCGAATTGCGGGTCGAAAGAATACGCAAGCAGGAAGTCATCTGCCAGGTGGTCAATGGCGGGTTGCTTGGCGAACATCAGGGCATCAATCTTCCCGGGGTGAAGCTGCGCGTCCCGGCCCTTACCGACAAGGACCGCAAAGACCTGCGTTTTGCGCTGGCACATGGCGCGGACTACATCGCGGTCAGCTTCGTCCGCCGGCCCGAGGATGTGCTGCTGGTGAAGTCGCTGATTCGCCGGGCGAAGAAAGACACACCGGTGATCGCCAAGCTGGAGAAGCCCGAAGCCATCGAAAACCTGGAAGCAATTCTGCAAGCTTCCGCGGGCGTGATGGTGGCGCGCGGCGACCTGGGCGTGGAGATGAGCCCCGAGCGCGTTCCCGTGGTGCAGAAAAACATCATCGCCCGAGCGCGCGAATTCCGCCGTCCGGTGATCACCGCCACGCAGATGCTGGAATCCATGACCGAAAATCCGCGGCCGACCCGCGCGGAGGCTTCCGATGTGGCCAATGCCATTTTCGATGGCTCGGATGCCGTGATGCTCTCTGCTGAAACGGCCATCGGAAAGTATCCGGTGGAAGCCGTACAGATGATGGCGCGGATCATCGAAGAGGCCGAAGCGAGTATCCATGAGTATCCGCGGCCTGTGCCGCAGGAGCGCCTGAAAGTGGCGGAAACCGTGGCGGAGCTGGTGTGCCATGCTTCGCGCGAGCTGCACATGAAGCTGATCGCGGTATTTACGCACAGTGGATTTACGGCGCGGCTGATATCGCGCTACCGGCCGCTGGTGCCCATCGTGGCGTTTACTCCGGAAGCGAACACGCGGCGGCGCATGGCGCTGTTGTGGGGCGTGACGTCGCGACACATCTCCGACATCAAGAAGATCGATGGATTGGCGGCAATCGCCGAGAAGCGACTGCTGGAGGAAGGGTTCGTGCGCAAGGGCGATGTGATTGGTATCGTTGCGGGAACACCGATGGGCATCCGTGGAACGACGAACTTCATGAAGTTCCACGTGATCGGCCGGGCCAGCTAAGGCGAAGTATTAAGAGAAGGCCGGAAACGAATCTGTGCACAACGTCCCGCAGTCAGGTTCATCCCTTTAATCAGAAGTTAATTCACCCAGTGATCAGGACGCGAGGGAGGCTCCTCGCGATGCTTCTTCATGTAGACCTGGAAACGCTTGCGATTACGCTGGAACTTCCAATCGGCAACTTCGTTGCGCACGCGGTACAGAAAAGAGTCGCGGCGGAGGTACAGCCAGCCGACCAGCATGCCGCCCAAATGGCAGAGATGGGCGACGCCGTCTCCTCCGGATCCCAAGGTGCCGAAGAACTCGATGGCAGCCATGGCGGCGACAAAAGGACGCATTGGGATCATGATGGGAAGAGGGAAGATCCAAATGCGCCGGTCGGGAAACAAAATGGCGTTGGCGATGAGGATGCCGTAAATTGCGCCGGATGCGCCGATGGTGGGGATGTCACTAGGCCTATGTCCCCAGAGCATGGGGAACACTTTCACCAGAACGGTGATCACCCCGGCGCCGACCCCGCAGAGAAAGAAGTAGTTCAAGAAGCGGTTCCTACCCCAGACCATCTCCAGTTCGCGCCCGAACATCCAGAGAAACAGCATGTTGAGGAGAAGGTGGAAGAGGCCGCCGTGAAGGAAGATGTAGGTTACGGGTTGCCAGATGCGCAGGGCGGGAAACGGTCCGAGTGGGACGAGGCCGAAATGGTAATTAATCCAAAGAGTGGCGTCGCGGCCAATCAAAATAGCCGCCAGGGTTTGCACAAGAAAAACAGCGGAACAGGCAATAACCAGATACTTGACGGCTGGAGTGACGAAGCTGCGCCAGTCGAAACGCATGCGCGGTGCGCCGAACGACGTACCCATGGCAGCAGTGTAAAGCGAGGGAGTGCCGCGCGTCAAAAGGACCTCGATTTGGGTACTGGGTCAGTTTCCGGTAGAAGCGTTAATCAAGAGTTGGCTCATTAGCTGCGGTTGGACCCCACTGTCAACTGGCCGCAGAATTGGTACACTCCGGTTGGCCCCCAATAGACCTTCAGTAAAGCCTGCAAATGCTGAAAGGAGGGACCCATTGATCGAGACCCCTGCATTAGTCTCTGCGCCCGTTCCTGCGCCCTTACGAATCGTCGCCGGATTCTGGCGACGCCTTTTAGCTTTTGCGATTGATGCAATTATCACCGCTTTGCCTTGTGGGATTCTGGGTTTTGCCCTCTACAACTTCTTCTCGAGATCTGGGGCCGATGGAATCCTAATTGGGTTCACGCTGACGCTGGCTTACTTTGCAGTCTTTGGCAGTTCGATAGGAGGAGGTCAAACGATCGGCCACAGAATCACGCATATTCAGGTCGTAGGCCGCGAAGGGGAATCCATCTCGCTGACGCGTTCTCTCCTTCGTTATCTGATACTCCTAGGACCAATCCTGCTTAGCTCAGCGGTGCTCCCTATGATTGGAGGATCTGGGATCAAAGCGAGTATCGACTGGCTGTTCCTTGGCGCTGAAGTCGCCACTGTCTACCTTTATGTTTTTAATAGGAGGACAAGGCAATCGTTGCACGATCTGGCCACAGACACTTATGTGGTCGATGCAAAAGTTGCCGGAAGAGTTGAACTCCCTCGTATCTGGGGGTGGCACTGGGCGATTCTGGGGGGAAGCGCGCTCGTGGGCGTTGTCCTGTTAAGTGGTTTTGGAAACACGATCCGCCAAGCTGGCCCCTTCCCCGAGTTTTTGGCTATTCAACAAGCTGTTCTCGATTCTGGGAAAGTTCAGAGCGTGGGTGTTTCCATTCAAAAAAATTGGAGGAATGGAAAAACAGACACGGGTCTAATTGTCAACGTCGCTTGGAGAGGTGATCCAACGGATATCGAAAAGAACGCCACCGAAATTGCGGATATCGTATTGCAGGCTGATCCCCATGCGAGCGATCGGGATTTTGTTACTGTAAAATTTCAGGAGGGGTACAGCATCGGTTTTGCGACGTTTTCTATGAACCGACAGGTAAGTCACAGTCCTGCGGCTTGGAACAAGCAGATTCAAGACTACGGCTTGCGATGAGTCTATTTCTTGGCTGGTTGAGTGTTGATAAATTCTTCTGCTACCAGCTAACCGGGGTGAGGGACTTCGATAACTCTCGGTAAGTCGCCAAACCGGACATGCTCCTCCAAGTGCACACTTGCACGGTGAGTGCATCTTCATTCAGGACGGCGCACAAGCTAGTCTGATGCGATTCTGGCTCAGACGTTTTCAAGCACCAGCTTGAGGAAGTTCCAGAAACTCACCACAGTAGAGATCTGCACGCGCTCGTTCGGGCTGTGCGGATTCACAATCGTCGGGCCAAAAGAGATCATCTGCATGCCGGGATATTTCTCGCCAATGACGCCGCACTCCAAACCAGCGTGCATGGCGATCAGCTCTGCAGGTTTGCCGAAAACTTTCTTATGCACCTCCTGCAGCTTGCGAACAATTTCGCTGTTTGGCTCAGGCTTCCAGCCGGGGTAGCTTCCCCAGTGCTCCACTTGGAACCCTGCCAGCTGGCAGACCGTGGCAACCATGCGGGCAGCCGCCTGTTTGCTGCTCACAATCGCGCTCCGCTGGCTGGTAACAATTTCGACCATGTCGTCCTTGGTTTTGACGGTCGCCAAGTTCGTGGACGTTTGGACCAAGCCGGGAACATCAGGGCTCATCGCCAGAATGCCGTGGGGCACACTGGCCAGCAGAGCCGCAGTATTTTTCGCGTCCGTGGCATCTAGCACCATGCACGGGCGTTCGGTCTTCTCGGCCGTGATCTGCACTCCGGAATCGAATTCCCCCAACTCGGCTTTGTATCCAGCTTCGGCTGTGGCCACAAGCGATTTCAATTCGCTCTCGCGAGCAGGGTCGAGCACCACCACCGCCACAGCTTCGCGGGGAATGGCATTGTGTGCGCTTCCGCCGTTGACGTCGGCGAGTTCGACGGGAAGACGATCCAGCAATTCCTGAAGGACCCCACCCATGATTCGCAGTGCATTGCCGCGGCCCAAATGGATATCAACACCGGAGTGGCCGCCCCTCAGCCCAGAAACCTTGATCCGCCAGGCCAATCCAGCGCCCGCGGGAACAAGCTTGACCTTGCGGCTGGCAGTCGTGTTGACGCCGCCAGCGCAACCGATACACAGGGTCCCGATCTCTTCGGTATCAAGGTTGAGGAAATACTTGGACTTCAGCACGCCGGCTGGGAATTCCGAAGCACCAGTGAGCCCGGTCTCCTCGTCAATCGTGAAAGCGAACTCCAGAGGGCCATGGGAAATGTCGGTGCTTTCCATCACGGCCAGTGCGGCGGAAACGCCGACTCCGTTATCGGCGCCCAGGGTCGTGCCATCTGCTTTCAGCCAGTCCCCATCCCTTACGACCTTGATCGGATCGGCATCAAAGTCATGAAGAGTTCCCTCGTTCTTCTCGCAGACCATGTCAAGGTGGCCCTGCAATAGGGTCATCGGCGCTCCTTCGCGTCCCGGCCGCGCGGGTTTGCGGACCACGAGATTTCCGGCAGGGTCTTGTTTTGATTCCAGACCCAGCTTTGCGGCCACGCTCCGGACGTACTCCCGCGCGGCAGCCTCCTTCGTCGAGGCGCGGGGAATAGCCGCCAGTTTGTCAAAGTGCTTCCACAGCCGTTCAGGTTGCAAGTTTGCTAGTGCAGGCATCATGGCGTGCTCCGTCGTACTGAAGTGTGATTTCGTTTTTGATCTCGAAAGCAGCCCCATTGTACATCCATCTCCATTGTTCGCGGCGGGGCGAAACGATTTCCATCGGGAGCAATTCCGACAGGCTGCCGTCTGCCATCCGCACTTGCGAACGCCTTGAGCGGCGTGCTAACGTTCGGTGTCTTCAAGACATACCAACCACACAATGTAGTTGCGAGGTTCACACATGAACGCGCAATCCGCCGATCCGGCTGGCCCCAGAAAGCATCAGCCTTATGTTCCCGCAAGCATGGATATGAAGGAATTCACCGTGCGCGCCGTCTTGATCGGGTTGGTCTTGACGGCGATCCTGGGGGCGGCAAATGCCTATCTGGGACTGAAGGCCGGAATGACGATCGCGGCAACATATCCCGCGGCGGTGATCAGCATGGCGCTGCTGCGTTTGATGAAGGGCTCGCTCCTGGAAGAAAACATCGCGCGAACCATTGGCTCGATCGGGGAGTCGGTTGCCGCGGGTGCCGTATTCACGATTCCGGCGTTCGTGATCGCGGGATTGTGGCCAGGACTCACGCGCGACCAGTACTGGAAAGCGGTTGCCCTGATGATGATCGGTGGAACCTTGGGGATTCTGTTCGTGACGCTTCTGCGGCGCGTCATGGTCGAGGATCCCGATCTCCCCTACCCCGAATCGGTGGCAGCTTCCGAGATTCATAAGGCAGGGCAACAAGGGGCGAAGGCGGCGAAGATTCTCTTCGCTAACATGGGTTTCGGCGCCCTCATGTTCCTCCTGGGCGCAGTGAATCTCTTCTCTCCGAACAACACCTTCAACGCGAATATCAGCGCATTAGGCAAGAAACTGCTCCTGCGCACCAGCACGAATCCCAGCGTGGCCACGACCGTGACGGGAGGCGCCACGTTCTTCTCCGCTCCGGACATCAGCCCCGCTTACCTGGGCGTGGGCTACATCATCGGCCCACGACTGGCTGCCCTGAACTTCGCCGGTGGAGTGCTCGCATGGGGTTTGCTGGTTCCCCTGCTGACCTTTACGGTCGGCCCCTACATTCAGGCAGCCCAGCCGGCCGGACAGACGCTTTCCTGGCCGTTGCTGGCCGGAGCGGTCTACTACTCGATCGTGCGTCCGATTGCCGTGGGGGGAATGCTGGTCGGTGCGACATATACGTTGTTCCGGATGCGCAAGCAGTTGGCCATGGGCATGGGCCGGGCCATCTCCGACCTAAAAAAGTCCGCCGCAGCGCACGCAGCGACGGATCGCACCGAGCGCGATCTGCCGGCTAAAGGAGTCTTCGCGGGAGTGGGTGTCGTGTTCGTGGCCATGATTCTGCTTTATCACTACTTCATAGGCAGCGCAGGGACCTTCTCTGCTTCCAAAGTGCTGACCGGTGCACTGGTTGCGGCCGGTGTCATGATCGTCATCGGATTCTTCTTTGCGGCCGTGTCCGGAAATCTGGTCGGAATGATCGGCTCATCGAATAATCCGGTATCCGGACTCACCCTCTGTACCCTGGTGATCGCCGCGCTTCTCATGGTGGCTCTTGGAGTTTCCGGCGCAGGCGGCGTTGCTGCGGTCCTGGGAGTGGCCGCAGTGGTTTGCGTCTCTTCGGCCGTTGCCGGCGAGATGCTGCAGGACCTGAAAGTGGGATACATCCTCGGCGGAACGCCGTCCAAAATGCAGATCGGAGATCTACTCGGGATCATGATGGCCTCGCTGGTGCTGTTCTTTCCCCTGTCCGTGCTCGATAGAGCGTATCACTTCGGAAGCCCAGCTCTATCGGCGCCCCAGGCCGGGCTCATGGCGATGCTATCCAAAGGCATTGTCGGTGGCGACATGGCCTGGCCGTTGATCATTGTGGGGATGCTGCTCGGTATCGTTATGATCCTGATCGAAGTGAAGAGCGTGATGCTGTTTTCGGTGGGTATGTATCTGCCGCTCGGAACCACCTTTGCCATCTTCGTGGGGGGCGTGATTCGCTGGGCCACCGACCGCCTGCGCGACAACCGCAACCTCAATGACGCGCAGAAAGCGCGCGTGGACAACGCCGGAATCCTGACAGCATCGGGATTGATCGCCGGAGAGGCTCTCTGTGGACTCGGTGTGGCCGCAGTCATTGCGCAGAGGCTCGCACATAATCCTCATGCAGACACAACGTTGGCTCATCTGGCCATAGGAGACTCGGCGGTTGCTCCCTTGATTGCTTTGGCGGTGCTCGTGGCTGTTATGATCCTGGTGCCGCTGGCCAACGCGGGACGCCCCGACGAGCCAGCACCGCCAACCGCGATCATGTGACGCCGGTCCGCATGCGTTTCGGTACGCGCCGGTTCCGGCGGATCCCATGGATGGCCGCTTCGCACATCCTCCCGGAAACTGGTGGACGAGGAAACTCAGTTGTAGTCTGTGCGGCTGGGTCATGCCGCAGGGCGCGCGCGAGGCAAAGACCTTCTTTTGGCCACAATCTGTAACTGACAGTTTTCTTGACATCAGAGCAACGCGTAGTTATCGTGCAGGCTAATACCGTACTTAGCTGGTGAACAGGTAGCGAGCGGCGGAACCTGGTCCAAAACTCGACGAACAAGCATTGTGTCTGACAACTGACTTGCGGTTGGATACGGGCTGTGTGCCCGGTGGAGGCCCGCCTTGGCTATACGTCGCATGTGTGTTTCCCTTCTTTTTGTCCTGATCTTTTCAACCATATTTTCTGCCAGTGCGCAGGCCGGTGACGAATGGCTGCCCATCGATCCTGCCGAACTCAGAATGACCAGCGAACCGCTCGCTCCGGGTGCGCCGGCAATTTATCTCTACCGCCAGGTGGACCGGAGCGACGCTGGACGGACGAGGCACACTGAGTTCAACTATTTTCGGATCAAGATCCTGACCGAGGAAGGACGGAAATACGCCAACGTCGAGATTCCGTATTCGCGGGCGGTCTCGCAAATCAGCGGCATTCGAGCGCGGACCATTCATGCGGATGGCAGCATCGTGAATTTTGAAGGCAAGATTCTGGAAAACACGATTGTCAAGTCAAAAACGGTGAAGTACCTGGCGAAGACGTTTGCGATGCCCGACGTGCAAGTCGGGAGCATCATCGAGTATCACTACACGTATGATTTTGAAGACTATTATATCTACTGGTCCAAATGGATGGTGAGCGAGGACCTGTTCACGAAGAAGGCCGTCTTCTCGTTGAAGCCCTACGAGAAATTTGCCGTGCAATGGAACTGGCCGGCCGGTTTGCCGCCGGGCACAGATCCCCCGAAGCTAGGACCCGACCTGATCGTTCGCATGACGGCCGTGAATGTGCCGGCGTTTCAAGAAGAAGACCACATGCCGCCGGAAAACGAGCTGAAGTTCCTTGTGAATTTTGTGTACAGCGAGGACGGATTCGAAAGCGAGCCGGATCGTTTCTGGAAAAAGTACGGGGAAAAGCAGAATAAGCAGACGGAGAAGTTCGTCGACCGACGCAAGGCGATGGAGCAGGCAGACTCACAGATTATCTCGCCCTCGGATTCCGCGGATGCGAAATTGAGGAAAATCTATGCGCGATGCCAGCAGGTGAAAAACCTCGATTTTGAGAGGAGACAAGATAGGGCGAAAGAGGAGAAGATCAAGCCGAACGAGAATGTCGAGGATGTCTGGAAGAAAGGTGTGGGCTCTGGCCACGACGTCAATCTGCTGTTTCTTGCGCTGGTGCGGGCGGCCGGATTTGAAGCGTACTATGTTCGTCTTTCCGGGAGGAGTGAATATTTTTTCAACCAGAAACGCATGAACACCGCACAACTGGATGCGGACACGGTTCTGGTGAAGTCGGAGGGGAAGGATCTGTACCTGGATCCGGCCACAAAATTTGCGCCCTACGGGCTGATGCCTTGGCCAGAGACCGGAGTCGCAGGACTGCGCCTCGATAAGCAAGGCGGAACCTGGATACAGACGGAGGTTCCGGAGAGTTCCACCTGCAAAGTCGTGAGGCAGGCGGACTTGAAGCTGAACGAGGAAGGGGGATTGGAAGGCCAGGTAAAGGTGACCCACACCGGGCTGGAAGCGTTGGACCGACGTTTGGGCCAGAGATTCGGGGACGCAACGCAACGCAAAGAGTATCTGGAAGAAGAATTGAAAAATGTGATTCCAGCGACGGCCGAGGTGGAATTGAAGAACAAACCGGACTGGGACAGCTCCGACGAAAAGCTCGTGGCGGAATATGACGTGAAGATTCCCGGGTGGGCGAGTTCGGCAGGGAGGCACGTTGTACTTCCGCTGGGGTTGTTTGCGGGGGCGCAGAAACACGTGTTTGAGCACACCCAGCGCACGCATGCCATTTATTTTTCGTACATGTTTCAGACGGAAGACCAAACCAAGATCACGCTTCCCGCGGGGTGGAAAGTAGGCAGCCTTCCAACAGAGGTTCACTTGGATGCAACGGCGGCGGAATACCGGATTCAGGCGGAAAAGAAGGAGAATGCACTTCAAGTGACCCGCACACTGCGAAGCGACATTGTGTTGTACCAACCTTCCGTGTATCCAGCCCTGCGGGATTTCTATCAGAAGGTCAGGTCTGGAGATGAACAACAGGTGGTTCTCCAGCCGGGGGCGAACAGTGCAGCCAAATAGGAGTCACGCGCCCTGGTTACACGTACTGCTGGGAATCGCATTGGCTGCGGTTATTGTTGCTGTCTGTGGGAGTAGCGCCCGGGCTTCCTCGGAGGCACCAGCGTGGATGCACGCCCTGACAAGTGTTTCTCTCCCCGAGCATGATGAGAAGACCGAGGCAGTGCTCCTTTATTCTGAGGAAGTGTTGACCGTTCAGGGGAATGGCAAGATCAAGCGGCTGACGAGAGAGGCGTACAAGATTCTGCGTCCCGGTGGCCGACGATATGCCACGGCCGTGGCCTATTCCAGCGCCGAGGCGAAAGTTCTGAATATGCACGGCTGGTGCATTCCGGCGCAGGGCAAGGACTTCGAAGTCAAGGATAAGGATGCCCTGGAAACCTCCGCGCCAGGGGTAGCGAACGGCGAGTTGGTTAGCGATGTCCGGGCGAAAATTCTGAAAATCCCCGAGCCAGAGCCGGGGAACATCGTGGGCTACGAGATAGAACGGGAGGAATATCCCTACATTCTGCAGGACCGGTGGATGTTTCAATCGGGTGTGCCGGTGCGCGAAGCCCACTACACGCTACAGCTTCCACCAGGCTGGGAATACAAAGCCGTTTGGGTCAATGCCACGGAAGCCAAACCAACTTCATCTGGAGGTGGCCAGTGGCAGTGGGTGATGAACGATATCAAGGAGATTCGCTACGAAGAGGAAATGCCACCGTGGTATGGAATGGCCGGGCAGATGATCGTATCCCTGATTCCGCCCGATGGTTCCAGGAAGGGTTTTGTGAGTTGGGCGGACGTTGGGAAGTGGACTTATACGCTCGCGCAGGGCAGGCGGGATCCTTCACCCGAGATCAAGCAGAAAGTGGCGGAGCTGACGGCAGGCAAGATCACCACCCTCGCGAAGATGCAGGCGCTGGCGAATTACATCCAGCGGGACATTCGTTACGTGGCGATTCAATTGGGCATCGGGGGCTGGCAACCGCATCCGGCGGGAGAGATTTACAGTCATCATTACGGCGATTGTAAAGACAAAGCAACGCTCCTGAGCACTATGCTCAAGGAAGCCGGCGTGGACTCCTACTATGTTGTCGTGAACACTTTTCGGGGAGCCGTGAGCGCCGATACACCGCCGCAACAGTACTTCAATCACATGATTCTGGGGATTCGCTTGCCCGATGATTTGAGAGATTCATCCTTGGAATCCGTGTATACCCATCCGACGCTGGGGAGGATTCTGATTTTCGATCCGACCAGCGAAGTGACACCGTTCGGGCAATTGGAGGGTGAACTGCAGGCTAATTACGGACTGCTTGTCACCGAGGATGGCGGAGAACTGATCAAACTTCCACAGCTTGCGCCATCCTCAAGCGGCAGCCGACGAACGGCCACGTTGCAGCTCTCTCCAGAAGGCACTTTGAGTGGCGATGTCACCGAGATTAGTCAGGGAGACGCCGCGGCGAGGCAACGTTATGCGCTGCGGGCGGCAACCAAGGAAGCGGACAAAATTAAACCCATTGAGTCGCTCCTGTCTCATTCGCTAGGCACGTTCCGAATCACCAAAGCGACCGTGAGCAACCTCGATGTCCACGATCAGCCGTTTGAGTACATCTATTCTTTTACCGCTGAACAATACGCGAAGAATGCCGGCAGTCTCCTCCTGGTACGTCCAAGGGTCATCGGAAATTGGTCGAGCGATATTCTGGAGAAGAAGGAACCTCGCAAATATCCCGTGGAATTCGAGGGACCGATGACTTACGTGGATTCGATAGAAATCAAGCTGCCTGCAGGGTATGAAGTGGACGAGCTGCCCGCCACTGCGGATGCGGAATACTCCTTCGGGAACTATCACGGCAAGTGTGAAGTGAAAGATGGCGCACTGATTTACAGGCGCACGCTCGTGGTCAAGGAGTTGAGCGTGCCGCTGGACAAGTTGGCTCAACTGAAGACGTTTTACCGAATCATCGCGAGCGACGAGCGCAGTACCGCCGTGCTAAAGCCGAAGGGGAACTGAGTCGTTCGCAAGTTCCCAGAGTGGTAGCCTCGGCAGCGATGCCCGCACTCAAAATCATCAACACAATTCCGGCCGGGCGGCCTGTCGAGTCACCTCCCCAGGGAAGCGGGAGCAACGTTCGCAGCGCCCCCGTCTGAGGTTTTTTCACCTGCAGGCACGAAGTCGAAATACGCAAGGTTGTTACCCTGCCTGTAATGAAGGGTCAGGAGCTGTCGCCCCGCCTGAGGAAAAGTGATCTCTCCGCAATCGGCCTTGTTCCAGATGTGCCAGACGAGCCAATCCGGGGAGTTCGGGACAGGAAACTGCTTTGGGGTGTCGACAGGAAGCTTGCAGTCTGCGGCGGGCCTATTATTCAGTGAAAACTGGATCGTCTGCCCGAGATTGGAATACATGGCGACGATTCGGTATGTTCCGGCCTTCTTCACTTCCACCGTGTAGTTGGTCCACTCGCCATCTTCCGTCCAGCCAATGTACAGCTGCTGCCATTCCGGCGCGACCCCGTTGGCATGGTTCAGGTCTATATTCTTCTTCACGTAGGAGATGTCCACACCCTCGTTTTCGCGAAAATGGCAGACATACGCGGGCACACCTGCCTCGCAGTGTTCCGGTTTGTAATTCAACTCGCCGCTGCCGTGGTTGATCGGGTCTACGTCGTGATAGGCAATCCCTTCCCCACCCAAGTCGTACAGTGCGGCTTGTACGCGGCCCGGTATCTTCTGTGGGCCCGCTGTATAGGTGGAATCTTGAAAAGGTTTGCCCTTGTAGTCTTCGGGAACGCCACCGTCCACATAGAAGCCAACCAGCGATAGCAGGAGCGCGAACTGCAGCCCAATTACTTTCATAAATTCCTTTCCAATCTTGAATGGATGTTCTAGCTACCGCCGGTAACAACTAATCGTAACAAAGTGCGGATGACACCGACCGCAATAAAGCTTAAGCCTGCACAGCAGCGCGAACCCCAAGACCCACCCTTACACAACAACGGTGGAGCACCCTCCGCCGCTCTCCAATCCCGGCGAACGTATTCAGGTGATATCCTCTCTCCGTCCGCCATGTCAACAAATTCCAAACAGTCCACTCCGGGCCACCTGCCCCAAGACCTCGACACGTCGCAACTCCCTGCTACTCATGGCTGTCCTCTTCACCGCGCCCTCCTTCAGGAGGTTGCAGTCTAGGGGACATTTCTAAAGAGGTATTATAGTACCTCACAATATCTATTGACAATTGGTAAATAATGTGGTACCATTCCTCATGAATGCTTGGCATGCGCCTGCCCGCCTTTCAAAGCAAAACCCTCCCGGTCCAGCTCCCAGACCACTTTCGCCTCTTCTTTTTGCTTTTCCTTCGCTTTTTCGACTTCCAACCCCGCCTAACTCCAATCATTCCCGTAGATCTACGAAATGCACCCGTAAGTCCAATCATTCCCGTACATACGCAAAAACAGGGGGGTAGGGGGTATCCGTGGTATGACCAATCGTTCCACTTCGGGAATGCACTCACTTCGACAGATCTCCGCTCCCCCTTCTTTCTCTGTGCCCTCTGTGTCCTCTGCGGTAAAACCTCTTGCGAAGGGCACTTATGCTTACCCCCGGGGGTGGGGGTCATTCCCCTGCGCGCCCGCTGCATCCAGAAAGCCCAGAGAAATGCCAAGTGATTACTATTATTGTACTTACTCAAAGAATGTCGGCGCGCCGACATTTTCGTCTTCCCGTCACGACTCACGAACCACGAGTCACAAGTCACGCGGGCAACGTCTTGAACTGTAAACTGTCAACTGTGAACTGTAGACTGGGCCTCCCCGGGGGTGGCGCAAACTTTCACTCTCGGCTATCCTTAGTTGTACACACACCGTTGTACGCGGAAGTCCCCCGAATACAGGAACACGCCTATGAGTGACACGAAAATCATTGCGCCTGAAACAAATAAAGTGATGGCCGAAACCAAAGCTGGCCGGCCAACCTGGAAGGATGCAGGCAAAGTGCACGCCGGCGAGCAGCCGTTCACTTACCCGTTGAAACGCGAGTTTGTGGAGCCGGATTGGCGGCGATTGCCGGGCTACCGCAATGTCACGCGGGAGGAGTGGGAGACGGCGCTGTGGCAACGCCGCCACACGGTCAAGAACCTGAAGGAACTCAAACAGGTTTTCGGCGAACTGATTCCGGGGACGCTGATGGCCAGCCTCGAGCGCGATATCAAGGAGCGGGCCACGATGTCCATCCTGGTGCCGCCGCACATGCTCAACACCATGGATGAGAAGGATTTGTGGAATGATCCGGTGCGGCGCTACATGCTGCCGGCGTTTGATGACCGCCATCCCGAATGGCCCAGCCATCCCAAGGCCAGCCGCGATTCCTTGCATGAAACGGATATGTGGGCCGTGGAAGGCCTGACGCACCGCTACCCGACAAAGGTGTTGGCGGAATTGCTCTCGACTTGCTCGCAATATTGCGGACACTGCACGCGGATGGATCTGGTGGGGAACGATGTGCCGCTGGTTGTGAAGCTCAAGTTTCAGATCCCGCAAAAGGACCGTTACCAGCAGATGCTGGATTATCTGCGCGTGACGCCTTCCGTACGCGACGTTGTGGTGAGCGGCGGCGACATTGCCAACACACCCATCGCCATGCTGGAGGAGTTCTGCTCCAAGCTGATGGATCTCCCGAACATCAAGGACATTCGCCTGGCAACGAAAGGCTTGATCGCTATCCCGCAGCACTTTTTGCAGGCCGACGTGCAGGCGGGGCTAGACCGTATGGCGAAAAAGGCGCGTGAACGCGGCGTGGACATTGCCGTACACACGCACGTGAACAACGCGAGCCAAGTGACTCCGCTGGTGGCCAAAGCCGTCCAGTCACTGCTGGACATGGGCTATCGTGACGTGCGCAACCAGGGCGTGCTGCTGCGCGGCGTGAATACGACGCCGAAAGAATTACTGGATTTGTGTTTCATGCTGCTGGATCACGGCAAGATCATGCCGTACTACTTCTATCAGTGCGACATGATTCCCAATGCCGAGCACTGGCGCCTGGCCGTTCACGAAGCGCAACAACTGCAGCACGACATTATGGGATATTTGCCGGGGTTTGCCACGCCGCGCATGGTCTGTGACGTGCCGTTCGTGGGCAAGCGTTGGGTGAACCAGGTGAAGGAGTACGACCGCCACCTGGGCATTTCCTACTGGACGAAAAATTACCGCACGGGCATTGAAGCCGACGATGCGGAAGCGCTCACCCGCCGCTATGAGTATTACGATCCCGTTTACACCTTGCCGCAGCAGGGCCAGGAATGGTGGCGGAACAAGCCCGTTCCCCCCAACCTCTCTAAGTAAACTGCGTGCCCCGCGGAAAAAGCGAAAACCGAAAATAGAAGATAGAAAATCGAAGATAGACAACGGAAAATAGCTGTTTCGTTTTGCCGTTCAAGAGGCATGCAACTGCGCTGCGGGCGCTGTCGCGCTATTCCGGTGCAGATAGTAGTGGATGATCGGCGTCAGAATCAGAGAAAGAACGATGGAGCTGAGCAGACCGCCGATTACGGCGATCGCCAGCGGCTGCAACATCTGCGAACCGGAACCAATTGCGAGAGCGAGTGGAAGCATGCCAGCGATTGTTGCGAGAGCGGTCATCGTGATCGGGCGAAGGCGCCGGCGCCCCGCCTGAATCAAGGATTCTTCCGGGGTGAAACCCAGTGCGCGGAAGCGCTGGTCGGCATCGAGGAGTAGGATGCCGTTCTTGGCGACGATGCCGACGACCATGATCATGCCCATGAACGAGGCGACGTTAAACGTCGTTCGCGTTACCAGAAGCGCCAGAAAACCGCCAAACGTGGAGAGCACCGCAGAAACGAGAATCGCCACGGGAGCCGAGAAGGTCCGGAACTCAAAGAGGAGCACGACGAACAGCAGCACGAGCGCCAGCAGAAAGACTGTCAGAAGATCCCGGAAGGATTTCTGTTGCTCTTCATACAAGCCGCCATAGTCGACGCGGATGGACGAGGGCAGGTGCAGGTCCGCCACGACCTTCTGCACCGCCTTCATGCCCGAGCCCAGCCCGATGCCTTCAAATCTTCCCTTGACCTGGACCAGCCGCTGCAGATTTTCGCGGCGAATTTCCGTTTGGCCGAGATCGCGGGTTACCGTGGCGAGCGAGCCGAGCGTGGCAGTGCGGCCGGAAGCGCTGGTGAGGAGCGTGTTGCTCATGCGATCAAGCGAGGCGCGGTTTTGCGCGGGGAAACGCACGCGGATGGTGTAGGCACGGTCGTTCAGAACTACGGGAGTGGCGGCCGGCTCACCTTCCAGGACTGCCGCAGCGTCCACGGCGATCTCCTCCGGTGTAAAACCCGCGCGGGCGGCGACCAGCGGATCGACCTGATAGGTGACCGCTGGGCCGCTGATGGTGTTCTGGATGCCATCGGTGACGTCCACGACGTGGGGTATCTTTTGTATAGCTTCTGCAACCTGGGGAGCTGTGGCTGCCAGAAGTTTCGCGTCCGGCGAAAATAGTTTGATGACGATCGGCTCCGGCACACTGGTGAGGTCGCCGATCATGTCTTGAAGAACCTGCACGAATTCCACAACAGTCGCCGGCTCGGTTTTCTCGATCTCAGCGCGTACGGCGGACATGATCTCGTCGATATCGCGCTTGCGGTCCTTCTTGAGCTTGACCGTGAAATCGCCGCGATTCGCTTCCGTAACCGCGGAAAGACCGAGTTCCAGGCCCGTGCGGCGCGAGGTGTTTTCCACTTCGGGCTGAGAACGCACGATTTTCTCGATGTGCTGCAGGATACGGTCGGACTCGGCGAGAGAGCTTCCGGGCGGTGTCCAGTAATCGAGAATGAAACTGCCCTCATCCATGGATGGCAACAAATCGGAATCAAGAGACAAGTAGCAAACGACGGAAAGCGCCAAAACGAGCGCTGAACCCACGGTCAGAAAAACGGGCTTGTGAAGTAGCGCCTGCATGCCGCGCCCATAAAAGGACACGACCTTCCCAAAAAAGCCGGAAAGATGGGCTTCCTCCGCGGCGAGCAGAGCGGAGGCGGAGTGCGTCCCGGTGGTTTGTTCCCCGGCAGGAACGGTATCGTGGCGGCGAACGAAGTACTGGCTGAGCGTCGGCGTCCATGTTAAGGCCAAGAAAAGCGAACTCAGCAGCGAAACCGTCATGGTAATGGCTAGCGCGCGGAAGAAACTGCCCGTGACGCCAGTGGTGGAGATGAGCGGCAGGAAGACGACGATGGGCGTGATCGTCGAGCCAATGAGCGGGATGGTGATTTCGCGGAGCGCGCTCTGGATAGCTTGGAAGCGCGATTCGCCGGCATCACGATGGAGAACGATGTTCTCGAGAACGACGATGGCGTCGTCGATCACCAGGCCAACGGCAGCGGCAAGGCCGCCGAGGGTCATCAGATTGAAACTTTGTCCCGTCAGTTTAAGAACGATGAAGGTGAAAAGAAGCGTAACGGGAATGACGAGAGCGGCGACGAAGGAAGAGCCCCAATCACGCAGGAAAAGCACCAGGATCGCGGAAGAAAGAATGATTCCGAGGAGGACGGCGTCGCGCACGCTGGCGATCGAATCACTCACAATCGTAGATTGATCGTAGAAGGCTTCCAAATGAACGCCGGGAGGGAGCGTGGGGCGCAGTTCGGCAATTCTCTGATGGACTTCGTTGGCCACCTGGAGGGTATTGCTTTCGGGCTGGCGGTTCACGCTGAGAAGCACGGCGGGCTTTCCGTTGGCGGTGACCATGGTATAGACCGGCGCTTCCGAAGGGGCGATCCTGGCGATGTCGCCGAGGCGAAGGGGAACGCCATTGTTGGGGGTCTTCACGACGATTTGCGCGATTTGCTCCGGCGTGCGCACCTGGCCGCTGATGAGGCCGAGCACGAGCTGATGATCGTGTTCGAGCAGGCCGGGCGAATCGATCAGATTGGTGCGGCGAATGGCCTCCAGAATATCCGTGACGGTGACGCCGGCGGCCAGCAAGCGCGCGGGATCCGGCGAGACCTGGAATTCCGGAACGCGGCCGCCCTGCACGAGCACGGAAGCAACTCCATCGAGGCGATTGACCCGCGGCTTTAGATCGTACGTGGCAATTTCCCAGAGCTTGCTTTGCGGCACGTTCTCCGACGTCAGGCTGTAGCCCAGAATTGGGAATGTGGCGAACGTCATGCGATGCGTTTGAATTTTCGCGCTCGCGGGAAGCTCCGTTTGCAGGCGCGCGACAACCGCATCCACGCGCTGCAGCGTCAGGATCATGTCGGAGTTCCAGTCGAAGAAGAGATCCACTTCGGCGGAACCGCGGCTGGTGATGGACTGAACATTTTGCAGGCCGGGCACGCTGTTGACCGATTCCTCGATGGGGCGCGTGATGGTGACGAGCATCTGGTCGATGGGCATGACGCCGTTGTCCACGCCGATGACAATGCGCGGAAAATCAGTGTTTGGGAAAACTGCAATCGGAATACTGAGCGCAAGATAAGCGCCCACGAGCGCCAGACTGATGGTTAGAAAGAGAATGGGTCTTGAAAGATGGCGGAACCAGGGCTGGCCCGGCCCCGTGGAGCCCGCGTCAGGACCGAAATTGGAAGACGATTGCCCAGACTGGCGATCCATGCGGCGCTACTCCTTGCCCTTTGCAGGAGTCGTAGTAGCGGCCGGTTTCTTGCCGGGTTTTTCTCCTGGCTTATCGCCTTGGTCCGTGGAAATCTTTTCGCCCTCCGCGGTGGCCGCCGCCTCGATCTTGATTTGCGTCCCATCCGGAAGCGCGTAGCCGCCCGCCGTGATGACGGAATCGTTTTCCTTGATGCCGGAAGCGATTTCGGCAAGCTCCTTGTTGCGGATGCCGATTGTGACTTTTGCAAGATGCGCTTTGTTGTCGGTCCCGGCGAGCAGCACGTAGTCGTCGCCTTCGGGCGTTTTGTACACCGCAGATGCGGGAACGACCAGCGCTTTATCAACACTCTTTGCCGTGACGGTGACCTCGACATTCATTCCAGGCTTCAGTGCCGGCCCCGGCTTGAGCGCTTCAATCCAGACTTCAATGGTGGTGCTGCCGGGATCCAGCGCCGGGCTGACGAGCATGACGCGCCCCTTTATCGGCTGCTCAACGCCCGGAAGCTGCAATTCCGCTGGGTCGTCCACCTTCAGAAGAACCGCTTCGTTCTGCGGGATGTGTACCTTGGCAATGAGCTTGGAGACATTCATCACCGTGAGAATCGGCTGATTGGCAGTCGCGAGTTCGCCCTGGAACAGCGGACGATCGGTGACGACGCCTTCGATGGGGCTGCGGATCTCAGAGTAGCTGAGCTGCGCCTTGGCATTGAGATACTTTCCTTTAGCCGCCGATAGCTGGCCGCTCGCGGATTTCAGCGCCTGTTCCTTGCCGAGGCGCAACAGATCGGCGAGCTGTCTTTGCGCCTGTTCGTTCTGGCTGCGTGCCTGCGCCAGCGCAACGTCCGCGGAATCGAAATCCCTACGGGGGATGGCTCCCTGATTGAAAAGGTCCTTGCGCGCGTCATAAACCTTTTGTTGCGCGTCGAAGGCAGATTTGGCAGTGGCGGCATCAAGCTCAGCCTTTTGAATTTGTTGTGGGAGGCTCGCGCCCGTCGTGGTCGCATAGCCCGCTTCGGCTTGCTCAAACTCGCCCTTGCTTTGCTCCGCGGCGCCGGCAAGGTCTCCGTTTTCGAGGACCGCCAGGAGCTCACCCTGCTTCACGTGGCTGCCGCGCTGCACGTAAAACTTGCTGATGGTCGAGCTGATTTTGGGCGTGATGACGGCTTGCTGCAGCGGAGAAATCACGGCTTCGGCCGAGACAGTAAGGGCGATAGGGCCGCGTATTGCCGGCGTGACCTGCACGGCGACGATTGGTTCGGGCTCTTTCTCGGTAGCGCCACATCCGGAAAGAAGCGCAGCGATGCCAATCAAAAGGGAACTGCCGAGCATGCATTGCCGACGAGAATAAAAGAGAACTGGGCTTCGGTTGATCATGGAGCTGTGAGCACTCCTGTGAGGGTCTGGAGATTCGCGAGGGCAACACGGTAGCGAAGCGCACCGTCCTGGTAGGCGGCGTTGGCTTGCGAAAATGTGGTTTGTGCGTCGACCACTTCAAGGACAGTGGCTTCTC
>Ga0116112_1000565_pt1 | contig 28382 bp, 26 predicted proteins | sample June2015DPH_8_15_FD_89721 | JGI IMG/M metagenome (GOLD analysis project Ga0116112, IMG submission 89721) | Peatland microbial communities from SPRUCE experiment site at the Marcell Experimental Forest, Minnesota, USA - June2015DPH_8_150 | ecosystem: Environmental > Terrestrial > Soil > Wetlands... | reverse complement strand
GGGTACGGGCATGGGCGCGCTGGTCACCACCCGGATCTGGACGGCGCTCGGTCTCGACCCGGCCACCACCCTGCACGACATCCGCCGGGGACGGCAATACCGCGGCGATGGGTTTGAAGATCAGGAGATACTCTGCAAGAATGACTCTACCTCGGCGGCTGTGGGCAAGGAGGGTTGCGCGCCCAGTCGTGTGACTGACAGGGCCGCGACGGCATGGGCGTAACGTACGGATGTATCCATCGACTCTCCCCGCGCCAGCGCCACGGCTAATCCAGCATTAAACGCATCCCCCGCTGCGGTGGCATCCACAACCTTCACACGAAAGCCGGGCACGCGCCGAATCTGCTCGGAGGTTGCCACCAGCGCGCCTGCTTCTCCCAGCGTGATGATGACGACCCTCACACCCTGTTGGAGTAAGACCCTCGCGGCCGCCTCCAGCGTCTGTTCTCCTGTCAACAGGCCCGCTTCTGTCTCATTTGGAGTCAAGATATCTATAAGAGACATCAGTTGTGTGGACAATGACTGAGCTGGGGCAGGATTAAGAATGATACGCAGGCCTGCCGCTCGACCGATTCGGGCGGCGGCCTCTACTGTCTCTATCGGCGATTCCAGTTGGAGCAATTCCACTTGAGCACTGGTTACCGCGGATCGCGCAGCTTCCACGTCAGCCGGGGTAAGGCGGCGGTTCGCACCCGGTGCGACGGCAATAAGGTTTTGTCCATCCTGTCCGACGACGATGAGGGCCACGCCGGAAGGCGCGTTGGCATCCTGAACGACGTATTGGATGTTTAACCCCTCCCGCTGGAAGTTGTCCAACGCCTGCCGGCCAAACAAATCCCGGCCAACACGGGCCACAAACGTGACCGCGGCACTCAACCGGGCGGCCGCCACAGCCTGATTGGCGCCCTTGCCGCCAGCCGCGGTAATCAAATCGCCACCAAGCACTGTTTCACCCGGGCGGGGCAAACGCTCTGCGCGCACGATCAGATCTGTGTTGGAAGAACCGACGACAATGATGTGAGGCATGCTGACACCCTCTGGATATACCGACTGCTGACCCTAGCCTCCGGTTGAATGAAACCGGTCAGGTAGAAGCGCGTGGCGATGGCCAATATTGCGCTGGTGTATCTGCTGGTGCAAACGTTCGAAAAGGCTGGCTCCTCAAAGTATGTGGCTTTGCTGGATGGCGAAGCGACGCCACACGGGAGTGCTGGCCTGGGTGCCATCCTCGTACTCCAGTGCGTACTCGGAGACCCATATGCCCAACGCGTTGCTATTCACGGTGCCGTCGGCGAATTCCTCTAGGTATCGGGTCGGCCAGTCCTCGACGGCGTGTAGGAAGATCACGCAGGTGGCCCGTACTCCACCGGCTTCGACGCGAACTTTATCTCGATCCAGCAGCACCACGTTGGGCATGTCCGGCAAACCCAGCTCGAAGGGGATGCCATGAAAGGACTGAGGGCCAAAAACTGTTTCCCTGCTTGAACCAATCGCAGGGAGGCGGGGAGATTTGCCCGGTCAGCATTGAAAACGTCTGCGAGAGAGATGGACCGGAAGTGGGGGGAAGGGGGATGTTCAACGTGGGCCTCCGAAAAGGCGTTAGCCGTTGCATTGCACAATCAAAAACTTGACTTAATAATGCTCCCTGGATTATAATACATAAAATCGTTTGCGCAAACGATTTTCAACGGTGATTATCTATGGCTACTATCTTAGACGTCGCCAGGGAAGCAAAAGTGAGCATCTCCACTGTCTCTCACGTGATTAACCGATCACGTTTCGTGAGCGAAGAGACGCGTGGACGTGTCGTACACGCCGTGGCGGCGCTGAACTATCAGCCTAACGCAGTGGCGCGCAGTTTGCGCACCAAAAGGACTCAGATGATCGCCCTGGTGATTCCCGACATCACCAATCCCTACTTCCCGGAGGTAGCGCGGGGAGTTCAGGATGCGGCGGAAGAGAACAACTATGCTGTAGTCCTATGCAATACAGACCGGACGTTGAGCCAGGAAGTGCGCCTCCTCAAAACGTTGCGCCAGCAGCGTGTGGAAGGCATCATCCTCAACCCGTCGGAGGTCACGCGAGTGGATTTGCAGATGTTGCGAGAAGCTGGGATCTCTGTAGTGTTAATTGGATCGCAAATCGATGATCCCGAGTTTGATCTCGTTATGGTGGACAACGTTGAGGGGGTTTACGATGCCGTCGAGCACCTGATTGCTCTGGGACATTGCCGCATCGGGCTGGTCGGGGGACCCCGAACCACAAGTTCAGGCCTGCAGCGCTTTCAGGGCTACGTCCGCGCTTTGAATGCGCATGAGATCCCTATCGAAGATGATCTGATTACCGAATGTGCCTTCACCTACGATGGAGGTCGTGAATGCATGAAGCGCCTGCTCGCCCTCAAGCCACCTCCAACCGCTGTCTTTGCCGCCAACGACGTGATGGCACTCGGGGCCCTCATCGCGATCGAAGACGCAGGGCTCAAGGTGCCTGACCATGTCTCGCTGGTTGGCTTCGACGACATCCCCGAGGCTTCCCGGACATACCCGAAGTTGACCACAATTGCTCAGCCTAAGTATCAGATGGGAAAGGAGGCCGCCCGGTTGCTCTTCGGCCGTATCAAATCTGACTACTCTCTGCCGCGACAAAAGGTCGTCCTAGAACACAAACTCGTCGTGCGCAATTCGACAGCTCCTCCTAAATGAGGAGCTGTATTTTTTGTCTGTTTGCGCAAACGTTTGCGCAAACGTTTGCGCTCGTAGTTCACCGTAACGATCATCAAATCCACCTTTGAGGTTTACTCGAGGAGTTTGACATCCATTATGGTTACAAAAGCGAATTTGGCTGTGGGACTCGACGCACGTTTGCGAGATGACCGAGCTATCGGTACGCTCATGGGTCTGGCCATCGGCGACACCCTTGGCGATCAGGCCCGTTCCCTCGAGAATCATGCCCTCTATGGCATTACTCGCGACCTGCACTCCAACGAGTCGTGGAGCACAGACGACACCGAATTTGCACTGCTCGTTGCCCAGGAGCTAATTGTGACGAAAGGGGAACTGACTACGGGGGCGGTGGTCGAGGCGTGGCGTGAATATGTCCTGACCCAGGAGGAACTGGGGACCAAGGTTGGCGAGAGCGAGAAGGGGGCGGTGGCTAACCTGCGGCGCGGGATCCTGCCACCCCAGTCAGGCAGTGACAATGCTTATCACTACAGTGATGGTGCCGCGATGCGCGTGGCGCCAATTGGGATTGTGTGTGCTGGTGACCCGGCGCGGGCAGCCCGGCAGGCGGAAATCGAGGCCTGTGTCAGCCACTATCGCGATGGAGTGTGGGGCGCGCAGGCAGTGGCGGCCAGTATCGCCGTGGCAATGACCGGCAGCTCGGTTGAGGAGATCGTCGCCACCGGTCGCCAATTTATCCCCAACGATTCATGGCTTGGTCGCTGGTTCGACCGGGCGATGGGGATCGTCGACGCGGCTGGGGGGGACCTCTGGAAAGCATGGGACCCGCTCCATCGGGAACTCTGGACCTCCTATCGGGCCTCCAATGCGGAGGCCTTATCGCAGGCATATGCGCTTTTTCGCTTGACGCGCGGCGACTTTGTCGAAGGGGTTATCGCCGCCGCGAACTTCGGGCGCGATGCTGATACGTTGGCGGCACTCGTGGGAGCGTGGTCTGGCACGTTGCATGGCGCCAGCGCCATTCCTCCCGCGTGGGTCGAAAAGACTCGCCGTCCCTCGGGGCGCTGCCTCCGGTTCACGGCGGGACTGGACATCGGCGAAGTCGCCCTGGCCTTGGTGGGTTTTTCCAATATTCGAACAGCATCAGTAAGGAGGTGAATAGGGATACAGTCATAGGCCACTTTCTACCAGGGCAATACGTTGAATTCACAAGAAGAAGGAGAAACGACATGAAAACCTACATTGTGCGTTTGCTGATTGTGCTAATGGTCGGCAGCCTGCTAGCTGCCGGATGTACGCCGGTAGCGCCGCAACCCACTGCCGCCCCACAACCCACTGCCCCTCTACAACCTACTACCCCCCCACAACCTACTACCCCCCCACAACCTACCAAAACGGTTGAACCCGTCAAGATCGGCGTATACAGTGTGGCTTGGGATACTAGCGACCAGGCCATGGTGAGCAAGCTGGTTGACCTATTTAACCAAGAGCACCAGGGTCGAATCCAGGCGGAACTGATCCAAGGGGACTGGGGTTCGGCCGACACCTATCTCACCGCCGGTGTGGCCGGCGGCGGCGGCATCGCCGACGTGATAGAGTATTATACTGGTGGTGCCGCCTCGTGGTATGACCATCACCTCGTGATCGATCTCAGGCCCTACATCACCGACGATGTCCGCGCGACCATGCCCTCTGAGCTATGGCAGGCTCGCACAGCCCCGGACGGCGCAGTCTTCGAGAGCGGCACGATAAGCGGTGAGCCGAACGTCATCTATTACAACCCGGCGCTGTTGGCGAAAGCAGGCATTGACCCGCCAGCCCTTGGCAGCGCCTGGACCTGGATCAATTCCTGGCCAATGCGAAGAAGCTCACCGTGGACAAAAACGGCAAGTACCTTGGCGAGGCCGGTTTCGATGCCAGCCATGTGGTGCAGTGGGGCTTCATGCCGCGCCTGGACGCCGACCAAATCGCTGGGAACCTCTCCGACCTGGAGATGCAAGCCACTGGCCAGCCCATGATCCGGCGCGGGTCTGACGGGCAATGGGACGTTTTCTTCGATGATGCAGCCCTGCCCTCCATGCGCACCTATCTGGGCGTCATCAAGGAGGGCATCACGCCGGCCCTGTCCATCGGCCTGACCGGCGATTCGCAGGATGAGGCATTTCATCAGGGTCTGGCCGCCATGGTGCTGCGCGGATTCTTCAATGTCCCCGTGCTGCATGACAAGTGGTCCGACTTCCAGTTTTCAACCATGCCCCTTCCGCGCGATCCGGGTCAAAACGTCTACTACATGGACACAGTCGGCCAGGGCTACTCCGTGCCCGTGACCAGCAAGCATCCCGCGGAAGCGGCTGAGTTCGTGTTCTGGCTGCAGACGGCAACACCGCAGGCCATGCGAGCCAGTACGCTGTTTCTGGGGCCGGTCAACCCAGCCGCCTGGGACGATCCGCTTCTGATGGACAACCCCGACTGGGCTACGTATCGCAGTCTGTCGTCCATCTCGAAGCTGGTTCCCGTCGAGAATAACGATAATGAGGACGAATTCATAACCACCGTCTTCAACCCCGCCGTGCTCTCCGTGGCATCGGGAGACAAGACCCTGGATGCCGCCATTGCCGAGATCAAGGCGAGCTCCAAGACGATGCTAAACAAGTGAGTGTTGCGTGCGCGGCCGGGACCTTAATCGGGCAGGTCCCCCCTGCCTAGTGAGGGGTCCCGGCCGCCTCAACCGGCAAAAAATCGCCCGGTAACATCCAGGAGATAATATCGGTCATGGGACGTCTCCGACGCATGCATTGGTTGCCCTACGTATTAATCCTGCCGACGGTCATCGCGCTGGTGCTGGTTTCGGTTTACCCGTTCGTGAGCGGCATCGCTTATGCCTTCACCGATATCGAGCTGTTCGGCAGCTCGGCACACTGGGTTGGCCTGGAAAACTTTGTGAACATCCTGCAGGGTGCCACGGGCTCGGCCAAGTTCTTCCATCAGGCCTTCTTCCAGACAGTCGAATGGACAATCAGTGTGATCGCCGGCCAGCTCGTCCTCGGCTATATCACCGCCCTGCTGCTCAACGAGAAGGTGCCCGGCCGGGGCGTATTTCGCACTTTGGTCCTCCTCCCGTGGGTCATCCCAAGCGTGGTGGTCGGGCTGACCTGGCAGTGGATGTATGACCCTTTTTACGGCTTGATCAATTATTATCTGCACGCTTGGGGCCTGATCAGTGAATACCGGGCCTGGGTCGGCCAGCCGAACTCGACGATATGGCCCATCGTGGTGGTGGCCATTTGGCGCGGCCTGCCATTCATGGCGCTGATGCTGTTGTCGGGCTTGCAATCCATCCCCCAAGAATTTTACGAGGCGGCCGAGGTCGACGGCGCCAACACTTGGCAGCGCTTCTGTTATATAACTCTGCCACATATGCGCACAGTGACAGTGATTGCGGTGATGCTAACCACGATGTGGTGGTGGAACTCATTCGACCTGCAAAGGGTGCTCAGTCCGGTGGGCACTCTAGGCTACAATGCCATGACCGTGTCCATCCTGGCCTGGTACGAGGCGTTCCAGTGGGACCATCTTGGGCTGGGAGCGGCCATTTCGTTAATCTCACTGCTGGTGTTGTTCGTGCTCATGATTGGCAATGTGCGTCGCGAAATGCGCTCTGTCAACGAATAGGAGCCGTGCCATGGTCTCGTCTATCCAGCTAGCACATACCCGATCTTACTACCGCAAGTGGGGCCTCCGGTTTCTGCGGATTGCTATCACCTATATCTTACTGGTCGTCATCGCTCTGTTCTGCATATTCCCGATCGCTTGGATCATCAAGACCTCGTTTGAGAGCCCGGGCTATATCAGCAACGTGCACGTCCAATGGCTGCCCATTCAGTTCACTTGGGACAACTACCGCAACGTGCTCAACAACCCGCGGGCGATGATCGGGCGCTCGTTCCTGAACAGCCTGTTTGTCTCGAGCGTCTCCACCGCGCTCTCGGTGCTGATTACCACCCTGGCCGGCTACGCCATGTCACGCTTCACCTTCCGCGGAAAGTTCGTGTTCGGCCTATACCTGCTCCTGATCAACATGATCCCGAGCACGCTCATTCTGATCTCGATGTTCGTGCTGCTCATCAAACTGCACTTGGTCAACTCCTATGGGGGGCTGATCGTGTATTACGCCTCTTTCGGGCTTCCGCTGGCCACCTGGATGCTCAAAGGGCACTTCGACAGTATCCCGATCGAGCTGGAGGAACAGGCCATGATCGACGGCGACACCCGGCTGGGTGCCATTCGCCACATCATTCTGCCCCTGGCAGTACCCGGTATTGCGGCTGTGTCTATCGTCATCTTCATGAGTTGCTGGACCGAGTTTATGGCTGCCCTGACGATTTTACAACGCCAGGAATTGCGTACCCTGCCGGTGCAGATCATCAACTTCATGGGCTTTCAGCGCGTCGATTGGGGCCCGGTGATGGCCTACAGCGTCATCGTGGGCCTACCGGTGGCTTTGCTATTCATCCTGGTCCAAAAGCAGTTGGTTGGCGGCCTGACGTCGGGCTTCTCAAAATGACAGCCGGGGATCGATTGACGACCAAAGGGCTGGCGCAGGACCAGGCGGACGTGTTGCTTCTGAATGGCAGCTGGGAGTTTCGGCTCGACCCCGATGACGCCGGAGAGCGGGAGGGCTGGCAGCGGCTTGGCGCCGGTGGTGAATGGGTGACCATCCCGGTCCCGGCCATGTGGCAGGTGGCGGGCTATCCTGACTATAACGGTTGGGCTTGGTATCGGCGGAGATTCGCGGCGCCCGACAAGCCCGCACCAGACCGCGGGTCATTTGTGCAGCGCATGTTCTTGCGCTTTGACGGTGTTTCATATTGGGCTACAGTCTGGCTCAACGGCCAGTATCTGGGCACACACGAAGGGCACTTCGCGCCGTTTGCCTTTGACGTGACCGGCAAGCTGCTGGCCGAGAACACGTTGGTCGTGCGCTGCGGCTGTCCATTGGAAGAGTGGCAACATGCGGTGGAGACCTGCGGCGGGCGCGGCAAGCGTACCACCCTGGGTGCGTTGCAGGATTGGGATTGCATCCCCTACCCCGCCCGCACCAACCCCTCAGGCATTTGGCGTGACGTGGTCTTGGAAATCACCGGCCCTGCCTTCATCCGCCATGCTGATCTGGCAACCACGGATCACGAGCGCATCGGCCAGCCAGGTTACGATGGCCTGACCACTGCCCAAGTGGCGTTGCGGCTGACTCTGGTGAACATGGGGCCGGGGACACAGGTGGCGCGGGTGCGGCTGACATTCACACCTCGGAATCATGCCCAGCTGGCGCAAGTCGTCGAGTTGGGTCCGCTGGACTTGATGCGCCACACCGACTGGCCGTTGTCCGAACGCGGTGCACCAACCGGCATGGACGACATGGAGCAGGAATTCACGTTTCACTTCAAGGTGCCCGACGTCCGCCTGTGGTGGCCCTGGGATATGGGCGCCCAGAACCTCTACGAGGTAGCTGTGGAATTGTGGTTGGGCCAAGAGCTCAGCCATCGCCTCACCACTCCATTTGGCTTTCGCACCGTTCAGAAAGGGTTGAATGATCCGGCCGCCGATCGCTGGAACTGGGCACTCTTCGTCAATGGGGTCCGGTTTTTCGCCCGCGGGTCAAATTACCTGAGTGAGCAGTTCCCATCGCGCATGACTCACCAACGGTACCAAACAGATGTGCTGTTAGCCAAAAACGCCAACATGAACATGCTGCGTGTGTTTGCCAATGTGGAACGGCCCGAGTTCTACGATGTCTGTGACGAGTTAGGCGTACTGGTCTATCAGGACTATCCACTCCAATGGGCCGGCTACGTCCACACCGATGAGTTCAGCCGGGCCTGCCAACGCCAGGCGGCCGAGTTGGTCCATCTGCTTTACAACCACCCTGCAGTGTTCATGTACTCCGGTCACTCGGAGCCCGGGGATGTGGACGTGCAGCGCGAGATCGACAAGCCTATGACGGCTATCGTCCGCGCTCTCGACCCGACCCGGCCCGCGATCTTTGAGAACGGCGAAGGCCCAGAGCACGATCTGCACGCCTGGAGGTGTGGCTGGTACGGCGGCCATGTGGAAGACTTGGAGACCTGGTGCGACGAGGCGCGCGCTGGTTTCATTGGCGAGTTCGGCGCCCAGAGCTTTCCTAGCTTGGAGCATCTGCGCCAGTACCCGACTTTGACCAACGCGGATCTTGAGATCCCCATCAACGTGACCAAGCTGGAGTTGCTTAACTTCCAGGTGCAAATCTTCGAGCGTTACCTGCGGCTGGAGCGTCGCCGGGATCCTATTGAAGCCTGGACTGAGCGTAGCCAGGCGTATCAAGCCGAGCTCCTCAAAGCGCACATCGAGGCCTTTCGTCGCCACAAGTACGCCGATCTCAACGGCGCCCTCACCTTCCACTTCTTGGACAATTACCCGGGCATCAACTGGTCTATTGTGGATTTCTGGCGCACGCCGAAGCCAGCCTATTACGCGGTGCAGAAAGCCTTTCAACCGCTTCACGTCATGGCGTCTGAAATCCCGAGTTCAAAGGCGGAAGGCGACCGCCGCTTCGTGCGGGAAGTGTGGGTGGTGAATGATGGCTGGCAAGCGTACCCGGGATGTCAAGTGTGGTGGCGGTTAACCGACCCGCAGGGTCATGAATTGGGCGCAGGGAGCATCGAAGCAGACATCGGGCCGGACGATCTGATCAGTCTAGGCCTAGTGAACTGTTCACTGCCGAATGAGTTCGTCCTCGGCCGGTACGTCTTGGCTCTCGAACTCCGCGATGCAGCCGGCGTGCTATTGTCTGACAACGAATACGCCTTCGAGATCGTTCGCCGGACGAGCTGAAAAGGAAGCGACATGGCAATACATCGAGACCTTCAACCGGCGACCCTGATGAGGGCCGAAATCGCGCAGCGGCGCGATGAAGGTTACGACCTAGGCAACTTGCCCGATCGGATTGAAGCCGCCATCGCTGCCGGGAACATCGACTCGCAGGCTGAAACCTTCTGGGCCGCGATCGATGGCCTACCTCCCCTTCCTGCCGGACGAGAGGAACGGCTGGATCTGGAAGCGATACGCACCGCTCGTCCCGACGGCCGGTACAAGCCTCGTTTCAACCTGAGCGAGACGGCGCTCTACGACCGAGTCTACGGAGCCTGGTTAGGCCGCTGTGCCGGTTGCACGCTGGGCAAGCCGGTAGAAGGGTGGCTCCGCGGCAAGATCGAAACCTACCTGCGAACCGCCGACGCTTACCCGCTCGCCTCGTACTTTCCAGTGCTCGACCCGTTTCCCGAAGGGCTGGCGCTCTGGAAGAACTATACGGCGACCGCATTGGGTCGCGTTCGGGGTATGACCCGTGACGACGATATTGACTACACGGTAATGGGGTTGCACATCCTGGAGACCTGTGGCCGCGATTTCAGCACCCGGGACGTGGCCGAGGCCTGGATCAACAACCTGTTTTTCGGCAAAGTCTACACCGCCGAAGCCGTGGCGTTCCGCAACCTGACGCATGGGATTGACCCGCCGCACACAGCCCTTCACCGCAACCCGTATCGCGAGTGGATTGGGGCCCAGATCCGAGCCGACATGTGGGGCTACGTCAACCCGGGTCAGCCGGAGAAGGCGGCGGCGTTCGCCTATCGCGATGCCTCACTCTCCCACACAGGGAACGGCATCTACGGCGCCATGTGGGCGGCGGCCTGCATCGCCGCCGCTTTCGCTACGGATGACCCCGACCAGATTGTCGGCGCCGGCCTGGCCGAGATCCCGGAGGATTGCCGCCTGGCCAGGGCAGTGCGGGATACCCAGGCCTGGGCCCGTGAGTGCCCGACCTGGGAAGACGCGTGGGAGCGGGTCAATGCCAGGTACGGTGCTTATCATTCCGCCCATGTGATCAACAATACCTGCTTGATTGTACTCGGCCTGCTCTACGGTGCCGGCGATTTGGAGAAGAGCATTTGCTTGGCCGTGATGGGCGGGTGGGATACTGATTGCACCGGCGCCACGACCGGCTCGATACTGGGTACCATGCTCGGCGCCAATGCCCTGCCAGACAAATGGATTGCTCCCTTGAACGATCGGCTGGAAAGCATCGTCCCCACTTTTCAGGAGAGCTCCATCTCCGACTTGGCGCGGCGCACGGCTGCCCTGGCAAAAACAAGAGGGAATGCGCACCGATGACGAGCCACGATATCGACGATTTTGCAGGGGAGAGCCAATCGGCCCTGTATGCCCGCTGGGCTCAGTTCGGTCTTCTCTCCTCCTATGCTCGCGTCCATGACGAGACGGCCCGCGAGGCCTGGGCATTCGGCGTCGAGGCGGAAGCCATCTCCAGCCGCTATGCCCGGCTACGATACCGCTTCGGTTAACCGACGAGGAGGCGAGCGATGAAAAGGGCGAAGAAGGTCATGAGTTTTCCTGGGGTCCCCTTTGAGGTTGACATGCCAGCGTTCCTGGCCCAACACGACCTGATATACCAGGCGCCTGCCCGGGACTGGGAGGACGGGACACCACTGGGCAACGGCGACCTATGTGCGACTTTGTATAAACCCAAGTCGTTCGAGTGGGGGCTGACCAAGGTGGATGTATGGGATCGCCGCTTTGATCGGGCTAGTGCGCCTTTGACTGCTCATGACGAGGTGGTACGTCTGGTTCGGGCGGAAGACCGACTGGCGCTGTGGGACCTGACTGGCCGCGAGGCTATCCCCTACTCACGGATGCCCTTTAGTTCCAAGCCCCAAGCCTGGCAACATCCACCTTCTCCCAAACCTTGTGGATCGTTGCGACTCTCGGCTGGCGGCTACAACCCCGACTTCCTCACCGAAGTGCATGACCAGTTTGAGCAGCGTTTATTTCTTCACGATGCAATGGCCAGCACGATCTACAGCACCCGCTATGGCTCTGGACGCATCACCTCTTTCGTCTGTGCGACCCGCAACCTGCTGGTTGTGCAGGCGGATCACACCACCACTGCGCCCCAGCGCGGCGCTGTCGAACTAATCCGTATCCCCGATCCAACCCTAGGATCGCCTCACCTAGAAAAACACGGAGATTTCGCCTGGATAGACTACCTCTTTCCCGACGGTTTCCGCTACGTGATGATGGCCCGAGTGGTTGGCCCGGTACGGGATGCCGAGCTGCTCGCCGATGGTTTTCGCTGGACCTTCAACCCCCTCGATACCCTTCATCTTACCGCTTATGTGGCTGTGGTCACAAACCGCGAGGCCGATGACCCTGTGGCTGCAGCCCGTACCCTCCTGACACAGGCCCTGTCCGATGGGTACAATGCCCTTCGGGCTGAGCATGTAGCTTGGTGGAACGGCTTCTGGTCGCGTTCTTTCCTGGACCTGTCCGACGACTATATTGAAAACTTGTGGTATCTCTCAATGTACCTACTGGCCTCCTCGTCGCGAGGTTCTCAGCCTCCCGCTCTTTTTAGCCCATGGTTTCTTGATGATTTCCAGTCCTGGCATGGCGACTACCACGGCAACGTCAACATCCAGCAACTCTATTGGCCAGTGCTGACGGCCAACCACCCCGAACTGGCCGAGCCCTATATCCGCACCTTCCACGCTATGTTGCCAAGGGTGACGGAAGAGACCCGAGAGGTCTACGACATGCGGGGGGCGAAGTATCCGCACATGACCACGGACAACGGAACTGAGATGGGCTTTGGATGGGCTCGCTATTGCCTCCATGTCCCTGCTTGGCACACGAGTATCTTCTGGCAACGCTACCGCTACACTCGAGATCGGGCTTTCCTGGCCGAAGTGGCTTATCCGGTTATGAAGGCCGTGCTCACTTTCTACGAGGACTATGTCTCCCGAGACGAGAGGGGTACTGTCCACATCTGGCCTAGCAACTCATCCGAACAGGGAGAGTGGTGGGTGCGGGACGTCACTCAGGACCTGGCGTTTTTGCGGGAGTTGCTGACGGCTGGGATAGAGGCAGCCGAGATCCTGGGGGTAGATGCAGACCGACGGGCGGTCTGGAAGGAAATTCTGGCGAGCTTGGCCCAATACCCCATAGCTGGTGAGGTGATACTGGATTACGAGGGTGCACCAGCTGATCTGGCTTTGAACCATCCCGCTTTGATGGCTCCGGTTTTCCCCACTGGTGACGTTGGCCCAGGGCACCCGTTGTGGGAGACATTTCGTCACACGGCCTTTGGTCTGTTGGCCCGCAGTGGTCGTAAGCTTGACTTAGCTCCCTTCAGCCTACCCACCTGGAACGACGACATGTCCTGGCCTTGGCTGTGCTGCATTATGGCCCGCTTGGGCGAAGGGGAGGCCGCACGGGCATATTTATACGACTTGGGTATCTGGCAGTTCCAAAAACTCAATGGGACCTTCGCATGGAACGTGGCCTGGACCCACAAGCAGCGGATTCGCCAACCGGCCATACTCAACACGTCAGAGGGCTTCGCCTCAGCTGTCAACGAGATGGTGCTTCAGACGTATGACGGACTTATCCGTGTTTTTCCAGCGTTACCTCACGACTGGTCAGGCCGTTTCGCTGGTTTTCGGGCGGTGGGTGCCTTCTTGGTTTCTGCGGCTGCCAGCCATGGAGCTGTTGACTGGATCGTCGTGAGCAGTGAAGCGGGCGGCCGCTGTCGTGTCGCCAACCCATGGCTTGGTCGGACGGCCGAGGTGCACGATGTTACCGGAAACGACCTCATCCTCGCGTCGGACGCACCAATCCTAGCCTTCGACACGCGGTCTGAGAGCACCTACCGCTTGACCCCTGCAGACAAAGCCTGGCCGCGGGAAGTCGACCTCGTTGGTGGCCAGCCGCGCGAGGCTCCTCGCGTTTACGTGGGCCCTTGCTACTTGGGCCACGGAGACTACCCGGTCTACCTGGGCAGACCCAGGATCCTTGGGAAGTGGTGACGATCGTTGGAGCGGTTGGAGGCTTGCTTCACAGAGATGGATATGGACACAGGACTCAAGTCAACCACCCTAAGCGTGATCGTCGGTAGTCGAGGCCTCTTCCCCGACCACCTCTGCGATATCATGGAGGGCGGACTGCATGCCGACCTGGGCCGAGCGGCCGTCGTCCTCCTGCGTGAGGAAACCGAACGCCACAAGCGGCTGACGACCCCGCAGTGGCCGATTATGCACGCCGGCGTGCACGGCGTCACCCGTGACCAGATGATGGCCTGTCACAAGGCTAATCACATCAACGTCGCATATGCGTCATCAGCGGAACGCGCTGACCAGGCCTTGGCGACCAAGGCCGCTCAGCTGCATGCGATGGGCCTTCAGGTCCATCTGTGCGGCAAGGTGGCATTGGGCTGAGGTGCAAAGATGACTTTACGTGGCGCTCTGCTGGGTTGTGGGCACGTCTCCCTCTTCCACCTGCGAGCCTGGGCTCAAATCGACGGGGTGCAGATCGTAGCGCTAGCCAACCGTGACGTTAGCAAGGCCGAGGCCCGCTCGCGCGAGTTCGGTATCTCACCGGAGCATGTCTATGGCGACTACCGGCAGTTGCTTGACCAAGAGGCGCTCGACTTCGTTGACATCGCCACCGCTCCCGAGGTGCACCGTGAACAGGTGGAGGCTGCCGCCGTCCGTGGCCGGCATGTTCTCTGCCAGAAACCCCTAGCCCCCAGCCTTGAAGACGCGCGGGCTATGCTGACCGCCTGTGAGACCGCCGGTGTCCTCCTCTCGGTCAACGAGAACTGGCGCTGGCGAAGCTGGTACCGGGAGATCAAGCACTTGCTGGACGAGAGGGTGATCGGCCGTCCCCGCTACGCTCGAATCGCTCGCCACAATGATATGACATTGTCTTGCCCCAATGGCGGCCTGCCGCCTCTGTTTGTCAGCCAGGCCTACACAGCCGAGATGGACAGGCTAATCATCTACGAATGGGGCATCCATCTCATGGACGTCCTGCGTTTCCTGTTCGGCGAAGTCACCGGTGTCTATGCACGAATAGACCACGTCAGTCCGCTGTGCAAAGGCGAGGACCGGGCGCTTCTAACCCTGGACCTGAGCGGGGTGACGAGCGTCATTGACATCAGTTGGGCGACGGTCATGGGCGAAGCGCGATCCGGCCAATTGGAACAGGTGACCATCGAAGGAGACGAAGGCACTATCGAGTTGCTACCCGATCAGGGTGATCTCCTGCGGGTGACGACCAAAAGCGGGATGTGGCAGCGACCTGCTTTCGATGTGGCGCCCGAAGGGGCTTACCAGGCGAGTTACACCGCAGCTCAGCGTCACTTCATCGAATGCCTGCGCGCCGGGACCGAACCGGAGACTTCCGGCCGGGATAACCTGCGAACGCTCGCGGTCGCCTTTGCCGCGTATGACTCCGCTGCGCGAGGCGAAGTGGTTCATCTATGACTATCCAATACGATCCCGACCTCCTGCACCGCATGTACCGGACGATGAATCTCATCCGCCGCTTTGAAGAGGCGGCGGGCGGGTTATACCGCCAGGGCGCTCTAAAAGGCGGTATCCATGCTTCCAGCGGGCAGGAGGCCGTGGCAGTGGGGGTTTGCTTTGCCCTCCGAAGCGACGACTGGATCACGAGCACGCACCGTGGCCATGGACACCACATCGCCAAAGGCGCAGATGTGAAACGACTGATGGCCGAGATTTGCGGTAAGGACTCGGGGTACTGTAGAGGACGTGGGGGCTCGATGCACGTGGCCGCGTTTGACGTCGGTAGCCTCGGGGCTTATCCGATCGTCGCCTCCGGCGCACCGGTTGGCGTGGGAGCGGCGCTGGCCGCGCGGATGTCCGGGCAGCCTCGAGTCGTCGCTGTCTTCTTTGGCGAGGGCGCTCTAGGGCAGGGCACCCTATATGAGGCACTTAACCTGGCCCAAGTGTGGAAATTGCCGGTGCTGTTCGTGTGCGAGAACAATCACTACGCTGTATCCACACCGGTTGAACGATCCATCGCCGTCAGCGACATGGCGGCGCTGGCTTCAGCCTATGGCATGCCCGGTGCCATGCTCGACGGGCAAGATGTTTTGGCGGTCTACGATTGGGCGAGCTCGAGCATCGCGCGGGCGCGCAAAGGTGGTGGGCCAAGTTTCCTGGGAGCGGACACTTATCGGTTCGAGGGTCATTACTTCGGCGAGCTGCAGGTCTATCGGAGCGAGCAGGAAGTAAAAGAGGCGCGGCGTACGCGCGACCCGATTGCAAGACTTGGCGCACGCATGCTCGAAATCGGCGTAGCGACCCAGGCCGACTTGGAAGCGATGGTTGGCGCAGCCGCGATCGAGGTACAGGCTGCGCTCGAATTTACCGCCGCCAGCCCCGAACCGGATCCGGCGACGGTCACCGAGTATATCTATGCCTGAGTTGACTTACCTACAAGCCATCAATCAGGCGCTACGCGAGGAGATGGAGCGCGACAAGACCGTTTTCCTCCTCGGTGAAGACATTGGCAAACATGGCGGTGCGTTCGGCGTCACGCGCGGCCTCTTTGATCTCTTCGGACCGGAGCGAGTCCGCGACACCCCGATCTCTGAGAACACCATCGTCGGCACAGCGCTCGGCGCCGCCGTTGCCGGTATGCGACCGGTGGTTGAGATCATGTTTGCGGACTTTTCGGCGCTGGCCTTCGACCAGATCGCTAACGAGACCGCCAAACTGCGCTACATGTTCGGCGGGCAGTGCTGCGCGCCGTTGGTCGTCCGCATGCCGCAGGGCGGGCTTTCCTGGAAAAGTTCAGCGGCACATCATTCCCAAAGTGTCGAAGGGTGGTATGTCCAGATCCCCGGTCTCAAAGTGGTGTTGCCCTCCACGCCCGCCGATGCCAAAGGTCTGCTCAAGGCCGCCATTCGTGACGACAATCCTGTCATCTATCTGGAACACAAAGGTCTGTATGGGGAAAAAGGGGAGGTGCCGGACGGCGATTACGTCATCCCCCTCGGACATGGCGAGGTGAAGCGACCGGGAACGCATTGCACGGTAATCGCCGTGGGCAAGATGGTTCAATCGGCTCTTACCGCCGCCGAAACTCTTGCGGCGGAAGGCATTGAGATCGAAATCGTGGATCCGCGCACCCTCCTCCCGCTCGATGAAGAAATGATGTTTGTGTCGGTGCGCAAGACGCACCGCGCCGTCGTCGTCTCCGAAGCGCCGCGCACGGGGAGCGTTTCCGCTGATTGGGGGATGCGCATCTACAGTGAGTGTTTCGACTGGCTCGACGCGCCGGTCGGATGGGTGGCTGCGCTCGATGTACCAGTTCCGTACAGTAACCGACTCGAAGCTGAGATTTGGCCGACGCCGGAAAAGATCGCTGCTGCGGTGCGGGAGGCGTGCTATGCATGAAGTGCGCATGCCCAGACTGACACATGACATGCAGTTGGGGATTCTCGTTGACTGGATGGTCAAGGAAGGCAAGTTCGTGAGGCGTGGCGCACATCTCTTCGAGGTGGAAACGGACAAGGCCACGGTGGGGGTCGAGGCCGAGGCGGACGGCGTGCTGGCTGGGATATGTGTGGTTCCCGGTAATGAAGTGCCGGTCGGTGCAATGATGGCCTACTTGCTTGCGCCCGGCGAAGAACTGCCAGCAGCGGCGGCGCAGTCAGCGGCTGCACAGCTCTCCGCTCAAACTACCCCGCCGTCTCCGAGCCTGTTGCCACGCTCGCCTACGGTCACAATACTCGACCCTCGTGCCGGAGGCCGGACTATTGCGTCACCCATCGCCAAACGCCTCGCCGCCAAGCACAGCGTGGACTTGTCGGCACTTCGGGGTAGCGGCCCGCGCGGGCGTATCCTCGAGCGCGACGTGCTGGCTGCTGTCGCAGCGGCCTCTGCGCAGCCTGAAGCGGAAATCGGAATCGCCGGAGTTGGTGTTGAATACGACATCGTACCGCTCTCGGCGATTCGCCGCCGCACCGGGGAGCGGCTAACAGCCAGTTGGGCAGTTACCCCGCAGTTTGTCCTCGAAGCCAGCGTGGATATGACCGAGGCCATGCGCTGGCGCGAGTGGGCAGATGGGAAACCCTCAATCACCGCTCTGCTCGTGCGTGTCGTCGCCGCCGCGCTTCGGGCGCACCCCGAGATCAATGTGACGTTCGTGGATGGCGAACTCCGCCGATATCGCCGCGTCAACGTCGGTGTCGCGGTGGCCACTCCCGTCGGGTTGATGGTTCCAGTTGTTCACGACGCCGATCTCCTGAGTCTGCAGGCCATCGCGGTGCGGCTGGAGGCGATTCAGGCTGCCGCCGCCGAGGGCCGTTTTGCTCCGGCTGACTTGTCGGGTGGCACACTCACGATCTCAAACCTCGGCCCGCTCGGTATTGACGCCTTCACTGCCGTCGTCAACCCGCCGCAGGCCGCCATCCTAGCCGTGGGGCAAATCATCTCGACCCCAGTTGGGAGAAACGGAACGATTGAATTGAGGCCGATGATGTGCCTGCGGCTTTCGGCGGATCACCGCGCGCTCGACGGGGCGCTGGCCGCGCCCTTCCTATCCGATTTCCGTGCCATGCTCGAAAACCTGTGGAGGTTGCTATGACTGTGCTTGCCTCTGATTATCAAGCTCGCTTAATCGCCGTCCGCGCCGCGATGCGCACACGCGGGCTTGAGGCGCTGATCGTTTATTCGTGGAAACGTGGTCAGGTTCGTTACCTCACTGGCTATCGCCCGAACTACATTGCTAATGTCGCCGCCGCGCTCCTACCACTGGTGGGGGACGCAACCCTCTTCATTCGTTTTCCTTTTGATCTGGAGCGCGCTCGCCGTGCTTGCTGGTTCGACGATGTGCGCGCTTCAGGAGACGTGCCTGGCATCGGGCGAGATATCGTGGATTGGCTGAAGGCGCATGGCCTGGCGGAGGCCAAAGTGGGGCTGGGAGCAGGCGATATGGTGATGGACGAATGGCCACACAGCCTGCACCAGCAAATCGCCGCGGCATTGCCGCATCTGCAATTCGACGATGCGCGTGATCTTTTGATGGCTCTCCGTGAAGTCAAATCGTCTGCTGAACTTGACTGCTTGCGCGCCTCGGCGCGGGTAACCGATCTCGCCATCGCTGCGGCCAGAGACCGCATTCGACCGGGGATCACGGAGAGTCAGATTGTTGCCGAGGCCGAACACACAGCCCGCGGCGCGGCCGCCGAAGAGTGGCTGGTTGCGATTACCACGCGCGGGAGCCGCGATCTGGTTCACACCCCCGGTGCCGGCGCAGCCGAGTCCGGGGAAGTGGTGGTGCTGGAAGTTGCCACTCAGGTCGGGGGATACTGGACTCAGGCGGCGCGTACCTTCGCGGTCGGTGAGGTGAGCGCGGCTCAGCAAAAAATCTTCGCGGCTACGCATGCCGCTTATCGCGCGGCGGTCGAAGCAGCGCAGGTCGGGCGGAGCCTGTGCGACATTCAATCCTCAGTGAATTCGATTCTCAGCCCGGCCGGATTCATGGAATATGCCGAACATGACACCGGGCATGGCATTGGCCTGGACTTGCCCGAACCGCCCCGCGTGGATATTGAGGGCGACGCTCAGATCAAACCCGGCCTTGTGCTGGTGTTGCATCCGGCGGTGCGCGTGCCGGGAGTAGGCGGTGCGTTTCTGGGAGGCACAATCCTCGTGACCGAGCACGGCCCCGAGCCGTTGCATTTCATTCCGGAGACTCTTTGACATGCCAACTCACATCCAGTTCTTAGGCATTGCGGCTTTTCGCATCATCTTACCCGATGACCGGGTGATCCTGATTGACCCCTGTCTGGATTCCAACCCGGTCAGTCCAGTGCGCGTGGCTGATCTTGAGCGCGTAGATTTGCTATTGGTCACCCATCTCGCCGTAGATCACCTGGGCGAGGCGGCGGCTGTCGCTCAGAGATTCGGCTGCCCGGTGGTGTGTGGCCCCGAAGTCAAGTATTTCTTGAAATGCCAGAGCGTGGCCGATGGCCAATTCCGCACCTTGCCATGGCACGGTCAGGTGAACCCGCTAGGCATCCGTATCCGCTCGATTCCCTCGATGCATGCCAGCATCCGCCTCGCGCCGGACGGCCAATTTCTCTCTGGCGCGCCGATGGGCTTCATGATTTATGTGGACGACGAGACCCGCATCTACCATTCCGGCGATACGGCCATCTTTTCCGATCTCAAACTCGTCGGCGAACTTTACCGGCCAACGGTGGGGCTGATCTGTGCCTGCGAAATGGAAAGTGAGTATCTTGAATCGCTCGGCCTGCATGACCACTATGGCAACGAGATGAGCGGGGACGAGGGCGCATTGGCTGCTATATGGCTGGGGCTGGATGTGGCGGTGTGTTGTCATTTTCTGAATCCCGAAGGGCGGGCGGACGTGGCGGCCTTTGTGAAGGTGCTCAAATCACGCGCGGCCGAGGGCCGCGCGCCGAGGCCAGTCGTCCTGCGCCCGGGCGAGGTGCTGCACTATCCGTTAATTTAACTGGCAAACAGAACGGAGAATTCATATGCGTCTGGTCAACAAAACAGCCATCGTTACTGGCGGTGCTATGGGCATTGGGCGCGCCATCGTCGAGGCCTTTGCCCATGAGGGGGCACAGGTCGTCTTGGCCGACTTGAACGAAATCGCGGGAGCCGAAGTCGTGGCGGCCGTCGAAGCATCCGGCGGCCGGGCCATCTTCCGGCGTGCAGACGTTTCGCGGTGGGCCGAGGCTGAGGCGTTGATCGCTTTTGCGGTGCAAACTTTCGGGCGCGTGGATATCTTGGTCAACGACGCCGGTGTATATTGCCGAGGTGACGTAGTCACTACTGATGAAGCGACGTGGGATTGGATCATGGGCATCAACCTCAAGTCAGTGTACCTGTGTAGCCGTGCGGCCATTCCGTTGATGCGGCAGCAAGGCCGAGGTGTGATTCTCAATATCTCCTCATCGGTAGGGTGGATCTCCGCCGCTCCCGGGATTGCGGCATATGCCGCGAGCAAGTTTGGAGTGACTGGATTGACGAAGGCGATGGCCTGCGACCACCTGCGCGAGGGCATTCGGGTGAACGCGGTCTGCCCTGGGCCGACCGATACTCCCCTGCTAAATAATTCGCGCCCTCCGGATGAACTGGCTACCTTTCGCGATCGCTTGGTGAGCGGCCGCCTCGGTCAACCCGAGGAGATCGCAGCGGCGGCGGTGTTCCTATGTTCAGACGAAGCCTCATTCATCACCGGCGCGGTTATTCCGGTGGACGGCGGCCAGACGGCCCACTTGTAGTGTATGGAAGAAGAGATTGACCTCAGCGGCGTGATTGATCTGCATGTACACAGTGCGCCTGATGATCGCCCGCGCCTGCTAGACGATTTTGGTGTTGCGCATGCAGCCGGCGGGGCTGGGATGCGAGCCATCCTGCTGAAGAATCATAGCACGCTGACCGCTGACCGCGCCGCACTGGTCGCGCCCCATGTGCCGGGGCTAGCTGTGTTGGGTGGGCTGGTCCTCAACGCACAGGTGGGAGGTATCAACCCGGCGGCCGTGGAATTCGCGCTCGCACTTGGCGCACGCGAGGTGTGGCTGCCCACGTTATCCGCTGCCAATCACCGTCATTATGAGGGTCGTAAAGGCGGTATTAAAATCTTGAATGAGCAAGGCGAAGCGAGCGAGGCTGTGCTGGAAGTGCTGGCTCTGCTGGCAGAGAAGGACGTCATTCTCGGCACGGGGCACATTGCATTCAGTGAAATTGCGGCGGTGATCCCCGCGGCGAGGCGGGCCGGAATGAAGAGGATCTTGGTGACCCATCCCGAATTCCCCCCGGTCAATCTTTCGATCCAACAGCAACTTGCGCTCGCCGGGCCTGGTATCTGGTTCGAACGCTGCTATGCCTCGACAACTTCCATCGGAGGCGGCGTGCCAATGGCGCGCATCACCGCAGACATCCGCGCCCTCGGCGTCGAGACGACGATCCTTTCCACCGACTTGGGGCAGGCCGTGAACCCGGCACCGGTGCAGGGCTTTCGGTTGTATCTGGCCGCGCTGGCGGAGGCCGGCTTTACATCCGCCGAACTCGACCGCATGGCCAGACACAATCCGACTGAGGTGTCCGGGCTATAAGATCCGTCGGTCCAATGACCGCTCTGCAGGTAAATCTATCGAGCAAATTTTGTCTGAATTTATTGAAGCCGAGGGAGAATTCGGTACCGCAGTACAGACCGAATTTAGCAGGGAAACCGGTTATTAAGATGAATTGTAAATGAAATTAAGACCCCATTTTTAAGGGAGAGTATATGAAACAGGCGGTTATGATCCGTCCAGGCAAGATCGAATTCGCAGATATCGAACGACCACGCCTGACAGCTGATGAAGTGATCCTGCAGATCAAGCGCATCGGTGTGTGCGGATCGGATATCCACGTGTTTCACGGCCTGCACCCTTACACCAGCTACCCGGTTGTTCAGGGTCATGAAATTGGGGCCGTGATCGCCGAGACCGGAGCCAACGTGAAGGGCTTTGAGCCCGGCGATAAAGTGGTCTTCATGCCCCAGGTGACCTGCGGCCAATGCTACCCCTGCCGGCACGGGATGTATCACATCTGCGACAACCTCAAGGTAATGGGTTTTCAGACCGACGGCGCAGCGCAAGAGTTTTTCGCAATCAAAGCGGATATGGTTTTGAAACTCCCTGAAGCCATGACCCTCGATGAAGCTGCCTTGATCGAACCCGTTTCGGTCGCAACCCACGCCATTTCACGAGCCGGTAGTGTGGAAGGTCTGAATGTGGTTGTGTTGGGCGCAGGCACCATCGGCAACCTGGTGGCTCAGGTAGCGCGGGCTTCCGGGGCAAGAGGCGTCATACTTACCGATGTCAGTGAGTACAAACTCGAGAAGGCCCGCGCCTGCGGTTTTGAGCATGTGGTTAACCCACAAAAAGATGATCTGGGCCAGGCCATCCTCAATGCCTTCGTACTGGATAAGGCCGACCTGATCCTGGAATGTGTCGGGGCGCAGGACACGATTACCCAGGCAGTTTCCAATGCACGCAAAGGAAGCACAATAATTGTAGTCGGGGTTTTCGGCAAGAAACCACTGGTCGACCTAGGCCTAGTGCAAGATCGCGAACTCAGCCTGATCGGTACGCTAATGTACCAGAGGAAGGATTATGTCCGGGCGATTGAGCTGGCTGGAACTGGAAAGTTATGCCTGGACCAAATGGTGACCCACCGGTTCGCTTTCAAAGACTACTTGAAAGCATACGAGGCAATTGAAGCTTCGGGTGGAAATTACATGAAGGTAATGATCGACCTGTAGAAAGAGATACGAATGAAATCATTCACATATTTACAACCCACTGATATCCGCTTCGGGCGTGGAACGGTTAACGAAGTCGGCAAAATCGTTTCCAGCTACGGCAAGCGTTGTCTCCTGGTTACTGTCCCGGCCGGAAATTCCTTCGGCCCGCGCTATGATCGGATCAAAGTCTGCCTTAAAGAAGCCGGCGTTGACTATGCCCACTATGACAGCGTCATCTCTAATCCCACCACCGATTGTGTGATCGAGGGTGCCAACCTTGCAAAACATTTCGGTGCTGAGGTTATTCTGGGTGTTGGCGGAGGGTCAAGCATGGACACAGCCAAGGCGATTGCTGTCGAAGCCACCCATCCTGGCACCGCCTGGGATTACTTATTCTTCAAAACGCCTCCCACGGCGAAAACCCTGCCGATCATCGCTGTTTCAACCACCTCGGGAACAGGCTCGCAAGTAACCCAGGTGGCAGTGATGACAGACACCAAGACCAAGACCAAATCGGCTATCTACAGCACGTTCGTCTATCCAAAGGTTGCGATTGTCGATCCCGAGCTGATGGTAACCATGCCCCCCCACATTACAGCCTCGACCGGCTTTGATGCTTTCTGTCACGCATTCGAGAGCTATCTTCACCCGGCCGCCTCGCCGTATACCGATATGCTTGCATTGGAGGCCATTCGCACCGTCGCAAAAATCCTTCCCCAGGTGGTTAAGGATGGTTCCTCTATTGAAGGGCGCGAGGCAATGGCCTGGGCCGATACCCTTGCCGGATTATGCATCGCTAACGCCGGAGTCACCCTCCCGCATGGGATTGGCATGACCATCAGTGGTCATTGCCCACAGATCATGCACGGCGAATCGCTGGCAGTTACGTACCCAGAGTTTACCCGCTTCACCTTCTCATGCGCGATCCGCCAGTTCGCTGATATGGGACGCATCTTCGATCCGTCTTTAAGGAACTTACCGGATGAAGAAGCTGCAGCCCGTTCTTGTGAGGTATTGGATGCCTTTATGAAGAAGATCGGGATGTGGCTTAGTTTGAAAGGATTAGGAGCCACCCTGGATGATGTTTCGGCGATCGCTGATAACAGCAGGGTGCTGCCAGATTACAAAAACAACCCGCGTATTGCAGACCGTGACGAAATCTACCGGATGTTGGTGCAGAGTTACGATCGGGAATAACATTCCGAGCTGCTGCTGATGCGGCTGAACCTAGAAGGGCCAGGAATCACCCAGGAAGAGATAGTTTCAATTGCAGACAATGCCCGAGTCTTGCCAGATTACAAAAATAACCCACGCATCGCCAGCAGGGAGGATATTTTTGCCTACTGACAGCCAGCCACGCAAGATAGATCTTCGCTGAGGCATGTTCCATCTGTGGCGGAAGTTTTGGTGGAGCATTTCCCGGTTCCGATGGAGAGGGTTGGCATGCAAGACGTCTTTACTGAGTCAGGGCCCTATCTTGATTTGCTTGACAAATATGGGCTCTCCTCTAGGCATATTGCCGAGGCAGTCTGCCGAGTTATTGTGCGAAAGGGCCGGCCAAGCAGATGAGAGTAGTTATTTTGTCTTATCATTCGATTTCAAGATCTCTTTTGGTAAAAGGCATTGATCAACGACCCCTTCATATTCTTGATTGACAAGAAGTGTGGAGACTACTATCTATTCTGAAGAGGAACCCGCCCCTACGTTGAAGACCTCGACCAGAGACTAGGTTTAAGCAGTAAAGGTCTAGCCAGCGGATGGTCGGGATCTAGTCGAACAATTCCAACACATCCGTGCGGTAAAAGGAGTTCATCCATGCAAGAGCCGTACTTCATCCGCGTTGCCAAGCAGACTCCGACCGAGTTCTGGATCAACAACCCGACCCGCGAGCAAACTGACCTGGCCATCGCCAACGGCGCCTCGGGCTGCACCAACAACCCCTCCTACTCCCAGAAGATGGTCGACCATCCAACCGAGGGTCCCTATGCCCTGAAACTTCTGGACGAGGCGATCCAAGAGTCGCCCAGCGACGACGAGGCCATCGCCAATTTCCAGCGTAAGCTGGTCAAACCGATCAGTGACAAGTTCATGCCCATTTTTAAGAAGTCCCGGGAGCAGCAGGGCTTCGTCTCCATCCAAGGCGACCCCATCCGCGAGGACGACCCGGACGTGGTCATCCGAGAGGCTATGGAGAACCGTAAGCTGGCTCCGAACATCTGCTGCAAGATCCCGACCACCCGTTCCGGTCTTCAGGCCATGGAGTATCTGGTCAGCAAGGATGTGCCCCTGAACGCCACGGAGATCTTCGGCATTAAACAAGCTACCGTGCTGTGCGAGACCTACCAAAAAGCCAGCCAGAAGACCGGCAAACATCCCAAGCTTTACATTTCCCACATCGCCGGTATTTATGATGATCACTTGAAGAACGTGGTCGAGCGCGAGAAAATCGACATTTCTCCGGACGTATTGTGGCAGGCCGGCCTGGCCGTGGCCCGCAAGCTGTACCTTCTGATGAAAGAGCGCGGACTGCCCGGTACCTTCATCGCCGGTGGGGCGCGCGGCCTGCACCACTTCACCGAGATGGTCGGCGGCGAGGTGTGCTGCACGATCAACTGGGAAGGCACGGCTGATAAGCTTCTTGAGCAGAACCCGCCGGTGGTCTATCGCCTGTTCAACCCGGTACCTCAGAAGGTAATCGACGAGCTGATGGAGAAGCTGCCCGATTTCAAGCGCGGCTACTTGGACGACGGCCTCGAGATCGAGGAGTTCGAGGACTTTGGGCCAGTGGGTTTATTCCGGAGTATGTTCACCGCCAGCTGGCAGCGGGTTCTGGAGATCATTAAACAACGTCGTGGCTTAATATAGGATCCCGGTGCGTTCCATAAAACGATAATGATAAGGACAGCTTAGTGAAAGTGACCCGCACCACCTCTAAAATGTGGGAGTGAGATAAAATGCGCATAGCCATTTTACAATCTTACCTCCCAATGTTAATTAACACAAAGACATTATATTTACATAAGATATTACCGGTAGTTTTAGTTATCATTTACCTGCTAGCTGATTGCGTTGTTACCAAGAAAACAGCGATTGGAATTACATTTGTTGCCTCACGGGGAAGTTCTCCGCCAGCTCAAAGAATTGTTTTGTCACTAACGGACGAAAACAAGGTCTTAGCAACGGGATATGAGACCCTTGCGGAGCCAGCCGAGGTTTATATACTTGACGTTCAAACAGGCAAAAAGAATGACCTTGTAAAACAACAACCCGCTTATTTTTTTGATAAAACGGCCCATCAAATTGGCACAGCGGAAAAAATCTAAACGAGACTAGACCGTTCTGCTGTGGATAGGATGTTAGGCCACTTTTTGGTAATCCGAGATGTGGCGAGAACGGTCCTGTGTGTAGGCACATTTACACAAAAGAAAGGTAGCAGTTAAGCATGAATTCCCTCAAAGATGGTCCGCGTTCGACGCATTTTTCCTCGCTGCCATTCAAGGGCAACACCAGCCTGGACAGCCTGGATACTCGCCTGCTCACCTCCGAGTTGACTGCTGTCCTTCAAGAAGCCCCGCGCGGCTCTTGCGTCGGTTGGGGGATCCCGTTCGAGGTCGACCGCGTAGCGCTGCTCGCCCGAGATCAACTTGAGGTCACCTGGGAGCCAGTCAAAGCCAGGTGGTTCATTTTCATGCATACCTCTGATTACGTTCCTACCCGGTTGAGCAGTTCATCGCTGCTCGAGCCGGTGAAGGGGCCGGGACGAGACCGGGAGGTTGCCGCCCGCTATACGGTCCGCTACGCTGACAGGACGCAGGCTACTGCCGATGTCTGTCGCCACTACCAGGTCGGTCCCTTCCAGCGTCATTGGGGTGTCTCCTGTTACGATGCTGTGGCATTCCGTAAACCCTTCCCAGTGCGCGCCCACCACGAGCAGACAGCCACACTGTGGGGGTGGAGCCAAACGCGAGTAAAACCAGGCGATTATGGCTCGTTGACGGAATGGTTATGGGCCTGGGAGAACCCCCATCCGGAGAAGGCGGTTGCCGGCATGTTGCTTGAGCCGGTCAACGGGGTGCTGATCCTGTCGGCGGTCTCGTGCGGAGACACGGCCACCAATCCCCTGCGCTGGCAATCTCGCAGGAAGGCGCTGCTCAAATTGCCCTCTGGTGAAAAATTCGATCCAAACTTGGATGACTGCGGCCTTTACTCCCAGATCCAGCTCGACCTGGGTCAGGTCATCTCGGCCCAGCCTCGTCCGGTCTACCCGCAGGCGGACTGGGAGCAGTCATACGACAACCAGCTGCCCGTACTCTCGGACCGGGAAGTGCTGGTGGAGTACACCGCCCACCCTGAGGCCTGTTTCCATCTATCGGGAGGCGCCACCCTACCCGTGGTAGTGGTGGAAGCCGCCCGCGTGCAGCCCCTCTGGCCAGTAAACACAGCAACACAACGCTTGACCTTCAAGGCAATCGACAAGACCTCCGGTCGACCGGTAGCGGTGAAACTGCACATCCACGGCGAGGCGGGGGAGTACCTTGCCCCGCTCGACCGGCATCGCATCCCCAACACGGCCTGGTTCGAGGACTACAGCGCCGATTTTTCTCATAAGAACCGACACCCTTGCACCTACATCCCTGGTGAGACGCGCCTCGACCTGCCTCTCGGCAAGATTTATATGGAGGTCTCCAAGGGGTTCGAGATCTGCCCGATCCGGAAGATTTTCGAAATCACACCACAGACGGATGAGATCGTCGTTGAAATCGAAAAAGCGCTCCCGTGGCGCGAGCGCGGCTGGGTCACGGCTGATACCCACGTACACTTTCTCTCCCCGGTGACCGCCCTGTTGGAGGGCGCCGGCGAAGGGATCAACGTGGTCAACCTGCTCGCCAGCCAGTGGGGGGAATTGATGACCAACGTGGGTGATTTCGACGGTAGGACCACCTGGGGTTCCCGGGAGGCGGGCGGCGATGGGGAGTACCTGGTGCGGGTGGGGACCGAGAACCGCCAGCATGTCATGGGACACATTTCCCTGCTCGGCTACAATGGGACGATCATTGCCCCGATGACGACGGCCGGCCCGGACGAATCCGCGCTGGGGGATCCGGTGGAGATCCTGCTGACCGAGTGGGCCCGGCAGTGCAAGGAGCAGCACGGCCTCGTGGTGCTACCGCATTTCCCCTACCCGCATCTCGAGCACGCCGCCTCCATTATCGAGGGCGTGATCGACGCCGTGGAGATGACCTGCTGGGAGGAGCATTACCTGGGCATCGACCCCTACTCACTGGTCGACTGGTACCGCTACCTGAACTGCGGCTACCTGGTGCCCGCCGTCGGCGGGACGGACAAGATGAACGCCGCCACAGCGGTTGGCACGGTACGCACCTATGCTCATATCGACCCGGAGACTCCGTTCACCTACGAGGCTTGGATGGCGGCGGTGCGCCGGGCGGAGACATTCGTCACCTACGGGCCACTACTCGACTTTCACGTGGGTGGCAAGCCGATGGGCAGCCG
>Ga0116112_1000563_pt1 | contig 28533 bp, 20 predicted proteins | sample June2015DPH_8_15_FD_89721 | JGI IMG/M metagenome (GOLD analysis project Ga0116112, IMG submission 89721) | Peatland microbial communities from SPRUCE experiment site at the Marcell Experimental Forest, Minnesota, USA - June2015DPH_8_150 | ecosystem: Environmental > Terrestrial > Soil > Wetlands... | reverse complement strand
GTCGACGTGGCCGACATAGCCATCCGTAGCCTCCACGCGGGTACCACGCTCCACAGCCAGTTCCCCCGGAGGGATTTGTTTATGCTCCACCGGCACTTGCACCGTCATTTCAGGATCCACATAGGGCAGATAGTAATAGGCCCCTCTTCCGTACATCTCATTACCACCACCAAGACTCGTATAAGGCACTTTCTCTTCGATGAAAGTGGTTTTAATAAACCGGTGCATCTTCTTCAGATTGGTTTTGGTGCAACGCAGTCGAATCGTACTGGCGATCGTCTCGGTCACATATTCGACTGGCACAATATACTCCGTGTCGGAACCATCCTCTTTCACGACCAGATGGGTTACCTGGTCGGTTACCGGGTTTATCAGGACATATATGGAGCGGCCACACAGACCGTCCTTACACTCAACCTGAGCCTGCACAGGAATTTCCATTTTGAACCTCCTTAAGAAAGGCGTCATCACTTCGTGAGCGTGGAAATATCATAAAAAACCGGTCAAACAGGCGCTGCTCATACTGCTGCATCAACGTGATGGGTCAAATCGGCCGCCCCGGTGCCCTGTAGGATGGTATGGGCGTGCGCCACTTCTTCTGCGTTGCCGTGGGCCATGAGAAGAAACTTGCCGCTTTTCAAATGCTCCTCGTACTTGAGGATGTGCTTTTTGGAAACGCCCCAACCGACCAGTGCGCCCAGCAGTCCGCCGCCCGCTGCTCCGGCTACCACGCCTTCCATACTGCCGAGCAATATTGCGGCAAAAGACCCCGCAACGAGTAAAGGCCCGAAGCCGGGAACCCAGATGAACGCCGCGCCTGCGAGCAATCCGAATATCCCGCCAACCCACCCGCCTGTGTTGGCTCCGGACTTGGCAACATCGCCGGCGGTCACGTAGCCATGCACTTCTTTCTCGCTCTGCATGTCTTGCGCGACGATGGAGACCTGCTTGATTGGGAAACTGCCCTTATCAAGCATGCGTACCGCCTCTTCCGCTTCCGCCATGCTGTTGTAAACACCGATGACACTCTGTTCTGACATTTTGCCTCCAAAATCAATAGATGAACTATCAGGCGAATTTCTACCTGCCTGATCAGGCATGTTGGCCGTCATGATCCAATACATTCAGTCCATCATACAACGAACCCCCCCTCAGCCGCATCACCATACTGGGGGGAATCTGCCTCCCCCAGTTGGGGGAGATGCCATGGGTTACCGTTATATGGATTGATGTCTTGAGAAGGGCCTAAACCGTTCTGCTCAACACCATCTATTTCTTTCCTTACACTTGCAATCCCCAGAAAGCCAATAAAACCCCTTCATGACGTTTTTTATATCTCAAGAAGGACCCCTCTGCTGATAACACCAGGAAAGGGAATTACGGTGAAACCATGATGTTTTGTTGTACCTGGTGCCCGGCTTGAAGTATAGTGGTAAAACAAAACTGCACATATTGTGTTCATATAATACTTAGTTAATGTATTTATTAGATAATCTGGATTATTATGGAGCGCGGATGAGGCTGATTCAGTTTATTTTCGCGGATGAAACTGATGAAAATTCACGCCCGAGGAACATCCTGCGGGCGTGAATTTATTAGGCATGGTTGATCCCGGTTATTTCTGCACATCATGCGCCCGGGCCAGCAGGCCGTCCACCAGATCATCCGCCGGATTGCGCAGGAGGCTTTCCTGGAGAGGCAATCGGGAAGCAGGTGGCAGGCAGACTCTGGGTTGAAAGCTAATTTTACATAACATCTCCGCAGCGGCTGGCCCGTGGCGGAACGGTTTGGTCGAAACGGAAATATTTGCCCGGTGACAGTTCCCTTTAAGAACACGCCGGGCCGGATCAGACAGGCTCATCGGGATAATTATTGACAATCTCCTGGATTACGGGTGTAAAATGGTGGAACAGAACCATATTTTGAAGGAGGCGCTTTCCCATGGATGACCAGGAGTTACGCAAACTGATCGAACAACTGCACACTGAAATCCAGAACACCCACACCGTTGATAAAAAAGGCCAGGAACTGTTGCTTCAGCTTGAATCAGAAATCCAGGTGCTGCTCGACCGGCCGGACGTGACTGTCACTCCGGTCCATCCATCGACCCTCCAACGATTGGAAGAAGGACTACACCATTTCGAGGCAAGCCACCCGGATTTGACGAACCTGCTTTCCGAGCTTCTGGAAATCCTCAGCAATGTCGGCATCTAGGAGTACACCGGTCACAGTCCACTCTAAAGAAAATGATGTATGAATAAAATAGCGGCCTGCCCATATTCCATGTGGACAGGCCGCCGGTAGTTAAGCACTGCTAGAGGCCGGTGCCGGTGTGAGGGGTAATCCCGGCTTCCCCGGGATCGAGGCGAGCACAATGACTGACACCGACAGCAGCACGTGAACGATCCCCAGGACCAGGCTGACCGGGTTGGGTGCGCCCACAATTCTTATCAGGAGCAACGGCAGCAGCGAAACCAGCCCCAGCAAGCCATACAGCACGGCTATGATGATCCCCAGCACCTGTCCCCAGCGTCTGGTAAAAAGCATACCTACGGCTGCTGCTAAAGAAACCAACAGCATCACGAAATAGAGGATAATTCCACCCCGGCCGCCTGTGCCAACCGTAAAACGGCGGGTCTGGGCCTGCGATCCGGCGCCACCGATAAGCACTTGCGGACCGCTACCCTGTACGGAAGAGCCGCTTTGGCCATTGCCTGGCGTGACAAAGTTACCGGCTCTCTGGGTACCGCCGGCGAGGCGGATGAGCGGAGCGGCCAGAAACAGCAACGCCAGCACCACCAGCAGGAGCGCCGCGATGGGCAATAATTTTGTGTTGAGAATTCTTTTTGGCTTCACAGGTTTTGGATCAAGGGATGACATATATGACCTCTCCAGGTATTATTCGTATCGTAAAGCTTCCACCGGCTCGAGCATGGCGGCGCGCCGGGCCGGATAGATGCCGAAGAACAGGCCGACTGCCGCCGAGAAGAGCGTGGCCAGCAGGATGGCGTTCAGGCTGACTGCCGGGGTCAGGGAAGTCCCGCTGGCTGAGGCAATCCGGCCGATCGTCAGCGCAATCAACCAGCCCAGCAAAATGCCCATGACCCCTCCCAGCAGGCTCAGGATTAAAGATTCCACCAGGAATTGGACCATGATATCCCGGTTGCGGGCGCCGACGGCCTTGCGCAGGCCGATTTCACGGGTACGCTCGGTCACCGAGACCAGCATGATGTTCATGATGCCGATCCCGCCTACCAGCAGCGAGATGGCGGCGATGCCTCCCAGGAAGACGGTTAGCACGCCGATGATCGAAGAGGCCGTGTTGGCCAGGTCCTGCTGGTTGAAAATGGAAAAATCTTCCGCACCGACCGCCACGTGATGGCGCATGCGCATGATATTGGAAACCTCCGTGCTGGCATTCGTAACAGAGTTGGCGCTGGTGGCCTGGATATAGATCGTGTTCACATAGTTTCCGGGAGTCTGGATGACTCGGTCACGCGCGGTGGTGATTGGAATGATGGCCTGGTTATCGGAACTCCCCAGGGCCGTACCGCCTTTCGATTGCAGGACGCCGATGATCGTAAAAGTCTGACCGTTGATGCGCAGCGTCTGCCCGGTCAGACCGGTCGTCTGGCCGAAAAGCGTGGACGCCAGGTCCGGACCGATCACTGCCACGCGGGCGTGGATGTTCACTTCCTGGTCGCTGAAAATGGCGCCTTCCGAGAGGGTTTCATCGCGCATGGAAAAGTAATCGGATGGCACGCCATACACGGTGGTTGTGGTGCTTTGCCCGTTGGTGGCCGAGGCGGAGATATTCCCGCCCTGTAAAATGGGCGCAACCGCCAGAACATCCGGTGCTTGGTAGGGGTCTTGCAAGGCCTGTGCATCCGACATTGTCAACGGTCGAACATTTCGCACCGTCACAGTGCCGCCTCCGCCCGCGCCTCCGAATCTGGCCCCGGACCCGGCCGAAAGGAACAGCAGGTTGGTGCCGATGGAACTGATCGAGGAGGTGATGGAATTCTGGGCGCCCTGTCCGACCGAAAGCATGGCGATCACGGCGGCCACACCGATCACGATGCCAAGGATGGTCAGCCCGCTGCGTAATTTATTGCTCACCAGCACGGTGAGCGTTCCCACTAAAACCCGTCTGATTTTCATTGCGTATTCCTCTCGACCAGGCCGTCCCGGATTGAAATTATCCGTTGGGCCTGGGAAGCAATCCTGGGGTCATGCGAGATAATGACCAGGGTGGTGTTGCTGTCATGGTTAAGCTTTAACAGTAAATCCATTATCTCCTGGCCCACCCTGGAGTCCAGGTTGCCGGTCGGTTCATCTGCCAGCAGAATGGCCGGTTCGTTGACCAGCGCCCGGGCCACCGCCACGCGCTGCTGCTCCCCGCCGGATAGTTCCGCCGGCCGGTGTTTCATGCGGTTCTCCAGGCCGACTTCCCGCAGGGCTTCTGCCGCCCTGCCCCGGCCTTCGTCCGGCCGGTTGGCGTATCCCAGGGGCAGTTCCACATTGACCAGCGCATATACGCGCTGCAAAAGGTTAAAAGACTGGAACACAAAGCCGATCTTGCGATTGCGGATGCTGGCAAGTTGGTCATCGGTCAGGCCCGCCACCGTTTCGCCGTCCAGGATGTATTCACCGCTGGTTGGCCGGTCCAGGCAGCCCAGAATGCTCATCAAGGTGGACTTCCCGGAACCCGAGGGCCCCATGATCGCCACCACTTCGCCGCGCTTGACTTCCAGGGAAACACCGCACAGCGCCTGCACTTCCACTTCACCCATGTGGTAGACCTTGGTCAGGTCTTTTGCCCGGATAACGATATCATCCATTGCAGTCTCCTGGCCTAAGGGGTCGCCACGGGCCTGGCGCCTGCGGTAACCGCGCCGGCACCGCCGCCGCCCAGCCGGAAGGCGCCGAACCCTCCGGTGGTGGATGTGCTGGCGAAGCTGAGCACGATCGTATCGCCGGCCTTCAGGTTGCTGCTGGTGATCTGCGTGACAGAATCCGAGATCGCCCCAACCGTGACTGGCACCTTGGTGGTGCCGCCATTTTGAACCAGATAAACATATTGTCCACCGTTGGTATCGGTGAAAATGGATGTGTTGGGAACCAGTATGGCATTATCCACCTTGTTGGTGATGATGGTGACATTGGCCGACATGCCCGGCTTGACCAGTGCATCCGCGTTGGTAATCTGAACGGTGATATTAAAGTTGACGCTGCTCTGCGAGGATGTACCGGCCAGATCGGTCGAGATGACCTTGCCAGTGTAGGTTTTGTCGGGGATGGCATCAAAGGTGATCGTGGCCGGCTGTCCAATCTTGACATTATCGATATCCACTTCAACAACTTGAACCACGATATTCAGGCTGGACAGGTCATCGATCCGGAAAGCCTGGGTTCCCAGCGTGACAACTGCGTTGGGGTACGCATTTGACTGGGTGATTGTGCCGGTAAACGGGGCGGTGAGTTCGGAGGCGTCCAGATTCCCCTGTGCGGTTTGCACGGCCAGCTGGTCTTGTTTGAGTTGGAGCAAGGCTGTTCCGGTGGCGTCCGGTGGAACTGTCCCGCCTGTCAATGCCGCCAGGTAGACCTGGGCGTTCTTCAACGTGGCATTGGCCAGGTCCAGATTCGCCTGGGCCTGATCCTGTTGGTTCTGAGTGGGCGCCTGCGAATACAGGCTGTAATAATACTGGGCATTATTGTAGGCTACCTGGGCGGTATAGAGGGCATTGTAGGCCGCCGCCTGGTTGGCGTTGTTGATATATTGCCCGCCGTGCGCATTATCGTAGGCGGTTTGCGCCTTATCCAGGTTAGACTTGGCAAGCACCATATTGGCATAGTAATTTTGGACCAAGGAGGTGTTTTGCCAATACTTCAGATTGTTCAAGGCCAGTTGCGCATTGGTTACATTGGTCTGGGAGGTCGTAATGGCCAGTTTGGCATTCGCGATCGCTTCCGGTGAAGTCAACTCGGCCAGGTTCTGCTGGGCGGTGATCAGGGCGGATTCCAGGCCGATCTGTGTCGAGTCCTGGACAAGCGTGGCCAGTACATCGCCGGCTTTGACCTGGTCCCCGATCTGGGCGTTGACTTTATCGACCTGCCCGCTCGAAAGCCAGGTAAGAATCGCCGAAAGGCTCGACCCGACCGTGCCCGTGCCTTCCACGGTGGAGGTAAGTGTGCCGAGCTGGACGGTGGTTGTCTGGTAAGCGCTTGTCCCGCTGCTGCCACTCGTGCCGGCAGTGCCGGCAGTGCCGCTTCCCTGGACGCGCAGATTGGCGAAAACCAGCACCGCTCCAATGATTACCACCAGCACGGCTCCGACGACGATCCAGGTTTTTTGTGTTTTACTCATTTCAGTTCTCCTGTTTCAATAGATTCCAATAGATGATACCTTAATTGTATGAAGAAATTATGTGGAAAAGATGGGCGAATCCTTAGATTTTCCGCCCTTTCCTTTTTGGCCGGACAAAACTGGCCAGCCTGGCTTGGAAAAAGCCCGGAACATCCTCGACTAAGTCACGGATACTTACAAAGGAGGGTAAGGATTGGCTGGATGCTAATGCGACAAGGGACGATTTTTGAGGCCGTCCTTTGTATGTGATTTTCATTACCAAAATTGCTTTGCTTTTAGGAGGGAAAAAAGATATGGAACCTCGCTGTTACTATTGTTGGGCAATTATTTGCAGATGTTGGGTGGAATGGGCAGCAAGTGTTCTGGTATTCATCTGCTCTCAATAGTGTCACTTCCCAAATCAGCCATTTCCCCCACCGGCCAATCTGCATAGAGTGCCTCAGCCTGCACCAGAATGGATCCAAGGAACGGCTCAAGATCCTTTTCGTGCACCTTACGCTGCTTGAGTACGCGTCTGACTGCGGCACGAACTGCAGCCTGCACATCCTGGCGATGTGGTTCAGTCCAATCCACTTTCAGATTACGTTTGAGTGTTTGGACTACATCATGCACCAGTTCGCGCAGAAAGGTTTCGTTGTAAAGATTGATGAAGTTGGATGCCACGGCATCGTAAAAAGCCAGTTCTTCGCCGTTCAGCCCCAGTTCCTGGGCGCGCTGGGTTTCGGCATCCATCTGTTGTTTGATGGCGATCATCTGCTCGATGACTTCCTTGGCGTCGATCAGACGGTTGTGATATTCCTGCAAAGTTTTTTCGAGCGTTTCCTTGAAGGATTTGGAGCGGGTCAGGTTGCTGCGCCGCCGGTACTCAATCTCATCAGCCAGCAGTCGTTCGAGCAGTTTGACCTGCAGGCTCTCCGGGGGATGGTCCTTGAAGGTTTGCAGGAAGGCATCATCCAGGATGGAAATATCCGGCCTGGTAATTCCGGCCGCTTTGAAAATATCCACCACACCCTGGGGCTGAACGCTGTCGTCCACCAGGTCCTGTACGGCGCGGTCGAGTTCGCGGCTGCTGATTCGTCCGGAAACGATTTTCATGATCTGCTTGCGGACACGCTGATAGAAGATGATTTCATCGGCGTGGATCCTGCATTCATCCAAGTGCTTTACCAATAGGAACGCAGAGGAAAGACGCGCTTCCACCTGCAGGAAGCTGTCGCGGCGGTCATCCTCGGTGGCAAGATAACCGTAAACGAGTGCATAAAGATCTTCCACTTCGATCTCAGACATGTGCCGCCAACCGCCATAATCCTTGCCGCGTGGCAGTGTCGCATGAATATCTTTTAGGGCTTCCAAGAATAATGGCCGGGCTTTTTGGTCAATGCCGGCAGCCACATCTCCCTGCCCGCCGCCTTGCGTGTAATGAGCCGTGGCTTCGCGCAGGGCATCGCCGATGCCGATGTAATCCACGATCAGGCCGTGCGGTTTGTCGCTGAAAACCCGGTTGACTCGCGATATCGCCTGGATCATGTTATGACCTTCCATCGGCTTATCCACGTAGAGCGTGTGCAGGCAGGGGATGTCCGTACCGGTCAGCCACATATCGCAAACGATGACCAGGCTGAGCGGGTCCTCGGGATCGATCATATGTTGCTTTATGGCATCCCGCTGGGATTTGGTTGTAAGGTAGCCTTTCTGGCTCCATTCCGGCGGGTCTTCGCTCAGGTTGCCGGTCATGACAATTTTAATGGGCGGGCAACCCGGCAGGCCTTGCAACGCTTCGTACAGGCGCACACAGTTCAGGCGCTCCATGCAAACAATCATCGCCTTGCCTTTAAGCGTGGCGGTGCGATCCAGGTAATGGGCAAGTAAATCCTGCGCCATATTCTTGAGACGCTTGTCGGAGCGCGCCGCAGCTGCCAGCGCACCCCAGCGCGGGATGTTGCGGTTCACCTCGGCGGGATCCTGGCCTGCAGTTACATGGCCGAGACGGGTATCCAGGTTCTGGCCTATTAATGCAAGCGGAATCTGGCGTGCCTCATAGTAGATCGGTACGGTGGCTTTGTCGATTTGCGATTGCAGGATATCGTAGGTGTGGATCAGGTCGCCGAACACCTGGGTGGTATCGGCTCCGCCCAGGCTGATGGGCGTACCGGTAAAACCCAGGCGCATGGCATTCGGCAGCGCATCCGACAGGTAGCGGGCATAGCCTTCCTTGAATCCATACTGCGAACGGTGGGCTTCGTCGGCGATCAGGATGACGTTCGGGCGCGTATTCAGGATGGGATGGTCGAGTTCTTTTTCTTGCAATGTGAATTTCTCGATGGTGGTGAAGATGACCTCACCGCCGGATGTATCTAACAGGGACCGCAGATCGCTGACGCTTACGGCCTGCCTGACGTTCCCCACCAGCAGGTGAGCAGCCAGGAATTGATCATGCAGCTGGTCATCCAGGTCATTGCGGTCCACTTCGATGACGAAGATCGGGTTTTCGAGTTCCGGCGCCCGCCGCAGGATGCCGACCAGGAAAGCCATCGAAAGGGACTTGCCTGACCCGGTGGTGTGCCAGATGACGCCGATTCGCCGGTCAGGGGAAGCCCCGGAGCGTAGACGTTGGTAGGTTTCCAGAGTCTTCTGCGCCGCAATCCGTACAGCAAAGAATTGGTGGTAGCGCGCCCCTTTCTTGGTGATCTTCTCGTTGACCACTTCGAACACCAGGAAATCGCGGATATATTGGAGCAGGCGCTCTTTTGGGAATAATCCCTCGATCAACGTTTTCATTGATCCGGTGGTGTTGGGTTCGACCTCGTATCCGTCGATGGATTTCCATGGGCTGAACCACTCCATCCCGGCCGTCCAGACGCCGTGCAGGCTGGTGATGCCGTCCGAGATGACGGTAAAAGCGTTGAAGTCGAAAACCTGTGGTATCTCGTAGGTGTAATGCTGGATCTGGTTGAAGGCATCCTCGACGGATGGCTTTTCAGAGTAGGGATTCTTTAATTCAAACAATACCAGCGGCAGCCCGTTGACGAAGATGATCACATCCGGGCGGCGGTCGTTCTGCCCGTGGATGGGGAACTGGTTGATCACGCGGAAATCATTCTCGGCCGGCTCGTCCCAATTGACCGGATAGATATGGCGGAATTCTGTTTTCCCGCCGGAAAATTCGACTTTGAGATCGAAGCCGCGCGTGAGCAGTTGGTGGAAAGCCAGGTTACGTCGCAGGGTATCCACCCCGTCAGGGCGGCTGATCATGTGCACTGCATCATCCAGTGCCGTGCCTGGCAGGTCAGAATACCGGTCATGGAGTGCCTGACGCAGTACATCCTTGAGCACCACTTCATCCCGGGAGCGTTCGATATCCATACCGAAAACGTGCTGGTATCCCAGCGCTTCCAGACGCTGGATGGTGGTGTATTCAAACTCGGTTTCCGTGCCATGATGAGTCATTATTACCCCACTTTGTAAAATTAGTGCCATACCAAACGATTTAATTGTTCAACAAGTAAATGAACCGTTGTAGAAGGTTTATCTGATTCTGGATTCTTGGGATTGTATTGTTCTAATAATTTATTCGCATTTCGTATTGCAATGGATTGCTTACCACTTAACTCATCGTAAATATCTTCGCTTTTTTTGTCATATTTATGCCCAAGGCAATCTGCCTGGCCTAAGCGATGACAATAGTCATCTCGTGTAATACCAGCTTCCAAATAATGAAAATGAAGGAAATACCAAAGCTCAAAAGCCTCGTTAGAATATGCTACTCGGATTCCATTGTTTTTTGCTAATTGAATTGCATTATTAAAATGCTGTGGCGTAAATGAATCTCTATCAAATACGACCCATACCTGATCATATTTTTTCTTTTTCATGAGTAGTATTGCTTCTTTTACCAACCCATCGGTGTTTGCACCTGGTCCTTCCACATCGACTACTGAATCAGGTGGAATTGGAAATTTTTTGAAATAATTTGGCTCCGTCTTTGCGCCTTCACATACAATTAAGAATTGCTGGCGAGGTTCAAACTGATTAATCCGTCGTTTGTATGATAGTCTACCTTCCTTCAGAAATCGGCGCTCGGGCATGCTCACTCCTCAATAATAACTTGATGAACATTTCCCAAGAATGGGACTGCACCATAACGCCCTTCGAAATAATCATTTTCAAATGATGCATCGTTGCGCACTTTTAATTCTGCAAGCGAATACAAATGGCTGCACCCATAATGATCTTTCTCAACAAACCAAATCTGATCGCGCCGAAAGATTTTATTGGATAACAAATTAGTGTCATGTGTGGTAAAGATCAACTGAGCAAACTTTGGATTTGTTTCCTTGGAATTGAACAATCCGATTAATGCCCGTGTAATCAATGGATGGAGTCTCGCTTCCATTTCATCGAAAAAAAGAATAGAACCATTTTTTAACACATCAATGAAAGGGCCCGCCAGATAAAACAATTTTTCGGTACCATCCGATTCGTGTGTTCTTAGTTTGAATACCTCAGATCCGACTGGATTGCCGCTCTCATCATATTTTTTGTGTGTCGTAAGGATGGAAATCTTAATATTTTCAGCTTCCCTTTGCATCACTCTTTTTAAGCCTGATGGGAGGTTGTCTGGAACAAGTGCCTTAACTTTATCGTCTTCCATTTTCTCGGAAGAGATATTCTCTATTCCCAAGTCTAAAGAGGTTACCAATTTGCTGATTTCCTGGCGATAACTTCCGTCGTCAAAGGAATGAAGGGTAAAACCTCTGTAGGATACGTCATCGAGTCCCGAGATCATCTTTACACTCATGAACCACCCTATTAATTTTCTCGTTTGTTGTCCATTCCATTGTGCCACAACAGAGAGAAATAACGCATTTGGGCGAGTTTTTGCTTCTAGGCCTTTTCCCTCTTTGAAACTTCTGGAGATATGAATCCCGGTTTCATCGCGAACAAATACGCGCGACTCCTTTTGAGAAGATGCAGCAAATAACCATTCAGAAATTACTTCGTTTCGGTTTACTTCGAATCCATAACGATACTTTATATTGTCCAACAGGAAGATGACTTGGAAAAAAGAGGGCTGACTTTCAGTTGTTGTGCTGAGACGAAAAGGTCTGATTGGTATTGGTTCATCGATTCCCGATTCTTTTGATGAATTGATTACAAATCGTTTCATAAAGGCCATCGCCCTTATGAAATTACTCTTTCCGCTAGCGTTCGCACCATAAATTGCCGTACTTGTCAGGAGGGTTAATTGGTCATCAACAATTATAGTATTATTTTCGTTTATTTTCGGGTCCCTGGCTTTTGTATTGGCCGCTACCATACTAAGTGTGACCGGCTCTTTGAATGATAAAGTATTGCCGACCGTAAATTCGATTAACATGGCATTATCCTTGAATTATTAATTTTATTTTTGTGAATTTTTCTCATTTTCTATCATTATATAGCAATTGTTCTCAAAGTCAATAGAACAAAATTTCCATTACAACCATATCAATCTTTTACTTTCACCTTTCCCGATCAGAGGGCAGGAAAAATTATGTTTCAATTTCCCATTCGATGTTCTCACCTTCCTCGATACCCACATATTCCCCAAAAAGATCGTCTTTCAAATCCAAGACCGCCTATGCCAGGAGGCGGGGATCAACATCGTGATGGTCGTCGGGCAATCCGCCATAAGCCAGATCGACCATGAACAGGAATCAGTCTACCTGCCCTTGACCGGTCAACTTGCGGTTGAGACGGTCCGTCGTTGGGAACCAGGCTGGCAAACAACCAAAGCGCGAGAAATCCGGGATTATCTCGACAACTCGATAGGCGTTCTGTGCCCAGGCATAGATATTAGCAAAATGATCGCCCCAACCATAGGAATCTGCGGATGGAAGTAAGTCGTAAATCGTATCTTCATTGTATTTGAGAAAACATTCAAGAATAGGCAAAATGGAAAAGGATGAACCATCGAATTCCTTGATTACATGGGGGATGTTTTGTCCCTTCCAATCCTGATGGGCCATGGGTTTACTCCTGAGTCACTGGCCTGGCTTGGTCAGGCCGTTTTTTGGTTTGATGCGAATCTCCCCGCTCAGCAGACGCGGCAGCAGCGCATCCCGGATACTCGCCAGCGTGACATTTTGTCGCTCGTTATTCTCAATCGCCTGGCTCAGGGGCGATATTCGGCGTTCAAACTCGGCAATCACTTTAGGCGGTGGAACAACAATTTTGATATTGCGGAATCCCGTACTACTGATTGAACCAAACAAAGTCCCTTCGCCTTCAAATACATCGAAATCATCTCGCAAAAAGTGCATGGCATAATACGTGTAAGACTGGCTGCCGCTCTTATGTCGAATGGATGCAAGACCACGCCCAATGCAACATTTTTCAATTGCCATGTTAATGTCACCTACCGGCGCGCGGACGCTTACCAACGTGTCGCCTGGGTTGGCAAATCGAGTTGGTGCCGTACAGTAAATGCGCGGTTTAGGGAAACGTGAGCCAAAATCTGTACGCCCTTGGTAAAAAGCAATGCCTTCGCCAATTTCGTTGTAAGTTTCTCCAGGTGGTGATTGTCCCATTATCAAGTTGAAAACTTCGTCGATTATCCCTATTTTCCATCCCATCGGAATCGCTTCCAACTCCGAATCAATAAACTCACCCGGAAACAGCGCGGCAATCTCAGCGGACATGCCAAAGGGAATGCGACCTTCACTTTTCGTTGTTACCGGATCAAAATCCACAAACCAGGATTTGAACAGGACCTGCGCCATTGCTTCGAGCGTGTGGTTCATACGCTGGTTAAGTTCGATCTTGTCATCCAGCGCGCCCAGGATACGGGCAATGTCGCGTTGTTCAGGGAGTGGGGGCAATGGCAAAGGTGTCAGTCGCAGGATTTCTTGGTTGAGGGACGGCATTGTCGCGCCGCCAGCATGGCGTAACACCCAATCTTTATAAGCGCTTGTTCCCAAAACATAAGAGATATATCGGGCGAAAATCTTATCATCAAGAAACCGTAAACGAATACAATCGCTTCCTTGTAACCAGCCAGCCTCCTCGGCTTTGATTAAGGCGCGTCTATCGACTGATCCTTTACGGCCAAAAAGAATATCATTTTCCAGCAAACGATAGCGGCTTAATCTTTGAACAGTTTCATCGTCAATTCTAGGCAGATCATCATGATTTAGTCGATTGTTTTCAATATGCTTTACAGCCACAACCGGAGTTCCGGTTGACCGATAAGATGATGCATGCAGTGTTGTCCCAAATGGGCCTGTTTGTAACTCAGCCAATCTATTATCGATTAGATGACCGAGTGTCACCATAATCCATGTGGGAGGCGTATTGCCATAAATCGGCTCAATAGAATTAGATGTCAAAACCAATTTCCTTTAGGGATTGGGTAATTTCATCACCAAGAGATTTAGAAACTAATAACTGTTGCTTTAATTCATTCACCAGGATTGGCATCTTTTCATCGAAAGATAAATCATCTTCGTCAATATCCCCTGAACCAACAAAACGCCCTGGTGTCAGAGAATATCTATGTTCAACAACTTCCTCCAATTGCGCTACCCGGCAAAACCCCGGCACCGCCTCCGGCACGCCTGCGCGCTTGAACTGCCGGTACACCGCCGCCACGTGCTCCAGGTCTGCCTCCGAGAGTTCCTTTTGCTTGCGTGAACCCGGGATCAGCGCTCCCAGTTTGCGCCCATCGATAAACAGGATTTCTCCTGTGCGTGGGCGAAAGCCCTTCTCACCCCGCCGGTTCTTCGAGAGGAACCACAGCGTACATGGGATCTGCGTATTCGCAAACAACTGACCGCTCAACGACACGATGCAGTCCACGTAGCCGCCCTCTACTAAGGCTTTGCGTACTTCCAGACGGGCCGTCTCACTATTCGAGAGTTCCCCCGTCGCCATCACGAAACCGGCCGTCCCACCCTCTTTCAGGTGGGATAAAAAGTGTAGCATCCACATCGTATTGGCATTGCGGGGGGAGAGCGGCAGCTTGGCACCGCCGATCTTCATGCGCAGGTCGTTGGCGGGGATCTTGTCCGCTCCCCAGCCGTTCTCGCCTTTCGAGCCATCGTTGAAGGGCGGGTTGGCCAGCACGAAATCGGCCTTCAGGGTTTCGTGCTTGTCATCCGTGTACGAGTTGCCCAATTGAATATTTCCGCCCAAACCGTGGATGAACAGGTTCATCCGGCATAAGCGGTAGGTGAAATCCTTCGACTCCTGCCCGTAAAACGACAGGCTCCCGCTGTGATGGGTGAACACATCCGACTGCACAAACATCCCTCCCGACCCGCAGCACGGGTCGAACACTGTGCCGCTTTCCGGTTCCAGCATTCGCACCAGCAGCCGGACAATGGAGGAGGGTGTGAAATACTCCCCGCCGCGTTTGCCTTCCGACGAGGCGAACTCGCCGATGAAATATTCGTACACCCGTCCGATCAGGTCTTCCGTGCCGTAATCGCGCTCAAAGATTTCCTTCGAGAACAAGTTGATCAGCCCGCTCACACTTTCCCGCTCCAGGTTGGAACCGGCGTAAATGCGCGGCAGCAAGCCTTTCAACTCGGGGTAGGTGGTCTCCAGCAGTTCCAGGATGGTATCCAGCCGCACCTTGATATCGTCCGCCTGGGCGTTCCTGCGCATGTTCTCCCATCGGGCCTCGTCCGGCAGGACAAATGCTCCCACCTGGCGGTACTCGTCTTGGTCTTCGAGCACGGAAGTATCGCCGAAATACTCACTTTTTGGTTCGGCAATCTGAAGCTTTAAATAGTCCCGTCTGCGTTCGTATCGCAGGGACAGGAACCGCAGGAAGATGATCGGCAGCACGTAGCGCTTGTAATCCGAGGGCTCGATCGAGCCGCGCAAATTGACTGCGGCCTGCCAGAGCTCCTTGAGCACATCGGTGATATTTCCATTTTGGGAACTGGTTTGGTATGTTTTTTGTCTTTTACCGCCTGGCATTTTCCACTCCCGTCATGAGGTTTTGCGGAATAATTACAGTATAACACTCCCATGGGGATGAAAGAATTGGTTCCAGAATAAGTATTTTATTATCCTTATTTATTATTTTTTCATCCTTACAATCCTCTTGACAAATCAGAACTAAAGTTCTAATATTATGGCCGACACAAAAGGCTTGCTTTCTAACCGCGCAAACTCTCCCCTCCCCATGAGCGCAGGCGCAGGGCTTTCCTCTTCAAATCCCTTATCGAATCTGGGCTGCTGCGCCTCAGCTTCTCTCCCCTCTCCAAATCTGTCTTTTGATTTGGGCCTGTACCCGAAAGGGCAGAGGAGCCGGGGGTGGGGTTGGTACCTGCCTCTAAAAATATATAAAGGAGCATATTTCCCCTATGGCCATCCCATTTCTTACCCCTCCTTCCGTCACCCCCCGCCCTCCCCTCCCGGCCCGCCGCCGCGGCGGCCAGCCCTCCAACCGCAACGCCCTCCGGCACGGTTTTTACTCCCGCCATCACCCTGCCTCCCTTACAAAACTCACTCAAACAATTGGCCGCTATCGTCAGATCGAGGCGCAGGGCGATCCGGTCGTCCTTGCCCGTGCCATCCCGGGTCTGCATAAGCAAATTGACGTATTGGATCACGTATGCACGGGCCTAATGGTTGCCGGGAATGTCTCCTTGTTTATCGCGTTGCACAAACTCGCTCTGAAAGCCATCAACACCTCCGTGCGCTACAAGCTCATTTTGCATAAGCGCTGGCAGCCCTTTCGCGACCTGCAATTTGTCGCCGGTCACGCCTTGGACCTCATCGCCTATGACTTCTGGGAACATCGCATCACCCGTGATGCTGATTCGTTTCGCAGCGATACACAAAAAAGTGACCTAAATTCCATTCCATCTGGGGAATCCCTCCTCCCGGCCATTTCCGAGCCGGATTTTCCTTTCCTCAGCCCGCCGCAATGGCAACTCCTCCAGCCCTTGCTGCCTGCCCTGAGCCTAGTCGAAGGGCCTGCCCAGCCTGCACCGGTGACGAAGGCACCGGCGAGCAGCTTGCCCCTGCAGGGGGAAGTCGAAGGGCCCCCCTCTCCAAATCCGCAGGATTGGGGGAGGGGCCGGGGGTAGGGTCGGGGTGAGGAATTGGGGATCGCGAAGCAACTTGTCCCCGGAGGGGATCCCGTAGCGTTGCGAAGGGAGGGCCGGGGGTGGGGTCGGGGTCGCGGCCGCCCTCCCGCCGGCCCATTGGAAATGCTTGATGCCATCTTCTGGAAAACCGCCCACCACGCCCGCTGGCAGGACCTGCCGGTTGGCTATCCCTCCATGTTTACCTGCCGCCGCTACTACCGGCGCCTTTTCCGCAGTGGCCGCCTGTTCACTCTCTACCGTGCCTTGTATAAAGATCTCCACACGCGTGGCCAGGTCGATCTCGCCGCCCTGGTCGCCCAGGATTGTTTTGAGATCAAGGAGAACACAGTGGCCATATCCCCCGGCATCGAAGAAACTTGGCAGATGCGCACCGCCCTGCTCTTCATGCAGCCAGGCTTCTATATGGTTCGTCATCTCCGTTGTGAAAAAGAGCAGGAACGCCGCCGCCGCTTCCGCGTTGGTTCCCTGGTAATGGACCGGCTTGGCCGCATTCGCCACGTCTCCACCCGCCCTTCCCCGGTTCAGCCGCCCCCTCCCGAACCCGCATTCACTTTTATATCCCCGGACCAGGTTCTTAAATCATCAGGATTGCACAAATGACACCGAATCTTCCCCCTCCAATAACGCCATTCTCCGCCAATCCTCAATCCACAATTTCTTCCTCTTCCCTTGTTCTTTTCTTGGTATCCTTTGTGTCCTTTGTGTCCTTTGTGTACTTTGTGGTTAATTCTTTTCTTTCTCCCTGATGCTATAATATCTTCATCCTTCTTCCCTCCCTCCCCTTAAAAATGTCCCTGCTTGATTCGCCTCACCGCCGTTTCAACCCGCTCACCCGTGATTGGGTGCTCGTATCCCCGCACCGAGCCCGGCGCCCCTGGCTCGGCCAGGTGGAAAAGACCCCTCCAGAAAATCTGCCGCAGTACGATCCGGCCTGTTATCTCTGCCCTGGCAACGCCCGCGCCGGCGGGGTAACCAATCCATCCTACACCGGCACATTCGCCTTCGATAATGACTTTGCCGCCCTCCTGCCGGATGTAGCGGAGGCTGATCCCGCCCCGTCCCACCCCCTGCTGACTGCCAGCCCCGAGCGCGGCCTGTGCCGGGTGGTGTGTTTCTCGCCCCGCCACGACCTGACCCTGCCCGAACTGGATGGTCCTGCCATCGAGAATGTGCTGGAAGCCTGGAGGCGTGAAAGCACCGACCTGGGCACAAAGGATTTTATCCGCTACACCCAGGTCTTCGAAAACAAGGGCGCCGTAATGGGCTGCTCGAACCCGCACCCGCACAGCCAGATCTGGGCGCAGTCCCAACTGCCGAATGAGATTGCCAAAGAACTTGACTCCCAGACCGCCTACTTCGCAGAACATCACCGGCCGTTGCTGGTGGATTACCTGGCCGAGGAAAACCGCCGGAAGGAACGCCTTGTTTTCCAGAATTCCAGTTTTACCGCCCTGGTGCCTTTCTGGGCGGTCTGGCCGTTCGAAATATTGTTGGTGGCGCACCGCCCGTCCGCTCATCTGGCGGAATTGACCCCTTCTGAAATGAGCGACCTGGCGGAAGCGCTCAAACAGGTCACCACGCGCTACGACAACCTGTTCGAAATATCCTTTCCCTACTCGATGGGCTTCCACCAGGCGCCCAGCGACGGGCAGACCCACCCCGGGTGGGTCCTGCATGCCCATTTCTACCCGCCCCTGTTGCGCTCGGCCACGGTCCGCAAATTCATGGTCGGATATGAAATGCTGGCCATGCCGCAGCGCGATATCACCCCCGAAAGCGCCGCCGAACGCCTGCAAGGATTACCCGATCTGCATTACAAAATCAGAGGTTCCGCATGAACCCGCGCCTCAGTGCCATCCAGGCCTTTCAAAAACGCTTTTCGCAGGCGCCCGTGTACGTGGCGCGTGCTCCCGGGCGGGTGAACCTGCTGGGCGAACACGTGGACTATAACGATGGTTTCGTATTGCCGGCCGCCATCGACCGGGCCACCTATCTTGCTTTCTCTCCGTCTTCCACCGATCAGACTACCCTGGTGGCGGCGGATTTTGGAGAAGAGGCTCGCTTCACCGGCGCGACGCTGGCAGGTAAAACACAGCCGGATGGCTCGCCCCTGCCCGAGTGGGCCCATTACCCCGCCGGGGTGGCCTGGGCGCTGGGCGAGGCCGCGCTGGTCGCTCCCGCCATGCAAGCGGCTTTCTCCTCCGATATCCCGCGTGGATCGGGCCTGAGTTCTTCCGCTTCGATCGAGATGGCCTTTGGGGTGGCCTGGAGCCGGCTGGGTGGCTGGAGCCTGCCGCCCATGCAGCTGGCGTTGTTGGGCCAGAAGGCCGAGAACCGCTACGTGGGCGTGAACTGCGGTATCATGGACCAGTTCGCCTCCGCCTGCGGCGAAGCCGACCGGTTGATGCTGCTGGATTGCCGTTCGCTGGAATACCGCACTCTGCCGCTGCCCGCAAATACGGTCATCGTGGTGGCGGATACCTCCGTGCGCCGCAAATTATCCTCGGGCGAGTATAACGAGCGCCGGGCGGCCTGCGAGCAGGCCGTGCGCCTGCTCGCGCGCGATCTGCCGGGCATTCAGGCATTGCGGGACGTCAGCGTGGAAGATTTCAACCGCTTGAGCCATGCCTTGCCGCTTAAGGTGAAGCAGCGGGCCCGCCACGTGGTGGAAGAGATCGACCGCACCCGCCGGGCCATCCCATTATTGGAAGAAGCCAAAACCGAAGAATTCGGCCGGTTGATGAACGCCTGCCACGCCAGTCTGCGGGACTTATATGAAGTCTCCATCCCCGAACTGGACACGATGGTGCAGATTGCCCAGTCCCTGCCGGGCTGCTTCGGCGCGCGCCTGACCGGGGCCGGCTTTGGCGGTTGCACGGTCAACCTGGTGGCAAGCGATCAAGCCGGCGCCTTTGCCGGATCCCTTGGCCCGGAATACGAACGCCGCACCGGCCTGCCTCCCGAGATCTATATCTGCCAGGCCTCGCAGGGGGCGGGGCTGCTATAAGGACGAATTAATCGGGGCCTCCGGTTTTCCAAAAACTCGGAGGCCTAACGTGTATACGCTTGTATCCGCTCATAGTCCGCCGGCTCGTTGGCGGGAATCTGTTGTAAAATAAACCCGGAGTTTTAACAGCCGGTCAATGACTCAAGTTTTCATTTCTTATTCCCGCAAAGACCTTGCCTTTGTCGAACGCCTTGCAAAGGATCTGAAAACCGCCGGGCTGGAGGTCTGGTACGATCTTTCGGGATTGGAAATCGGCGCACATTGGGGGATGGAGATCCAGGCGGCCATCCAGAAAAGCCAGTACATTATTATTGTCCTTTCTCCCAACTCCATTGTCTCGGAATGGGTGGAACGGGAGTTTATTTATGCCAGCAACCAAAAGCTGAAGGTTATCCCGCTTATTCATAAGACGTGTGACTTGCCGCTCTGGTCGGTCACCATGCACTATATCGACATGCAGGGGAGGAACTATACGCGCCACTTCGGTGAACTCCTGCAGGTGCTGGGAGTAAAACCGGATCTGGAGATAAGTGCCGCTGAAGGCCAGGAAGCAGCCGCGGCACGGCTGGCAGCCGAAGAAAGAACCCGGCTGGAAGAGCAAGCCCGGCAAAAAAGCATTGCCGAGGAAAAACAACGCCTGGTAGCAGAAAAACGCCTGCGGCTGGAAGAAGAGAAAAAAGCGCACCAGGTAGCCCTGGAAGAGGAGCAAACCCGGCAAAAAAGTATTGCCGAGGAAAAGAGCCGTAAGGAAGCAGAAGAACGCCTGCGGCAGGCACAAGAGAAAAAAGCGCGCCAGGCTGCGCTGGAACTGGAGAGATCCAGGCAGGAGACGCAGAAGCGCGCACAGTGGGCAGTCGAAGCCAGCCGGCTGCAGCTAGAAATCGAATCTGCCCTGGCGGGTGAGCAGTGGGGCAAAGCGCGACAGCTGATTTCCCAACTAAAGCAGCAGGGACCGGAAGGCCGGGCCCTAGCGGATGGCTTCCGCAAACGCCTTCCAAAAACAAGAATACCTGTCTGGGCATGGTCTGTTCCGGTTGGGGTGGCGGTCATCGCACTCCTGGCATTCTGGGCGCGCGGCAATCTAAATGCCGGCCCACCGTCGCCCACCGCCAATCCGACCGCAACCGCCACGCACATACCCACCTCCTTACAAACCATTACCTCGACATTTACCTTCACTTTTACACCCCAGGTCACTCTTATACCCATATTCACTCTAACACGAAGCGCTACAGTTGCAACTACCCCTGGTATTGGTACCACCTGGACGCGACCGTTTGATGGCATGGTAATGGTCTATGTGCCGGCAGGGAATTTCTTGATGGGCTCGACCGACTTAGATCCTCTAGCTCAGAGCAATGAAAAACCGCAGCATAGCGTGTTCCTGTATACTTACTGGATCGACAAAACTGATGTAACCAATGCCATGTATGCCCTATGCGTCAAAACCGGCACCTGCCAGGCGTCTAGCCAATCCATTTCTTATACGCATAACAGCTACTACGGCAACCCGCAGTATGATAATTACCCGGTGATCTATGTAGATTGGACGGATGCGAATGCCTACTGCAGTTGGGCCGGGGCCAGGCTGCCGACGGAGGCAGAATGGGAGAAAGCTGCGCGTGGCACGGTTGGGCGTAACTACCCGTGGGGGAACGCTGCCCCGACTTGCTTGCTGGCAAACCTTAAACCTCGGTATAAATCTGCCTGTGTGGGTGATACCAGCGCGGTTGGCTCAAATCCGTCCGGGGCCAGTCCGTATGGGGCGCTGGATATGGCCGGGAATGTCTGGCAGTGGGTGAATGATTGGTACAGTGAGACATATTACGGTAAATCGCCGCAAAGCAATCCGCAAGGGCCGGTGAACGGAACCTATCGCGTGTTGCGCGGCGGCGCGTGGAGCTTCATGGAGTCCCAAGTGAGTTCTGCCGCCCGCTTATGGCTCGATCCTACGTATTCCTTCAACTATTTCGGCTTTCGTTGCGCCCGCTCAGCTCCATAGTCCGGTAGACCTGAAATGATGGCAACAGAGTGAGGCAAACCGGGTCGACTTTTCAGCCCAGTGGGTACGCAAATCAACCGGTAAAACCTGCCAGTTCTTGCTTTACGGTATAATCTCCTCGCTGCACTAACCCTCAATTTCAAATTGTAAATCTAAAATTAAAAATGTCTTCCTCCTTTCAATCCATTATCTTGCAACTGCAACAATTCTGGGCCGACCAAGGCTGTTTGATCGGCCAGCCCTATTACACCCAGGTGGGTGCCGGCACGATGAACCCGGCCACCTTTCTGCGCGTGCTGGGGCCCGAACCCTGGCACGTGGCCTACGTCGAGCCGTCCGTCCGCCCGGACGATGGGCGCTACGGCGAGAACCCCAACCGCTTCCAACTGCATTACCAGTTCCAGGTGATCCTCAAGCCGGACCCCGGGGATCCGGTGGAACTCTATCTGCAATCGCTCGAAGCCATTGGCATTAATCCGCGTGAACACGACATCCGCCTGGTCGAAGACAACTGGGAGCAGCCCGCCATCTCGGCCTGGGGGCTGGGCTGGGAGATCTGGCTGGACGGCCAGGAGATCACCCAGTTCACTTACTTCCAGCAGGTCGGCGGGCAGAGCCTCGACCCGGTCTCGGTGGAGATCACCTACGGCCTGGACCGCATCCTGATCGCCCTGAATAACGCCGCGGCCATCTGGGACGAGCCCTGGAACGACACGGTCAAGTATGGGGACGTGCGCCGCCAGGAAGAGTACGAGCACAGCAAGTACTATTTTGAGATCGGCAACGTGGAGCGCTTGCGCCAGATGTACGATCTGTATAAGGCCGAAGCCGAAGCCTGCATTGCGGCCGGCCTGGTACTGCCGGCGCATGACTACGTGTTGAAGTGCTCGCACACCTTCAATGCCCTGGACTGCCGCGGCGCCATCGGCGTGACCGAGCGCCAGGTCTTTTACGGGCAGATGCGCGAGATGGCCCGCCGGGTGGCCGAGCGCTACCTGGAACAACGCAAGGAATTGGAATATCCATTGTCGAAAGAGAGCGTAGACCAGAAAGCAGGGCACAGTCAACCTGTGCGGCCGGACTACTCTCTGATCTCTACTCCCCAATCTCTGCTCCTGGAAATCGGCGTTGAAGAACTGCCGGCCGCGGACCTGGATGCGGCTATTGCACAATTGATAGTATCCGTCCCCAAACTAATAGATGAGGAATTGCACCTGGAACATAGCCGCGTGCATGTCTCCGGGACGCCGCGCCGGTTGGCCGTGGTTGTGGAGAGCCTGGCACCCCGCCAGCCCGACCGGGCTGACCTGATCAAGGGCCCGGCTGCCGAGCGTGCCTTCGGGCCGGATGGCGTCCCGACCCCGGCTGCCATCGGTTTTGCCCGCGGCAAAGGCCTGACCCCCAAAGACCTGGAGGTGCGTGAATTCGAAGGCGGCAAGTATGTTGTCGCGCTGGTAAAACAGGCCGGGCGCCTGGCCGGTGAGGTGCTGGCCGAATCCTTGCCGGGCTTGGTCGCGGGCATCAAGTTCGACAAATCCATGCGCTGGCTGCCTGCGTCCCGCACAGCGGGAAATGAATCGGGCGTGGCATTCTCACGACCGCTGCGCTGGTTCGTGGCGCTGCTGGGGGAGACAGTCATCCCGTTCGAGTACGCCGGGTTGACTGCCGGGCGCACGACCCGCGGCCTGCGCCCCTATAATTCGCCTGAAATCCTCATACCTTCCGCGGACAAGTATTCCGGCGTGATCAAAGAGAACGGCATCCTGCTGGAAGGGCAAGAGCGCAAGACGCTGATCGCCGAAGGAGTCCGCAAGCTGGCGGCTTCGGTCGGCGGCGAAGCCATCCTGCCGGATGAACTGCTGGCGGAGGTGGCCAACCTGGTCGAGAAACCCATGCTGCTGCTGGGGGGTTTTAAGGAAGAATTCCTGGCCCTGCCCGAAGATGTGCTCATATCGGTGATGATGAAACATCAAAGGTACTTTCCCATTCGCGCTGCCGGGGCCGATGGCCATTCGCCCTTGCTCCCGAATTTCGTAATCGTCCGTAACGGCGACGAGCAGGGACAGGACCTGGTGCGCCAGGGCAACGAACACGTGGTGGGCGCCCGTTTCGCGGATGCCAATTTCTTCGTGCGCGAAGACCTGAAGCAAAAATTGGAGGATTTCCGCCCGCGCCTGGCCTCGCTGATTTTCCAGAAGAAACTCGGCTCGATGCTGGATAAATCCGAGCGCATGCTCAAGCTGGCAGGATTGTTGGCAACCATGATCGGTCTGACAGAGGTTGAACGCCTGGATGCGGAGCGGGCCACCTTTTTATCGAAAGCCGACCTGATCACCCGCATGGTGGTCGAAATGACCTCATTGCAGGGCATCATGGGCGGCGAGTATGCCCTGCGCTCGGGCGATCATCCGGAGGTGGCGGCGGCCATAGGGGAGCAGTACCAGGCCGTCCCGCACAGTAAACCCGGGCTGGTGCTGGCCCTGGCCGACCGGTTGGATTCGCTGGTAGGTCTTTTCGCGGCCGGGTTGGCTCCCAGTGGTACCAAGGATCCATTTGGGCTGCGTCGGGCGGCCATCGGGGTTGTCCAACCACTCATGGAGCATGCCATCGACTTCGATTTGCGTGCGGCAATCCGGGAATCGGCCAGGCTCCAACCGATCGAGGTCAGCCCGGCAGTGCAGCAGCAGGTGCTCGACTTCATCACTGGGCGCCTGGGGGTGCTTCTTAAGGATGGCGGCTACAAATATGATGTGGTGGATGCCGTGCTTGCCGAGCAATCCGACCGGCCTGCGGCGGCTTTCCAGGCTGTAAAACAACTGGCTGCCTGGGTGTCCCGCCCGGACTGGGGCGTGATCCTGCCGGCGTATGCCCGCTGCGTGCGCATTACGCGCGACCGGAAAGAGAAGTATACCGTCAGGCCGGAAGCGTTCGTGGAAGAGGCTGAATGGAAATTGTATAAAGCCGTCAACGCGCAATCATCCGCCTTTGGCGGGGATGTGGACGCATTATTGAATGCCGTCGTGGCACTTATTCCTTCCATCAATACCTTCTTCGACAAGGTACTGGTGATGGCGGAGGAGCAATCTGTCCGGGAAAACCGCCTGGGCCTGTTACAGCAGATTGCCGCGCTGGCGGACGGTGTGGCAGATCTGAGTAAACTGGAAGGGTTCTAACCGAAGGAAGACTACAGACCGAGGACCGGGGCAGAAATCGTCCCCGGTCTTTTATTTCTCTTACTTGCCAACCACTTGGCCCGATTAAATCCTGCTTGCGCTGCCTGTCAAGCAAGTCTATAATGCAATCGGGCTCTGTTCATAATTCTGCATTCCATATTCCGACTTTACAAAATGTCCCAAATTGACGATATCAAATCCCGCATCGACATCGTAGACCTGATCGGGGAAACCGTGAAATTGCGCCGCACCGGAAAGAATTATTCCGGCCTGTGCCCGTTTCACAATGAGAAAACCCCCTCGTTCATCGTCTCGCCCGACCGGCAGACCTGGCGCTGTTTCGGCCAATGCAACGAGGGCGGCGACATCTTCCGGTTCGTGATGAAGAAGGAAAACTGGGATTTCAAGGAAGCCCTGCAAGCCATGGCGGAACGGGCCGGGGTCAAACTGGAAGCGTACAAGGCCGAAAAACCGCAGGAAAAAGAGGCCCACGAGCGCCTGCGCGGGTTGCTGGAAGACGCCGTCACGTTCTACCGTTACCATCTGTCCACACCGGCCGGGAAATTTGCCCTGGATTACATCCACGAAAAGCGCCATCTAAGCGATCCCATCATCGAGGCCTTTGGTTTGGGCTACGCGCCCCCGGGTTGGGATTCCGCCCTCAAGCATTTCAGCGCCAAAGGCTACACCGAAAAGGAACTTCTGGACGTTGGTCTCATTATTGTCCATGAAGGGGAAGGTGAAACGGGAACCGCAGAGCGCCGGCGCACCTTTGACCGCTTCCGCAACCGCCTGATGATCCCCATCCGGGATGAGAATGGCAAAATGGCCGGTTTTGGGGCACGCATCCTTGACCCGAAGGATTACCCCAAGTTCATGAACTCGCCTGAGACGCCGCTTTTCAGTAAAAGCCGCCTGCTCTACGGGCTGGACCGGGCGCGCAAACCCATCCGGGCGGCCGACCAGGCCGTCATCGTGGAAGGCTACCTGGATGTGATCGCAGTCCACCAGGCCGGCTATGAAAATGTCGTCTCACCGATGGGCACCGCCCTGACCGAGGAGCAATTGCGCCTGCTTAAACGGTTCTCGCGCCGGATCGTGCTGGCGCTTGACCCGGATGCCGCCGGGCAAAAAGCCGTCCTGAGCGGGCTGGAAGCGGCCCGCCAGAGTCTTGATCATGCCGATGAATTACGTTTCGATGCGCGCGGGCTGCTGCGTCACGAAGCCCGTCTGCAGGCCGACCTGCGCGTGGCCTCCATGCCGGACGGACTCGACCCGGATGAAATCGTCCAGCGCGATCCGCAGCAGTGGAAAAGCCTGATCGAGAATGCCCAGCCAATCGTTGTCCACGTCATGGGGGCGCTGGCCGCCGGGCGTGACCTGGAGGATGCCAGGGTCAAATCCGAAATCGCCGGGCAGGTGTTGCCGCTGGTTGAGGATCTGCCGAACCCGGTCGAACGCGACACCTACCGCCAGCGGTTGGCGCGTTTCTTGAAAGTGGATGAGCGCTCCCTGGTGGGGGCGCAGGCGGCGGGTCCAAAAATCCGCCGGCCGCGGCCACGGGCTGAGACTGCCACCCGCGAGCAGGAAGTCCCTGCGCCTGCTGCAGCCGCAACGATGTCTCCGTCGCGGCGGATCGAGGCGCATATATTGGGCCTGCTGTGCCTGCGGCCCGACCTGCTCTACCGGCTAGACCGTGCCCTGCAGGAGGCCGGCCTGGGCCGCATGGCTCCCGAAGATTTCGGGTATACTGACCATCAGGTGCTCTTCCGGTTGGTGCGCCAGTCGCTCGAACAGGATGCGCATGACCCCGACCAGTACCTGCGCCAGAACATGCCGCCTGTGCTGGAGAACCTGCCTGATGAACTGATCGCGCAGGCCGGCGAAATAAATCCGGTGGAAGATCGTTTGCTCGAAGATATGTTCCGCGGAGTGGTTAAAATTCGTCATATGGCGCTGAATGAAAGTGTCAACCAGTTGCGATTTTTGCAGGAAGAAGCCCAGCGGTCGGGTGATGGCGACCTGCGGGCAGCCTCGTATCGCGAGATGGTTCAGCGGCATACCATGCTCTTGCGCAGCCTTGACCAGGCGCAGTTAAAACAGAACGGACGTCGTAAAGAGGGATGATGACCAGCAAAACCAAATCAACTCCCCGTTACCCGCACCGCCCTTCCAATCCCAGACCCAAAAAGGAAAAGCCCGAGCCCGAGCCCGATGACCAGGCCCGCTCGAACGCGGTTGACCCGGATCTCGAAGAGGATGCCGAACTCTTGCTGGAACCGGACGAAAGCCAGGTGGTGGAAGGGCTGAGTGAATTGGATATCGAGGAGCCGCTTGAACTGGACCGCGCCGAACTGGTCGCAGAAATGTCCGAGGACCCGGTCCGTTTGTATCTGCGCGAGATTGGCTCGGTAAAACTGTTGGATGCCGCCAGGGAATTTCGTCTGGCGGCGATGCTGGAAGGTCGCCGCGTGGTGCTTTTGACCATGCGCCGCCGCCGGATGGGGAAAAAGAATCCCGGTTCGCCTACCATTGCAGCCTACCACTCCCTGCTCAGTGACCTACTGATAGACTGGACGCGGCTTGGGGAAGATGCCGAACGCCTGAAGCACCATATCCCGGATGCCGGGTTGCTGCTGGCCGAGGCACAGAGTCTGCACCGGGGCTGGGAAAGCATTACTCCCTCCTATTTGCATAATTATATGGAACACGAACTGTGGGGCACGGACCCGGTCTGGGATAGCCTGGTGGCGCGTGCTTACAATGTATTTGTGATTTTTTACATCCTGCCGGAACCTTATGCAGACTGGCTGTTGAAGCACATCGAGGCCCACCATGCTCTGCCGGCCCAGCGGACGCTCTTCCATAACCTGCCGCCCGAACCCGATCTGGTCCGGGAGGTCGAACTCATCCGCAGCCGCGCCGACGAGGCCAATGCCGCCATCATCCGTGCCAACCTGCGGCTGGTGGTCAGCGTGGCCAAGCGCTACCTCGGGCGCGGCATTGCGCTGCTGGACCTGATCCAGGAGGGCAACCTGGGCCTGATCCGGGCGGTGAACAAGTTCGACCCGCGCCGGGGCTTCAAGTTCAGCACTTATGCCACCTGGTGGATCCGCCAGTCCATTAATCGTTCAATCGCCGAGCAGGCCCGCACCATCCGCATCCCGGTGCATCTGTTCGAAGCGATCACCCGCCTGCTGCGGGCCCAGCGCAACCTGGTCCAGCAACTGGGCCGCGACCCAACCAACGAGGAACTGGCTATCGAAATCGGGTATCTCACCCCGGCAGACATTCAGGCAGTCCTGCGGGCGCGTGCGGAGGATGTACTGCTGGACCCACAGCTCCAGCATCGCCTGGAACAGGCCATTACCAAGGTGGACCATACCTTGCGCTCCGCTGAAGAGCCGGTCTCGCTGGATGGCCCGGCCGGCGGCGATGAAGATTCCAGCCAGCTGGGTGATTTCATCGAGGATGTGGATGCGCTCGAGCCATTGGACGCGGCTTCGCGTGAAATGCTGCGCGAGCAGGTCCAGCATGCCCTGGCAGCGCTGTCTGAGCGCGAGCGCCAGGTATTGGAACTGCGCTTTGGCCTGGTGGATGGCAAGGACCATACTCTGGAAGAGGTCAGCCGTTATTTCAAGGTGACGCGTGAGCGCATCCGCCAGATCGAAGCAAAGGCCCTGCGCAAGCTGCGCCATCCCACCAGAAGTCGATTGTTGAGGGATTATTTGGGATAATGTTAATAATACGGGGCAATATTGGCATTACATAAATTTGATTCCGCTAACATTACAGCGCGACATTGGCGAATAGGATAGCAAGTCGGTCCAATTTTGACTTACGATGAGAGAGATAAGCGACATAATTGCGCTTCTGGTAGT
>Ga0116112_1000562_pt1 | contig 28544 bp, 30 predicted proteins | sample June2015DPH_8_15_FD_89721 | JGI IMG/M metagenome (GOLD analysis project Ga0116112, IMG submission 89721) | Peatland microbial communities from SPRUCE experiment site at the Marcell Experimental Forest, Minnesota, USA - June2015DPH_8_150 | ecosystem: Environmental > Terrestrial > Soil > Wetlands... | reverse complement strand
CACTTCGCCCGCTTTGCCCAGGGCAATCCCCACGCGGCCCTTTTTGTCGCCCACGACGACCAGCGCGCTGAAGTTGAACCGCCGCCCGCCCTTGACGACTTTCGCGGAGCGGTTGATATAAACGATCTTCTCGGTGAGTTCCTCTGACGAACCGCCCTCAAAATTCAGCTCGGGCGCTTCAGCAACGGACTTGGCGCGGCGACCGCGCCCGCGCGGGCCGCTGGGCGGTACACCTGCGATTTTCTCGATTTCAGCCACAGTATTCTTTCTGGTTTCAGGTTAAAATTTCAATCCGGCCTCACGCGCCGCGTTGGCCAGCGCCGCCAGCTTGCCGAGCACGGTCACCGGCTTGCCGTCCTTACCTTTGCCCTTCGACCAATGATAGCGCGCGCCGCCGCGATCAAAAACAACGGACTTGATGCCCTTGGCGAGGGCGGCCTCGGCCGACAGTTTGCCGATGACCTTCGCGCTGGCCACGTTGGCCGCGAGCTGGTCGCGGTCCGGCGTGCTCTTGCTCGCTGTCGAAGCCGCCGCCAGCGTCGTGCCGGCGTTGTCGTCAATGAACTGCACGTAAATGTTTTCGTTCGTGAAACGAACGCTCATGCGCGGGCGTTCCCGGGTGCCGCGGACTTTCCGGCGAACGCGCCAGTGGCGGAGTTGCGCCAGTTTATGTTTCTGTTCCGTTCTCATTACATTGCGTCACGGATTTTGCCGTGAACTAAAATTTTACTGCACCGTCTTGCCTTCCTTGCGCTGGACGTGTTCGCCCGCGTAGCGCACGCCCTTGCCCTTATACGGCTCCGGCGGATAGAAACTGCGGAGTTCGGAGGCGACCTGGCCAACGACTCGTTTATCCGGACCTTCAATCGTCAGCTTCGTGTTTTCCTCGACCGTCACTTTGATCTGGTCGGGAATCGCGTAATTGATGGGATGCGAAAAACCGAGCACGAGATTCACATTTTTGCCCTGGACGGCAGCCTTGAAACCGACACCCTGGATTTCAAGTTTCTTGACGAAACCTTCGGTCACACCCCTGACCATGTTGTTGACGAGCGCGCGACTCAGACCGTGCAGCGCCTTCGCCTGCGCGTCGTCCCCTGCGCGGCTCACGACAATTTTGCCGTCCTGCACCTTGAGGCTGGTGCGGCGCGGCAACTCCCAGTCGAGCTTGCCCTTCGGGCCTTCGACGAACACTTTCTGCCCCTTGACCTCCACCTTCACCTTCGGCGGAATGGCAATCGGTTGTTTTCCAATTCGCGACATAAATTCGTGATGCGTGATGCGTGAATTTTTACCAGATGTAACAGAGCAGCTCGCCGCCCAGATTTTTTTTCTTTGCCTCCGTGCCGGTCATCACACCTTCCGGCGTGGAAATCACCGACACACCCAGACCGCCGAGCACCCGCGGGATTTCCGTCGCGCCGACGTAGTGGCGCAGACCCGGCTTGCTGATGCGGCGCAATCCTTCAATCACGTTCTTTTTGCCCTGATACTTCAGTTTGATGTTGATGGTTTTAGGTGTTTTGCCTTCGACGGCCACCTCGGCAACGTAGCCTTCCTTTTTCAAAATGTTCGCGATGGTTTCCTTCATGCGCGAATGCGGCACGGCGACCACCGGCCGCAGGGCGCGACCGGCGTTGCGGATGCGCGTCAACATGTCTGAAATCGGGTCTGTCATATTTTTTTTATTCTCGTCCGTGTCCCTCGCCTTCGTCCTCGATTGGGAGGACGACGACAAGGACGATTAAATCGTCACCAACTGGCTTTCACCACGCCGGGAATCAAACCGTTCAATGCCGCTTCCCGGAAGGTGAGGCGCGAAACTCCGAACTTGCGCAGGTAGCCGTGGCGACGGCCGCTGAACGCGCAGCGGTTCACCACGCGCACGGGGCTGGCGTCGCGCGGCAGCTTGGCGAGGCCGGCGTAATCACGCCTGGCCTTCAGTTCGGCGCGAATCGCGGCGTATTTCTTCACCGTTTCCGCCTTGCGCTGGTTGCGCTCTCTCCATGCTCTTTTGGCCATAATCTTATTTTAATGTCAAATGACGAATGTCGAATGGTCTCTCAATGACTCAAATCAAACTGACGGCAATTTGTCATTCGTCATTTTGTTTCTGGTTTAACTTCCGCCGCCGCCTTCGGCGCTTCCTTCGCCTCCGCCAATGGCAAACCCATCAGCTTCAACAAATCCTGCGCCTCGGCGTCGGTTTTCGCGCTGGTCACAATCGTGATGTCCATGCCCTGCGTGCGTTTGATCTTGTCCAGGTCAATTTCCGGGAAAATGGTCTGCTCGGCGACGCCGAACGTGTAATTGCCGCGGCCGTCGAATTTGCGCGGCGACAGGCCGCGGAAGTCGCGGATGCGCGGCAGCGCGGCGGCCACCAGCCGGTCGAAAAATTCATACATCGCGTCACGGCGCAGCGTGACGCGGCAGCCAATGGGCTGGCCTTCGCGCAACTTGAAGTTCGCGATGTTGTGGCGCGACTTGCTGATGGCCGGTTTGCGGCCGGTGATGAGCGCGAGGTCCTTCGCCGCGTCTTCGACCGCGTTTTTTTCCAGCGACGCGCTGACGCCCATGTTCACCACGATTTTCACCATGCGGGGAATCTGGTGAACGTTGGCGTATTTGTGCTTTTCCTTCAGCACCGGCGCCACTTCGTTCACGTATTTGTTGTAAAGTCTGGCTTTCATGGCTCAATCATGCATTTGCCGCCGGCGCGGGCTGTTGCGCGCGCGCGTCAAAAAGCTCCGCCTTCATCACGTTGGAAATGTGGATTGTCCCTTCGCGCTCGACGATGGCGCCCTGCGGATGCTGCTGGCTTTTGCGCATGTGGCGCTTGATCAATTGCAAGCCTTCGACGATGACGCGCGCTTTTTTCGGCGACACGGCAATGATTTTACCGCGCTTGCCTTTTTCCTTTCCGGCCAGCACGACGACCTCGTCGCCCTTTTTCACATGACATTTCATTTTTCCAAAATCGTTAAGCCGTTGAATCGTTGAACCGGTTTAACGATTCAACGATTCAACGAAATCATATCACCTCCGGCGCCAACGAGATGATTTTCATAAACTTCTTGTCGCGCAGTTCGCGCGCCACCGGCCCGAAAATGCGCGTGCCCTTCGGGTTCAGTTCCTGGTCAATGATGACCACCGCATTGCTGTCAAAACGCAAATACGAACCGTCGCTGCGGCGGATCGGCCGTCGGGTGCGGACGATGACCGCGTTATGGACCTCGCCTTTCTTCACCTGGCCGTCCGGCGCGGCGTCCTTGATGTGCACCTTGATGATGTCGCCCACGCGGGCGTAACGCTGGTTGCGGCCCAATACGCCGATCGCCCAGGCGATCTTCGCGCCGGTGTTGTCCGCCACGTCCAAATGGGAACGAATCTGCAACATAAAAGTTATTCCGCCACCAGCGCCACGCCCTCACTGCGCTCCAGGACTTCCAGCAAGCGCCAGCGCTTCAGTCTGGAAAACGGGCGCGTTTCTTCAATGCGCACGCGGTCGCCTGGTTTGGCCTCGCCTTTTTCGTCATGCGCATAAAATTTCTTGTAGGCGGTCACGACCTTGCGGAACCGCGGGTGCGGAAAGCGGCGCTCGACGCGCACGACGATCGTCTTGGCCATCTTGTTGGCGATGACCTCGCCGACGCGTTGCTTGCGCTGTCCGCGCGTTCCCAAATTTTTCGTCTCTTCGGCCATGTTAAAAAATGCGGTGATGAAGCAATGGAGGGGTGGAGAAATGGGAACACGGGCCGGCAGAGCGTTGCTTTTCAATACTCGAACGCTCCCTCATCCCAACACTCCAATTCTTCATGTTCCGTTTGTTCTTCATTTCGTTTTATTTGGCACGTCGGCTCCGCGCGAGCGGAGTTCCGAGATGCGCGTTTCGAGCCGCGCGATGTCGCGGCGCAGCGTCCGCAGACGCGCCGGCTTTTCCAGCTGGGCGCTCGCCTGCTGCAAACGCAGGTTGAACATTTCGTGGCGCAGGTCGCGGTTCTTGGCCGACAACTCCACCAGCGTCATGTCTTTCGTTTCAGAAAACTTCATAAAATCTTTTTGATAGCGTCGAGCCTCTGGCACGACCGTTGGCGCACAGCGCCAACGCCACCATCATCTGCTCATGTAATGCCGCGATATAAATTTCGTTCTGATCGGCAGCTTCGTCGCCGCCAGGCGCAACGACTCGCGCGCCTCCACTTCCGTGATCCCATCCACTTCAAACAACACGTTCGCCGGGCGTATCACCGCCACCCACGATTCCAGCGGGCCTTTGCCCTTGCCCATGCGCGTTTCCAGGGGTTTCTTCGTGAACGACTTTTGCGGGAAGATGCGAATCCACATTTTCCCGCGCCGCTTCAGGTTGCGGGCGATGGCCACGCGCGCGGCCTCAATCTGTTTCGTGTCCAGCCAGCAACGTTCCAGCGCCATCAGGCCGTATTCGCCGAAGGCCACCGTGTGACCGCGGGATGCCACCCCCGCGCGGCTGCCACGGTGCATCTTGCGATACTTCACTCTTTCAGGCATCAACGGCATAAAATTTTTTCGCTAAATCGCTAAATTTGTAACCCGTTAAATCAGTGATTGGTTAAATCGCCACACGGTTGTTGAAACATATTTGACTCTTTAACCAATCACCCATTGTTCTTCAATTCACCGGCGCCGGTTCAGCGGGTTGCTCTTTTTTTTGCGGCTTGGTTTCACCCAGGCAAATCCAGCACTTGATGCCGAGCTTGCCGTAAACGGTGTTCGCCTCGGCGAAACCATAGTCAATGTTCGCGCGCAACGTGTGCAACGGCACGCGACCCCAGTGATACATTTCAACGCGCGCGAGTTCCGCCCCGCCCAAACGGCCCGAGCAGCGAATTTTGATTCCTTCCGCGCCAAAATCCTGCGCCGTCTGCAGCGCCTTTTTCATCGCCCGCCGGAAGGAAACGCGGCGCTCCAGTTGCAAGGCGACGTTCTCGGCCACGAGCTGGGCATCGAGTTCCGGCGTCTTCACTTCGACGATGTCCACATAAACTTCCTTGCCGGTCTTGCGGCTCAGTTCCTCCTTGAGCTTGTCAATTTCCGCGCCTTTGCGGCCGATGACCACGCCCGGACGGGCGGTTAGAATGGTGACGCGGCAACGATTGGTCGCGCGTTCAATGAGAATCTTCGGCACGGACGCCGATTCGAGCTTCTTCTTCAGCAATGCGCGGATTTCGCGGTCTTCGGTCAGGAGCGCGCCGAACTCCTTCTTGCCGGCAAACCACTTCGAGCGCCAGTCCTTGTTGACGGCGACGCGCAAACCGATTGGATTGGTTTTTTGGCCCATATTTTCGGTTAACGTAGCGCAGCCGTCCCGGCTGCTTCTGCTTCAAATTTTTGATTCGTTTTCATTTTTTGCAGGCGGGACGCCTGCGCTACTTTTATTCGTCCGACAAGGTGATTTTAATGTGGCAACGGCGCTTGAGAATCGGTCCGGCGGAGCCGCGCGCCTTCGGCATAAAACGTTTGATAATCATCGCCGAGCCGGCCACGGCTTCCTTGATGCGCAAACTTTCCGGCTTGAGTTTGTTGTTGTTTTCCGCGTTGGCGATGGCCGACTTGAGCGTCTTGGCCACGAGCCGCGCGCCCTTGCGCGGCACGGCCTGCAGCACCGCCTGCGCCTGCCGGGCCGGCAACCCTTGAATCTGCCGCACCACCTCGCGCATTTTCTGCGGAGACATCGGCACATTCTTCAAAATTGCGTGGACTTCCATGTTACTTCGCCTCCGCCTTGGCCGTGTGCGCGCCGTGCTTCCGGAAGATGCGCGTCGGCGAAAATTCGCCGAGCCGGTGGCCGACCATGTTTTCCGTCACAAACACCGGGTTGAAGATTTTGCCGTTGTGGACATTGAACGTCAGCCCCACGAAATCCGGTGTGATGGTCGAACGCCGCGACCATGTCTTGATCGGCGTTTTTTGATTTGTGCTCTTCGCCTTCTGGATTTTGTCCAGCAGATGAAAATCCACAAACGGACCTTTTTTAATCGAACGTCCCATAAATTACTTGTTCTTCATTGGCCGGCCGTCGCGGCGCACGATGATGAAACGGTTTGAAATCTTCTTCTTGTGGCGCGTCCGGTAACCCTTGGCCAGCAAACCCCACGGCGAGGTCAACTGCTGCCAGCCGCCGCCCGACTTCGACTTGCCGGCGCCGCCACCGTTCGGGTGGTCCACCGGGTTCCGCGAAACGCCGCGGTTGATGGGGCGGATGCCGCGATGCCGTGACCGGCCCGCCTTGCCCAAAATCACGTTCTCATGCTCCACGTTGCCGACCTGGCCAATCGTCGCGTAGCATTCCTCGTTAATCTTGCGGATTTCGCCGGACGGCAGACGAATCTGCGCGTAACCTTCGCCGCGCGACATCAATGTGGCCTCGCCGCCCGCTGAACGCACAACTTGCCCGCCGCGACCGGGCACGAGTTCGATATTGTGAATCGCAATGCCGACTGGAATCGCCTTGAGTGGAAGCGCATTGCCGATTTCCGGCGGAACCGCCGGGCCGCTGGAAATGGTGCCGCCGACTTTGATGCCCGTCGGGGCGATGATGTAACGCTTCTCGCCATCCTTGTATTGGAGCAACGCCAGCCGCGCCGAGCGCATCGGATCGTATTCGATGGCCGCGACCGTGGCCTCGACGCCGTGTTTGTTGCGCTTGAAATCCACGAGGCGGATTTTCTGCTTGTGGCCGCCGCCGATGCCGCGCGCAGTCATGCGACCGTAGTGGTTGCGGCCACCGGTCTTCTTCCGCGTGACGACCAGCCGTTTTTCCGGCCGCGCCTTCGTAATCTCGTCGAAATCTGCGAACGTGACGTAGCGCAGAGACGGCGTTAGCGGTCTAAATGTTTTAATTGGCATAAAAACAAAAGTTTCAGCAACAACTCAGGGAGTCGGCAAGACCATCATTCCTGTCCCTGCGGGGAATCAGTTATCGGCCTGCACCCATGCTGACCATCCGCCCTTCCGAGCGAAACGGAGCGGGGAAAATATCAAATATGCGCTTCAACGCAAGAGGTTTTTTGAAGAATTTTGCGTTCCCAAACCGGCCAAAATTGGTAATTGAAACCGGCATGGCAAACGACTGATTTTCCCCTTCCGAAAACAAACGCCAAGCCGCGCCGCCAACCGAGAAGGCTCGCGGTGAAAAGAGCCTGCTGCCTTGGAAGTCGTGGGGTTCAACCAGCAAACCGCCGACACAACCTGACCTCGCTCAAAGAGGTTTGGTGCGCCACGAACGTCATTCGCAATTGCAGCGGAGACCCTCGCAAACTGTGAAATTAATCGGAAACAGAACCGCCCAGTGGTTCTGCATCTGTGGTCGCCATTTGTTGCAGCGCCTCGTCGTGTCCCAAGGCAAGGGCAGCGGCGATTTTCTTCTGCTCAATGGTGAAGGAACCAACCGGCAGTGGCTTGAGCGGACGCGCGTCAATGAGCGAGAGCGCCCAATGCTGGAATTGAAACTTGTCCAGTTCCGCCAATTAAGTCTTCAACCTTTTGTTTAGCTGCCTCCAAAAGCTTCTTGGCTTTGGCGCGGGCCTCGTAGGCTGCGGTCACCAAGCCAGCAATTTTTTGCTGAAATCCAGGCGAAGGGAGAAACACAGTGTAACGAACAATGTCGGCTGGATAAATTTCTATTTGTCCCGACGAGCCAGAGAGCCACTGATTTGTCTGCAACTGTCCCAGAGAGGAGTTAAGGAAAACGGCTAGATAGATGGGATTGCAAGTGGGCCGGATGATTGTCACGTGGTTATCAACGACTGTTGGTTCATCATGGAGCACGCAGTTGGCCCGGCCAATCGTGCCCCAGCCGGTCGAATTCATGCTGACATCATATTTTCGGGCAACGGCTCGCTTATTTGCGTCGTAGAAAGCGCGGTCTGTTCGCTCGCAATGTTCGATATTGATGAATTGCTTCCCCACGTAGCGGCTATTGACTGCGAGCACGTCGCCGCCTTCGACGTAGCGGGGTTGGACACCACGGTGGGGTTTGGGTGCAATGTCACCGAGCTTGACGGCTTTGCCGGTCTTCTCCAAATGCCGAATGAGGCGCGCGTATTTTGGCTGGAAATGCTCGGCGTCAATGCGGCTGAACTTGGCCGCATCTTTCACGTTCACCAGGTAGCCCGGCGACCAACTCAAATCCACCTTCTCAAAGCTGACCGCACCCAAAAGCATTTCCTCGGCTTGATGGTACAAAGATTCTGCGGTCTTTCCTTCACGCTCGGCGGCCAGAACAGTTTGTTCTACCTGTTTTTGCTGCTCTTTATGGGGGAACGCTACGAGGAGCTTTCGAGCGTCAGAAAGAGCGAGATGCATTTGGACTTGCCCTTGAAACCACCGCCGAAGTTGCATTTGACCAAATTTGCTGTCGAGAAATGCGGCAAGGTAGAAAGTGTTGTGTTTCATTCTGTCCCGCATCTCTACGCCAACTAGGTCTTGGCTGATGTTGCATGTCGGCAATCCAATGACTGCTGCCCCGATGTCACCGGTTTTGTTCAGCACAACGTCACCTCTGTGGAAACACGTTTTAGTGTCGTGTTCGTTCCTCGCTTCAGAAATGAAGGCAACGTTGTTTAAGTCCAGCAGTATTGGCTTGACGTTTGAAACTCGCAGAAACGGGACTCCGGTTTGGACGTATTCGTCAGCAGGGATGTCGAAAATCCCTTTCCGCATCCGTTTGGCTATTTTCCCAAGTGTCTGTACATCGTTCCGCTTCGACAGTTGGTTGTACACAGCCCGGTAGTCGGGCCGCCAAAACTCAGCATCAAGGCGATGCCATTCGGCAACTTCCTTTTTTGAAGCGATGGACCAAACAGCCATAGAGTCAGCTCCAGAAATCGAGTCGTTCAGTTTTGGCAAACTTGATGAACTCGGCGGCGATTTGATCGAGGTCGTGATCTTTGACGGGTTTCCCGCGCGTGTCGCGGGCGAGCGTGCCGTCCGGGTTGCGCTTGAAGAGATATTCGCCGGAGTTGTCTTTGCCGGTATTTTCGCTTGTGGCCATGAAGATGGGGTAGTCGTCCAGCCGCTCGTTATCGCTCTTCCACTTTTGGACGAAGAGCACGCTGGTTTTCGTGCCCGTGAAAGGCTTAAAGGTGTTCACGTTCAGGCCCACGACCGCGAGCACGCGCGCCTTGTCGAAGATGTATTTGCGGATGTATTCGGCGTTCGTGTTATTCAGGTTGCCTTGCGGCAGAACGATAGCGGTACGCCCACCCGGTTTCAGGAAGCGAAGGCAGCGCTCGATGAAAAGCACATCGCGGGTCATTTTGTTGGCGCGCTTGTGCTTTTTGGGGTCGCCTTTGTATGCGAGGTCATAGCCGCCGAGGATTTCAGGATTCTTGATAACACCCGCAAAAGGCGGATTGGTCATCAACACATCGAACTTTTCGTCTTTGACTTCGCGGTTGAGGTTGTCATCGCGGCTGCCCCACTCGCGCGAGTCGATCGAAGAGACACGATAGACGTTGGTCTTACCGTCACCGGCAATAAGCATCATGAAGCGAGCGACGCGTGCCAGACGCGGGTCATAATCCAACGCGTAGAGGTATGTGTTGGCGTAGTCGTATTTGCGCTGCGTGAGATTGTTTTTGTATCGGGTCTTGATGTAGTTCTCGAAGACGTAATTTAGCGTGTGAATCATGAAGCCGCATGGGCCGCACGCGGGGTCGAGGCAATATTCGTTCGGCTTGGGATTGAGCATCTTCACGCACATGTCCACAACCTGACGCGCCGTGAAGTATTGGCCTTTGTCGCCCTTCTGCTCCGGGTTAATCATGTATTCAAAAGCCGCGTCAATCACGTCCATGTCGGCGTCAGCAAAACGCTTGTGCTGGAGCGTGGAGGCAACCGTGACGAGGGCTTCAGGCGACAGCTCAATTTTGGTGTGCTCGTCAAAAATATCTTTCCACTTGGTACAGGCTTTATTGAAGAGAGCTTGGATTCGCTCCTTCTGCTCTCGCGGCGGCGCAGTTGACGCAGCGTTGACAAGAACGCAGTACACGTTGGGCCTTATGCGAACTGCGGCTCTACGTTTCAAATAGGAAAGCCGCCTCCGTTTCCGAAGGCCGCTCGCGCGGGTTGAATTTGATTTATTTGCCCGGTGTACTGAATTGCATATATCAAATCGCACGGTTTGCGCTTACTGGGCCAGCGCACCATCATTTCATCGCCTTGTCGGGCGAGAGTCTGAATTCGCGGCGGATGCTGGCGTTGGCCGGGTCGCTGGGGGGCCATTTGGCGTCGGCGGCAAATTGAATCTCGCGGCGGCGGGCAATGATGCTTTTGACGGCGGCTTCCAAAGTCGCGCGGGCGGTGGTGGCGTCGCCAGCCAGGGCATGCGCCGCCGCAATGTCGGTGGCGAGGGTGATGAGTTTGGCGGCAGTGATGCCGCCGGCGGTAAACACCGGGGCGTATTCGGCTTTTTGCGCGGCGGCAACGATCTGCCCGGCGTTGTTGAGTGAGTTGATCCAGTCCTGATTGCTGGTTGAACGGTTGACTTTGGGCGCGGGCGCGGGTGGTGGAGTTGGCGTGGGGTCGGGCATAGTTAGTTTATGGTTGAGTGTTGATGGTTGAGCGTTGAGAAATCAGACACCGGAGGTCAGGGTAAACGCCTGTCGCCGGGCGTTGGCGGCATCGAGGGACAAACCTTTCCTGTGAGGGAAGCTCAAACAACCTGTCTCCGCTTCGATCTAACCCTGACTCCGCATGTCGTTCCCTGGCCATAGTCTCCCGAAGTGTCCAAGAGCCGAGCGTTCCGGTGAATCATCAGGAAGGTTTGCCTCAGACGCGGGCCATCATAAACGCCCGGCCCGGCGATGCAAGAAGTTGTTTGGAGGACAGCAGCAACGGGGGTTTCCCAAGGGAAAGTTGACACGAATTTGACCGATTTCAGCCAATTTATTTGCGGTCATTCGCGGGCATTCCGCCTTCGTTTCACTACGGCGCGACAAGCCGTGGTTCCAAGTTTGGCCGGACGTTTTTCCTAATCCAGCGTTTGCCGGTAGCGTTTGATGCCGATGGCCAGCATCACGACCAAAAACAGCGCGATGGGCCAAAGGTCGGGCGCAACTTCAATCAGGCCGTTGCCTTTCAACAAAATTCCCCGCACGACGCGCAGAAAATGCGTCAGCGGCAGCATTTCGCCGATGTCCTGCGCCCAGCCCGGCATGCCGCGGAACGGAAACATGTAGCCGGACAAGAGCAGCGACGGCAGGAAAAAGAAAAACGCCATCTGCACCGCCTGAAGCTGTTTTTTGCCGATGGTCGAGAAGGTGATGCCCACCGCCAGGTTTGCCACAATGAACGGGAACGCCAGCACCAGCAACAACGACACGCTGCCAATAATCGGCACGTCGAACAGGAACTTCGACGCCAGCAAAATCAGGAAGATCTGGACGTAGCCGACGGTGATGTAGGGAATGATTTTGCCGATCATCACTTCGCCCGGGCGCACCGGCGTCGAAAGCAGGTTTTCCATCGTGCCGCGCTCGCGTTCGCGGGTGATGGCCAGCGCCAGTCCGCCGGCCAGAGTCGTGCCCGTTCGCAGTCGCATGTCGGGAAATCAACCAGAGTTGGGGAAATTTGCAAGTTTGCGCCGGGCCGGGCAAAACTGATAGGTTCATGGCCGTATGAAGAAATTGTTTGTCTGCGCCTGGGCGCTCGTTTGTTTATCTGGAACCGCCACCGCGCAAAATACGAACACCAATCTGCCCGGCTGGGTCACCCGGCCTTTGTCGCTGACCGACAGCCTCAACCTGGCGTTGCAACAAAATGCCACGATTCTCAAAGCCAAAAGCGACCTCGAAGCGTCGCAAGGCGTGGTGGTGCAGACACGCGCCGTGGCGTTGCCGCAAGTGCAGGCGAACGGCCAATACAAGGACACTGATCCGCGCGCGATTGAAAACTTTCCCATACCGGGGGCGCCGGCCCTACCACATCAAAACTGGAACGCAGGCGTGCAAATCGTCCAATCCATCTACGAAGGCGGCAAAATGGTCGCGGCGTTGCGCGCGGCCAGTGTCACCAAGCAGCAGGCCCTGGCGCAATATCAGACCGTGATTGCGGACACACTGCTCGCCACGCGCCTGGCGTATTACGATGTGTTATTGGCCCTGCAGCAAATCACGGTGCATGAAGCCTCGGTCAATCTGTTGCAAAAGGAACTCGAGGACCAGCAACGGCGTTACGGCGCCGGCACGGTACCGCATTTCAACGTGCTGCGTGCGGAAGTCGCCGTGGCCAACGAACGCCCGAATTTGATTCAGGCGCGCAACCATTACCGTATCGCGAAAAACAATCTGTCGAACCTGCTCGGCTATAATCTGCCGCGTGAAATCTGGGAGGACGTCCCGTTGAACCTGAGCGAAACGCTGGACGCCGCGCCCTACCAGGTGGATTTGCCCGCGGCGATTCAACAAGCACTGTCCCGGCGCACCGAACTCATTGCCTTGCGCAAAACGTCGGAGTTACAGCAACTCAACGTCGTGAACGCCAAGGCTGGTTACAAACCGACTGTCCAAGTTTTTGCCGGATATAACTGGTATAACGCGCAATTCACCGAGCCGGTGGAACTCGACCACGACATCCACGGCTGGAATGCCGGCGGACAGTTAAGTTGGAACATTTTCGACGGGATGCTGACGCGCGGAAAAGTCGTCCAAGCCAGGGCGCTTTATGACAAATCCAAGACCGAGGTGGACGATAAGGCGCGGCAAATTGAACTGGAGGTTCGCACGGCCTATTCCGATTTCATCATGGCGCGTGAAGTCCTGGATTCGCAGCAAAAAGTGCAGGAAGAAGCCGACGAAGCCCTGCGTGAAGCGAGCGCGCGCGTCGACGCCGGCACCGGCACGCAATTGGATGTGCTCGACGCCCAGACTTCGCTGACGCAGGCGCGGACGACGGAAATTCAGGCGTTGCACGACTACGATACCGCCCGTGCGAAGCTTGAACGCGCCATCGGGGCGGACATGACCCAGGCGTCCGCGGCAAAATAAGGCGAGCCTCCGCTCGGGACGGATATTTACCGATTGACGGCGTTGGTGTCTCTGGTGGATTTTGTCCGCCGATGAAAAAGATCCAACGGGCGTTGCTTTCCGTTTCCGACAAAACCGGCCTGGTACCGTTCGCGCAAATCATCGCGGCGGCGGGCATTGAACTCATTTCCACCGGCGGCACAGCCAAAACGCTACGCGAAGCCGGGCTAACCGTGAAGGACATCAGCGAACACACGGGCTTCCCCGAAATGCTCGACGGCCGCGTCAAAACCCTCCACCCGAAAGTCCACGGCGGTCTGCTGTTCATCCGCGGCAACGAAACGCACGAGGCGACGGTAAAAGCGCACGGCATCCCGCCGATTGATTTGGTGGTCGTGAATCTTTATCCGTTCGAGCAGACCGTCGCGAAGCCGGGCACGAGCCTGCACGAAGCGATTGAGAACATTGACATCGGCGGGCCTTCCATGCTCCGCAGCGCGGCAAAAAATCATGACAGCGTAACGGTGGTGGTGGATCCGCTGGATTACGCAGAAGTTGCCAAACAAATTTCAGAGAACGGCAACACGACCTTGGAATTGCGCCGCGCGCTGGCGGCGAAAGTGTTCGCACGGACGGCGGCTTATGACGGGGCCATCGCGTCGCACCTGGCCAAAACGTTTGAAACGCAAAATGATGATTTGCCGAACGCGCTGTTCGTCCACGCGCCGTTGGCGCAGACGCTGCGTTACGGTGAAAATCCACATCAGGTGGCGGCGCTTTACGGCGGGTTCAAGGAATTTTTCCAGCAGCTCCACGGCAAGGAACTTTCCTACAACAACATTCTGGATTTGACGGCGGCGGCGGGCCTGATGGCGGAATTCACGGGCGACCCGCCGACACTGGCCATTCTCAAGCACACAAACCCATGCGGCGTCGGGCAGGGAAAAAGCCTGCGCGAAGCCTGGAACAAGGCGTTCGCAACCGACCGGCAGGCGCCGTTCGGCGGCATCATCGCCGTCAACCGGCCGCTCGATGGTGCATGCGCCGGGGTCATCGCGGAAATTTTCAGTGAAGTCATCGTCGCCCCGGAATTTTCAGCGGAGGCGCTGGCGATTTTGCAGAAGAGGAAAAATCTGCGGCTGCTGAAACTTTTGAAATGGCCCGTGGGGCGAGACCCCGTCGAGCCGGGCTATTCCGCAAAAGCCGGGACTCGAGAGACTCTCGCCCTAACATTAGACGTGCGCAGTGTCGGCGCGGATTCGTTCTTGCTGCAACAGCGTGATGTCAAAACGACAACACGGTTGGACTTGGAAATTGTGACCAAACGCCAACCCACCGAGGCGGAGTTCAGCGCCATGTTGTTCGGCTGGCGGGTGGTGAAGCACGTGAAATCGAATGCGATCGTTTACGCGGCGCCGGATCGCACCCTCGGTATCGGCGCGGGGCAGATGAGCCGCGTGGACGCAAGCCGGATTGCCATCTGGAAGGCAAGCGAAGCCAAGCTTTCGCTGAAAGGCAGCACGATTTGCAGCGACGCGTTTTTCCCTTTTGCGGACGGTTTGATTGCTGCGGCGGAAGCGGGTGCAACGGCAGCGATTCAACCGGGCGGCTCAGTGAAGGACGCGGAGGTGATTGCCGCGGCGGACAAACGCGGGATGGCGATGGCATTCACCGGCACGCGGCATTTCCGGCATTGAATTATCGCTCAAAGACGGCTCGCGAGGACGCTTGCCCCACCAGTCTCAGTGGATCAGCCAGTAAATCAGAGCGAACTGGCTGGCGGTCACCGCGACCACAAGCGCCCACACGAAAAATTCGCTGGCGTGCAACCCACGCTGTCGGGCAGCGCCGAGCCAGAATTGGAGTTTAACGGAACCAAGGGTGATGAGATCGCCGTTGCGGAGCACGGCGGTTTGAACGGGCTGGGCATTGACCGCAGCCAAGGCGTTTGGCGCCGTGGTGATTGTAAATCCTCCCTCGCGTTGAAATTCCAGAGTGAGGTGCCGGTCCCAAACCCCGTCATCGTCGAGCTGCAGCTCGTTTCCCGCTGCACGTCCGATGCGGAAAGGAAAATGGCGGGCGACCAATTGATTGCCCGCTTTTTTTCCTGAAAGGACGTTGAGTTGAACCATTACCAGATGCGGCGCGGCACCGTGATTTGGTCGCCGGGATAAACGGGCGGGTCCGCGTCCTTGCCGGCCAGCACTCTGGTTACATTCACTTTGGTCCGCTGGCCGGCGCGTATAAGCCAGACCTTGCGTTTGTTGGCGAAATCGGTGAAGTCGCCGGCAGACGCAATGGCTTTGGCGACGCTGGTCTCACCGAGATAAAGTTGACGTCCGGGAGTTTTAACTTCGCCGCTTACATAGTAAACACGATCCCCGATGTCGACGGTAACGGTAAGATGGGTGTAAAACCTGGGTACATAGAAGTCGTGGATCTCATTCTGCAATTCGCCCGCCGTTTTGCCTGCCGCCTGGATCTTGCCGATGTCGGGCATGGTGATGGTGCCGTCCTCTTTGATGGGTTCCTTGTGCGGTTCATATGGTTCCGGCAGGCCGCTCAAGGACACGATAATGGCGTCACCGACGTGGAAGCGGGCGACATCCGCCGCGGATCCGCCTGCTCCCGGCAGGCCGGTCATCGCCGGCGGATTGGGCATATCGGAAAACAAGGCTTCGTCTGACGGCGAGGAGCAACCAGCAAACATCAGTCCCGCGAGCGACAATCCACAAATAGTCAGTCCCCGCACCACCAACTTGCAATGCAATTTCATTACCCGAATCTTCGTAAAAAACCACGTGCCCAATCAATACTTTTGTTTGATGTCACCCCGGTCGGTGTCACCGGGACCACCTTGACTTGGGGCGGGAGTCAGCCGTTCGTCCTCAATGCGTGAAGAGTAATCGTGATAATAACCGGTGTAGTAGTAATAGCTTTCGTCCTGGGACACATTGATGTTGTTGAGCACGATACCGGCGAAGTTGCCGCCGACCTTTTCGATCATCTGTTTGGCGCGGATGTTCATCGGCTGGGGGTAGCGGCGGTATTGAATCACCTGCAACACCAAGTCCACTTCGCTGGCCAGAATGGAGGCGTCGCTCACGCCCAAAATCGGCGGTGAATCGAAAAAGATGAAATCATACCGTTGCTTTAACTCGGCGACCATGTCCTTCATTGGCGACGACCCGAGGATGCCCATTGAACTGTTTGGCAATTTACCGCTGGCCATGAAGTCGAGCAGGGGCACGCTGGTGGTCTGGATCACCTCCGCGAGCGTGTTTTGCTTGAGGAGGTAATTGGTCAGACCGATATTGTTGCTGACGCGGAGCATTTTGTGAAGGGCTGGGCGGCGCAAGTCTGAGTCCGCCAGCAACACACGCTGACCGGCGTGGGCGAACACGGTGGCCAAATTCAAGGCGGTGGTGGTTTTTCCTTCGCCCGCGCCGGCGCTGACAACAAGCACGCTGTTCAATTTGTCGTCTTTGCGCGAGAAGAGCAGATTGGTGCGCAAGACACGGTAGGCTTCGGCGTGCGTGCTTTCGGTGCCTTCGTCCACGAGAGAACCGACATTTTGCGGAATGACGCCCAGCACCGGTGCCTGAAACGCACGCTCCACATCGTCAATCGTCTTCACACTGGTGTCCAGATATTCAATGAAGAAGGCCAGACCAATGCCCATGACCAAACCGAAGATGAGGCCGAGGGCAATGTTTAAGGTTTTGTTGGGCTTGACCGGAGCATCACCCGGTGTCGCCGGATCGGTAATTGTGACCATGGCTGTTTTGGGAATTTCGAGGCCAAGTCTTTCCGTTTCAATTTTGGCAGCCAGCAGCTTGTGAAATTCCAGCCTCCTCTCCAATTCCCGTTTTTTCTCCCAATAAGGCACGCCCCTGAGGTATTCAGCCTGGTCTTTGACTTTAGCTTCCTCGACCGCAGCAGTGAACGCATCCAGCGCGGCCTTCTGGGATTTCACTTCGCTCTGAAGGGCAGCCATAATGCCGGCAACCCGGTCGTCAATTTGATGATTCAACTCGTCAATCTCGGATTTGACGCGGACGACGTTCAAATTGTTGGTCGGGTTGTAGTCATTTGTCAAAACGACATATCTCTGTTCAGCCTCATGCAGTTTGTCCAGCAACCCGGATAACGCCGCGTCACCGGTCACCGTGGGCAGAACGTCCCTCAGTTTGTCCGTACTGTAAGCCTGCAATTCCGTCACCCGCGTTTGCAATTGCTTGTAGAGCTTCTCCCCTTCGATTTGCTGGTCGTTGTAGCGTTGCAACAATTCCTGCGTGAGCGTGGGAGTCGGTCCGATGGAGTTCGGGCCGGAATCAACAATATTCAATGTCTTGCGCAGATTATCCACCTCGGCCTGGACGGCTTGAATTTTCTCCTCCTCCGCCTGAAATTGTGCTTCCAAAACGTCAATGCCTTTCGACGCCAATTGTTGTCGTTGTTGGAGCCGGTAATCTTGATAGGCAATGGCAATGGCGTTGGCCAGTCGGGCGGCGTCGTTCTTGTCCTCGCTATAGACGGTAATGTTGATATATTTCGTGTTCCGCACTGTGTCGAGATGCATCCGCCGCTTTAGAAACTCGATGGCCTCGGTGGTTTTGAGCGTCTCACCATTGAAGTACTTCTTCCCCCATTCGATGTTCAGGTTCAGCGTGCTGACGACGTTGCTCAAAACGGCTTGAGATTGGATTAGTTCAAAGGTTGTCTGAAGGAAATACGGATCATAAGCGGCCTGCGATACTGATCGCTCTTCGCCCATGCTGATGTCGCTGACATCCGATTCGACAATGATGCGGACAGTGCTGGCGTAGGATTCCGGCAGAATGAACGTCACGGCCGTGGCCACGATGGCGGTGATCAGAAATACGGTGATGATGATCGCCTTGCGTATGCGGATGATGCGCCAGTAATCCAGGAAATGCAACCGGGTTTCCTGCGGCGGCGAAATCTTGAATGAGTCCATACGTCAAGAAAAAGCGGGCACTTCGATTAATAAGACAGGGTTTCTATCGGAATGTTCAAAAAACATTGAAAAAATGCCCGCTTAATAAGCCGCGGTGACACCCAGGTAAACGATGTTTTGGTCGTAACCGCGCTGATTGATGTTGGACTGAATCGTATTAAAATTATAGCCCGCCTCAGCCGAGAAATGCGGATTAAAGGTGTAGGACAGGTTCAGACCAAGCGTGTAATAGGAATCCGACTGGTTGTTGTATTGTCCCTCTTGAAAAGTCGAATATTGCCAGCTCCCGATGATTGACCCCAACAATTTGGGCGTAATCAGGTGGTTGAGGGAAGCGGAAACGACCGTACTCTGCTGATACTGGGTGATCTTGCCATTCGTCGGATTGACTGAGGCCACATCCGTGGCGTTTTGCGCTTCGGTGAAGCCGATTTGCGCATAACTGCCGGGACAGTAGGTATAGACTGCCGACAGAACCGCATACGGCGCAACCGATGGTGAACCTACGGGATCGTTGTAATTTTCGGTGTATTGCACGCCGGCTTTGGCCGAGACATTCAAATTGGGAAGAAAGTTGTGCTGAACGCCGACATATCCGAAGTACGAGCGGCTATCGCGGTTGTCGCTATAGTAAATCGCAGGACCGATTCCCGATGGGTTAGAGGCAATCGGCTCATCCCCAGTATAATTTACCTGCTCAAATGAACCACCAAAGAAGGCCGTGGTCTCCGGAGCGACGAGCCAATTGAAATTCAATGAAACCGTTTGCTCAACGCGATTGAGCAGCCCGGCCAGACTGGCTCCATTTCCGCTAGTAACATCAGCGATGTTGGCACCGCTGTTCTGATAATCGTAAAACGAGTTTTGATAAGACAACGACGTGCTGAACAACCTTGTCCAATCCGTATTCAATGTGATGGTGGCCGTGTTGCGAATGTTGCTTCCGTTGACACGGAACGGATATGAGGTTGGCACCGTATTTACCAATTGCGGCTGTTGGGCCACAACAAACGTGTCCAGCAGTTTTGCCTGCCATCGCTCGGTAAACGCGTGGTCCACCCATAAATCAAGCTGCTCGCTTTGGTCAACCGCACTCTGTCCCAGTTCTTCCCGTTCCTGGTAATAAGTCATCGCGTAAGTGTTGCGCAACCCCAACTCCGTTTGTTGCAAAGGCACGGCCAACATGATTTGCGGGGAAACTTCAAAACCGTAGCTGCCGCGCGGGTTGAGGCTGCTGTTTGCCGTGTCGTAGTTGTCATCGTAAAACCCGCGCAAGGTGGCTGAAACGTTCCAGATTTTGGAGGCTGACATGGGTCCCAAATCAGGCGCGTAAGTGGCGTGTAAACTGACAGTTCCGGCTACTGCCAGCCCCATAGAAACAAAGAATTTCTTCATAATCGCCCTTTAACGTTCAAAGACGTGGTAATTAGACCGCTGACATTCTTTATCATTCAAAAAAAGAGCTTACAACCAACGACGTGCAGGATATTGCCAAGAGGATTGTCCCGTTGTCAAAAACTATTTTTCACATTTTTTCGACTGTAAATTACCTCGCAAACCGGCGCAACGGACATGCCAGTGTTCCAAATTTAGACGCGCTTTTGTTTCAATTCCTTCAGCAACGACTTCCGAGTTAGAGCATTGATCACGTCCGTTTGTTCCAGCCATCCTTTTCGGGCCATCCCGGCCCCAAGCCGCAGAAAAGCTGCGTGCTCGTTACGATGCGCGTCCGGGTTGACGACGCACTTCACGCCCTTGCTCTTCGCGTAAGGCCAGAACCGCCAATCAAGGTCGAACCGGTGTGGATTGCAATTCAACTCAATCCAGGTGCCCGTCCCGGCACAGGCGTCAATCACTGCCTGCGTATTGACCGGATACGGTTCGCGTTCCAGGAGTAACCGCCCGGTCATGTGGGCGATAGTGTGAACAAACCTGTTTTCCGCCGCGCGAACGAGCCGCTTCGTGTTCTCCGCTTCGTTGCTGGCCGGAATGTGCAGGCTGGCGACCACCACGTCCAGTTCCGCGAGCAGGTCATCACCGAAATCCAGCCGGCCGCGCAAAACGTCCACCTCGCAACCCGTAAGCAACCGGAAACCACTGCCGCTTTCGGCGAGCCGTTCGTTGATTTTCCTGATCTCCCTGATTTGCTCGCGAACGCGTTTTGCATCCAGCCCGTTCGCCTGAAATGAGGACTTTGAATGATCGGTGATCGCCCAGTATTCAAAGCCGAGGTCATCCATGAATTTGGCGGTTTCTTCGAGGGTGTTGTGCCCGTCGCTCCAGGTCGTATGGTTGTGCAAGGCGCCGCGCAAATCCGTCCACTCGATGAGCTTGGGCAAATCATTTCTTTCGGCGGCAGCAAATTCGCCGTGGTCTTCGCGCAGTTCCGGTTCAATGTAAGGCAAATCCAGCTTCGCAAAAATGTCCGCCTCGTCCCGGCACGGCACGAGCAACTTCGGATCGCGCGTTTCCTCTTTGGATTTGAACAGGCCATATTCGTTCAACCGCAGGCCGCGGGCAATTGCCCGCTGGCGCATGACAATGTTGTGCTCCTTGCTGCCGGTAAAATAGGCCAGAGCAAACGGGAACTCCGGGTCGCTCACCACGCGCAAATCAGACTGGATGCCCCCGGCCAAAATCACACTCGCCTTTGTGTCACCCTGAGCGGTGACCTTGACAACGCCCGGCTGGGCGACGAAAAATTCAATCACCTCCGGCGGCTTCTTTGACGACGCCAGCAGGTCAATGTCGCCGATGACTTCCTTGAACCGCCGCAAGCTGCCGGCGGCGCTGCAACGAATCACGCCGGGGTGTGCGCGCAAACTATCGAGCAGCGGTTCCGCGGCGTGCAGCGCGTCACTCAACAAGTGTTTCGACGCGTAGGCCCGCCGGCGCTCAATGCCTTCGAGAATGTTCGCCTGCGTTTTTTCGCCGAAGCCATCGAGCCTGGCGACCTGGCCGGATTTGCAGGCCGCTTCGAGTTTCCCGACCGAATCAATGCCGAGCTTTTGATTCAGCGCCTGGATTTTTTTGGGGCCGAGTCCGGGAATTTCCAGCATTTCAACCAGGCCCGGCGGGATGGACGCTTTCAATTCGTCGTAGTAAGCCAGCTTGCCGGTTTCCACCAGCTCGGTGATTTTCTTTTCGAGCGCATCACCGATGCCTTTGATTTCACCCAGCCGGTTCTCGGCGACAATTTTCGCGAGCGGCTCGTTCAGGTTTTCAATCGTGCGCGCGGCATTCGTGTAAGCGCGCGTCTTGAAGGGGTTTTCCCCTTTCAATTCGAGCAGTGTCCCGATTTCGAGCAGAATTTCTGCAACCCGATCTTTGTCCATAGGCACCGGCATAATAGCCATCCTTCAACGGTGGCAAAAGGGAAAGTGAACTGCAATTTGGCTTGGAAAGTCCATACATTCCGACCGCCCCCCAAACAGACGGGCCGCTTTACTCTTTGCAAATAAAAGGGAAACGAACAAAAAAAATGGCCTGCGCCTTGCTGTAAGTTCCCAGACCGGCGGGGTTCATTTGTGCCGGGAATCGAAGAATGAAATTCGACAGTTTACATTTGAATTTTTCGGAACAATACCTGCAGGCGACGTTGGTTGTGTCGCTGTTGAGCGTGTGGGTGTTGGTGGGGCTTTTTTACTATCTGAACCATTATACCCGGCGGGAATACTTCAGCATTTGGACTGTGGCCTGGCTGTTTTATGCACTGTGGCTGACCCTGGGGCTGAGCTTGCCAGGCACGGTTTCCTGGAAAAATGTTCTCATCCTCAGGCAATGCTGTGTGGCCATTTCGGCGGTATTTCTCCTGTGGGGAAGCGCCCGCTTCCTCAGCCTGCCGGTTCGGCAGACACTGCTGACCCTGTTCATGCTGTTCCTGCTGGCTTGGACGATAGTCAGTCCGCAAATGCTTTCAGATGCTCTACAAATCCAACTGCCCGTCTTCATTCTGATCGGCCTCGGCAGCGTCTTTGCCGGGGTTTGCTTTTTCCGCGTGCGCAGGAAGATGCCGTTCGTCGGAGCGGGAATGCTGTCCATGGGCTTCCTGCTGTGGGGATTTTACCTTGCCAGTTACCCCTTCACCCTGGGTTACCAAAACCTTTACAACGCCGGCTTTCTCATCGCCGCCGTCCTGCAGTTGTTTATCGCGGTCAGCATGATAGTGCTGGTAATGGAGGAGGTCCGTTACAATGCCGAACAAATGCGCGCAGAAGTTGAAGCCGTTCGGTCGGAAAAAGAGGCATTGCAGGTCAAAGTCCTCACCACCGAGGAACAATGCCGAAGCCTTTATGATCAGGTGCGCCTGACCGAGGGCGTGCAGAAAGCCTACGATGAACTGCGCCGAACCCAGCAGGTGGTCGTGCAGCAGGAGCGCCTGCGTGCGTTGGGCCAGATGGCTAGTGGTGTGGCGCATGATGTCAACAACGCGTTGTCGCCAATCGTCGCTTATTCCGAACTATTGCTCAACACAGTGTCGGATCTCCCCGAAACGGCCCGTCATTATCTGCAAACCATCAACAAAGCCGGCGATGACATCGCCCACATCGTCGCCCGCATGCGTGAGTTTTATCGCCGCCGTTCCGACGACGAACCGCTGACGAAGGTGAATCTGAATCAAATCATCGAGGAAGTCATTGAGCTTACCCGTCCACGCTGGCGCGATGTTCCACAGCGGGAAGGCGTCTCCGTTCATATCAAACACGAATTCGAGCCCAACCTGCCATTGCTGCTAAGTGACCCCACTGAACTGCGGGAAGCGCTGTTCAATTTGATTTTCAATGCCGTGGACGCCCTTCCCCAAGGCGGCACCATCACCCTGGTCACCCGCTCCGTCACCCTGCCTGCCCATGGAGAAAATCTGCCTCCCGAACGGCAAATTCAGGTCGAGGTGCGGGACAACGGCATTGGCATGGATGAAAAAACCCGCCAACATTGCCTCGAACCCTTTTTCTCCACCAAAGCCACGCGGGGCGGCACCGGGCTTGGACTGGCAATGGTTTACGGCATGATGCAACGTCACGAGGGCAACGTCGAAATTGAAAGTGCGCCCGGCCGCGGGACTTGTGTCCGGCTCACTTTCCCCATCCGGGAAAAAGCTTCACTGGCCGCCGAGATCCCTACAACCCGGTCTAGAAAAGGCCGTTCCCTGCGCATCCTTTGCATAGATGACGAATCACAGATTCAGGAATTGCTGAAGAATTGTCTCACAACCTTCAAGCACCAGGTGACGACCACGTCGAGCGGGAAGCAGGGGATTGAAATGTTCCACGAGGCCATTCTCAAAAAGCAGCCTTACGAAACGGTGATAACCGACCTGGGCATGCCGGATATTGACGGACAACAGGTGGCTCGAACCATCAAGGCGGAATCTCCCGATACACCGGTCATTATGATGACCGGCTGGGGATCAGTAATGAAAGACGACGGAGAACTCGTCTCGGGAGTAGACGCCGTAGTCGGCAAACCGCCGCGCATAGCAGAGTTGAACAACCTGCTTCTTCGACTGACTGCACGGGACAAACGCCGGACCTGAAGTGTCCCTGTCCGGCGTTATCGCCTTCTCCCCACAACCCGGTTCGGGCGCTCTCTTCCGGGCTGCTTGTTTTTCGTGCCGATCCCTGCGAATTTCGGTAAGCTCTTGCGCATGCTGAGAATCCCCCATTGCCCGGTGGCGCTCACCATCGCCGGCTCGGACAGCAGCGGCGGCGCAGGCATCCAGGCGGACTTGAAAACGTTCGCCGCACTTGGTGTTCACGGCGCCAGCACGATTGCGTGCCTCACCGCGCAAAACCCCGGGCGTGTTCTTGCCGTTGAATGTTGTTCGCCCGGAATTTTGCGGCAGCAAATTGAAGCCGTATTTGAGGAATTGCCGCCTGCCGCGGTGAAAACCGGCATGCTGTTCTCGGCGGAAAACGTCCGCGTCGTGGCGGAATTTTTCAAGGCCCGATATTTTCGGAGGGACGAGTCACACAAGTCTCAAATTTCCAAACCAAAAAACAGGGACTCGCAGAGCTCGTCCCTCCGATTTCCACCGCTCGTCGTTGATCCGGTGATGGTTTCCACCAGTGGCGCCAGCTTGCTTAAACCGGCCGCCATCAAACTCCTGAAAGAGAAATTACTGCCGCTCGCCGAGCTCGTGACGCCGAATCTTTTCGAAGCCGAAACCCTGACCGGCCGCAAGCTGGCGTCGGTCGAAGATCTGCGCACCGCCGCCCGCGAAATTCACGCGCGCTTCGGCTGTGCCGCGCTGGTCAAAGGCGGTCATTTGCCAGGTGGACGCGAAGCCGTGGACATTTTTTATGATGGCCGGACGGAATTGTTATTGAGCGCGCCGTTCCTCAACGGTATCTCCACCCACGGCACCGGTTGCACCTATTCGGCGGCTATTGCGGGTTATCTGGCGCGCGGTCTCGACTTGCCGCAAGCAGTGAAACGCGCCAAGGAATTCATCACGCAAGCCATCGCCGGCAGTTATCGCATCGGAAAACATTTTGCGCTGAATCCGCTGTTTCACTAAGGCGCGTTCCACTCGACGACTAACAAAGAAACCGCCTCGCGCGGTAGATTCACGCGCAGGACGGTCTGACCATTCCTGACACGGATTTCTTTCGATGGTTCCAACTCAGCAAGTTGTCCGGCCTTTTCCAGTTCGGTAAATTGTTTTGGCGACAACGTCAACGGCGATCCCATCCGCTGCCAGACGGTGAAGGTGTCGCTGTGGTCGGCGTCAATACGGAAATGCCGGACCTGGGCCTTCGTGGTTTTTGCGGGCAGTCCGTCCAGGGCGAGCTTCACCTCCGCCACCGGACCGGGCGCGTCATCGTCATGATAGTGCCAGACCAAAACGCACAGCCGCTTCGATTCCAGACTGGCGAGCGCCGAAACATCAGGCCGGGCGCGGACGCCGTTTTTTAGAACGGCGTCCAGCGGCACGGTGGCATCGCTTTCCACCGCGAGCTGTTGGCCTCTCATCTGGCTGAACATCCGGAAGACGTTGAGTACGGGCAAATCAATGCCGTCGCTTGCCAGCGTGCGGAAACCGGCGAACGGCGGCTGGTCTTCAAATTCAAACGCCCACGTCAGCGCGCCTTCGAGGTTCACGCCATGCCGGCTGGCCAGCTCAAATTCACGCGCAATGCACTCGGCCGTATAGCAGGCGTAAATCGGGTTGTTGCGGTAGCCATATTGTTCATCTTGGCAGGCGGCGCAGGTGTCCGGGTCAGATTCGCCGATGACAATCGGCGTGTTTTTCAATTCGGGAAACGACGCGATGATGCCGAAGCCGGAATTGATGTCGCGTAATTGGCTCGCGATGCCCATCCGCACATGACCGTCCGTGAAACTCGGCGAACCTTTGGCGTGAAGGGAAACAAAATCAACCGACGCGCCGATTTTGCCGGTGACAAAATTGGTCCCGTGCAGACAATGTTCCAGAAATTCCCGGAGAAATTTCGTGCCGCCGCCCGCGGAATCCGGTCCGCCGACTTTAGCTTCGGGCAAGGCGCGTCGCACGGCGTCCATCGCGCCATCGTGCAGCCGGAAAAATTCCTCCGGTGTGCCCTGCCAGTAACCGATGTTCGCCTCGTTCCACGTTTCCCAATACCAGTTGGCGACCTCGGCGCGTCCGTATCGCGCCACGTCATGCTTCGCCCACTGGAAAACCAGTTCCGACCATTTGGCATAATCCTTCGGCGGATAAGCCCAGCCGGTGAAAAGATTGTTGTTCGTTTTTGAGCCCCAATGATGTTGATACGGTCGCGGGTGGATGGACAATGCCCCCGGCATGAAACCGATTTCCACATACGGCCTGACCCCGCGTTCGCGATACGTGTCGAAAATCCGGTCCAGAATCGTCCAATTATAGACCGGGTTCCCCTGCCCGTCCTCGGTGTAGGCGCCGGTCGAACCCCACTTCAACGCCGGCGTGCCGTCACCACTGGTCAACAAATTGTGCGCGCGGAAATAAACCTCGTTGGTCGCCAGCCCGCCCAGTTCGGCGAGCAATTTTTTCCCATCCGGCAGGCAGGCGTAATTCGGTTCATCCGCGCCGAAGAAACGCCAGATCGGTTTCCATTCGCCCACCGGCTTGTCGGCATGGACTTGGATTGCGACGGGAAAAGTTTCATCCGCCGCCATGGTGCGGCTGGTTCCGAACAGCGGAACCGCCGCCGCCAGAAATAAAAATGCGCGCGCGAACATGGATAAAAAATGGTTCGCCATGTTTGCCATTTCCCGCAAACGCGGCAATGCGCGATTTTCTTTTCGCGGCGCCCTACGCAATCCCGCCGTTCACCCGGATGTTCTGGCCGGTGACCCAGCCCGCCGCCTCGCTCGCCAAAAATGCAATCACCTCGGCAATTTCCATCGGCTGTCCGAGCCGGCCAAAGGCGGACGCTTGCGCGAACCGCTGAATCTGCTCCGCTGTCTTGCCGGCTTTGAACAATTCGGTGTCAGTGGGGCCGGGCGAAATGACATTGACTGTGATGCCGCGCCGCCCCAGTTCCCCGGCGAGCGAGCGTGTCAGTTGTTCCACCGCGCCCTTGGTGGCGACATAAACGCCGTAAGTCGGCATCATTCTTACTGTCGTCGAACTGGACATATTGATGATGCGCCCGCCGTCAGCCAGCCGCGTTGCCGCCTGCTGGCACGCAAAAAACGTGCCCTTGACGTTCACGGCAAAAATCCGGTCGAACTCCGCCTCCGTAACGGCGCTGACCGGGTTCTGCGGCATGATGCCGGCGTTGTTCACCAGAACGTCGAGCTTGCCGAACCGGGCGATGGTTTCATCAAACAGCCGGACCACTTCCGGCACCCGCCCGACATCGGCTTGAATGGCGAATGCTTTCCCGCCGGACGATTCAATTTGGGCCACGACTTTTTGCGCTTCACCGGTGTTGCTGGCGTAATTCACGGCGATCGCCGCCCCGTCGCGGCTGAGACGTTCGGCAATCGCGCGTCCAATCCCGCGTGATGCGCCGGTGACCAGCGCGACTTTTCCGTCTAATGTTCTGTTCATGGTATCTTCTCCACAGATTCGGAATATAGCACACCCGCCGGGCGCGCAATTCGTTATTCACCGTTCATCCCTCGCCGGCTACAATGCGCCGTCATGCCCGACACGCTGGTCGTCAACGAAATCTATTTGAGCCTGCAAGGTGAAAGCGCCTTCGCCGGGTTGCCCTGCATTTTTATCCGGCTCACCGCGTGCGATCTGCGCTGCTCCTATTGCGACACCGCCTATGCTTTCACCGAAGGCAAAAAAATGCCGCTTGTGGAAATTCAGGCCAAAGTCCGGGAACTCGCCACGCCGTTCAAAAACTCGTCACCTGTCACTCGTCACTTGTCACTGCCTTTGGTTGAACTGACCGGCGGCGAGCCGTTGCTCCAGAAAAATTCACTGTCGCTGATGCAGCAGCTTTGCGATGACGGCTTTACCGTGCTGCTTGAAACCAGCGGCGCGCACGACATCTCGCCGGTGGACCCGCGCGTTCATCGCATCATGGATTTGAAATGCCCCGGCAGCGGCGAAGTGGAACGCAATCGCTGGGAAAATCTCAAAGATTTGAAAGCGACCGATGAAATCAAATTCGTCATCGGCACGGTTGAAGATTACGAGTGGGCTAAACAACAAATTGCCGGGCATAAACTGGACGCCATCTGTCCCCTGCTCTGTTCGTGGGTGCATCCGCTATCGCCGGCGCAGCAGGACAAGTCGCTTGAAAAAGTTCCGGCCGGCCAAACGCCGATTTCGCGGCGCGAGTTGGTTGAAAAAATCATCGGCGACGCGCTGCCGGTGCGCTTTCAGATTCAGATGCACAAGGTCATCTGGCCGCCGGAACAACGCGGAGTTTAGAAATTTGCGATTTGCGATTTGCGATTTACGATTGCGCAGGAAAGTTTGAGCACGCGTCAATCGTAAATCGTAAATCACAAATTCGTGACCGAAACAAAAACAATTTTGCAACTGCTGCGCGCTTACGAGTCGCGCAACGTGATGTTCTTTGATCCCGACGGTTCGTGGCCCATCGTCTGGGAACGCGCCAAGGGCGTTCACGTTTGGGACGCTGACGGGAAAAAATATCTGGATTTGACTGCCGCGTTTGGCGTCGCCGCCGCCGGTCACGCGAATCCGCACGTGGTGAAGGCTGGACAAAGGCAACTGGCCCGGTTGCCGCACGCGATGGGCGACGTGCATCCACATGCGCTCAAAGCGCAACTCGCACGTGAGTTGAGCCGAATTACGTTTGAGCGGTGGAAAAAACTTCGGAGGGACGAGTTACACGAGTCCCAAAAATCAAGGACTCGCATAGCTCGTCCTTCCGGCAAGGTCATTTTCTCTAATTCCGGCTTCGAGGCGGTCGAATCTGCGCTCAAGACCGCAATGCTTGCCACCGGCAAACGCGGGATCATTGCGTTCGAAGGGGCGTATCACGGACTCGGCTACGGCGCGCTCAATGCTACGTACCGTGATTTCTTTCGCGGACCGTTTCGAACGCAACTCGGTGAGTTCGGGCATTTCGTGCCGTTTCCCACCGTAGGACAGGCTTCCAGCCTGT
>Ga0116112_1000547_pt1 | contig 29017 bp, 21 predicted proteins | sample June2015DPH_8_15_FD_89721 | JGI IMG/M metagenome (GOLD analysis project Ga0116112, IMG submission 89721) | Peatland microbial communities from SPRUCE experiment site at the Marcell Experimental Forest, Minnesota, USA - June2015DPH_8_150 | ecosystem: Environmental > Terrestrial > Soil > Wetlands... | reverse complement strand
GGCAGGCTTAATTTGAGCGGTGTCAACGCGATGTATTGCTACTACTACTACGATAATATGTACGGTGCTGATGGGATTGTGATCAATGCGGATGGCACGAACAGCGTGATTGACTTGACTGGACTGCGATCGTTTATGGGTTATTCACGCGATACTTGGGCTGCCGCAGCCGGCTCGTATATGCAACCAAGCAATGGCGGACAGATTCTCGTTCCGAATTTGGGAAACGTGAAGGGTTTGAGCTTGTATGTGGCCGGCGGGATGACCTTCAGTCTGCCGGCGTTGACGAATTGCAGCAGTTCCGGATCATCCATAACTCTGCAATCCAGTGGAATTGGAAGTGTTCTGGTTTTGACAAATCTCCTGTTGTTTTCCGGTCCTGGCAGCTTAATCCAGGTCGATGGCGGCATAATTTTGACCAATCCCAATACAATTTATCAAAATGTAACCATACAACTATCCCCTGCAATTCTTGTGCAACCCCAAAACATCATCACGCAAATCAACTCCGCTGTAACCTTTTCGGTGGGAATCAGTGGCGGTCAGCCGCTCTTTTATCAGTGGTTCTTCAACTGCATACCCATCGCCAATGCCACCAATGTGTCCTATGGCATTAGCAGTGTCACAGCCGGCGATGCCGGCAATTACTCGGTTGCTGTCACCAACGTCTATGGCAGTGTGACCAGTTCGCCTGCGACCTTGACGGTCATCTGGCCGCCCACAATCACAATGCAACCCATGAACCAGACGACGGGCGCGGGAGGCATCGTTACCTTCACAATCCAAGTTTCCGCGTATCCGGCGCCGACGTATCAATGGCGGCTCAATGGCACCAACATTTCCGGTGCGACCGGCTCCAGTTATACCATCCCATCAGCATCGTATGCAGATGCCGGTTACTATGATGTCGTTGTGGCGAATACGGCAGGTACGAACGTCAGTTCCCCGGCCAGTCTGGCAATTGTTGACATCAAGATGTATGCCGGTATCAACGTTTATGGCCCTTTGGGCGCAAGTTACAGTTTGCAGGCGGTAAGCGCGCTCGTTGGCACCAATTGGAATGTGCTGACCAATGTCGCGCTGCCGTCCCAACCCTATATTTACATTGATTACAGTTCACCCACGAACGGACAGCAATTCTACCGCGCCGTGCCGCAGTAGGAGGGAAAGGCAGGACGGACAGCCTGCGCGCGACCTGCTCGCGATTCATCGGAGTTCATTGGGGTCCTTCTGCCCGCCGCTTGTCCGAATGTAAAACACGGCGCGCACGGAGTGACGCGCCCTACCTTTCGCGTAGTTCGTGTGTTTCGTGGTTCAAAACGTTACTTCAATCCTCCGCGAACAGGTATTCCAAATCCGTTGTGGTGAGGCTGCGGGCGAAACCTTCCTCGCCCAGCACGTCGGCAATCGTTTGCGCCTTGCTCTGCTGCAGTTCCCAGATTTTTTCCTCGACGGTGCCGGGCGCGATGAGCCGGTAGGCGTTCACCGTTTGTGTCTGGCCGATGCGATGTGAGCGATCAATGGCCTGCGCCTCCACCGCCGGGTTCCACCACGGGTCGTAAAGCACCACGTAGCTGGCGTTGGTCAGGTTCAAACCCGTGCCCGCCGCGCGCAAGCTCAACAAAAACACGCCGGGCGTTGTGTCGCTTTGGAACGCGCTGACGACCTGCTGCCGGTCTTTTGTCTGGCCGGTAAGCATGTGTGTCGTGATTTGCCGGTCGCGGCATTCCTTTTCGAGCAGGTTCAACATCTGCACGAACTGGCTGAAGACCAGAACTTTCTGGCCTTCGGCAATCAGCGGGTCGAGCAATTCGAAGAGCGTTTCGGTCTTGCCGGACGCCGTGTCGCTGCCCACGAGGCGCGGATGGCAGCAGACCTGGCGCAACCGCGTGAGCGCGGCCAGCACGTGCATCTTGCTCTTGTTGAGGCCCTGCTCCGCCACCGCCTGCAGGATCTGGTCGCGGCTGCGGCGGAGTTCGGCCAGGTATAGTTTCCGTTGCTCGTCGCCGAGCGGACAATCGCGCCTTTGTTCGATGCGGTCGGGCAAATCCTTCGCCACGTGCTTCTTCAAGCGGCGCAGCAGCAACGGGCGCAGCCGCGCCGAAAGCCGTTTGCGCGCGATGCGCTGGGCGGACTCGGTTTTCTCGCCGCGCGCCGGCGGTTCCACCGGCATGATTTCGTCGGCCACCTGGCCACGCGGCTCGTAAGTTTCGACAAATTGTTCCTGATTACCGAGGTAATTAGGCTGGATGAAATCCACAATGCTCCACAAATCCAGCAGCCGGTTTTCGAGCGGCGTGCCCGTGAGCGCGAGGCGATGCTCGGACTTGAGCTGCTTGACCGATTGCGTGACCTGCGCGCCGGGATTCTTGATAAACTGCGCCTCGTCCAGAATTGCCGCGCGGAACGCAAACTTTTGCAACTCCTCCAGATCGCGCCGCAGCAGCGCGTAATTGGTCACAATCAAATCGTGCTGCGGAATCTGTTTCCGCAAATTATGCCGCGCCGCGCCGCTTTCGAGCACGAGCACCTTCAAATGGGGCGTGAACCGTTCCGCTTCGCGCCGCCAGTTGTGCAGGACGGACGCCGGGCAGATGACCAGCGACGGCTTGGGATTTTTCGTGTGGCGTTCCTTCAGCCACGCGAGCCAGGCGAGCGCCTGCAGGGTTTTGCCCAGCCCCATGTCGTCGGCCAGAATGCCGCCCAGTTTGATTTGCGCGAGGTGGCAGAGAAAATCGAAACCGTCCTTTTGATAGGGACGCATCTCGGCGCGCAAACCCCGGGGCAATTCCACCGATGGAACGCCTTTGAAATCGCGGACGCGCTCGCGCAACTGCTTTGCCTCCGGCGAATCGGCGAACCGCGTCAGCTCGCCCTCGTCCAGATGCGCGACATGTTCCATGCCGACCTTTTGCGGCACGGCCATGAGGCCGTCCACGCCCATTTCGGCCATTGCCTCGTGCGCGCCTTGAACGGCGGCGGTGTCCAGCTCCACCCAGCCGGAATTCGGCAATTTGACGAAGCGGCTGGTTGCGCTGGCGAGCCGTTCGAGATCGGCCTTGGAAAGTTTAAGCCCTTCGGCCTCCCATTCGGCGGAAACGGCCAGCCAGTCAATGCCGCTGCCTTTGACGATGAGCCGCGGCTTGAGCTGGCGCGGCTGCAAAAACAGGCGGTGAAACGCCGGGTTGCCGAGAAATTCCGCCTCGTGGGGACGTTCGGCCCACGCGCCGGCCAGCGCGCCGAGAAAATTTTCGTTCGCGTCGCCGATCCACAATCCCAGTTCCTGCATGAACCAATCCAATTTTTGCAGCCATTGCGTCGCCGGTTCGAGGCGCGGGTCGTCGAGAATTTCCGGTTTGTCGCCCGTCTTCTCCCGCTTTGCGGGATTCGGCTGCGGCAAGCCCGGAGACATTTCATTATCATCGTGCTTGCCAGGCTGTGGCCCGGAGGGCGAAGGCCGGTTGGGGACCCACTCGCGGCCGTTCCAAAACCAGACGCTTTGGTCGCGCTGGCTTTTGGCGAGCAGCCGCAGCCGCACCGTATCGTCGAGCAGTTCAAAAACGAACTGCGGCCTGGCCGGATGCGCCACACAAAGCCGCTCCCAGTCCACGCCGTGGGCCGATTGCGTTTTGCGCAGGTGCAACAGCAGGCGATGACTGAGCTTGCGCACGGGCACCGACGGCATCCGGGCCAGATATTTCAGGACTTGCGGCGGCGGCGCGTTGCGCACCAGGTAAAAGGTGTGGTCGAGGAGCACGAGCGGCGACTGGCGGTTGAAAAATTTCGCATCGGCGATGGAATGATTTTCACCGCCGGGCAGTTCGATGCGGTGCGTGAACGAAAGTTCCCGGTCACGGTTGTCGAGCTGCGGCGTGAGCGCGGCGATCTGGCCGTGGAATTGGAGCGGCTGGCCGTCGCATTCGAGGCGCGGCGTATGGCCCCAGCGCGTGAGCCATTGCAGCAATTCGGCATCCGACAGGACCAGCGTGTCCGCGCCGTTATCGTGGTGGCGATAGGTGTCAGCAATCCACTGGATGAACGCCCAGTCGGCGGGCGGGAAAAGTTCCTGCTCGTGGGTGGCGCGTACGACGAGATCAATCAAGTCGCGCAGCGGCCGCGCCTTTTCGCCGGTGCGCGGACGCAGCAACAGAAATTGTACCGCCAGGCTATAGCGCGACGGTTCCTCCTCATCCGGTTGCGGACGGCAGACGACGCGGAGCGTGGCGCGGGGCGTTTCGAGCAGGGGCAGGGCAGGTGGTGACAGCCAGTTTTCGAGTTCCTTGATGAGGTTTTGTTCCTGCTCGGCCTGCTCGGCCCTGGCAAAACGGTCGGGGCTGGCATACGGCAGCAGTTCCAGCGGCACGGAACGTTTGGCGCGGAGGAAGAGGAACGCCAGCTCCTCCAGGCGCGCCTTGCCCAGCACGTTTAACAAACGCGGCCACCAGTTCGTGTCGGGGAAATCGCGGCGCGAGAGCGACAGTTTTTCAAAATAATCCTCCAGCAACAGCCACGCGCGCTGCGAATCCGGGCAGATCGCAAAGCTTTTCAAAATGTCCTCGCGCCCGCCGACGGTTTCCTTCGAGTCGGAGAGTTCACGGCGCAGGTCGGCGAACGCGCCGTAGGTTTGCGACAGCACCTTGTGGTGCGCGTCGTATTTCGTCGTGGCCGCCCGCGAGCCGTTCCCGTTTCTGATCGCAACTTTAGGCATTAAAACAACTATGGCCTATCATCTCGTCAGAAGCGCCGGCTTTGGTCAATCAGAAATCGAAAAAAATTATGCACAGCCTGCAACCAGTGATTGACGCAAACGCCATTTTTGGTATTATTCGCGCCTTTTATGAACAAAAATCCGCATGTGGCCGTGGTCGGCGCGACGGGCGCTGTTGGCATGGAAATGATCAAGACGCTGGAAAAAAGAAATTTTCCGGTGGGCAAACTGACCCTGCTCGCGTCGGCACGCTCGGTCGGCAAGAAACTCAAATTTCGCGGGCAGGACATCACCGTCAAGGAACTGGCAAAGGATTCGTTCAACGGCATTGACATCGCGTTGTTCAGCGCCGGCGGCAGCATCTCGAAGGCATTCGCGCCCATCGCGGCCAGGGTCAGCTGTGTGGTGGTGGACAACTCCAGCGCCTTCCGCATGGATGACGCGGTGCCGCTGGTGGTGCCCGAAATCAATGCCGCCGACGTGAAATGGCACAAGGGCATCATCGCCAATCCGAATTGCACTACTATTGTCGCGCTCATGGCGCTGTATCCGCTGCACGCCGCATTCGGCTGCAAACGCATCTTCGCTTCCAGTTACCAGGCCGTCAGCGGCGCGGGCGCAAAAGCGATGGAGGAATTGAAGCGGCAGGTGGGTGAAATCGTTGCCGGCAAACCGACGACCAGGGAAGTGTTTCCGCACCAGATCGCCTTCAATGTATTGCCGCACGTGGATGTTTTCTTGCCGAACGGCTATACCAAGGAAGAAATGAAGATGGAAAACGAAGGCCGGAAAATCATGCATCACCCGACGTTTCGCGCGAGCGTGACCTGCGTGCGGGTGCCGGTCTATCGGGCGCATTCCGTGGCCGTGAGCGCCGAGTTCGAAAAACCGGTCAGCGTCGAAGCCGCGCTGGCAGTGCTCAGGAAAGCGCCCGGGCTGGACGTGATTGACAACCCGGCGAAGTGCGAATACCCGCTGCCGCTCTACGTCACCGAGAAATACAACTGCGCCGTGGGCCGCATTCGCAAGGACTGCGCGTTCGACAACGGACTGTGTTTTTGGGTGAGCGGCGATCAGTTGCTCAAAGGCGCGGCGCTCAACGCGGTGCAGATTGCGGAAGAGTTGCTGAAATAACAAAGTAGGACAGGCGTCCCGCCTGTTTACATCACCAACGAGTCGCAGGGACAGGCTGGAAGCCTGCCCACGATTTCACAGCGTCTTGAGACGGTAGAAGCCGCGGCTGTTGGTTGGCGACAAAATAACTTCATCCTGTAGGTTCGTGAGATTGAGCACGGGCGGGTTCGTCATGTCTGCCCAACCGGACAAATCAGCGCTTTGCTGCAACACGAAATTCGTCGAAGGCACAATCCAGAAAAGCCCGACGTTGCCGGTCGGAGCGGTTATGTTCAATCGCGGCGAGGGAGTGGATTGCGAAATGTATATGCGGGAATTGCCTACCAAAAAACCAGCAGCCGCCACCAGTTTGGCTCCGTCCGCCGAGGACGCGACACTCGTCCAAACGTTATTGGGCACATTGTTTGACATCCATGTGGCTCCGGAATTTGTTGAGGTATAAATCGGGATGCCTTGGCCCACGGCTACTAATTTGCTTCCGTCCGCCGAGGACGCGACACTGACCCAAGGCGATGGGGGAACATTGTTCGAAATCCAGGTGATTCCCGAATCGGTCGAGGTGTAAAAGAAACCAAAGGGGCCTGTAGCTGCAATTAATTTGGAGCCATTGGCCGAACACGCAATGGAAGCCCACTCGTTTGTTGGAGCACTCGTTTGTAGCCACGTGGCACCAGCATTGGTCGAAACGTACAGGTAGCCCGGTGCGGGATAGCCTTGAGAATTGAGGCCTATGGTTCCCGCCGCCAGTGTGGTTCCATTCGCTGAAGATGCAATGCAAGACCAGGTTTCATTGGGCGCGCCGCTTTGCTGCCAGGTAACTCCCGAATTGGTCGAGGTGAAAATGGGACCGTTGGTCGCCGGACCCGGGCCCGGTTTCGTAGTTAGTGTGGCGCCGACCACCGCCACCAATTTGTTCCCATCCGCCGAGGAGGCAACAGCAGTTAAATTGCTGTTCGGAACGCTGTTCGACACCCAATCAACACCTGCATTCGTCGAGGTGTAAATCGTCGTCCCTCCTGGGCCCGGGCCCACTGCCAGTGCCACCAGCTTCATTCCATCTGCCGACGAAGCGATAGAGTTCCAGAAATAGGCGTCGGCCACACGATTGGATGTCCAAGTAACTCCCGAATCGGTCGAGGTGAAAACGGGACCGGTAGCGATACCGGCTGCCAATCTGGTTCCATCGGCCGACGAAGCGACCGACTGCCAATAATTATCGGGTGCACTGGTCTGCGTCCAGGTTTGGGCAAGCGCAGGGTCAACGACAAGTAACAGCCCGCAAATTGCGGCAACGGTTGGTGGCAGGATATTCATTGGCCGTGTCCTGTTATCAAAGCAATTTACATACCCCTGACAAAACTTTTTACTATTTGCCTGCCTGCCTCTTATACGGCGCTCAACGCCATGCAAATCGCGGAAGAGCTGATGAAGTAAATTCAACCGCCGAGACGCCAAAAGCGCCAAGCAGATTTGCTTTTGAAAACCTTGGTATCCTTCCCGCCTTGGCGGTTTACTGGATGGCTTCGGTTTAATGCGTTTTGAGCCGGTAAAAGCCTCTGTTGTTGGTTGGCGGCAAGACTACTTCATACTGCAAGTTGGTAAGGTTGGGCACGAGCGCGTTCGTCACGGCCATCCACTTCGTCGTGGTCAAATCCGAATTCTGCTGCAACACGAAATTCCTTGAGGGTACAATCCAGGAAAGCTTGAGATCGGGATTGGCCGGCGAGATTCTCAATTGCGGTGAGGGAGTAGGCCACGAGGTGTAAATATAACCCGGATTGAATGACTGGTCCACTATCGCCGCCGCAATCAGTGTTCCGCCATCTGCCGATGAGGCGACGGAAAACCAGCCGTAAGCTGGCACGCTGTTTGATACCCAGGTGATGCCTGAATTTGTTGAGGTATAAATCAAACCCACTGGCTCTATGGCTACGGCCAAGAGTCTGGTTCCATCAGCCGATGAGGCGACAGATTCCCATTGTGCGGGCGGTACGCTATTGGATGTCCAAGTCATTCCAAAATCAGTTGAAGTAAAAATACCTCCATTAGGTTGGTTCGAACCGAATGAAGCTCCGCTCGCCGCCACCAATTTGCTTCCGTCGGCTGATGAAGCAACGGCTGCCCAAAACTGATTTGCCGGCGCACCAGTCAACGTCCAGGTAAGACCCGAATTTGTTGAAGTATAAATAAATCCAACATTCTGAGAGTATATTGTTCCAGCAGCAACCAATTTGGTTCCATCCGCAGACGCAGCGACGGACACCCAATGGATGGCGGGCGCTGTGGTCGGTGTCACAGTAACACCCCAATTCGTTGAGGTATAAATTTGCCCTGGGGAAGTAGATTTCCCATCAACGACCACCAATTTATTACCGTCCGCCGACAAGGCTGCGAATGCCAGGAAAGATGCGCCTGGCACATTATTTGAAAGCCATGTGGTACCAGAATTGGTCGAAACCCAGATTCCATTGTAATTTATTGCCACATATTTGGTTCCATCTGCGGACGAGGCGATGCAATACCAACTGCCATATCCAGAACCCGTTTGAGGCTCGGCTTTTGTTGTCCAAGTGAAGCCTGAATTGGTTGAAATGCAGTAAATAAATTGCTGGCATCCAACGATCAACTTACTTCCATCCGCCGATGAGGCGACTGCTTCCCAATATTCGCTTGGCAAGTTGGCCGGCATCCAGGTTTGGGCTGGTGCAGAGACAACCACCAGGAACAATCCGCACGATATGGTTCCGATTGGCAGCGGGATTTTCACAGGCTTACCAAAAGCAAGTCACATGCCTTGGACAAAGCTGTCAATTGTTTGATTGACAGCTATTTATGTGGCCCTCAACGCGGTGCAGATTGCGGAAGAGTTGATGAAATAAATTCCATCGCTAATAGATTGGTAGGGCTGCGGTGCTCCGCAGCCCATTTTATTTCGCGGCTGCGCAGCAGTGCAGCCCTGCCCTTTCACGGCATTTTGAGCCGGACGCACTTCATTTGCGCTTCCGTCACAGTTAATTCCCTGGAAATGGCGGCCAGTGGCATGATGCAAATCCGCCCGGCGCTGTTTGAATTCAAACGGGCAGCGGCATGCGCATGTCGGCGAAGACAATGATGCCCGCGCCGGTTTGGAGCAGGGTTTGCACTTGCGCTTCGACCTGCTGGCCGATGTGCGCCTGGGCGTTGTTGACGACGACCATCGTGCCGTCGGGCAGATAGCCGACGCCTTGTCCCTTGTCCTTGCCTTCGCGCACGATTTTCAGTTGCAAAGTTTCGCCGGGGAGCAAAATGACTTTGAGACATTTGGCGACTTCGTGGAGGTTCACGTAATTGACCTTTTGCAACTGGGCGACCTTGGCAAGGTTGTAATCGTTGGTGAAGAGCCGGGCGTTGAGGTTGCGCGCGAGGCGGACGAGTTTGGCGTCCACCTCCTTTTCCTCGGGGAAATCGCCGTCGTGAATGCGGACTTCGATGTGGGTGTTGCGTTGGATGCGATTGAGCATTTCGAGTCCGCGCCGGCCACGGGCGCGTTTGATGGCGTCGGTGGAATCGGCGACTTGCTGAAGTTCCTTGAGCACAAAACGCGGCACCACGACCAGGCCTTCAAGGAAATGGGCTTCAATCAGATCGGCGATGCGCCCGTCAATGATGACGCTGGTGTCGAGCAAGAGCAGGTTGTCGGGCTTGTTTTGCGGTGAAAAGCGGACGAAGGGGATGATGAGCGAAAAATCCTCCTTGTTGCTCCGCATGGCGAGGATGATGCCGATGTAACCGAAGCCGAGGAACAGGCAGAGCCGGATGAGCCAGCGGGTTTTTTCTTCGGTATAATTTTCAAACAAACCGGAACGATCAATGAGGATGGCGACGAAAATGCCGAGCAGGAGGCCAAAGGTCGTGGCGGAAAATGCGCGGAGCGAAAAGCCCTTGAGCATCTCGTCAACCGCAATCAGCAGTCCGCCGAAGCCGAAGCCGATGAGCATGCCGATCAACGCGCCGTGTTGCTCGCCGACGTATTCCGGCCGGACCTGGCTGACGGCGTAGCCGCCCGCCGTGCACAGCGCCAGAAACAGAAGTCGGATGGCCCAAAGTGGTGTCATGGTTTAATGGGAAGTGCGCTCCGCCGCCGGCGCATTCGTGGGCAACGGCTCGTGGTGCCAGAGAAATCTCCACAGACCGAGCCGGTTCAAATTGCTCGAGGCGACGGCGAGGTTGTTGGCGATGGTTTGCACGTTGGTGGCCAATTGTTCGTTTTGCAGTACCGTCCCGGCAAGCCCTTTGCCAGATTGCAAATCGTCCGCCAATTTTTTCAGGACTTCGGTCGAAGCTTCAATGTTTTTTATGGCGGCGGAGATATCCTGGCCATTGTTCGTCACCACGCCTTCGGCGGCATTGGCCAGGCGTATCAATTCCTGCGAGAAAAAAACGGCGTTGCTCAAGGCGAGGCCGAGTTGCGAACCGTTCGTGGCGATGAGCGCGTTGACGTCGCCCACCGCGCCCAACGCCTGGTCGGAGAACGAGCGCATGTTATTTATCACCACCGTGAAATTGGTGAGCGTTTGCTCGTTCAACACCACGCGGCGCAAGTCCGTGATCGAGGCGTCCAACTTTTTTGCGGTGTCATCAATGCGCTGGATGAAGCCGGACGCCGAGCGTGCGACTTCCAGCAGGTTGAACGGTTCCTGGCAGTCCACCACGTCGCCATTGACCAGCAACCGTTCGCTGTTCGCAGTCGGGATAATGGCCACGTATTGATCGCCGAGAAAGCCGGATTGCTCGATGACGAAGCGCGCGTCCTTATGAATTTTGCAGTTTTTGTAGATTTTCAGGAGGATCGTCACACTTTTGCCGTCTTCGGCGAGCTGGATGTCGGAGACGCCGCCGACCTGCACGCCGGAGAGGAGCACGCTGGCGCGCTGCTTGAGGCCGCCGACGTTTGCGGCGTGCAGGCGCAGTTCGTAGGTGCCGCGAAAGATGCTGGTGCCCTTGCTGAACTGGATCAGCAACACGGCCAGCAGCACCAGTCCGACGAACACGAACAGGCCGACTTTGGTTTCCAAACGTGACTTATCCATGACTCAAAACGGAGTTTCCTTCGGATCGGCAACGCCGTCAATGAATTGCCGCACCACCGGGTCCTGCGACGCGAAAAATTCCTCCGGCGCGCCGCTCGCGTAAATCTTTTTGTCGTGCATCATCAACACGCGCTGGCCGACGCGCCGCGCCGTCCGCATGTCGTGCGTAACCACGACCGTCGTCACCTTCAGCCGGTCGCGCACGCGCAACATCAACTGGTCAATGCTGTCGGCCACAATCGGGTCCAGCCCGGTCGTCGGCTCGTCATAAAGCACGATTTGCGGTTCATACACAATCGCACGCGCCAGGCCGACGCGCTTGCGCATGCCGCCGGACAATTCCGACGGATTCTTGGTTTCCGTGCCCGGCAAATCCACCATTTCCAGCGTCTCAACCACGCGCCGGGCGATTTCCACCTCGGTCAGATGTTCATGCCGGCGCAACCCGAACGCCACATTTTCCGCCACCGTCATCGAATCGAACAGCGCCGAGCCTTGGAACACCATGCCGAATTTCCGGCGCACGCGCAGCAACTGGCGTTCATTCATCGGCACGATGTTTTCGCTGTCAATCAGCACCTCGCCCGCGTCCGGCTGCAACAGACCGATGAGGAGCTTGAGCAAAACACTTTTGCCGCATCCACTGCGCCCGATGATGGCGACCGATTCGCCATTTTCAATCCGAAAGCTGACGCCATCCAGCACCAGTTGCGGGCCGAAACCTTTCCGCAAATTCCGCGCCTCAATCATAACAAGCTCGCGATTTTGCCCAGCACCAGCGTCAGGAAAAAGTTCGTGATGAGAATGGTGATGGACGAATACACCACCGCTTCCGTCGTCGCGCGCCCGACGCCTTCCGCGCCCAGCCGGCACGTCAGGCCCTTGTAACAACTGATGAGCGCGATGATGCCGCCGTAAATGAACGCCTTGATCAGCCCGATCACCACGTCAATGTCGTGCGTGTATCTCAGCATGTTGACCCATGAATACGTTGCGTCAATGCCGAGCAGGTAAACGCCGACGAGGTAGCTCGCGCCAATGCCGACGCAGATGGATTCCATGGTCAGCAGCGGCAGGGCGATGTGCGCCGCGACGAGCCGCGGCACGACGAGATAATCCACAGGATGCGTGGCCAGCGTGCGCAGCGCGTCGATTTGTTCCGTCACGCGCATCGTGCCGAGTTCGGCGGCGATGGCCGCGCCGACGCGCCCGGCGACCATCAACGCCGTGAGCACCGGCCCGAGTTCGTCGCACAAGGAAACGCCGACGACCGCGAGTGTGGCGGTGTCCATTTTGACCTTGTGAAACTGGTAATAGGTTTGGGCGCCAAGCACCATGCCGGTGAACGCGCCGGTGATGAGCACCACGGCCTGCGATTTCACGCCGATGAAAAAAATCTGGTAGAGCAAATCGCGCCACGCAATCTTGAACGTGATCAAGGACAGGAACGCTTCCTTGCCCAGCAAGGCGACCCGTCCCAGCCCGGCGAGCCATTCGGCGATCCACTTGTTGGCGGCACCATTCATCGCGCCCGGCAAAATAGCAAACCGGCGCGCCCTTTGGCCAGTGTTTGATTTCATAAGCGTAAATCCTCCGGCTTTGAGGTTGTAACGCCGTTTGGTTCACGTGGCGCAAAATATAACAAGTTTGACTAGACCGCCCAGCCGCCGTAGATTCGTGACCGAATGCTGGCGGCTGAATCAAAGGTGGCGACCAAAGCGATATCTGGCTCGCCGAATGCCAATCTGAATTGTTCCTGGAAGCGCCTCGTGGAACCGGTGGAGCCTTTTTTGCACGCAGTGACGGAACAACTCCTCCGGCAAGTGCATGAGTTCGATCCGCAAATCGTGCCTTACGCCAAATACGCGCTGAAGGGGGGCGGCAAGCATTTGCGTCCCATGCTGGTGGCGCTGGCCGCCGGGTCGCTCGGCAAAGTGACCGACGCGCACGTGACGGCGGCGGTCATCGTCGAAATGGTGCATCTGGCCACGCTCGTCCACGACGACGTGATAGACGAAGCCGAAATCCGGCGCGGCCGGCCCACGCTCGCGGCGAATTGGGGCAACGAAATCGCGGTGTTGTTCGGCGATTGCCTCTTCGCGCAGGCGCTGAAGCTGGCGGCGGGTTTTCCCACGCCGGATGTCTGCCGCGCGGTGGCGGCGGCCACCGACACCGTTTGCGCCGGTGAAATCCTGCAAACACAGCATCGTGGCAAGTTCGCAGCTTCGCGGCGCGATTATTTTCGCGTCATCGAAATGAAGACCGCCGAGCTGTTCACGTTGTCGTGCGATTTGGCGGCATTTTTGAGCCGTGCCCCGGCGGAGCAGCGCGCGGCGTTGCGGCAATTCGGCGCGGCGTTTGGCGCGGCGTATCAGGTTTATGACGATTGCGTGGATTTGTTCAGTTCGGAGGCCGAGGCCGGCAAATCGCTCGGCACGGATTTGGCGAACGGCAAATTGACCTGGCCGGTGCTGCTGGCGTGGGAGCGCGCGGGCGCCGCCGACCGCGTGGAACTGGAGGAACTGGTGCAGAACTGGCAGCCGGCGACCTTGGCACGCGTCAACGAATTACTGGCCAAATACGAAACCCTGGGCCCGACGCTGGAGGTCATCCAGCGCTATTTGGAGCAGGGGCGGCAGGCGTTGCGCGTCCTGCCGGAATCGAGCGGACGCGCGGGTTTGCTGGACCTGGCGGATTATTTAGCGCAACAAACGGGCGTTTTGGTGGTTTAATTGGGAAATTATGATTATGGCCGAACCAGCCGCACGACGGGACTTGGAATCGCGCGCGCCAGCGGATGAAGAGGCGCTGGTGCGGCGCGTGCGGCGCGGCGATTTGGAGGCTTACGATGAATTGGTGCGGCGTTATCAGGAACGCATCTACGCGACGATTTATCACATGACGTCCAATCACGAGGACGCCAACGATCTGGCCCAGGAATCGTTCATCAAGGCGTTTCAGGCGCTCAAAACCTTCAAGGGCGGGTCCAGTTTTTATACATGGCTTTACCGGATTGCGGTCAACAAAACGATCAATTTCCTGAAACAGCGGAAAAACCGCATTCACATGAGCCTGAACGACCTGGACTTCAACGCCGAGCACGACCCGGATTTGGTGGCGTTCGTTTCCGACAAAACCCCGCGCCGGGAGGCCGGTTTGGCGGAATTGCAGGAAAAGTTGAACGCGGCCATGCTGAAATTGTCTGAACCTCATAGATTGGTCGTTGTCTTGCACGACGTGCAGGGGTTGTCACACGACGAAATCGCGAAAATTATGGATTGCAATATCGGAACGGTGCGGTCGCGGCTGTTTTACGCGAGACAGCAATTGCAGGGGTATCTGTCCGATTACCTGAAGCCAACATGAACCAGAGCGAAAACAACTTCGAGTCGTTGCGCCGGTTGCTGGCGCTCAAGCGGCATGAAATCCCCCCGCCGGGCTATTTCGATGATTTCCCCAGCCAGGTGTTGTCCCGCATCCGCGCGGGTGAAGCCGACGTGCCCGGGGCAATAGCGGACCGACTCTTCGCCGAGGCGCCGTGGCTGCTGAATTTCTTCCGGGTGTTTGAAGCCAAACCAGCGTTTGTTGGTGCGTTTGCCTGCACACTGTGTTTGCTGTTGTTGTTCGGGATTGTTTATGCCGGACGCCCCGAGGCCACGCCGAAAACAGCGTTGTTGGCGGCCATGACACAGTCGGCCGTTCCTCTCGCTGACGCAACCGCGCCGGTCCTTACGCCGTCGCCGGGGCAGACGGGTTTGATGATCAGCACCAATCCGGTCCTCAGCCTCGAACCGGTCGCTTTGCCTTTCGGCCAGCAAAATCCGCTGGCACAGCCGGTCAGCGTCAGCTTTCCAATTCCGAGCAATTGATTTGCAGCGGGCCTCCATTCGCTGCGTGCTTGAAACCTCGCCGCGCTTCGCCTTAAATCAAGGCGGGTGCCAACCAAAGTCATCGCGGTCGCCAACCAGAAAGGCGGCGTAGGCAAAACGACTACTGCCGTGAACCTTGCCGCGTGCCTTGCCGCCGCCGGCAAGCGCGTGTTGCTCTTCGACCTCGACCCGCAGGCCAACGCCACGAGCGGTTTGGGTCTGGAAAAAACCGAAGGCGCCAGCGCTTATCGCGTGTTGCTGGGCGAAGGCAGCCTGCTCGACAAAATCAAGAGTACGGCGTTCGAGCGGCTTGAGGTTGTCCCCAGCGAGGTGGATTTGTGCGGGGTGGACGTGGAACTGGCGCGGGCGGACAATTATTTGCTGCGCGTGGCCGCGGCATTGAAACCAGTGCTGGAATCACAGCGCTTTGACGTAATCTTCATTGATTGCCCGCCGTCGCTGGGAATTTTGACGCTGAACGCCTTCGCCGCGAGCGACGGCCTGCTCGTCCCGTTGCAATGCGAGTATTATGCGCTTGAAGGCATTTCGCTGATGAACCGGGTGCTGGCGCAGTTGCGCGACGCGGGCGTCAATCCGCGCCTCGACATCTTCGGCGTGGTGATGACGATGTTTGATGGCCGCACGAAACTGGCCAACGAAGTTGTGGGCGAAGTGCGAAGTCTGCTGGGTGCGCGGGTTTTTGAAACGGTGATTCCGCGCAGCACGCGGCTGGCGGAAGCGCCGAGTTTCGGCAAACCCATCATTCATTATGACCAATACGGCACCGGGGCGGCGGCGTATGAAGTGCTCGCACAGGAAGTCCTCGCCCGGCTTGAGGCGGCATAGCGAATTTACACGTTTGGCGATATTTGGTTGTCTTCCTGAAGAACAATTGCGACGGGCAAATCGTTAATAGGGGCGGCTTGATGAAAAACCGATCTTCTATCGCATCGGTGTTCGTCATCCGCCGCCGCCGGTAGGTTGTTTCGGTTTAGGTTGAACGATGGCCGTTGCGTGGGTGCAACGGCCTTTTTGTTTGAGCGACGGCCGCTTCAGTCCGCTTTAATCCATAGGAAATCCTCCGGCTGTGCCGGAGGACTCCCGAAGTTTGACAGCTCCGGGAGTCGTTTGTGAGTCTGGCTTTCGTGAACTGCTTAAAGTTTACGAAAGGAGCAGGCCCTGCCAACGCATGAAAGTCTGAAGCACACGACGTGGGAATGCAAATATCATGTGGTGTTCATACCGAAATGCCGGCGGAAGGTGTTGTATCAGGGAATCCGGCAGGAGTTGGGGGTGGTGTTCCGCAGTTTGGCGGAGCAGTGGGAGTGCCAGGTGGAAGAGGGGCATCTGATGCCCGATCACGTGCCCATGCTGTTGCGTGTGCCGCCGAAGTATTCGGTGTCCAACGTGATGGGGTTCATCAAAGGGAAGAGCGCGATACATATTGCGCGGGTGTATGCGGGACGGCGAAGGAATTTTGTCGGCCAGCATTTTTGGGCGCGGGGATATTGGGTGTCAACGGTCGGCAAGAACGAGGCTGCCGTGCGTCAGTATATCCAAGACCAGGAAAAAGAAGACAAACGCCTCGAACAACTGGAACTGGTGGCGCTTTGAGCGCCTCCCGTTTTTAACCGCTTTGAGCGGTTCACGCTATCTCAAGCCTCCGGCTTTGCCGGAGGTTGCTGACTTTTGTATCTGGAGGCTTTCTCAAAACAAGAGGGCAGACGACTTGTCCGCGAAAAATTTTGGTCCTTCGATGTTTGTAATGGGCAATAAAACGCTGGCAGTATCAGGTAGGTTACGTGGCCAAACACGGGCGTAACTTGTGGGCCTGTTGCGCAAATAGAGTTTGGTGGAGAGAGCGCGCCGGCGCCGGCGCCGCCGGCCAACTGTTCCCGGCGACTGTCCGGGCGCAGCCTCAAAGTGTGCCACACCGGTGGTCGCGGTGAACAGGTTTTGTTGGCCATTGTGGAAGGGATGTGGTATGCCATTGGCTGAAATGGCGAACGATTCACAACGCACGGCGGGTCTCGAACAAGCGAAGCAAAGCAAGTTCGGACGGTTTTATCTTCAGGAACTGTTGAACGATGGTGGCATGGCGGAGATCTGGCTGGTTACCGACGGGCGCGGGAAACCTTTTGCGTTACGGCGGCTGCGCGACAAGTTGCGGTTCAATCTGTTGGCGCGCCGGCGTTTTCTCCATGGCTGCAAAGTGTTGTCGCGCTTGAATCAAAGCGAATACGTCGTCGGCTACGTCGAACACGGCAAGCTGGGTGGAACGCTTTATTTGCTGATGGATTACGTGGAGGCGGAGAATTTGAGGCTGCTGTTCGCGCGGCGCGATCTGGTGCTGACCGAAAACGTGGCGCAAATTCTCATTGACATGGCTATGGGCCTCGCGGACGTGCATGAAAGCGGTTACATGCATCTCGATTTCAAACCGGAAAACGTCCTGGTGTCGCGCAACGGCAGCGTGCAGTTGATTGATTTTGACCTCGCCTTGCCGATCCTTGAAAAGCCGAAGAGAATGTCGAAGAACCCGGGAACGCCCGCCTACATGGCGCCGGAACAATTGCAGCGCCAGCCCGTTGACCCGCGCGCGGACATTTTTGCCTATGGCGTCACGGCCTACGAACTGTTGACGAACCAGAAACCTTTTGCCGGCGAAACGCCCGGCGAAATTCTGGCGCGCCAGCTTGATTCTTCCGGCCCGGTTTCACCGCGCGAGCATAATCCTGAAATCCCCGTCGCGCTGGAAAAGGTCATTTTAAAGTGCATCGCGCGCGAACCCGACCGGCGCTATCCGTTCGTGAGCGTCCTCGTCCGTGATTTGCAGAACACGCTTTACCTGTGATGGGTAAGGTGCCGGAGGCACCTAAGAGAATAGCCCACGGTGAAACCGTGGGGAAAATGTTGGATGCAGATAAGCCCCGGCAGGGGCGTTAGTATTGTTTTTTTTTGCGAGCTGTCGCCCCTGCCGGGGCTTTTGGTTTTATGTTTTCCCTTTCCCACGGCTGATCGCCGTGGGCTATTATCTTTTGCCGCTCCGCGGCAGTCATTCGGCTTGAACCAGATTGTCCAAACAGCCAATCGAACTGTTTTGCGCCACCCTGGTTGGCGCGTCGTGTTCGAATTTCAACTGCCCGATATTGTCAACTTTGGTCTCGCATAAATGTTTTCTCGAACAACGCCCGATCCCAAGGATTTCCAAAAGCAGGCCGTAAAATACCTTTACTGTATCCATGATTTTTCCCTTCGTGAATGAACGCCCACGGTTCTCCATTAAGAAAAAGCGCTACGCTTTGACCCGAATCGGTCCAGAGTAATTTCATCGCAGGAGGTTCCTTGAAAACCATCGGTAATATATCTTGTTGAATGCGGAGATGGTTTCTTTTTACCCGCAACTCCTCGAACTCAGATCTTTAGTGGCGATACAACCAAGTAGAGTCCCGCTTTAAGTGATCGCCGATTCCCGGTATTGATGTTTCAGATGAGTAGGGCAAAAGTGTGAAATAAACCAAGTCTCCATCATCCAGAACAATAGCTGTCCGCAAAGATATTATGTTGTCTTCAAGTAGTAATGTCTTACTGTCAGCCATTGTATCTTTTAAGCATATAAACTTCTCCGATGCTCAAGCAAACAGCCGCTTGAGTTGTTGCGCGACTTCTTCAATCCATTCGTTGCCGGGCAGGGCGTAGGGGCGGAAGGTTTCGATGGAGCCTTCCCGGTCGTTGTAGAGGAGCGCGCGATGCAGCCCGAGCGTGCTGGCGTTGGGCGCGTCAATCAGACTGGCCGAATCGCTGGCGCTCATCTGGAACAACACACGCATTTCAAATTCACTCATCGTTTTCCGCTCCAGGAACCGGTTCACGTTGTTGTAGGTGTCGCAGGTGGCGATGACATGAAAGCCTGAAGCCGGCCCTTCGTTGATTAAATTCTGGAACACGGCAGCCGGTTGCGCGCCGCCTGCGCTGTCGCCGCTCCCAAATCCAAATTCATCCTCCGACCGGAGCTTCTTGAAATTCTGCAAACCGTGGACCAGAAAAAATATCTCGGGCGCTTTGACAGACGGTTCATCGCCGGCGCGCTTTTTCAGGTCGTCCGCCAGGCGGCTCATCGTTTCCGGCAGTTCGCCTTGGGTCACCCGGATGATTTCGTGAGGGAGGATGTGGATGACGCGCTCCAGAAATTCGCGTTGCGGGAAACCAGGCGGCGTGCTGTCGAGCAGGAAGAATCGCGCGGTGCCTTTGGGATATTGCGCGGCCAACGAGACGAGCGCGATGGACAAAATGGTCAGCGCAGGTTCCGCGCTTTGGCCGACGACCAGCAGGTGGCTGCCGCTTTGCCTTTGGAAGACCGCTTCGGTCGGGCCTTTGATGGAGTTCGGTGCGCCCAGCCAGATGCGCGCCCGGCCGGGTGCTTTGGCGGGTTTGTATTTGTTTTGGAGCAATGCGCGGAGCGGAATGTTTTCCTTCACGTCTGCCGGCGCGTTGCCTTCAAACACAAACGGTCCCGGATACTGGTTTGCCTTCTGGTCGGCGCGCTCGCGGATTTTCGCCAGAAACCGGTCGCGCACGGCTTCCGGCAGCCAGACCGTTTGGAATGGGCTGTTGCCCTCGATCGAACCGGCGGCATCGTTGTAGATGCCTTCACCGGGACGCGAGAGGAGGCGCGGCGCGGGGTTGTCCTGGTCCATGATCAGGTAGGCGTCCGCCTCGTTGCACATGAGCGCGATGCGGATAACCATCTGGCCGATGGTGGCGCGGGCGAGCGTGTAGGCGCCGCCGAGCGTTTGCGAACCGAGCAGCACGTGGATGCCGAACGCGCGACCCTGCCGGACAATGCGGTCGAGCAACACGGCCGCGCCCTGGGAGACCCGGTCTTCCTCGGTAAAATACTCCTGAAACTCATCAATAATCAGCAACGCGCGCGGCATTGGCTCGGTGCCGCCCGCCTTTTTGTAACCGGCCACGTCCTGCACGCCCAGTTTGCGAAACAAATCGCCGCGCCGCCGCAATTCGGCGTCCACGTACTCCAGCACGCTCAACCCGAATTCACGGTCGCTTTCAATGGCGACAACTTTCGCGTGCGGCAGCCGGCGGTTGGCATAGCACTTGAATTCGACGCCCTTTTTGAAATCCACGAGGTAAAACACGACCTGCTCCGGGCTGCACCAAAGGGCGAGGTTGGTGATGATGACGTGGAACAAAGTGGACTTGCCCGAACCGGTCTTGCCGGCAATCAACGCGTGCTGGCGCGTGCCTTTGCCGATTTCGAGGCGCTGCAATTTGGTCGCCCCGGAACGGCCAATGGGCACGGTGAGTTCGTCGGAAGTTTCCTCCGTCCAGAGTTTGTCGGACGGCGGTGCCACCTGTTCAAATGGCACTTCGACACGGTTTGAATCCCGGCCGCTTTCGCCCACGCGATGCAGAAACTCCGTCACAAAGTCGGGCGGCGGCGGCGCGTCGAGGGTCAGGCGCGTACCGGCGGGTTGATTGCCCGCCAGTTTGAAAACGCTCTCGCCCCGGACCAGGCAAATGCTGTTTTTGCGGAGTTCATCGGCAACAAATCCCTGGGGCAGGGCATGGCGGCGGTCCCAATGGATGAGCGTGAACACGCCGCAACGGGCGCCGCTGGTGGCAATGTTGATGAGGCGGCGCCCCGCCGTTTCGCTGAAGTTTACCGGGAAATCGGCGATGACGAGGAAATGATATTTCTCCGCGATGGAGCCGGCCTGGGCGTTGTATTCGGCGATGGTTTCGTATTCGTTGCGGAGATACATTTGGATGACCTTCTCCATGTGCTCATTCAACTCGGTGAGCTTTTCCTCGAGCTGGCCGGTTTGCGTCCAGATGCGGCTGTTGATGTGGCTCTCTTCGTAATCAGCCAGGTGCATCAGACCGGCGAAATTCTGGCCGAGGCCGACCGGATCAAAAATGGTGAAGTTCAACTTGCCCGGCGGATGGGTCGAAAGGAGGCGGAATATGATGTTGTTGATCGCCGCCACCGCTTCTTTGCCCCCGGTCTTTGACGTCTCAAAAAGGATACAACCCTGGCCGGGATATTTGAGCGTCAGCGGGATGGCAAAATTGGCGGGGAAGGGCAGGGCGAGCCGTTTGTCCTGCGGCGCGGTGTCGGCGAGTTTCCCGATGTCCACTTGCATGCACCCGAACCTGGCCGCGTTCTTGAAATCCTCCGGGAGAGTCCATTTTTGCCAGACCGGGTTTTGCCAATCCGGGAACAGTTCCGCGGCGGCGGCATTGGCCGCGCGGATGGTTTCGTGGATGGGCTGGATGGAGGCCTGCCATTCGTCGGCCAGTGCCTGCCACCGGATCTGCTGCTCCTCATTCAGTTTGGCCACTTTGACCTTGTGAACCGAGGCAAGCTGTCCGGTCTGCGCATTCAATTCCTCCCGCAGGCGCGCGACGCCATCGGCGCGGGCGCGTTCGAGCTGGCTGATTTTGGCGCGGCCGAGTTGCTCGTTTTTCTTCAGGGCGCGGGACGCTTTTTCATCCGCCGCCTGCGCCCGGGAGCCGCGCGTGCCCACGGCCTCTTTTACCGTTTGCTTCCACTGTTGGTTGAGCCGGCGGCTGGCGTTTTCAAATTCGGTTTGGATGCGTTCCTGTTCCTGTTGGCAATGCAGTTCGGCCTTTTCGAGACAAATATCATGCAGCCGGCGCGCGGTCGCCAGGTCACGGGCAATCGTTCTGGCAACCGTTCCGGCCCGGTGTCCTCCATACCAGTGAACCGCCAGCGCTACCGCAAAAAGAACCGCCAGCGCGACGCCTGCTTCAGGCCGGGAAATGGAATTCAAGCCAAGGTATTGGAGCATGCCGGCTGAAAAGGCAAACAGCAGCAGGCAGACAATCAGGAGCAGCCACATCGGAAAGAATCTGAAAAATCGCGGCAGCGAGAACGTTTTAAATCTGTCCAACCCGACGCGAAGGGCGGCGGGCAGGCTTTGGAGCTGTTCCAACAATTGCTGTTCGTCCGGCGTCTGGTCAGGTTCCGGCCATTGTCGGTTGGGGGAAAGCAATCTGCGGAAAGCGCCATAGCCGCGAAAGGCCTTCCGGGCTTCCTTTTCCAGCGGGCCGATGGCCTCGCGACTTGCGCCCAGTCTGGTTTTGAATTCCGCCAGCGCCGCAACGGCGTTAGCCAGTCCCGTTTCCCGGTCCCGTTCCGTCTGGCTCATGCCTTCCTGAATCCGCTGCTTACGGCTGCCTTCGCGGCCGCCTTCTCCCTCCCGAATCTGCCGGGTGGTGACGAGGTGGGCTTGGGTGATCCATTCCTTGCGCTTTTCGAATTTGGCCCGCCATTTTTCTTTTTCGTTTTCAAAGGCGGCTTCGGCGTCGGTCACGGCCTTTGACAAACGCGATGTCTGTTCCTGCGTGGCGGTTTCAAAAGCCTTGGCTTCGGCAGCCGACCGGGTTCGAAACTCGGCGGCGAGTTTTTCCTCCCGGGCGGCAAAATCCTGGAGGACGCTTCGGAGCTGGTCCAAAAGCGCAAGCGTTTCATTCAGTCCGAGATGGCTATTCACAGTCTTTTCTGACTTTGGCCAAAAGTTCGTCCAATCGTTCGAGGGCCGCGACGCTTCGTTCCACGTTGGCGAAAAGTTCGGTCAGGTAGCGTTGTTCGAGTTCCTGGCTTTTGGCATCTTTCCAGTGATTCTTGGTCTCGTCCCACCGGGTGGCAAGTTCCTTTGTAATTGACACCAGCCGGCTTTTGGTCCCGCTCAGGGTCATGGTGATTTTTCCTCTCCGGCGCCGGGCTGGTATTCCGCCCCGGCCAGTGCCGGCGGGGCGACCGAGGCATACGCCGCCAGCGTTCTCAACATTTGATCGAGATAAGCGACTGCGCGCGCCATGTCGGTGGTGAGGAACCCGTGCAACTGATTTACCTCTTTGAGCAGCGGGTCCGTCCGGTTCTCCAATTCCCGGTCCCACTTTTTCACAATTGCCAGCTTGGCTTCGGCTGCCCGGACGGCGCGTTCCGCCCGTTGCACGGCCATCAGTTGCAGAGCTGTGGATTCGTGAAACTGGGAAAGGCGTGCCCGGAACAATTCCGCCCGCGCCTCCTCCAGTTTCCGGCCCCGGACGCGCGTTTGGTTTTCCCAGTGCCGCCGCCGGTCGTCCTGCACCCAGGACCGGGTGCGCAGAACTTCGTCGCGCGCCTCCTCCAGGGCGGCGCGCGCGTTCTTGAGGAACACAATCAGGCTGGCCCGGAAGGATTCCACGGCCTCGACAGAAGTGACTTGGGCGCGTTCGGCCATGAAACGTCAGTGTTGGCGCAGATATTCCTCGATGCGCTGTGCCTTTCTCAAAAGGTAAGGCGTGTGTTCCTTCGAGAGTTCGTTGAATTTCTTCAGCGCTTTCATCGCCAGTTTGAATTCCTCGGCGAATTTCTCATGCTCCTGATCCTGCCAGGTGTCGCCCAGGGCGGTGAACCGGGCTTGCAGGAGAATGATCCGGTTTTCCAGGTCGGTGTTGAACCGGTGCAGCTCGTCGGCAAATCGCCGCACCTTTTCGGGATCCATGATTGCTTGCGCCATCGTTTCCCTTTCGTTGGATTACTTTGTCTGCAGTCAAGATAATGCGAAAGTCCCCCGGCATACAGCCCTTTTTGCTTCCATAAAATGTTGCTTTGTGTTTGGCCAGTTTATAGATTGCATGTGGCAAAGGCTAAATCGACTTATATTTATGATTACACTTGGCGTTATCATCGGCAATCGCGGTTTCTTCCCTGACCATCTTTGTGAGACCGGACACAAGGAAATTCTCGCCACGCTCGACAAACTCGGCATCCGCGCAGTTTCCCTGCCGCTCAACGCAACCAAATTCGGCGCGGTCGAATCCATGGAAGACGCGCGCAAATGCGCCGACCTCTTCAAGCAAAAGGCGGACAAGATTGACGGTGTCCTCGTCACACTGCCAAACTTCGGCGAAGAACGCGGCGTGGCCAACGCCCTCCGCTGGTCCGGTCTTCGTGTGCCGGTGCTCGTTCATGCCTTCAACGACGACCCTAAAGTCATGACCATCCGGGACCGGCGCGACAGTTTTTGCGGCAAGATGTCGGTGTGCAACAATCTCCATCAGTATGCCATACCCTTCACGCTGACCCGGCTGCACACCTGCGCGCCAGACAGCAAAAGTTTCGCCCAGGATTTGCAGGATTTCGTCGTGACCTGCCGCGTTGTCAAGGCGTTGAAAAACCTGCGCATCGGCGCGCTCGGCGCGCGGCCCACGAACTTCAACACCGTCCGTTACAGTGAAAAACTCCTCGAGCAATCCGGCATCAGCATTGAGACGCTCGATTTGTTCGAGTTGTTCGGCTGGGTCGGCAAACTCACCGACAACGACCGGGCGGTCAAGGCGAAGCTCAGGGAAATTCAAAATTACGTCGTTTCGCGGAGCATCCCGCCGACAGCGCTGCTCAAGATGGCGAAATTCGGCGTGGCGGTGGACCGGTGGATGAAGCAGACGCACCTCCACGCCACCGCCGTTCAATGCTGGACGGCCATGGAGGAATTTTTTGGCGTCGTGCCCTGCACGCTGATGAGCATGATGAGCAACATGCTGATGAGCAGCGCGTGCGAAGTGGACATCATGGGCACGGTGGCGATGTACGCGATGGCGCAGGCCAGCGGCCGGCCCAGCGCGTTGGTGGACTGGAACAACAATTACGGCGAAGACCCGGACAAGGGCGTGGTGTTCCACTGCAGCAATCTGCCGAAGGACGTGTTTGTGGAAAAAGGCGAAGGCGCGCCGGTGATGGATTATCAGGAAATCATTGCCGGCACGGTCGGCAAGGAAAACACCTACGGCACCGTGGTTGGTCGCATAAAGGCCGCGCCGTTCACCTATTTGCGCGTCAGCACCGATGATGCCGCCGGCAAAATCCGCGCCTACGTCGGCGAAGGCGAATTAACCAACGACCCGCTCAAAACTTTTGGCGGTTACGGCGTGGTCCGAATCCCTAATTTCCAGAAACTGCTGCGTTATATTTGCGAAAGCGGTTTTGAACATCACACCGCCATCAACCCGACACGCATCGGGCTGGGGGTAAAGGAAGCCTTGAGCAAATACTTGGGCTGGGAAGTTTATTACCACGAATAACCCGGCTGGGATGGCGTAAATGTTTCCGGCCATCCTTTTGACGCGGTCCTTCGGACCATCCCGGTCCGCTACCCTGTCACGCCGCAATTTTGGGGAAACGGTTTCGACGTGATTTCCAATGCTACGTCCCCGAGCATATCCGGCTGTTGTAGATGAGCGGATTATGAGCTTGCTGATTGATATGGACCTCCCCGTAGGGCGGATCACCAAAGACACCGGTTCCCAAGTATTTAGCACTTTGCCCGTTATTTCCTAGCAAAGCCTCTGAAGGAATTGCCGCCGACTTGGTAAAATATCCGTCAGAGGTTCATGTGCTGTTTTTAATTTACGATTCGAACCGAGCTATTCCCAATGATGATAAATTCCGAACTGAATTTGAAAAGAAGAGGCCATGCACGATTTTCATAATTAGATAGCAGCAAATTCATGCTTGGACAGCCTTTGTCGCACGGTCTGAAATAAAATTACTCGCATGAAACGAAAAACTTACGCGCCGGTGACGGAATTTGAACGGGCCACCAGTTATTGTCCGCTACATCTGGCCTGGCGTATCCTCCCGTCTTCGGCAAGGCTACGACGGGGCAGGCGACATCACCATGAGGCCGTGCCATCTGAGCATTGCGCAGGGGTTATCTGTCATTTACCCTTCAACCATCATGAGAATTCAATCCTTGGTTGTCTGCGCCGGTTTGCTCTTCGTTTGTGCCGGGCTTTCCGCCCAAGTCACCGTCAAGCTTGACCCGCAGAAAACCGGCGCACCCATTTCAAAATACCTCTACGGTCAGTTCGTCGAACATCTGGGTCGCTCCGTCAACGGCGGGCTGTGGGCGGAAATGGTGGTGGACCGGAAATTCTTTTTCCCCATCACGGACGACTTCAACCCGTGGGGAACCGCCGAGGAGAACTATTTCAAATCCGGGCCGTTCAAATATCTCAACGCGTCGCCGTGGAAGGTCATCGGCCCGCGCGGCACGGTAAGCATGGACACCGATCATCCGTTCGTCGGCAAACAGTCGCCGGTCATTCATCTGCCCGGGGACGGCACGGCGGCGGGAATTTCCGAGGGCGGCCTGGGCGTGGTGAATGGTAAAAAATACGCCGGCCACATCATTCTGACAGGCGACGAAAGCGCCCAGCCCATCGAAGTGCGGCTCGTCTTGGACAACGGCACGGTGCTGAGCCAAAGCATCAAAAAAATCACCGCTCAATTTCAGTCCTATCCGCTCCGCTTCACCGCCCCGGCCCTTTCCACGAATGTGCAGCTCGAAATTGTCAGCCACGGCAAGGGCGCCTTCAGGATCGGCGCCTTGTCCCTTATGCCGGCGGACAATCTCAACGGCTGGCGCCGCGACGTGGTGGCCCTGTTGAAACAACTGGAAGCGCCCCTGTACCGCTGGCCCGGCGGCAATTTTGTCAGCGGCTACAATTGGAAGGCCGGCATCGGGCCGGATCGCGACCAACGCGCGCCCATGAAAAATCCGGCCTGGTGGGGGATTGAACCGAACGACGTCGGCATCGATGAATACATGCAGTTGATGCGCCTCATCGGCGCGGAGCCTTATGTCGCCTTGAACACCGGGTTGGGCACGTTGGCGGAAGCAATGGACGAAATCCAATATTTCAACGGTTCCGCAGACACGCCGATGGGGAAATGGCGCGCACAGAACGGACATCCGGAGCCGTACGGCGTCAAATTCTGGGCGGTGGGGAACGAAATGTACGGTTCGTGGCAATTGGGTCACATGCCGGTGGACCGATATGTCAAAACCAACAACATTTTTGCCGATGCCATCTGGCAGGAAGACCCCCACGCCCAGCTGGTCGCGGTGGGCAACGTCGGTGATTGGAGCAAGGCCATGCTCGAAAATTGTTCGGACCACATGAACTTCATCAGTGAACATATTTACTGCAAGGAAAAGACGAACGTTGTGGCTCACGCGAAACAACTGGCCGACGAAATCCGCCGGGTGGCTGATGCCCACCGGAAATACCGCGAGCAAATTCCCGGACTGGCGGCGAAAAACATCCGCATCGCCCTCGACGAATGGAATTATTGGCACGGCTCCTACTTCTACGGCGAACTGGGCGTGCGTTATTATCTGGAGGACGGCCTCGGCGCGGCGGAAGGCTTGCATGAACTCTATCGCAACAGCGACCTTATCTACCTCGCCGATTACGCCCAGACCGTGAACGTGCTCGGTTGCATCAAGGCCACCACCACTGCCGCGGCCTTTGAATCCACCGGCCTGGTTCTGGACCTGTATCGCAATCATTTCGGCACCATCCCCATTGCTGTTTCCGGCGTGAGCGACAATCTCGATGTGGCCGCCGCGTGGACGGATGACAAAAAAGCCATCACCGTCGCCATCGTAAATCCCGATTCGGATGAAAAACATGTGACGCTGGATTTGAGCGAGGTCTCATTTAAAAAGAACACAACCTGCTGGATGATTACCAATCCCGATCCCGAAAGTTTCAACGAACCCGGCAAGCAGCCCGTCATTGTCATCAAGAAAAAGGATGTAACTATCACAAAATCCGGTGTGGTGGTGCCGCCGTATTCCGTCAGCCTGTACCGATTGGAAGTTCGTTGAACAATAAAGCGCAACAAAACCATGAGCGCAAAATACGCCATCGGTCTTGATTACGGAACGAATTCCGTTCGCGCTCTGGTTGTTGACACCACGAATGGACGTGAAGTCGGCACCGCCGTTTGGGGTTATGAACATGGCGAGGCCGGTGTCATCCTCTCGCGCGACCCGAATCTCGCCCGTCAGCATCCCGCCGATTACCTCAAAGGTGCCGAGGTCACCATCCAGCAAGCGCTTGCTGAGGCGCAAAAAAGCGTGCGCGGATTCAAACCGGAGCAGGTTGTGGGCATCGGCGTGGACACGACTGGCAGCACGCCGCTACCCGTGGATGCCCGCGGCCAGCCGCTCGCGTATGACAAACGCTTCGCCAAAAATCCGGCGGCGATGGCGTGGTTGTGGAAGGACCATACCGGCGTGGCCGAAGCGGCGGAAATCACCGCGCTCGCCCAAAAAATCCGCCCGCAATATCTCGCCAAATGCGGCGGGACCTATTCGAGCGAATGGTTCTTCAGTAAGATTCTCCATTGCCTGCGCACCACGCCCGACGTGTTTGCCGCCGCGCATTCGTGGATTGAACTTGCCGATTACGTTCCTGCCGCGTTGACCGACACGGAAGCCCCGGACAAATTGACCGCGGGTATTTGCGCCGCCGGCCACAAGGCGATGTTCAATGAAGGTTGGGGCGGCTATCCCGACAAGGAATTTCTTTCGCAACTTGATTCCCAACTTGGCGGATTGCGCAACCGGCTTTGTCCCCGGGTCCGCACTGTGGCCCAAGCCGTCGGCGGTTTGACGGCGGAATGGGCAGAGAAAACGGGTTTGTGCGCGGACATTCCGGTGGCCGTCGGCGCATTCGACGCGCATCTCGGCGGCATTGGCGCCGGCGTGGCGACCGGCACGCTCGTGAAAATCATCGGCACGAGCACCTGCGACATCGCGGTCTGGCCGAACACGGAAAAATTAGCCGACGTTCCCGGCTTGTGCGGCATCGTCAACGGCAGCGTGCTGCCCGGTTATTTCGGACTCGAAGCGGGGCAATCGGCAGTGGGCGACATTTTCAATTGGTTTGTCAATTACCTTCAACCGGGCGGGAGAAAAATTGGTTCGCACGAGGAACTCACCAAAGGCGCGGCGAAACTTCAGCCCGGCGAATCCGGTCTGCTCGCGCTCGACTGGAACAACGGCAACCGCACGATTCTCGTTGACCAGCGGCTTACCGGCCTGCTCATCGGCCAGACGCTCTACACCACGCCGGCGGAAATTTACCGCGCGCTCATCGAAGCCACCGCCTTCGGCGCGCTCACGATCATCAACCGGTTCGAGGAATACGGCGTGCAGATTGAACAGGTCGTCAACTGCGGCGGCATTGCCGAAAAGAACCCGCTGGTGATGCAAATTTACGCGGACGTTACCGGACGGCCGATGGAAATTTCACGTTCGGCGCAGACCTGCGCTCTCGGCGCGGCCATCGCCGGCGCAGTCGTCGGCGGTGTCCACCGGGATTTTGCCTTGGCCCAAAAGGCGATGACGGGT
>Ga0116112_1000541_pt1 | contig 29229 bp, 23 predicted proteins | sample June2015DPH_8_15_FD_89721 | JGI IMG/M metagenome (GOLD analysis project Ga0116112, IMG submission 89721) | Peatland microbial communities from SPRUCE experiment site at the Marcell Experimental Forest, Minnesota, USA - June2015DPH_8_150 | ecosystem: Environmental > Terrestrial > Soil > Wetlands... | reverse complement strand
GTCAGCCTCCGGCGCGAGCGCGACATTGGTGAAAATACTGTTTCGGGCAAAAGCAGCGACCGCGTTCGGGTTTGACTGCATCGAAGTGCCGGGCGCAACGCCAAAAATCCCCGTCTCCGGATTTATGGCGTAAAGCCGCCCGTCTTTGCCAATCCGGATCCAGGCAATGTCATCACCAATGCAGGTCACCTTCCAACCCGGCACCGTGGGTCGCATCATGGCGAGATTGGTTTTGCCGCAGGCGCTGGGGAACGCGCCGGCGATGTAGTGTTTTTTCCCCTTGGGCGAAATCAGGCAAAAGATGAGCATGTGCTCCGCCAGCCAGCCTTCCTTTCGTGCGATGACGGACGCGATGCGCAACGAAAGGCATTTCTTTCCGAGCAGCGCGTTGCCGCCGTAGCCGGAACCGAAAGACCAGATCGAAGGCTCGTCCGGAAAATGAACGATGAATTTTTTTTGCGGGTCGGGCTCGCACGGCCAGGAAACGTCCTTTTGACCCGGTGGCAACGGCGCGCCGACCGAATGCAGGCAGGGAATGAACGCGCCGTTGGCGCCAAGCTTGTCAAGCACGGCCTTGCCCATGCGTGTCATAATGCGCATGCTCACGACCACGTAAGGCGAATCGGAGATTTCCACGCCGACTTTGCAAATGGGCGAGCCGAGCGGCCCCATCGCAAAGGGAATGACATACATCGTACGGCCTTTCATGGAGCCTTTGAAAAGGCCGAGCAACTTCTGCTTCATCTCCGCCGGATCAGCCCATTGGTTCGTTGGGCCGGCTTCGTCCCTTGTCTTCGAGCAAATGAACGTGCGGTCCTCCACGCGCGCCACGTCGCTGGGATGCGAGCGGGCAAGATAGGAGCCAGGGCGTTTCTTTTCGTTGAGCTTTACGAACGTGCCGCTCTGGACCATCAAATCGCACAACATTTGGTTTTCCTGCTCCGAACCATCGCACCAGTGGATCTGGTCGGGTTGGCAGAGGTCGGCCATCTGCTTCACCCATCCGATAAGATTTTGATTGGTTATATTTGGGACGTTCCGCATTTTGCTCGTCATACCGCAATGTTCTTTCTCGTATTTTTTAACCGGCGCGCGCAAGGTGCCATAGACTTGCCGGTTTGGACAGTCCTAAAAAGTAAAATCGGACGCATTTCAGGCGGTTTTGGCATCGCCGCACGCCCGATGGTATATTACAAATAAATCGTATGAGTTCGCCACCCGCCACTGGCGCCACGCGCCGCGACGAAAATGCGCGTTGTCTCGCGCGATCGGTGGCGGAAACGATGGCCGAGGAGCCGGCGCTGGAAGCAGTGACCATTGACCGTTTGCAACGGAAAATTTCCGTAGCCACGCTGGGCCGCGCCGACGTGGCCAGACTGACGGAACGCATCACGACCCAATTTCAGGCGGCCCAGGATGCCGACGCCAGCCATACCTGTTCATTATTGACCGGCGCGGGCGATTGCTTCACGTGCGATACACCGTTGTCCGAGGATGAACGCAAGAAGATCACAATTCAAAACGACGGCCATCGCACGACCATCGCGCGCATCACCTGCCCGACCGCGCCGACGTTCTGGCGCTGGCGCGACATGCCGTTTCCGAAAATAGTCCCGCGCGATGTCGAGTTTCTGGAGCACGTCGAGGCCATTGACGAATGGAAACCGCAACTCGCGATTGCGATTTTGTGTGGCGTGTTCGGGCTGGCGGGGTTTTTCCTGCCCCTGCCGTTCAAGATGATTGCCTATGCGGCAGCGTATCTCGCGGGCGGTTTTTATCCGGCGGAAGAGGTTTGGGAACGTTTCCGGAAACGCACGATTGACGTGCATTTTCTCATGCTGGTCGTCGCCTTCGGGGCGGCCAGCATCGGTGCCTGGGGCGAAGGCGCCACGCTGCTCTTTCTCTTTTCCCTTTCCGGCGCGTTGGAACATTTTGCCCTGGGCCGGACGCAAAAGGAAATCCGCTCGCTCTTCCGGGAAGCGCCTAAAGTCGCCACCGTGCTGGATGCCCGGGGCAATGAACGCGAAGTCAAGGTCGAACAACTCAAAACCGGCCTGCGCCTGCTGATCAAACCCGGCGCGCAATTTCCTGTGGACGGCGAAATCGCCAAAGGCAGCAGCGCCGCCGACGAATCGAACCTCACCGGCGAGGCCACACCCGTCAAAAAAGATGTCGGCGACACCGCGCTCGCCGGCACCATCAACTTGTGGGGCGCCGTTGAAGTGGTCGTCACCCGGCCCGCCGCCGAGAGTTCACTCCAGAAAATCGTCGCGCTCATCAAGGAGGCCCAGCAGCGAAAGGCTCCCGCTCAACAGTTTACCGACCGGTTCAGCACCATTTACACTTATCTTGTCATCGGGCTTTCCTTCGCGATGTTTTTTGTCTGGTGGCTCGGTTTCCGCCTCGCGCCGTTTGCGTCCGCCGTCGAATCGCAAAGCGCGTTTTATCGCACGATGACGCTGCTGGTCGTCTCGTCGCCGTGCGCGCTGGTGCTTTCCATTCCATCGGCGGTGCTGGCGGCCATCACCTGGGGCGCGCGACACGGCATCCTGTTCCGCGGCGGCGCGGCGGTGGAAAAACTCGCCGAGGTCAACGTCGTGGCGCTCGACAAAACCGGCACGCTCACCACCGGCGAATTGCGCGTCGAAAAAGTCGAAAGTTTCCCGCCCGGACGCGAGGACGAAATCGCGCGGCTGGCTTACTCGCTCGAAAAACTTTCCACGCATCCGCTCGCCCGCGCCATCACGCGCCACGGCAAGCAGCAGAAAATCGCCCCGGTCGAGTTCGAACATTTTGAGTCGGTCACCGGCCACGGTTTGCGTGCGGAATGGAACGGCAGCGTTTGTTCGCTTGGTGGGCGCGACTGGTTCGAGCGCGGCCGTCACGCGGACGTGCTTGCGCGCGTGCCCGCGACCGATGCTGGTTTTTCCGAAATCTGGATCGAAGCGGGCGATCTGTTGGGCCGCGTGATTTTGCGCGATGACATCCGCCCGCAATCCGCGTCCGTCATTGCTGAATTGCGCAACGAAGGTTTGCGCAGTGTCGTGCTGACCGGCGACCGCAAGGCCGCCGCCAAACATCTGCGTGCCGAATTGAAGCTGGATGACGTGCGCGCTGAATTGAAGCCCGACCAAAAAGTTGCCGCCATCCGCGAATTAAGCGAACAGGGCAAAAAAGTGGCGATGGTCGGTGACGGCGTGAACGACGCGCCGAGTCTGGCGGCGGCGCACATCGGCGTGGCCATGGGCGCGCGCGGTTCTGATGCGGCCTTGGAACAGGCCGATGTGGTGTTGATGCACGACCAGCTGGAAAATTTCCTTGCGGCCTTTCGCCTCAGCCAGCGCGCGCGGCGCATCATCCGGCAGAACCTGGTCATATCGCTTGGCACGGTGATGGTGCTGGTGACGTTTGCGATACTGGGCAAAATTCCGCTGCCAGTCGGCGTCGTCGGCCATGAAGGCAGTACCGTCGTCGTGGTGATGAACAGTCTACGTTTATTGTTCGGCGGCACGGCGGTGAAACAAAAATGATTTTCACCACGGATGAACACGGATGGACACGGATAAAAACAATCACACCCCTCTCATGAACCGCAGTGCCGATAACGTAGGACAGGCGTCTCGCCTGTCCAGCGAGTGCGTCAGGACGAGCGGTTCGTCGGCTTCGCTGATGGGGCAGGCGAGACGCTCGCCCTACGTTTAGGAGCTGTCCGCGGCGACGGGAGAGGGGTAATCTTTACTATTCAACTATATGTGGAACATGTTTAGTCGGGGCCGGTTGATTCTGTGAATCCTTTTCGAAAATTCGTTTCCGAGCATGCGCGGCTGCTCCAGAGCGGCAAAAAACTGCCACTGGGTCGTCCTCGAAAAATCCCACGGCAGCCAAGGATGTTCTGCAACGCTCCGAAGGTCCTGATCTTTTCACCGCACCCGGACGACGAATGCATCACCGGCGGGCTGGCCTTGCGCCTGTTGCGCGAGGCGAAATGGGACGTCATCAACGTGGCCGTCACACTCGGCAGCAAACGCGAACGCCGCAAGGCGCGATTGCGCGAATTGCAAAATGCCTGCGCATCGCTGGGCTTTGGTTTGGTGGTGCCGGAAAAGCACGGCTTGGAACGCATCAATCCGGAAACGCGCCAGCGGAATCGCGCGCACTGGCGGGCGGCGGTCAGGGTCATCGCTCGAATTCTGGCGGAACATCAGCCGCGCGTGATTTTTGTTCCGCACGAGCGTGACAACCACAAAACGCACATCGGCACACATTTGTTGGTGCTGGACGCGCTCAAAACCTTGCCTGCTTTCAAATGTCACGTCGTCGAAACGGAATTTTGGGGACAAATGACAGAACCAAATCTCTTGGTCGAATCGAGCGTGGCAGACGTGGCTGACCTTGTCGCGGCTTTGGCATGTCATGCCGGTGAAGTGCGGCGCAATGCGTATCACGCGCGGTTGCCGGCTTGGATGATGGACAACGTGCGGCGTGGCGCAGAACTGGTAGGCGGGCAGGGCAGGGCGGCGCCGGATTTTGCGTTTGGCACGATTTACCGACTGGGCGAGTGGCGCGCTGGAAAGCTTGTGTCCGTAGGCGGAAAATTCCTGTCGCGCCGGGAAAACGCCGCGAATTTATTTTAGGTAGGACAGGCTTCCAGCCTGTCTGCTTTCTTGGTCAAATAATCAGAGACCGGCAGGATGCCTGTCCTACGTTTTGCGCGTATAGAGAGCAATTTATCCGTGTTCATCCGCGTATAGCGGCGTGGCCGCCACGCGGCTTTACGCCGTGTCCATCCCTGTTTAAAATTTCCCCGTGAAAGCCAAATTCATGTGCGCGGCTATTCGGCTGGCGTGGGGCAAAATGCGACGCAACGACGGCGGGCCGTTCGGCGCGGTCGTCGTCCGGCGCGGCAAAGTCATCGGACGCGGCTGGAACCGGGTCACCTCCACAAACGACCCCACGGCGCATGCGGAAATCATGGCCATCCGCGAGGCGTGCCGGCGGCTCAAGACCTTCCGGCTGGACGATTGCGAACTCTACGCCAGTTGCGAGCCGTGCCCGATGTGTCTGTCGGCGGTTTATTGGGCGCGGATGGGAAAAATCTTCTACGCCGGCACCCGGCGCGACGCGACGGCGGCAGGTTTCGACGACGATTTGATTTACCGTGAAGTGGCGCAACCGGTTTCGCGCCACAAAATTCCGATGCAGCAATTGCTGCGCAAAGACGCGCTGAAAGTTTTTGCAGAATGGAAAAAGAAGCCGGACAAAGTCCGATATTAAACGCCGTCCGCTTTGCAGCCTATCCTGATATTAGGCGACATCATTCGATTGTTTGTGGGCTTCAACTCGGAGTCGAAAAGCGCCCACCACCGCAAGCCCCGCAGGGATAAGAAGTGACAACTGCCATCCTGTACTTTCCCTGTGTGACGAACCAACCCATGCTGCCTGCAATACGAAAAGAAATGTCCCCGCCATCATCAGCCGATATGGCCTCTTGGGCCACGACAACATCACTCCGCACTTGGGACAAGGGATAATCCTGCGCATAATCGCCGGAGAAAGGCGCACTCTTTCAAGCCACTTCAATTTGTAGCCACAGTTCGGACAAGAATTGTATGCGCGTTTCAATGTGCCTCCGATGTCGCCTAACAGATAATAGATGCCGAGTTGTGCAGCCTATCCTTTTTCACAAAATGACTGTAAGCTGGACTGAAATCGTTGTCGAGCATAAAATTACGCTGTTTATGACCTCGCTATCCTTTCCAGCAAAGGCTGCGTAGTTCAAGTTTGCTTCGGGCGGGAACTTTTCCCATTGTTGGTACGTCCGATTAACGGGATGAAGAAGAAATTGAAATGGATTTTCGGCGCGCTGGTCGTCGGGTTCGCCTTGCTGCAACTCACGAATCCGGCGCGCACGAACCCGCCCATCCTGCCGGGACACGAGGTCTCCGCCACCAACGCGCCGCCGCCGCAAATCGCCGCATTACTGCACGCAGCATGTTACGATTGTCATTCCTACGAGACGAAGTGGCCGTGGTACAGCCACATCGCGCCCGTATCGTGGCTGATAGCCAACGACGTCAAGGGCGGGCGCGACCGTGTGAATTTTTCCGACTGGCCGCATGAGCATCCGGATTGGGCGGCGCGGCGCTGGGAAGACATCAGCGAACAACTGGACTACAAGGAGATGCCACCGGCCAAATATACGTTGATGCATCCGGAGGCGCGCCTTACCGACGCCCAACGCCAGGAATTGATTCAGTGGGCGGATGCGCAGGCCACGCGATTGAAAGCAGCGATGACGAATAAATAGTGGCAGTGGCGGGAAGCGCTTCGGCGCGCGCGCATTTCATTTTTTGAGCGCCTTGGTTTAGCCGCGGAGCGGCGAAAGAGAATAGCCCACGGCGCAGCCGTGGGAACGCCGGTTTCCCAGCTATCATAGCTGCGTAGCAGCGAAAGAAAAAAACCAAACGATTTCTGTCGCCCCTGCCGGGGCTTGAATGGGTTTGGGATCGTTGACCCACGGCTGCGCCGTGGGCTACTATCTAACGCTGCTCCGCAGCTCTTCTGACGCCCGCCGCCGAGAGTGCCAAAAACTGAGATGCGCCCTACGTGATTCCCAAACCAAATCAGTTTGCGCATTGACGCGGCCAAGCCGTCCAAACATGCTGAAAATTCCATGTTGCACCACGAATTGATTCCCGCCGCCGAAGCCGACAAAGGCGGCATGCGACCGCTGATGGTAATGCTGCACGGCTTGGGCGACAGCATCGAAGGCTACCGCTGGCTGCCGGAGGCAATGCGCCTGCCGTGGCTGAATTATCTGCTCGTCAACGCGCCCGACGATTACTACGGCGGCTATTCCTGGTTTGATTACCCCGAGAATTACCAGCCCGGCGTGCAACGCAGCCGGAAACTGCTGTTTGAACTGCTCGACGAATTGCGCACCAAAGGCTTTCCGGCGGAACAAATCACGTTTGGTGGTTTTTCGCAAGGCAGTTTGATGGCCATCGAAATCGGGTTGCGCTATCCGCACCGGCTGGCAGGCATCGTTGGCATCAGCGGCTGGGTGTGCGAACCGGAAAAGCTGCTGAAGGAACTTTCGCCGGTGGCGATGCAACAGCGGCTGCTGGTCACGCACGGGAGATTTGATCCGCTCGTACCGTTTGACCTGACGCGCGGGCAAATCCACCAGCTTAAAGCCGCCGGGTTGAACATCGAGTGGCACGAGTTCGCCAAGGTGCATACCATCACCGAAGTGGAAATCACCGTCGTCCGCGATTTTGTGCGCGCCGGATGTCCGGTTGTGGGGAAATAACCGGTGCGCTTGGCTTCAGCGGGATGCTGCTTCAGTCGGAGGGACGAGCTCTGCGAGTTCCCAGATCAATTCGCGAACCAATTCAGGGGCTTGTGTAACTCGCCCCTCCGATTTGTCATACCTTCACTTCGCGGATGGCGCCGGGAATCCAGATTTGTTCCGGTCGCGGCTCGCCGCCGGCGCTCCAATCCATCGCGCGTTCCACGACCTCGCGCATCTGCGCGAACCACCACGCTGCGCGGGCGACGCGGCTTTCGTGCCCCGTGCCGTTGTTGCAGAGTTTGATGCCGTTGAAACCGAGTTCGAGTTGTTCGATTGTCGCATTTGTCATAATGAACCTTTCGTTGCGCGACATGCTGGCAGGTGGGGTTGGACAAATACTGTCCAAGCCAAAAAATTTTCGGGAGTATGTATTTAACGCAACCCTCAAAACTTGACTTTTTGAGCATTTTGCTGTTTTTAATAGACATCAGACAATTGGGAAAATGCACGAAAACGTTAAATTCCACCTTTCGAGACACGCGGCTTTGCGTTTGGCTGAACGGAAAATCCCGTTAGAATATGTTAAAAATGTCATTCATTATGCTGATAGAGAAAAGAGATTGCAGAATGGCACGCACGGTGGCATTTTAAAACGCTTTACAAAAACTGACGGAAGCCGTATTTTGTCTGTAGTCGCCGAAATCAAACAAAATGAATGTTGGTTAGCCACCGCATATTATGAAGACTGAGCAACATCGTTTTATTGTGAAAACTGCAAGTCCGCCCATCATTGAAGTGGATTCCCAATCGAAAGCCGTATATGTACGCTTCAAGCGGGCGGCCATCGCAAAAACAATTCCGCAAGAATCCGAACGAATGCAAGTGGCGATTGATTTGGATTCACGCGGCGAAGTTATCGGCATTGAAGCAATTGGCCTCACGCAATTCACACTTCGGGGCGTATTGAAACTTGCTCGTGTAAAGGTTCCAGAAATGGACTTTTCGCGCACTCAATATGCGCCCGCAGAACTGGTTCCCAACTAATACGTTCGCCTTTTATTTTGGCCAACCGCTCATTGGGCGTTTCTTTTGCAGGGACTTTTTGATTGCCGATTTCCAGTTGCCATTTAGTTTTAGCCTGTCTGGTTCTGGCCCGCGCAAGGGACTGTCCGGCCCACGCATTGGCTGCTTCTTGGCAGATTTCATGTCTGCCTGAATCTTACGCTGCTTTCGCCTCTGCGTAAATAAGCCTTTTGCCATCCGCCTTTTTAATTGCCGAAACAAGGCGTTCGCCGTCGTTCAATCGCCGTGTGTTCCATCGGAAAGCAAACTCATCAGCGTAACGATGCAAGTGCTCTGGACTGACGGCGTGAAATGTCCCCATCAGGCCGCGCTTCAAAAGGCTGAAGAAACTTTCGCAGGTGTTCACATGAGCAACTGTGCCGTCAAGATTGTGCCGCGCGTATTCCTTCTTTGCGTGATTCACAGTCTCATGTTTTCCGAACGGCCCTTTAACAATGGGATAAAGAATTGTGTGATACGCCGCGTATTGGTCGGTATTCACAACCGAGCCTCTGGCAATGTTCCTGTCAAGGAAATCGCTCAGGTTTTTATATGTCACCTTTGGGACAACATTGGTGCGGACTTCGCCTCCGCGCTCTACCATAGCAACGACCGGGATTTTATTTGTGTCGCAACGGTAGCCGCTCCCTTTGGCGCGTTGGCCGTTTAGCCTGCGGGGTGTCCCGCCGCAGAACGTCTCGTCCACTTCGACGGTTTTGTTGCCGCCAAGCGGCGGCGTAAACGGCGACCATGTTTCGGCCATTGCAAACCGTATGCGGTGCATGAGAAACAGCGCGGACTTGTAAGTGATTTGGCAATGACGTTTGATTTCTAGAGCCGAAACGCCTTTTTTTGAAGTGCAAGCTCGCCAAAAAGCATAACACCAATGTTTCAACGGCAGGCGTGAATCTTCATAAACCGTTTTGGAGCGAACCGTGAATTGCCGCTCGCAAACATGGCAACGCCATAAATAGCGTTTGTTACGCTGTCCGTTCCTGTCCTCCATTTTGTAAACAGCGTTGCTTTCACAATGCGGACAGCGCGGCGTTTTGCCCCATCGTTGAGTCTCGAAAAATTCTACGGCGGCAAGTTCATCCGAACAGGCCAGCGGAACGGCCTCGATGATTTCCGAGCTTTCCAGTTCGGGGCGTTTATGCAGCTTGGTCAATTTCTTATTCATACAAACATTATACATGACGCAAACAAGGGTGCAACAAAAACTTTTTCTTTGACGCAATTATTTTGACTTCCAGATTGGCTGGGCGTATGCTTCACTGAATCGAATCGGCAAGCGAGGCTCGCCGGAAAAGCAACACCTCGCTCGCCTAGCCGTCCTAGCTGTCACCTAGGCCAGCAAATTCGGTCGCAGAGCGCGGGCGAGTAAGTCTCGCGGACAATCCGGTGCTCATGGTGCATCCCGGTTTTCCTCGCCCGCCTCTGCAAAATCTATTCGGGTTCAACCGTGAATTCATAACATTCATTCCTGCATTATCGTCCTGCGGGGTGGCGGCAGCCGCGACGGAACCGGCCTTGGAGGATTCGCTTCGCTATTTGTTTCATCGGGCAGTTTTTCAAAAAGCGCGGGTTGTTGGTTGTTGCCCTTGCGGACTTGTTTTATTAACTCTGCTTTTTCCTGAAACGTCCACAATGTTGACCGGAGCCGGGTTCGGTCAATTTGAGCCTCCGGGTCAATTCGCTTTAATTCAGCCTCCACATCTGATTGTGAAAAACGCGCCTTATTTATAGCCTTTATCGCATTTCTAACATTGTCCCATTTGCGGCCATAAGCCGTAGCTTCGCCGCTCTCTTGCGTTGCAGCAATTCGTGCTTGGATGGCCTGTCTCCACTTGACGTTGACGGTTATTCGCCGTTCTAGAATGCCGAGTTGTTTTTGGTCGGCCTGAATTTCGGCGTTTGCCTTGTTTAGCAAGGCCGTCAAATCTTGCACTGATAGTCCATTTTCCATAGGTCATGGGAAACATACCACGAAATCGAACCTGCGCAACAACTAAACGAACAGACTTATGAACCAGGGCGGCACGACGTTCTTTGGTCGTGTTCATTATGCTTGAATTTATAGTTCATCAACTCAATAAACAACCCCAATACATTGGGTATTTCAGCATTTTTAAGGTCAGAACTACTGCCGGTGGTGGGGTGGAATATGAATACATCAGGCTTGGCTTGTAACCAGTTTTGGGGACATCTTTTTTTTCGGCTACACCAGTTAGCCTTGCGTTAAATACACACTCCCGAAAATTTTGAGTGGCGACCCTACCGGGACTCGAACTCGGGCTACCACCGTGAAAGGGTGGTGTCCTAACCGCTAGACCATAGGGTCGTCGAAAGGCGCAGCAATATAATCGCCGACACCGCCCTGTCACGTAAATTCCCCAAAGGTAGGGCGCGCCACTCCGTGCGCGCCGTGGTTTGCATTTGGACGTGCAGCGGGCAGGAGACTGCCCGCCCTGCCAAAGTTCAGGGCCTGTGCCACGGTTCAAATTCCCATTTGCTTCGTCGTGTCTTTTGCCCTAGGCTCCCAATTACGCATGAAAGTCTTTATTGATGGCAAATATTACGACGAGCTTGACGCGAAGATTTCGGTCTTCGACCACGGCCTGCTCTACGGCGACGGAGTGTTCGAAGGCATCCGCGCCTACAACCGCCGGGTGTTCAAGCTCAAGGACCATATTGACCGGCTGTTTAACTCCGCCCGGGCGATCCTGCTCGAAATCCCGATGTCGCCCGAGGAAGTCACGAATGCCGTCCTCGAAGCCTGCCGGGAAAATAAAATCCGCAACGGCTACATCCGACTGGTGGTGACGCGTGGCCGGGGCACGCTCGGTCTGAACCCGAAAAGCTGCAAACGTCCATCGGTCATCGTCATCGCGGACAAAATCCAGCTTTACCCGCCGGAATTCTATCAGCGCGGTTTGGACATCATCACCGTGCCGACGACGCGCAATTTGCACAGCGCGCTCAACCCGGCCATCAAGTCGCTGAATTATCTCAACAACATCCTGGCCAAGATCGAGGCGAACAACGGCCGCTGCGAAGAGGCGGTGATGTTGAACGCGGAGGGTTTCGTGGCCGAATGCACGGGCGACAACCTGTTTATCGTGAAAAACGGCGAGCTGTTCACGCCGCCGCTTTCGGCGGGCGCGCTTTACGGCATCACGCGGCAGACGGTCATCGAGCTGGCCGGGGAAGCGGGCTTGAAGGTATCCGAGCCGAACCTGACGCGCTACGATTTGTTCAACGCGGACGAATGTTTCCTGACCGGCACGGGCGCGGAAATCGTGCCGGTGGTGAAGATTGACGGTCGCGTCATCGGCGCGGGCAACCCGGGGCCCATCACGCACCAGTTGGTGAAGGCTTACCACGCCTTGACGAAAGTGTCGGGCGAGCCGATTTACAAATAGCGCGAATTGTGGGATTGTGGATTGTTGAATCGGGTTGAAATCGGGAACAGCTCAATTTTTTTACGAAAAATGCAGTGTTCCATTTGCAAAGAAAAGCCGGCGACGGTGCATCTGACCCAAATTGTGGGTGACAAGATGCAGAAGCTGGATTTATGCGAGGATTGCGCCAAAGCCAAGGGCATCAATGACCCGACCAGTTTCGGTCTGGCGGATTTGGATTTGGTGCTCGGCTTGGGCGCATCGCAGGAAATCGAACAGGCCGCCGGCGGCGTGGAATTGAAATGTCCGCGCTGCGGATTCACCCAGGCGGACTTCAAAAAGTCAGGCCGGCTGGGGTGTCCGGAGTGCTACCACACTTTTGCCGAGGGCTTGGGCGGTTTGCTCAAGACGATGCATAAAGGCACGCGGCATGCCGGCAAGGCGCCGGAAGCGTTGCGTCAGTCGCGCGATTTGTCCGACCGCCTGAAAACGTTACAGACCAAACTGGCCAAGGCCATCAAGGACGAGGATTTCGAGCAGGCGGCCATTTTGCGGGATGAAATTAAACAGATGAGCGAGCATCCAGCCACGCCGAAAAATTTAACGAGATGAACACAATTTTACGCGGTGGAGCGAGCATCCTCGCGAGCCGGGAGACAAAGGTTTAAGACGGCTCGACGGGGTTTCGCCCCGGCGATTGAGAAGCATGAAAGACGTTCACGCATTTCTTTCCCCGCCCGCCGAGATGGCGCGGCGCCATGGCCCGCACGATCGTATCGTCATGTCCAGCCGCGTCCGGCTGGCGCGCAATTTGCGGGAAGCCGTGTTTCCCGGCTGGGCGAAAAAGCCGGAGCGCGTGCGGGTGCTGGAGCTGATCCGTCCGGCGGTCGAAAGCCTGCCGGAAATGAAGGACGCCTTTTCCGAGGCGATGGACAATCTGGGCGCGCTGGACAAACAGATTCTGGTCGAGCGGCATCTCATCAGCCGCGAGCACGCCGCCAAAAGCGCCGGCAGCGGACTGGTCTTCAGCCGCGACGAAACTTTCTGCGTGATGATCAACGAGGAGGACCATCTGCGGATGCAGGCGTTGCGTCCGGGCTTCCAACTGCGCCAGGTATGGAACGCGATTGACCATCTGGATTCCGAGCTGGAGAAAAAACTCAATTATGCCTTCGACAACGAGCTGGGTTATTTAACGGCGTGCCCGACGAATCTTGGCACCGCCATCCGCGTCAGCGCGATGCTGCATCTGCCCGGACTCGTTCTGGGCGAGCAAATCAATCCCATCATTCAATCGGTCAACAAACTCGGTCTGGCCGTGCGCGGACTGTACGGCGAAGGCACCGAAGCGCTCGGCAACATTTTTCAGGTGTCGAATCAAATGACCCTGGGTGAGAGCGAAATGGCCATTGTCGAGCGGCTCGAAAAGGTTTTGTCCCAAATCATCGAGCACGAGGAAAACGCGCGCCAGACGCTTTTGGAGAAAAAGCCGAAAATGGTCTATAACCATATCGGCCGCGCCTACGGCATCCTGGCAAACGCGCACAGCATTTCGTCGAAGGAAACGATGAATCTACTGTCCCTCCTGCGGTTGGGCGTGGACATGGGGTTGTTTCCGGGTACGGAGCGGTCGGTCGTGGACGAATTGTTCCTGATGACGCAGCCGGCGCATTTGCAGAAGCAGCTTTCGGACAAACTGTCTGCTGAGGAACGTGATCTCATCCGCGCTGACATGCTGCGGGACCGGTTAAAAGACGTGAGCCGGCCGGTAGTCAGGCCGCGCGGCGAAGGGCCGCGTTCGGACAAGAGTTCTGCCGTGTAGCCAGAGCCTTCATTTTGCGGTTATTACGCAATCATCCTGATTTTCCGGCACTCCTTCTGCTTTCTACTCCGAACAGTGCTGGACAATTGGGGCAAAGCATAGCAATTTACGAGGAGCAATATGAACGACGAGAGCATGAGCAATTTCACCCCGCGCGCGCAGCAGGTGCTCGCTTTGGCGCGCAAGGAAGCGGATCGGTTCAATCACAATGTGATTGGCACCGAACACCTTTTGCTTGGCCTCATCAAACTGGGGCAGGGCGTCGCCGTCAACGTGCTCCAAAAAATGGGTCTCGACCTGGAAACCGTCCGGCTGGCGGTGGAGAAAGCCGTCGGCACCGGCCCCGACCAGAAAATGATCGGCAACATCCCTTACACGCCGCGGGTAAAGAAAGTCCTTGATCTGGCGAGGCGCGAGGCCAAAAACCTGAATCACACTTACATTGGCACCGAGCACATTTTGCTCGGTTTGTTGCGCGAGGGCGATGGCGTGGCGGCGCGCATCCTGCGGGAACTTGACGTGGACATCGAGCAGACGCGCCAGGAGGTTTTGCGGGAGCTGGACCCGAACTTTACCGCCCAGGAAGAACCGGGTGAACCCGTCGAGAAGCTCGCCGAGAAAAAGGGCGAGATAAAAACGCCCGCGCTCAAGGCGTTTGGCCGCAACCTCACGGAACTGGCGCGCAAAGGCGAATTGGACCCGGTCATCGGCCGCCGGAACGAGATTGAACGTGTGATCCAGATTTTGTGCCGCCGCACGAAGAACAATCCCGTGTTGCTTGGCGAAGCGGGTGTGGGCAAGACCGCCATTGTCGAAGGTCTGGCGCAGGAAATCGCCCGGGGCAACGTGCCCGAATTGCTCCGCGACAAGCGCGTGATCACGCTCGACCTCGCGCTCATGGTCGCCGGCACGAAGTATCGCGGCCAGTTTGAGGAACGCATTAAAGCCGTGATGGACGAAATCCGCCGCGCCAAGAACATCATTCTGTTCATTGACGAATTGCACACCATTGTCGGCGCCGGTTCCGCCGAAGGCACGATGGACGCCTCGAACATCATCAAGCCCGCGCTCAGCCGCGGCGAGATGCAATGCGTCGGCGCTACCACGCTCAACGAATATCGCAAATACATCGAGAAGGACGCCGCGCTCGAGCGCCGTTTCCAATCCATCAAGGTGGAGGCGCCTTCGATTGACGAGGCCATCCAGATTTTGAAGGGGTTGCGCCACAAATACGAGGAGCATCACAAAGCCGAGTTTACCGAAAAGGCCATCGAAGCCTCGGTCAAACTGTCCGACCGTTACATCACCGACCGGTTTTTGCCGGACAAGGCAATTGACGTGATGGACGAGGCCGGGTCGCGCGCCCGCATCGGCACGATGACGCGCCCGCCCGAAGTCAAGGCGATGGAAGCCGAGATTGAAGAAATCAAGGGCCAGAAGGAGCGCGCCATCAAGAATCAGGATTTTGAGGGCGCCGCCCAGATGCGCGACAAGGAGAAGCAGGCGAAGGAAAAGCTGGAAGCGCTGCTGCGCGACTGGCGCGCCAAGGGCGAGGAAAAACGCGTGGTCGTGGACGAAGAAGACATTTTGCACGTCGTTTCCAAATGGACCGGCATCCCGCTCCAGCGCATGGAGCAGGGCGAGATGCAGCGGCTGCTGACGGTGGAGAAGGAAATGGAGAAGATCATCATCGGCCAGCACGAGGCCGTTACGGCGATTTGCAAGGCGCTGCGCCGGTCACGGGCGGATTTGAAGGACCCGCGCCGGCCCATCGGCACGTTTTTGCTGCTCGGCCCGACGGGCGTGGGCAAGACACTCCTGGCCAAAACACTGGCCGAACAGATGTTTGGCGATTCGAAATCGCTCGTGCACCTCGACATGAGCGAATACATGGAGAAATTCAACGTCTCGCGCCTCATCGGTTCGCCACCCGGCTATGTTGGTTACGAGGAAGGCGGACAACTCACCGAAAAGGTTCGGCGCAATCCGTATTCGGTCGTGTTGTTCGACGAGGTTGAGAAAGCGCATCCGGATGTGTGGAACATGTTGTTGCAGATTCTCGAGGAAGGGAAATTAACCGACAACGTGGGCCGTGTGGTGAATTTCCGCAACACCATCGTTTTGATGACCTCGAACGTCGGCTCGGACATCATCAAACGCCAGTCCACGCTCGGCTTCTCGCCCATCAGCGACGAGGCCAGCTACGAAAAAATGCGCGAACGGATTCTGGACGAGGCCAAAAAAACGTTCCGGCCGGAATTTCTAAACCGGCTCGACGACATGATTGTATTCCGCTCGTTCACGAAGCCCGACCTCATCCAGATCCTGGATTTGGAAATCAACAAGGTCTTGGAACGGTTGCGGCACAAAAATCTCAGGCTCGAATTGGACCGAAAGGCGAAGGATTTTCTCGTAGAGAAGGGCTACGACCCGCAATACGGCGCGCGTCCGATGCGCCGGGCGGTGGAACGTTTCCTCGAAGATCCGCTCGCCGAGGAAATTCTCAAGGGCAACTTGCACGCCGGCGAGCCGATTCTGGTCACCGTCGAAGGCGACAAGCTGGTCTTCAACCAGACTGCCGCCGCCGGGGGCGCCGCCACCGCCTCGGCGTAGCGTAAATTTTTTTCGCTTCCCAATGTTGGTAGGAACGGTACGCTGCACCGTCCGTTCATTTCATCGGACATCGCAGTGCGATGTTCCTACTTCTGCCATCCGTTATCCTACGGTTCGTGTTATTCATGAGATTCGCGGTTCATCCGCAGTGGCACTGTGTTGGGCCGTTGACAAGGTTTCCGAGAACTTCTGCTTTCCATTTTCCACGGGAATTTCTACGCTGGGCGCCAATGAAAGGAATCATTCTGGCCGGGGGCGCCGGTTCGCGGCTGTATCCGCTCACGCTGGTTGCGAGCAAACAGCTCCAGCCGGTCTATGACAAGCCGATGGTGTATTATCCGCTCGCGACGCTCATCGAGGGCGGCATCCGCGAGCTGTGCCTCATCTCCACCCCGCACGATTTACCACGCTTCCGCCAGTTGCTCGGTGACGGCAGCCGGTTCGGCCTGTCCATTGAATATCGCGAGCAACCCAAGCCCGAAGGCATCGCCCAAGCCTTTCTTATCGCCGAGTCGTTCATCGGCCGGGACGCAGTGACGTTGATTCTCGGCGACAACATTTTTTACGGCGGCGATTCATTTCACCGCGCCTTTGCGGAATTCAAAAGCGGCGCGACCATTTTCGGTTATCACGTCAACGACCCGAAACGCTACGGCGTGGTGGAATTTGACGACGCGGGCCGGGCGATTTCCATCGAGGAAAAGCCGAAGCGTCCGAAGAGCGATTACGCCGTGCCGGGTCTTTACATTTACGACAATAACGTAGTGGCCATCACGAAAACGTTAAAGCCCTCGGCGCGCGGCGAATTGGAAATCACGGATGTGAATCTGGCGTATCTGCGGCGCGGCCAGTTGCGCGTGCAACGGCTCAGTCGCGGTCTCACATGGCTGGATGCCGGCACGAGCAGCAGCCTGCACGAGGCGTCGGCTTACGTGCAAACGATTGAACGGCGCGCCGGTGTCAAAATCGGCTGCCCGGAGGAGGCGGCTTATCGCCGTGGATTTTTGAAACTCGACGAGCTGGAAAAGCTCACAGCCAAAATGCCGAAATGCGAATATCGCGATTACCTGGCCGAGGTCGTGGCGGAGGCGCGGCGGCTGGTCACTTCCAACGCTTGAGCGCTTTTGACATGAACAACGCCTTGCAATGGTCATCCGGAACGCGGCCTTCAGACTGTGTACTTCGGGTCAGACAAGTTTCTCTTGAGCGATGAACGTCATCACTTGCGAATTGCCGGGATTGCTGATCATTGAGCCGAAAGTTTTTGGTGACGCGCGCGGCTTTTTCATGGAGACGTGGAATCGGCAGCGCTACCATGAGGCGGGGCTGGACTGGAATTTCGTGCAGGACAACGTATCGTTTTCGCGGCGGGGCATCCTGCGCGGATTGCATTTTCAGAATCCATTGGCCCAGGGCAAGCTGGTCTATGTGCTGCAGGGCGAGGTGTTTGACGTGGCGGTGGATATTCGGCGCAGTTCGCCCACGTTTGGCCAGTGGCACGGCCTGCATCTCTCCGTCGAGAACAAGCGGCAGTTTTTCATACCGCCGGGCTTCGCACACGGGTTCGCCGTGTTGAGCGAAAGCGCGCTGTTCGTTTACAAATGCACGGAGTTTTACATGCCGCAGAACGAGTTGACGCTCGCATGGAACGATCCCGATATCGGCGTCAAGTGGCCGCTGGACAACCCGCAGCTTTCGGAGAAAGACGCGCACGGGCTGCGATTGAAGGACCTTCCCAAGGACCGCCTGTTTGCTTGACTGGCGCTTGCGCACCATGAAAATTTTGCTCCTTGGAAAAAACGGCCAGGTCGGCTGGGAACTGCGCCGCACCCTCGCGCCGCTGGCGGAGGTGGTGGCGGTGGATTATCCCGAAATCAACTTCACCGACACACCGGCGCTGCGACGGCTCGTGGCCGGGACGCGTCCAGCCGCGGTGGTGAACGCGGCGGCGTATACGGCGGTGGACAAGGCCGAGATGGAAACGGACCTTTGCCGACAAGTCAATGCAGTCGCGCCGGGAGTTCTGGCCGAGGAGGCAAAAAAGGCCGGTGCACTGATGGTGCATTACTCGACAGACTACATTTTCGACGGGACGAAATCGTTACCTTACGTCGAAACCGACGCGCCAAATCCGCTGGGCGCTTACGGCCGGTCAAAATTGGAAGGTGACCGCGTGGTGAAGGCTTCAGGCGCGGACCATTTGATATTCCGGCTGTGCTGGGTTTATGGCGCACGCGGCCAGAATTTCATGCTCACGATACAACGGCTGGCGCGTGCGCGCGAGAAATTGCGTGTGGTGCGTGACCAATTCGGCTGTCCGACCTGGTCGCGAATGATCGCCGAAACCACGGCGCTGGCGCTCAAGCAGGTCCTGGCCAGCGCGGATTATTCCAAGTTCAACGGTGAATATCACCTTGCCGCCAGTGGCCAGACCAACTGGCACGAGTTTGCTGCCCGCATCATCGCCTTGATGCCGGACGCGGAACGGAAATGCCGCGAGGTGGAAGCGATTACCACGCCGGAGTATCCGACGCCGGCCAAGCGCCCGGCCTATTCGGTTTTGGATTGCGGCAAATTGCAAAACACTTTCAGGTTGCGGCTCCCGGATTGGGAAACCAGCCTGCGACAAGTTCTGGATAAACCATGAAACTGCTTATTACTGGCGGCGCGGGGTTCATCGGCTCGAACGTGATTCATCACGTCATCGACCGGCCGGAGGTCGAGAAACTGGTCAATCTGGATTGCCTGACTTATGCGGGGCACCAGGAAAATCTCGAAAAAGTTTCCCGGCACCCGAAATATGTCTTTGAGAAAATCAACTTGCGCGACAAAACCGCCCTGCTGCACGCCCTTAAACACCACGCCATTACTCATGTCATGCACCTCGCGGCGGAATCGCACGTGGACCGTTCCATCACCGGCCCCGGCGATTTCATCCATACAAACGTCGTCGGCACATTCAATTTGCTGGAAGCCTGCCGCGCCTGCTGGTTGAATTCGGAGTCTGAGGTTCGGAGTTCGGAGTTCGGCTTCCGATTTCACCACGTTTCGACCGACGAGGTGTTCGGTTCACTTGGCCCGAAAGGTTTTTTCACCGAGACGACGCCCTATGCGCCGAACTCGCCGTATTCGGCCAGCAAAGCCGCCAGCGACATGCTCGTGCGCGCCTATCATCACACTTACGGTTTGCCGGTCGTCATCACGAATTGCTCGAACAATTACGGCCCGTATCAATTCCCCGAAAAACTCATCCCGGTTGCCATCCAAAGCATTTTGGCGCGCAAACCGATCCCGGTCTATGGCGACGGCCTGAACGTGCGCGACCACGCCGAGGCGCTGTGGCTGGCGCTCACGCGCGGGCGCGACGGCGAAACTTACAATATCGGCGGCCACAACGAATGGGCGAACATCCGCATCGTGGAATTGATTTGCGACATTGTGGACGAGTTCATGCCCGAACTGGGCGGCCATTCGCGCCAGCTCATCACGTTTGTGAAAGACCGCCCCGGCCACGACCGCCGTTACGCCATTGACGCGACCAAAATCAAAGCCGAACTGGGCTGGATGCCCGCGCACAAATTTGAAAATGGCATCCGCGAAACCGTCCGCTGGTATCTCGACAACCAGGCGTGGGTCAAAGCCGTGTTGAAGAAATCTGAGTTCTGAACGTTTTGGGAGTGGCACAGGCCTCTGGCTTGGGAACCGTTGGGTTTGGATTCCACAGGCGAGGACGCCTGTGCCACATTTCTGTTGGTATTTCGACAATCAAGCAGGGGTCAAGGCCGGACTCGCGAAAGCGAAAACGTAGCCGCCGGAGTGCCGGGGAGACGCAATGGCCACGCTTTACGAAACAACATTTTCAGGTGAGAATTGGTGTGTGAACGTTCGCTCGCGCTTTGCGGCCAGCCTGGCAGTTTGGCTCATTTCCACCGCCGAACTTTTTGCAGGCGGCAGCGGGTTGAATGTGGTCGTGGTCGTCAACCAGAACAGCACGAACTCGGTTCGACTAGGCAACTACTACTGCGAAAAGCGCGGGGTGCCCCCGCAGAACTTTTTGCGGATCACCAACAGCAACTGGACCGGCAGCAATGTCTGGTGGACCAGGTCGGAATTCGAGACCTGCCTGCTCAATCCGCTCGTCGCCATGCTTTCAAGCCGTGGCCTCACCAATCAGATTGATTACATCGTGTTGAGCATGGATTTTCCCTACCGCGTGGTTCAAACCGGCGCGCAATCGGGCAATAACAGCACCACGGCCGCGTTGTTTTACGGTTTCAAGCCCGATGATCTTGGTGATTCATGTTCACTCCCGACCGCCAGTTCCAATGCCTATGCCGCCAGCGAGGGCATCTTTCGCCAGACACCGCCGATTGCCGCCGGAAGCAACTCGTGGCTGGTGACCATGCTCACATCCAGCAACCTGGTGCAGGCGGAGGCGATCATTGATCGCGGCGTGGCCAGCGATGGCACGTTCCCCACCCAAACCGTCTGGCTGGCCAAAAGCGACGACTACCTTCGCAACATCCGTTATCTGGAATTTGACAACACGATTTTTGACGCGCGTGTGGCCGGCGATTCTTCCATCCAGCGGACAAATTTAAGTTCGCCTTACGGTTTGACAAACCTGTTGGGCTACCAGTTCGGCCATTTGCAGTTTAACATCCTGTCAAACGTGTTTGTCCCGGGCGCAATCGCCGACAGCCTGACGTCATATGGCGGACTGATCTATCAACCGAACGATCACACGACCTTGCTGGTCTTCCTGAATGCCGGCGCCAGCGGCAGTTACGGCACGGTGGTCGAGCCTTGTGCCTACCTGGAAAAATTTCCGTCGCCGCAGGATTATTTCTACCAGGCTCGCGGTTTCAGCCTGGCGGAATGTTATTATATGAGCCTCGTCAATCCGTATCAGGGCTTGATCGTGGGCGAGCCGCTGGCTGCGCCTTTTGCCCGTCCACCGGTCGGCGCGTGGGTCAATTTGCCAACCAACAGCGTGTTAAGCGGCATCACCAATCTCACGCTTCAATGCACCGCCAGCACGTCGAACCGTCCCATTCAGCAGGTTGATTTGTTCCTCGACGGCACGTGGCTGCAAACCTTGACCAATATTCCGCCTGCTGCGGGCAACCAGCTTTACGTGACCATTAATGGGTGCACCACAAATTACCTTGTGCCAAGCAACGCGACGATCGCCTCGGTTGCGTCCGGACTGGCTGACGTTCTTAATCAGTCCGCCTTTGTTCTCCAATCGAAGGCACAAGCCACCGCCTACGGCGACCGCATCGAATTGCAATTCACCGACATCAACACGCCCGGGGCGCAAATCCCGGTAAGCGTCAGCACTGCCATTGGTTCGGCCTCCGGACTGACTACTTTTGTCGCTGCCAGCATAACCAATTTTCTCGACACCGAGGCCTATGGTTTGTGCGGGTTCTCCGTGTCCAACACTCCGAGCGTGGGCGATTACCTGCAGCTGATCGTTACAAAAACCAATGGCATGCAGGTGACTCTTACGGTGACGAATGCTTCGCCCGGCACGAACACTTCAGGCCTGACCGGGCAATTGATCAATGCCATCAATCACAACGGCACATTGCAGGCGGCTGACGGGCTGGTGGCCGGGGATTTCTTTCCCTACGAAGGTTACGGTCTGCCGTACACCGAGTTCAACTTGTACGCGCAAACCGCCGGGTGGCCGGCTTCGCAGATTCAGGTGGCCTTCAGCGGTTCGGCCGACCTGGTTATTTCTCCCGATGGCACCCGGACGTTGAATCAAAACGTCAGTGACCTCCAGCCGCGCAACCATCTCTACGTTACGGCCGGCGTCACCAATCTTTCGTTCACGTTTGCTTTGGACACCACAACCCTGTCCGATGGCTGCCATGAACTCACGGCGGTGGTCTATGAAGGCAGCCACGTGCGCACGCAAGCCCGTGTATCGCAAAACATGTACATTCAAAACACGCCACTCAACGCCACGTTGACCACGCTAGCCGGCGCTTCCAACACGGTCCTGAATTTCACGTTGCTGTTTTCCGTCGCTGCCAACACGAACACGATTTCCAGCATCGAACTCTTCAGCACGGGCGGTTCACAAGGGGCCGTCTCCAACTTGTCTTCCGCCACGTTCGCGGTGGCCGCCACGAATTTGGGCGTTGGCCTGCATCCGTTCTACGTCGTGGTAACGCGCAATGACGGCAAACAGTACCGCACCGAAACGAAGTGGATTCGCATCGGCGCTTCCGAACCGCCGTTTTCGCTGACCATGACCGCGCCACCGCCGACCCTTTTCTGGCCGGCCACCGCCGGGCGGCTCTATCAAGTGCTGAACGCGACGAACCTCACCGATACCTTTCAATTGCGCGATGCCATCACGCCGTCGAATTCCGCCGGACTCTGGATTGATACGATTACGGGTGCGCCGCAGCAATTTTATCGCGTTCGCGCGCCGTAATGAACATTTTGCCAACCACGCTTTCCAAGAGTCCATGGAATTGCTGGTGGGAGCAGCACAAGCCTCCGGCCTGTCTGGGGTTGGGTTTCACAGGCGAGGACGCCTGTGCTACATTCAAACTGTTCTGGTGATGCGGAAAATACATTTTGTTTTAAGTCTGTTGTGCGCCGTGCTTTGTTTGGGCGCGAGCGCGGCGGACACGAATGTGCTCGTCTGGCACAAGGCCGCCGACCGCGTGGACGCCGACATCCACGGTGAACCGCTGTGGCCGTTGCTCGAAGACATCGCCCGCCAGACGGGCTGGCACATTTTTGTGGAACCGGGCGCGACGCGCAACGCATCCGCAAAGTTCAGTGACCTGCCGTCTGGCGACGCACTGCGGATGTTGCTGGGGAAATTGAATTTCGCCCTGGTGCCGGAGACCAACGGGCCGTTGCGCCTGTACGTTTTCACGACGCGGATGGAAAACGCGACGCAGCCGGTGCGCGTGCCGCGGGCGCCGGCCAGGCACGTGCCCAACGAACTGCTCGTGAAAGTCAAACCTGGCACGGACATGGACGCGCTGGCGAAATTGCTCGGCGCAAAAATCACCGGTCGCAACGACAAGCTGGGCATTTACCGCCTGCAATTCAGCGATGCCGACAGCACGGACGCCGCGCTCGGCCAGCTTAAAAACAACAGTGACGCGACCGCGGTGGATTACAATTACATTTATGACGCGCCGCCTGCCGCCCAGCAAATCGCAAACGCCAGCATCGGGCCGGTTTCGCTGACGCTCAATCCTTCGGGCGATTCGGGGAAGGTCATCGTTGGTTTGATAGATACCCCGGTGCAATCCCTCGACAGCTCGCTTGAACAATTTTTGCTCAAGGAGCTTTCCGTGGTTGACGGCGCCGGCGCGGGTGGTTCCGATCCCACGCATGGGACCGCGATGGCCGAGACGATCCTGCGCGCGCTGGCGGCGGCGTCCGGCGGCAGCACCTCTGCGCAAATTCTGCCCGTGGACGTTTACGGCGCGAGCGAAAATACCACCTCGTGGAACGTGGCGTTGGGCATTCAGGCGGCGGTGGACAATGGTGCGACCGTGCTCAATCTGAGCCTGGGCGGAGCCGGGGATAGTTCCGTTTTGGACAGCGTCATCCAGCAGGCCATCGCCCTGGGCATTCCCGTCTTTGCGGCGGCGGGCAATGACTCCTCCTCGCAGCCGACCTATCCAGCGGCGGTCACAGGCGTTATCGCCGTTACCGCAACGCAGGGGTCAGAGCTTGCTTCGTATGCAAACTACGGAAGTGACGTGGAAATTGCGCTGTCGGGGACGAGTATTTTTTATCTTAACGGCACGGCTTATCTGGTGCAGGGAACTTCCGTTTCGACCGCTTACGCGGCCGGAGCGGCAGCGGGCAACAAGACATCCACGACCTTGACTTGGGCGCAGATTGTGGCGGCGATGGAAAAGAAGTTTCCCGTGCCGCAGAAATGACCGTTCTTACGGAGGGGCGAGTTCCACGAGCCCCTGGAAAAAGTGGATTTGGGACTCGTGCAATTCGTCTCTCCGTACGTGTCACTCGTCACGTGTCACGTTTCTTTGCACCCGATTTTGCCAAAGGCGACGATGTAGGCGAGGAAGGCGATGAGGAACAGCCACGGCTTGCCGGACAGCAGCAGCAGGATGCCCCAGCTCAGGACCAGGCCAATCAGCGCATAAACCAAAACCGCCAAAGCAAGTTTCATTGGCGGAAATGTAATCCATTTGTTGCAGCGCGCAAGAAAAGGGTAGGGCGCGTCACTCCGTGCGCGCGGGCTTTGCGGGCAGCCAATCAATTCCGCTGTGGCGCAAGAAACACGGCCATTCAACACGTCCAAAAGGGCCTACGCGACAATTATACCGGTTGAAAGTTGAGTATTGCCGGTCATCGCTCCGCTTTTGATCCGGCAAGGAGTTCAGGGCGCATTGACACTGATAAATCTTCGGCGCACACTCGAAGTTATGGCTCTACTGGCTGAAGAAATTGTCGAAGAGTGGTTGAACCGCGATGGCTGGTTTACGATTCGTGGCATCAAGATCGGCGTCGATGAAATCGACATCTTAGCGATCAGGCCCAAGACAAACGGAATCCAGTGTCGCCACCTGGAAGTCCAAGCCTCGTTCAACCCGGTGAGTTATTTGACTAAAGTTCCGAAAGCACGTCGCCAACCCGGGCAGGGCGCAGGCAGCGCAAAGCATCGCTCAGATGAAGAATTACTAGAGTGCGTGCGGGAGTGGGTGTGGCAGAAATTTGATCACCCCAAGAAGGTGAAACAACGGAAGCAGTTATTCGACGGTTCTTGGACTCGCGAACTTGTAGTTCACAACCTCAAACATCCCGAGGAGTTGGATTTAATTCGCGAAGCGGGAATCAAAATCCATAATTTGAGCGAAGTCATTGCCAGTCTCCGGCGAGATGACACGGTTGTTTCAAAGGCAGCGGGCGCAGACTTCGTTGAATTGGTCACTGGTTTCGATTTGAAAGATTAAGATACGCGACATAAAACTACATTTGGACCAATAATCTTCAATCGATTGTGAATCTCGTAAAGGACACTTGCCCTGAATTGCGGAAGGAATGGCATCCATCCCGGAACGCTGGAGTTAATTTTGATGAGCTTCGTGTAAGATCCGGAAAGCAAGTATGGTGGCTTTGCAGCAAGAATCCAAAACACGAGTGGCCCGCTCGTGTTAGAAATCGCGCGATTGAAAAGAATGGTTGCCCTTATTGTTCGGGGCGGAGGGTTTTGCGAGAAGATTCATTTGCAGCGTTGTTTCCCAAAATCGCGGCCGAGTGGCATCCAACGAAGAATGGTTCGCTTGATCCTTGGGCTATTCGACCGCAAAGCAACAAAGATGTTTGGTGGCAATGCCAAACACCTTTCAAACACGAATGGCGAACGGCCGTTGATACGCGCGTAAGGCACAACTCAGGTTGCAAACAATGCAATCGTATCCGCACTCCTCTATCAAAAGCATTTCCAGAGTTGGCCAAGCAATGGCATCCAACGAAGAATGGAAAACTGACGCCAGATGAGGTTTCAGCCGGAACGAGACAGAAGGTCTGGTGGCAATGCAAAGCAGACCCCACCCATGAGTGGCAAGCGAGCGTATATGGACGGACCATAGCAAAATCCCATTGCCGATTTTGCGCTAGAAAACACCCCCCGAAACCTCTGCCCAAACTGGACATCTCGTTCCCAGAGCTTGCCGCTCAGTGGCATCCAACAAAAAACCATCCGCTCCGGCCTTCGGATGTTTATCCAAGCTCGCAAAAAAAGGCTTGGTGGGTTTGCCCGGTTGATCCCAATCATATTTGGGAAGCTTCAATCCGAAATCGCGCGAAGCTCAAGCACGGCTGTAGGTTTTGTGCTTCGAGAAGCAAATACGTTTCGCCAGGGCGTTCCTTTGCAGACCGATTTCCGGAACTTGCAGCGGAATGGCATCCCGCAAAAAATGGCGAACTCAAGCCATCGGATGTCATGCCCGGAAGTTCAAAACGAGTGTGGTGGCGCTGCAAAACCAATCCGGCACACGAATGGGAAGCTACTGTCACCGTAAGAACGCAAAAGAAGTCGCGCGGTCTTTGTCCGCATTGCTCCGGCTACTATGTGAGTTCCGCAAACTCACTCCAGGCCAAACGTCCAGACATTGCCAAAGAATGGCATCCGACAAAAAACTCACCTCTCACCCCTGACCAAGTCAAGAAGGCCAGCGGCAGAAAGGTTTGGTGGCAATGCTCACGGAATCCAGCGCATGAATGGCCGGCCATTATCAAGAACCGCACAATTCTGGGAACAGGATGTCCGTTCTGCTCGTTGTTCCATTCGGTTGAGTCCAACACGAACTACATTGAAACTTTCAAGAATGACATTCGTGTTTTGCGCGCCCTGTCAAAGCAAAAACCTGCCGAGTCTGCTCGTCTGAGACAGGCATTCTTGAGGATGCTCTACTCTTCCGCCATCACGGCAATGGAAACTTATTTATCGGACGCTTTTTACCAAACGGTGATTAAAGATGAAGCGTTGATCGAGCGACTGATGCTCACGACGCCAGAGTTCAACGAAAAGAAATATAGCCTGTCTGAGCTGGTGGAATGGAGAAAGCAGACAAAGGAAAAAGTCAGCGATCACTTGTTCAATATCGTTTGGCACAATTTGGCAAAAGTGCGGTGCATGTATCGGGATGTTCTTGGCGTGAAGTTCCCGGATGATTCAACTGCTGTTCACGTGGCTGTTGTAATCCGGCATGACATCGTTCATCGCGGCGGTAGAATGAAAAATCGAAAGGTTCACAATTTCAGAGAAGCAGACATCGAAAGACTTTTCGCGGTGATTGAATCTTTCGTGGCTGAAATCGACAACCAACTCAATAACCGGACATTTGCCAAGGGTTCGTGAAAGATTCGGGTCGTATAATTGGCTGGTTTGGCCGCGTAAAGCTGCGCCACGTGTCAAAAATCTGTGTTTATCCGTGTTCATTCCGCCTTCGTTCCACTACTACGGCGCGACAAGTCGTGGTTTCCGTCTTCGCTGCGCTTCCGCCTTCATCCGTCTTCGCGTTGCTTCGCCGAGACAAGTCCGATTTCGGCGCGACAAGCCGACGCGACAAGGAAATTCGTTGTGCCTTTTGTCCACCCTCCGTAGCGAGGCTACTGCGGAGGACGGGCGCTTTTTTTGCGGCAACAGAATTGGTGTTGATTCGTGTTCATCCATCCTTCGCAGTACCTGCTTCGGAGGACAGGTCCGCGGTTAAGATCGTCGCAGGTTCGGTTTGACAAAAAAGATTTTCTTCGCATGTTTGGCGCGCCCGGTGTAAAAGCGCGGGCAACAAATGAGCAAAACTCTCATCATTGCGGAGAAACCGTCTGTCGCCGGCGACATCGCCAAGGCGCTCGGCGGGTTCAAGAAGCACGACGACTTTTACGAAAGCGATCATTACGTCCTTTCGTCGGCGGTCGGTCATCTGCTGGAATTGGTCCCGCCCGAAGGCGTCGAGGCCGCGCGCGGCAGGTGGTCATTCAAGCATCTGCCGGTCATACCGCCGCATTTCGATTTGCAGCCGATTGAGAAAACCAGGAACCGGCTGACAGTCCTCAAAAAACTCATCAAACGCGACGACGTGGATGCGCTGGTGAATGCCTGTGATGCCGGGCGCGAAGGCGAATTGATTTTCCGCAACATCGTCAAGCATACGAAAGCCAAACAGCCCATTAAACGCCTCTGGCTGCAATCCATGACACCGGCGGCCATCCGCGAAGGATTTGAGCGGCTCCGCGAGGATGCGGACATGCTGCCGCTGGCCGACGCCGCCTATAGCCGGTCGGAGGCCGACTGGCTGGTCGGCATCAACGGCACCCGCGCGATGACGGCGTTTAACTCGAAGTCCGGTGGTTTTTTCAAGACAACGGTTGGCCGGGTCCAGACGCCGACGCTGGCCGTCGTCGTTGAGCGCGAGGAGAAAATCCGCAAGTTCGTCCCGCGCGATTTCTGGGAGGTCATTGGCACGTTTGATGCCGCCGCCGGCCAATACACCGGGCGTTGGTTCGATGAAAAATTTGCCAAACCCGACGACAAGGACGGCGACGACCAGCTCAAACCCGAACGTGTCTGGGAAAAAGACAAGGCCGAGGCGATTCGTGATAAATGCCTGGGTAAAACGGGCATTGTCACCGAGGAAAGCAAACCGAGCACGTCGCTGTCGCCGTTGCTCTATGATTTGACCAGTTTGCAGCGCGATGCGAACTCGCGATTTGGGTTCAGTGCCAAGAACACACTCGGTCTGGCGCAGGCGCTCTACGAACGGCACAAGGTGCTGACGTATCCGCGCACTGATTCGCGCGCCTTGCCGGAGGATTACCTGGGCACCGTCAAGGGTGTGATGCAGATGCTGGGCGAAACCCGCTACGCGACGTTTGCCGAAACGATTCTCAAAAGCAACTGGGTGCATCCGAACAAGCGCATCTTCAACAATGCGAAGGTGTCCGATCACTTCGCCATCATTCCCACCAACGTCGCGCCGAAGCACTTGAGCGAGCCGGAGTTGAAAATTTACGACATGGTGACGAAGCGGTTCCTGGCGATTTTTTATCCGGCGGCGGAATTTCTGGAGACGACCCGCATCACGCGCGTCGAGGGCGAGCCGTTCAAAAGCACCGGCAAGGTCATCGTCAAGCCCGGCTGGCTAGCCGTCTATGGCAAGGAAGCGCAGGATGAAGACACAAACCTCGTGCCGGTGAAGCCGAATGAAAAGGTCAAAACTAGCGCGGTCGAAGTGAAACCGAACGTCACCAAACCGCCGCCGCGCTACACGGAAGCGACGCTGCTCAGCGCGATGGAAGGCGCGGGCAAGCTGGTCGAAGACGATGAATTGCGCGAGGCCATGCGCGAGAAGGGCCTTGGCACACCGGCGACGCGCGCGGCCATCATTGAAGGCTTGATTTACGAGAGTTACATTCACCGGAACGGGCGCGAGTTGCAGGCGACGGCGAAGGCGTTTTCGTTGATGGAACTGCTCAACGGCCTGGGCATTGCCGAGTTGACCAAACCGGAGCTGACC
>Ga0116112_1000540_pt1 | contig 29230 bp, 26 predicted proteins | sample June2015DPH_8_15_FD_89721 | JGI IMG/M metagenome (GOLD analysis project Ga0116112, IMG submission 89721) | Peatland microbial communities from SPRUCE experiment site at the Marcell Experimental Forest, Minnesota, USA - June2015DPH_8_150 | ecosystem: Environmental > Terrestrial > Soil > Wetlands... | reverse complement strand
TACGGTTGTGCGTCTGGCGGCCCGCAAACGCGGCGCATGCCGTTGTCCTCGGTCGGCCGCATACCTACGGGTATGCGGCCTCCCTGCGTCCTAGGCCTGCTTGGTTTGCGAACCGCCAGACGCGAACGAACTTATGGCCGCGTCCACTAGCTCCAGGGCTCTGTCCTCGTACCGATTCGCTATACCTGTGAGAAGCCGTGGCCAAGCCTGTTGAACAGCTGTCCCAGGTGATCGTCCGTTTTGCGGGCGACTCCGGCGACGGCATGCAGCTCGCGGGCGCGCAGTTCACGTCCGAGACTGCGCTGCTCGGCAACGACCTCTCGACGCTGCCGGACTTCCCGGCCGAGATCCGCGCCCCGGCCGGCTCGCTGCCGGGCGTCTCCGGCTTCCAGCTCCACTTCGCCGACCACGACATCCTCACGCCGGGCGACTCGCCGAACGTGCTCGTGGCGATGAACCCGGCGGCGCTGAAGACGAACCTCACGGACCTGCCGAAGGGCGGCACGCTGATCGTCAACAGCGATGCGTTCAACGAGCGCAACCTCCAGAAGGCGGGCTATGCGGCGAACCCGCTCGAGGATGGGTCGCTCGACGAGTGGCAGCTGCACACGGTGCCGCTGTCGTCGCTCACCGTCGGCGCGCTGAAGGACGTGAAGGGCGTCACGCCGCGCGAGGCGGAGCGCTCGAAGAACATGTTCGCGCTCGGGCTGATGTCGTGGCTGTACGGCCGCTCGATCGAGCCGTCGATCGAGTTCCTGCACGCGAAGTTCGGCGTGCGGCGCCCGGAGATCGCCGAGGCGAACATCAAAGCGCTGCAGGCGGGCTACGCGTTCGGCGAGACGACGGAGACGTTCGCGGTCACCTACGAGATCAAGCCCGCGAAGCTCGTGCCGGGCACGTATCGAAACATCACCGGCAACCAGGCGCTCTCGTACGGGCTGATCGCGGCGTCGAAGCTGTCGGGGCTGCCGCTCTTCCTCGGCGCGTATCCGATCACGCCGGCGAGCTCGATCCTCGAGGAGCTCGCGGGCTTCAAGAACTTCGGCGTGCGCACGTTCCAGGCGGAGGACGAGATCGCCGCCGTGGGCGCGGCCGTTGGCGCCGCCTTCGGCGGCATGCTCGGCGTCACCACCTCGGCCGGCCCTGGCATCGTGCTGAAGGCGGAGACGATCGGGTTGGCGATCATGCTCGAGCTGCCGCTCGTGATCTGCGACATCCAGCGCGCCGGCCCGTCGACGGGGATGCCGACGAAGCCGGAGCAGGGCGACCTGCTGATGGTGCTGTTCGGTCGGAACGGTGAGTCGCCGGTGCCGGTCGTCGCCGCGCGCTCGCCGTCGCACTGCTTTGCCGCGGCGATCGAGGCGTGCCGGATCGCGCTCAAGTACCGCACGCCGGTGTACCTGCTCTCCGACGCGTACCTCGCCAACGGCTCCGAGCCGTGGCTGCTGCCCGAGCTCGACGCGCTGCCGGACATCTCGACGACGTTCACGACCGAGCCGAACTTCGAGGGCGAGTTCCTGCCCTACCTGCGCGACGAGCAGACGCTCGCGCGCCCGTGGGCGGTGCCGGGGACGCCGGGTCTCGAGCACCGGATCGGCGGGCTCGAGAAGGCGAACCGCACCGGCAACATCTCCTACGACCCTGACAACCACGATCTGATGACGCGCCTGCGCGCGCAGAAGGTGGCCGGCATCGCGGCCGACATCCCCGAGCTCGCGGTGGACGACCCGGACGGCGATGCGCGCGTGCTCGTGCTCGGCTGGGGCGGCACGTACGGGCCGATCGCCGTGGCCTGCAAGCGCGTCCGCCGCAGCGGGCGCAAGATCGCGCACGCACACCTCCAGCACCTGAATCCGTTCCCGCGCAACACCGGTGAGGTGCTGCGCCGCTACGAGAAGGTGCTCGTCCCGGAGATGAACCTCGGCCAGCTGCTGAAGCTCGTGCGTGCCGAGTTCCTCGTCGATGCGGTCGGGTACAACCGCATCAGCGGCCTGCCGCTGCGCGCGGACGAGGTCGCACACGCAATCGAGGCGATGGTGGACCAGTGAGCGACGGCAACGGCAACGGGCACAAGCTGTCGCTGACGGCGAAGGACTTCCGCACCGACCAGGAGGTGCGCTGGTGCCCCGGCTGCGGCGACTACGCGATCCTCGCCGCGATGCAGTCGTTCATGCCGGAGCTCGGTATCGAGCGCGAGCGCACGGTGTTCATCAGCGGCATCGGCTGCGCGGCGCGCTTCCCGTACTACATGAACACGTACGGGATGCACTCGATTCACGGCCGCGCTCCGGCGATCGCGACGGGACTGGCCGTCTCGAGGCCGGATCTGACGGTGTTCGTCGTCACCGGCGACGGCGACGCGCTCTCGATCGGCGGCAACCACCTGATCCATGCGCTGCGCCGCAACGTGAACGTCAAGATCCTGCTCTTCAACAACCGGATCTACGGCCTGACGAAGGGCCAGTACTCGCCGACGAGCGAGCTCGGTAAGGTGACGAAGTCGACGCCGATGGGCTCGCTGGACTGGCCGTTCAACCCGCTGAGCCTGGCGATCGGCGCGGAGGCGACCTTCGTCGCGCGCGCGATCGACACGGACAAAGCGGGGCTGAGCGACGTGCTCCGCGCCGCCTGCGCGCATCGCGGCAGCGCGTTCGTCGAGATCTTCCAGAACTGCCCGATCTTCAACGACGACGCGTTCGCGTTCGTCCGCGACGACAAGGAAGGCGTGAACCGGATCGCCCTGCGCAACGGCGAGCCGATCCGCTGGGGTGTCGACGAGGAGAAGGCGCTGCGTCAGCGCTCGGACGGCTCGATCGAGGTGTGCGGCGGCGACGAGGATGACGTGCTCGTCCACGACGCGACGCACGAGAAGGCAGCCCTTGCGTTCGCGCTCTCCCGGGTGACGCAGGAGACGCACGGCGGTACCCCGGTCGGCGTCTTCCGCGACGTCGAGCGTCCGGTCTACGACGACCTGATGGCCGAGCAGATCGCGACCGCGACGGAGAAACGCGGCGCGGGGGATCTCGCCAAGCTGCTCCACAGCGGCGAGACGTGGACTATCGGCTAGACAGGCACGTTCCTGCACTTGGGGAGATAGGCTGCGCAGGATGGATGCCGCCTGGGCTCAGCTGCTCGCGGTCAGACTCACCTTTCTCTCCGGTGTCCTCGCCGGCGTCGCCGGCGTCGCTCTGCTCGTGCTCGACCTGGACGAGCCCTTCGCCGCTCCTGCGACCGCCGGCGGGCTCGCCCTCGTCGCCTGGGTGATCTTCCACCCGCGGCGCGCGGACGCCTGAGCCCTACTCGGCGTCTTCCTGGTCGACGAGCGCGAAGTGGAAGTGGTCGCCGTGCGCCTCGACGTCGAGCAGGTGGTCGGCGAGCGCCTCTCCTGGTCGCTCGGGGGAGCGTACCGAGAGGAGGGCGCAAGGCCGAGCGCGTGAGGAGTTGCGCTCGGCCTTACGCCGTCGTGCGGGCCTCGAAGACTTCCGGCGCGGGGATGAGTGCGAGCTCGAGTGCCTTCTCGAGCTGCGAGCGCCGGAAGGGCTTCATCACGTAGCCGACCACGCCGAGCTCACGAGTCTCCCAACTCGGCGCTTCGATGCTGACGCAGAGGACCCGTAGCTGCGGGAGCCGCTGACGCAGACGGCGGGCCAGCCGCATGCCCGCGCGCGAGACCGGTTCGAGCAGCATCAGATCGGGCTCCGTTCCCTCAGCCAGCTCGCGCTGGCCGATCGGTCGATGACCGAGCCGCAGGATCAGGAGCTCGAGCAGCGACCTCGTTGCCGGATCGGGATCCACGATCAGGATGGTCGCCACCAGCGGATCTTCGTCACCGGACGCCCGAAATGCGCATGCTGGTGGTATGAAAGCGGTATGAACGGTGCCCGGATCCTGGTCGTAGACGACGACGACGACATCCGCGGGCTCCTCCGGACCCTGCTGGAGCGGGCCGGGGCCATCGTCCACGAGGCCCCCAACGGCCGCGACGGCATGCGCGAGTTCCACGCCCACCGCCCCGACGTCGTCATCCTCGACGTCTCGATGCCCGAGCTCGACGGCTGGCAGATGCTCGAGCGGATCCGCGACATGTCGGACGTGCCGGTGCTGATGCTCACGGCGCGCGGCGACGAGCTCGAGCGTGTGCGCGGCCTGCACGGCGGCGCCGACGACTACGTCGTGAAGCCGTTCGGGAAGCAGGAGCTCGTCGCGCGCGTCCAGGCGCTGCTGCGGCGCGCGGCCCTCGGCGCGCCGCCGGAGGCGCAGGAGACGTACGCGGACTCCTACCTCAGCATCGACTGGGGCCAGCGGCGCGTCACCGTCGGCGACCGCGAGATACCGCTGACGCCGCTCGAGTTCCGGCTCCTCTCGACCTTCGTCCGCAACCCGCGCCAGGTGCTGAGCCGCGACCAGCTGCTCGAGCTCGTCTGGGGCGACACGTACGGCGTCGGCGGCGACCAGGTGAAGCTCTACATCGGGTACCTGCGCCGCAAGCTCGAGCCGGATGCGCCCGACACGGTGCCGATCGAGACCGTACGCGGCTTCGGGTACCGCTATACGTCCAAGTCCGCCTAGCTGCCGTCCACGAGCTCGCGCACGCGGGCGGACAGGTCCGCGGGCGAGAACGGCTTGCGTACATACGCGTCGGCGCCGGCCGCGTAGCCGCGGCGAACGTCCGACTCCTGCGCCTTCGCCGTGAGCAAGAGGATGCGCATGCCCTGCAGGCTCTCGTCGGAGCGGATGCGCGCCAGCACCTCGAGCCCGCCCAGCCCCGGCATGCCGATGTCGAGCACCGCCACGGCCGGCCGGTGCTCGAGCGCGAGCGCGAGCGCCTCGTTCCCGTCGCGCGCGCTCACGACGTCGAAGCCGTCGCGGCGGAGGCGCGTCGTCACGAGCAGCAGGATGTCCTCGTCGTCGTCCGCGACGAGCACGCGTGGATCGCTCATGCGACGAGCTCCCCGTGCTCCGGCGCGCCGCTGCCCAGGCCGGCGCGCGCGGGCAGCTCGATCCGGAACGTGGCGCCGCCGCCGTCGCGGTTCGACGCGGAGATGCGGCCGCCGTGCGCCTCCGCGATCGCCTGCGCGATGAACAGGCCGAGCCCGGTGCCGGGGATCTGGTTGTGCACCGCGCGGGTCGAGCGGAAGAAGCGCTCGAACACACGCTCGGCCTCGCCTGCCGGAAGCCCCATCCCCGTGTCGCTCACCTCGAGCACGGCGGAGCCCTCGAAACACGACGCGTGCACGTCGATCCGGCCGCCCTCGGGCGTGAACTTGATCGCGTTCGAGATCAGGTTGTCGAGCAACTGGAACATCCGGCCGCGGTCGGCCTCGACCGGCACGCGCTCGTTACCGAGGAACGCCAGCGCCAGGCGCTTCTGCTCGGCGCGGGGCCGCGACTCGCCCACCGCCTGGGCCGCGATCTCGGCGAGGTCCAGCTCCGCCGGCTCGAGCACGAGTCGGCCCGCCTGCAGCCGCGCCACGAACAGCAGGTCGTCGACGAGCCGCAACAGCCGCTCCGAGCTGCGCGACACGACGTCGAGATACGAACGGCGCTCCTCGTCGAGCGGCTCACCGGCCTCCTCGTCGAGGGCGAGCTCGACGTAGCCGATGATCGACGTCAGCGGCGTGCGCAAGTCGTGGGAGATCAGCGCGACGAACTCGTCCTTGAGCCGGTCGGCCTCCACGAGCCGCTCGTTCTGCTCGGCGAGCTGCGTCTGCGTCTCCTCCGCCAGCGTCCGTGCGGCGCGCTCGCGCAGCCGGATCCGCTCGAGCGCGCGCAGGATCCCGGTGAACCGGGCCACGACGAGGACGGAGATTCCCGACGCGAGCGGAAGGATCTCGTACAGGTCGAGCGGCTTCCCGCGCAGCCGCTGCGTGGCCAGTGTGACCGGGGCGACGAGCAGCGCAGCGGCGAGCACGACGACCCGGATGAGGCTGACCCGCAGCGTCGGCATTCGCCGCGCCTCGGACAGTTCCCGCATCGACGGATGTAGCGCCGCCGTCCCGAGGGACACGTACGCGAGCATGAACGTCGCGTCGACCCAGCTGCCGGCGCTGTACGAGTTCGGTGCGAGCCCGACCGCCTCGTCGCCGGCCAAGAGGAGCGTCAGACCCCCCGCGATGATGCGGAACGCGGGCGTGCGCCAAGCGGGCGAGACGAAGAAGCCGGCCAGACCCGCGAGCAAGACGACGTCCATCGCCGGAAAGAGGCCGTCGACGACCTGGTCGGCCGTGCCTCCTGCCGCGCGGATCGCGGGGCCCATCACGAACGTCCACTGGATGACGGCGAAGGCGAGGGTGACGATGCCGGCATCGTCGAGCGCGGCCAGGCGGTGCCGGCCGCTCGCCGAGAGCATCAGCAGCAGCAGCCCGGCTGCGGCGAACGGATAGGCGGCGAGATAGAAGCCGTCCGACCACGACGGATCCGGCGCGTTCGGCTGGAAGATCGCGAATGCGTTGGCGGTGACGGAGCAGCTGAGGGCGAGCGCGAACAGGTGCCACGGGAGCCGCTGCTCCGGCTGGTTCACGTGGACGCCCCAGAGGATGGCGAGCACCGCGGTCGCGGTGAGCCCGACGAAGATCACCGACTGCCCGGTCCCCCCGGATGGGAGAAGGTAGTAGAGGGGGATCAGCGTCAGGGTGACGCCGAGATACGCGTGCCAGGGCTTGACGTCTCGTGACAGCGCCACGGTCCTGCGCCCACTGTAACCCTCCCTGCGGCTACGGCTAACCGGCGAGCCGCTCCACCGCCCGAGCCACGCCGCGCGGGTCGACGAGCATGGACAGGTGGGCGGCACGCGGCAGGAGGCTGAACGGCGCGTGCAGCGCGGCGGCCGTCGTGCGGCCCGCGCTCACCGAGTCGCTCGTGTCGTGCGCGCCCCAGGCGACGAGGACGCGCACGCCGTGCACACGGCGCAGGTCGGCGAGCGTGTAGCCCTGGATGCCGTGCGGCAGCATCTGCGCGAACGCGTCCGCCGTGCCGGCGACCCGGAACGGCCGCTCCCAGCGATCGAGCTCGGCGTGCATCAGCTTCGGTGCGTTCGGGCCGTACGCGGATGTGAGCCCCTTGCGGAAGATCCAGTCCCAGCCGGTGAGGAGCCGGTAGGCCGCGGTGAAGTACGGGTCGACCAGGAGCGAGGCGAGCCAGCCTGGTGCGGCGCTCCCGCGGAGTGCGTCACCGTCCAGGAGCACGATCCCGCGCAATGCCTGCGGACGGCGCAACGCCTCGCCGACGACGACGGCCGCGCCGAGCGAGTGCCCAACGAGCGTCGGCCGCACGATCCCGAGCGCCTGCTCGAATCCTTCCACCTCGTCGAGCCAGGTGTCGAGCGTGTACGGGCCCTTGCGCTCGCTGTAGCCGAACGGCGGCAGGTCGAGCGCGTAGACGCGGTGCGTGCGGCCGAGCAGCGGCCCGACGTCGCGCCATACGTCCGCCGCCTCGAGGAAGCCGCCGATGAGCACGATCGGCGAGCCGTGCGCGCCCCACGTCCGGTAGGCGAGCGCGCGCCCTTCCACCTGCACGTACGGGCCGGCGTACAGCGTCCGCGCGGGGACGCCGCCGGCGCTGAGGCCGTCGTAGGTCGCCGCCGCGACGGTCACCACCGCGACGAAGGCGAGCAGGGCGAGGCCAATGCGCTTCGCCCAGCGTCTCACGCGAGGAAGCCGAGGACGGCGGCCGCCAGCTCTGCCGGGCGGTCCTCCTGCAGGAAGTGCGAAGCGCCTTCGAGCAGCACCGGGCCCTGCGCACCGGGGATCAGCTCGACGAAGCGCTCGGCGACGCGCGGCGGCAGCACCGCGTCGTCGGCGCCCCAGACGACGAGCGCCGGCTTGCTCCAGCCGCGGAGCGCCTCGCGCACGCGCAACATCGACGCCGTGCTCGGATGCTCCTGCTCGGTCGGGACGAGCTCCGGGAACGCGAGCGCGCCCGCCTTCGACTCCGGCGTCGGGAACGGCGCGTCGTACGCCTCGCGTACGTCGCGGGCCAGGCCGCGCGCCGTGCCGGCGGCGACGAGCCGGCCGATGTCGAGCTCGCCGCCGAGGTCGCGCACGACGTCGCGGAAGCGCAGCCACGTCTCGCTCGGCGCGCTCCCGGCCCCGATGCCGGTGTCGAGGATGACGAGCCGGTCGACGAGCTCCGCGTGCTCGACCGCGAGCCGCAGTCCGATCGGCCCGCCCCAGTCGTGCACGACGAGCGTCAGCCGCTCGAGCTCGAGCTCGCGCACGATCCGCTCGACCGTCGCGACGTGGCGGTCGTACGAGTACCAGCCGATCTCCGTCGGCTTGTCGGAGCGGCCGAAGCCGAGCAGGTCGGGGGCGACGACGCGCGCCTGCGCCGCAAGCGGCGGGATCAGCCGCCGCCACAGGAACGACCAGGTCGGCTCGCCGTGCAGGAGCAGCACCGGGTCGCCGGCGCCCTCGTCGAGGTAGTGCAGGCGGAGGCCGTCGACGTCGAGCCAGTGCGGCCCGAACGGGTAGTCCGGCAGCGCGGCGAAGCGCTCGTCGGGTGTGCGGAAGACCTTGATCGCTTCGACCTACGTCGGCCCGGTCGCGCGGGCGAGCCGCACGGCCTCGGCGGCTCCGCCCGTCCACGGCTCGCCGTGCCCGAACACGATCGTCTCCGCGGCGAGCTGCTCGATCTTCGCAAGGGAGTCGAGCAGCTCCGCGTTCGAGGCGTTGAACGGGCTCGGCATCAGCTGCGGCCCGCGAGCCCCGGTGAGCGGGTTGCGAGAGCACAGCAGGTCACCCGCGATGAGCACTCCTTGCGATTCGAGCCAGAAGCAGACGTGCCCTGCGGTGTGCCCCGGCGTGTGCAGCACACGCGGGCGGCCGGGAACGTCGAGCGTCTCGCCGTCGCCGAAGGTCGTCACGATGGCGAGCTTCTTCGGCATCCCGGCCGTGACGAGGTGGCCGAGCAGCGCCAGGCCGCGCTCGAGCTGCGGCCGGTAGGACGGCGCGCCCGCGTCGACGATCGTCACGCGGCCCCCGTCCTCGAGGAGGTACCAGTTGACGAGCTCCGTGCCGAGCCGGACGACGCCGTCGGCGAGAAGCGTCGGTTCCGTCACGCGCGTGAACATGCTGGAACCTTAGAGGTCGAACCTCTGAGAGAGAAAGGGCCGGACGGGCTGCGGCCCACCGTCCGGCCTGAGGATAAAGACGCTCCCCTCGCGCGAAACTTGCGGCCCGCGAGTGTAAAGCGAGATCTTACGAAAGTGCGACTTTTCGCAACACGCGGTGGCTACGCCGCGCGCGGCGTGTCGGCCACGCGCGGAATCGAGAGTTCGGGCGGCCGCCGCCGGAACGCAGCCGCTGCGACGCCGGTGCCGGCGAGCCCGGCGATGCCGGCGACGACGAACGCGAGCTCCGTGCCGCCGCGCGCGCACAGCCAGCCGGTCATCAGCCCGCCGAGAGGGCCGGTGCCGTTGAAGGCATAGAAGTAGAGGCCGATGATGCGGCCGCGCAGCCGGTCGGGCGCGGCGAGCTGCATCGACGCGTTCGAGTTCGCCGACCACGCGGTGAAGCCGGCGCCGGTGAGGAAGAGCAGCGCGCCGGCGAGGTATGCACCGTGCACAGGCGCGATCAGCAGCTCCGCGCCCGTGAAGACGGTGGAGCCGACGATCATCACCCTGGCCGACGCGCGACCGAGCGACGCTGCGACCAGGGCGCCGACGAGTGCGCCGGCGCCGAACACCGCCGAGAGGATCCCGAACACGACGGCGTCCGTGTGCAGGGTCGTGTACGCGAGCACCGGCAGCGTGACGTTGAAGTTGAAGCAGAACGTGCTCAGGACGAGCGTCAACCCGAGCACGACGAGCATGCGCGGCTGGCGGCGGACGTACGAAAGCCCTTCCCCCGTGCCGTGAAGGATCGACGGCCGCTCGAACTCCTCGACCGGGAAGAAGTCGCGTGTGCGCATCGCGAGCAGACCGAGCAGCACGGCGAGGAAGCTCACCGCGTTCACGACGAAGCAGGCACCGACCCCGGCGAAGCCGAGGATGATGCCGGCGAGCGACGGGCCGAAGATGCGTGATGCGTTGAAGAGGCTCGAGTTGAGCGCGATCGCGTTCGGCAGCTCCTCCCGTCCGACCATCCGGTACGTCAGCTGCTGGCGCGACGGCACGTCGAGCACGAGCACCGTCCCGTTGAGGGCCGCGATCAGGTAGAGCATCCACGGCTGCGCGAAGCCGCCGATCGCGATCCACGAGAGCGCGACCGCCGTCACGACCTGGGCCACCTGTGTCCAGATCACGAGCCGCCGCGCGTCAAGCCGGTCTGTGATCACGCCGGCGAACAGCCCGAAGAGCGTGTACGGCAGGAACTGCGCGAGCGCCATGATCCCGACTGCGAAGGGGTTGCCGTGCGTGAGCTCAAGGACGAACCAGCTGAGCGCGATGCGCTGCATCCACGAACCGGTCTGCGACACCGCCTGGCCCGAGAAGAAGAGCCGGTAGTTCCGGTAGCGGAGGCTCGAGAACGTTCGCCGGTTGAGGCGGAGGAGCGCGGCGGTCACCGCCCCTCCTCCTCGCGCAGCAGGCGCGAGAGCGGCTCCACGGCGGCCGCCAGCGCGGCCAGCTCGTCGGGAGTCAGGCCGCGCAGGCGGGTGGCGAGCCACGCGGTGCGCCGGGAGCGGACGCGGCGCAGCACCCGTTGCCCCTCCTCCGTCAGCGCCAGGCCGACGCGGCGGCGGTCGGCCGGGCTCGGCGTGCGCGCGACGAGGCCGTTGCGCTCGAGCCGGTCGACGTGCTTCGTCATCGCCGGCGGGGAGATCCGCTCGCGGGCGGCCAGCTCGCGCACGCCGAGCCCGGGCTTGTACCTGATCGCCACGAGCAGCGACACCTGCTCCGGTGAGACGCCGACACCGCGCGCCTCGCGGCGCAGCTCGCGGCTGATCCGCAGGAGGGTGGGACGGAGCGCTTCGGCGACGGCCACGGTGTCGGTTTCTGTCATCGGCACGATTTGTTAACCAGGTTAACAAATCGTGCGGCCAGAGCGGTTTGTGCTCCGCAGAGAGCGCGCGCCGGCCCAGCCGGCGCGCTCTTGGGGTGAGGGGCGGAGCGCCGCCCTCACTCGCACGAGTGCCGGCCTCGGTCCCTCGACTGAGGGGCTCGGAGCAGCTATCGTGCGGATTGTCACCATCACGGGTCCCCGAGCACGAGGCGGTCATGCAGATCGGCGGTGTGATGCGGGTACGGCTGGTCACGGCGGAGCCGGACGAAACGGCGGCGGACGCGATCCGGCGCATGCTCGAGGCCGGCGTCGGCTCGGTGGTCGTCTGCGAGGGGACGGCGCCGGTCGGGATCTTCACCGAGCGCGACGTGCTGAAGCTCGCCGGCAAGGCCGCGAACTTCGAGGCGACCGCGCTGCGCGACGCGATGACGCCGAACCCGCTCACGATCTCCGCCGAGGATGGGATCCTCGAGGTGGCGAAGCTGATGGGCACACGCAAGCTCCGCCACCTGCCCGTCGTCGAAGGCGGCAATCTCGTCGGCATCGTCTCGCTCCGCGACGTCCTCGCCTTCCTCGCCGAGCGGCTCTGGAGCGACCACGACGAGACCGCCCACGAGACCGCCCAGGCGCTCCTCGAGCGACGCTGACGCGTCGCTCGAGGGAGACGTTTGTGCTCCGCAGAGCGGCCGCCGGCCAAGCCGTCGGCCTCTTGAGGCTCGGGGCGGCAGCTTCGGTTGGCGCGGGCGGTGGCGCTGAAGCGTCCCCGCCCGCGTGAATCCGGCCTCCCGTTAGCGCGGCTACGCCTGCGCTAACGGCCGGCCTCGTCGGTCGCGCCGAGCGGCGGGTTTAGAGGATCTTGGAGAGAAACTGTTTGGTGCGCTCTTGCTCGGGCGCTTCGAAGAAGTGCTCGGGCGGGCCCGCCTCGATGATGCTGCCGTCGTCCATCATCACGACGCGGTCAGCCGCCTCGCGCGCGAAGCCCATCTCGTGGGTGACGACGATCATCGTCATCCCCTCGTGCGCGAGCTCCTCCATCACGGCGAGCACCTCGCCGATCACCTCCGGGTCGAGCGCGCTCGTCGGCTCGTCGAACAGCATCAGCGCCGGCTTCATCGCGAGCGCCCGGGCGATCGCCACCCGCTGCTGCTGACCGCCCGAGAGCTTCCCCGGATACGTGCCGCACTTGTCGCCCAGGCCGACGCGCGTGAGGAGCATCTCGGCGTCTGCCGCCGCCTTGTCCTTCGGCACGCCGAGCACCTGCACCGGCGCCTCGGTGACGTTCTCGAGCGCGGTCTTGTGCGGGAAAAGGTTGAAGCGCTGGAAGACCATGCCGATCTGCGTGCGCTGGCGCGCGATGTTCCGCTCCGAGTCCTCGGCGAGCTTCCCGTTCTGCTCGCGGTAGCCGATCAGATGCCCGTTGACCTCGATGCGGCCGGAGTCGATCTTCTCCAGGTGATTGATGCAGCGGATGAAGGTCGTCTTGCCGGAGCCGGACGGCCCGATGATGCAGACGGTCTCGCGCTGCCGCACCTCGAGCGAGACACCCTTGAGCACGTGCAGCTTCCCGAAGTGCTTGTGCACGTCGGTCGCCCGCATGATCACGTCGCCGAGAACGAGACCGGTCGAGCTCATCGCAGCCCCGACCCGTACCGGCTGTGCACGGGCGCCCACGCCGCGACCAGCCGTTCGCGGAAGCTCAGCTGGTCACCGCGCTCGCTGGTCGCAAGGCGGCGCTCGATCGACGCCTGGATGAAGCTCCAGATCGTCGTCAGCACGAGGTACCAGAAGGCGACCGCGACGAAGTACTCGGGGTGGAAGGTCTGCGAGTAGCCCTGCTCCGCGTCGGCGAAGAGCTCGTAGACGCCGATCGTGTAGACGAGCGAGGTCGTCTTCATCATGTTGTTGAACTCGTTGCCGAGCGGCGGGATGATCACCCGCGCGGCTTGCGGCAGGATGATGCGGCGCATCGCGAGGCCGGAGCGCATGCCCAGCGACTTTGCCGCCTCCATCTGCCCCTTGTCGATCGAGTCGATTCCGGCTCGGATGATCTCCCGCATGTAGGCGCCCTCGTTGATGCTGAGCGCCAGGATGCCGGCGGAGACCTCGGCGGTCAGCTTGAAGACGCCGAGGTGGATGACGTTGGGGAGTCCGAGCGCGAAGTAGAAGAAGAAGATCTGCACGAGCACGGGCGTGCCGCGGAAGACGAGCACGTAGGCCCCGGACAGCACGCGGAAGGGCAGGAACCGGGACATGCGTGCCAGTGCCGCGATGAGGCCGAGCAGGATGCCCACGATCTGGGCGACGATCGAGATGTAGATCGTCGCCCAGAGCGCGTGGGCAAATGGGCCGTTCGGATGGAAGATCCGCGACCAGATGACGTGCCAGTCGATCGCGGCGACCATCATGCGATCGCTACTTCTTCAGCGCGAACGCGCTGAGGCCCCATTTGGCGAGGATGGTCTTCATCGTCCCGTTGGCGTAGAGCTTCGCGACCGCCGTCTTGAACTGCGCCCCGAGCGGGTCGCCCATACGCGTGGCGATGCCCTCCGGCTCGGACTGGATCTGCTTCCCGGCGATCTGGAACTTCCCGCCGGTCTTCTTGATGTAGTAGAGAACGGGAGTCGCGTCGGCGAAGTACGCATCGACCCTGCCTGCGAGCAGCGCTGCGGCCGCGCTCGTGTCGGCCGGATAGATCTTGATCGTGATCTGCGACTTGCCGGCTTTCGCGAGCGTCTTGTTCTCGGCGTCGAGTGCGTCCTTCTCCGTCGTCGCGGCCTCGACCGCGGCGCTCTTGCCGCTCAGCGACGCGAGCGTCGAGACGTGCGACGGGTTGCCCTTCTTCACCATCAGCAGGGCGCCGACGGTGATGTAGTCCGTGAAGTTGACCTGCTTTGCCCGCGCAGGGGTGTCGGTCATCGCGCTGATGATCGCGTCGCACTTCTTGCCGAGCAGCGCGGGGATGATCACGTCGAAGCCGGTGACCTTGATCTGCGCCTGATCGCCGAGCAGCTTCGCGACCGCGTTGGCGATGTCGATGTCCGCTCCGACGGGCTTGCCGCCCTGGAGCGACTCCATCGGTGGATACGTCGTGTCGCTGCAGAAGACGATCGTCTTCGCGGCGGGTGCCGCTGTGGCCGTCGCGGCGAGAGCCGAGGCCGCCGCCAGGATGACGAGGCCCGCGGCAAGCGTGCGTTTCGGATTCATTCGCTTCCTTTCGGAGATTGCGGGGATCGTAGACCCGTTGTGCCCGTGGCGTCAGTCCTTGCGCCTCCGCGGCAGGAGCAAGCCGGCCAGCGGCGATCCGCTGACCAGGGTCTCGACGAGTCGACCCTCGAGTCCGCGGGGAGCCGGAAGACGGGGACGATCGTGCTGACGCTCGGGTCGATCCCGTAGCGGTGGAACAGCGCGACGTTCGTCTCGAAGCCCTCGCGGCCGGGGACGGAGAACTGCTGCGACAGCGCGTTCGTCGCCCGCTGGAGGTTCGGCACGCCGCCGAGCAGGACGAGCAACCAGAACGCGACGACGACGCGCTTGTGGCGCAGGACGAAGCGGGAGAGACCTGCACGGCGCTCTGAGCCTAGTGGACGACTAGTCGGGCGTACGATCGCCGTGTGCGCGCCATGGTGCTCCCGGCCCAGCGCGAGGCGCTCGAGCTGCGCGACCTGCCGGTGCCGGAGCCCGGGCCGGGGCAGGTGCTCCTGCGCGTGCGGGCGTGCGGCGTCTGTCGCACCGACCTGCACGTCGTCGACGGCGAGCTGCTGCACCCGAAGCTGCCGCTCGTCCCCGGCCATCAGATCGTGGGCGACACCGAGGACGGGCGCCGGCTCGGCGTGCCGTGGCTCGGCTGGACGTGCGGCCGCTGCCGTTACTGCAGCTCCGGCCGCGAGAACCTCTGCGACGAGGCGCGCTTCACCGGCTACGACCTCGACGGCGGTTACGCGGAGTTCGCGGTCGCGGACGAGCGCTTCTGCTTCCCGCTCCCGGACGGTTACGACGACCTGCAGGCGGCGCCACTGCTCTGCGCCGGGCTGATCGGCTACCGCTCGCTGCGGCTCGCGGGCGACGCGGAGCGGCTCGGCCTGTACGGGTTCGGCGCGTCCGCGCACATCGTGGCGCAGGTTGCCCGCCACCAGGGCCGGCGGCTGTTCGGGTTCGTGCGCGCCGGCGACGAAGCCGCGCGGACATTCGCGCTCGAGCTCGGCTGCGAGTGGGCCGGATCCTCGGACGAGCTGCCGCCCGAGGAGCTCGACGCGGCGATCGTCTTCGCCCCGGTCGGTGAGCTCGTGCCGGCGGCGCTTCGCGCGCTCGCGAAGGGGGGCGTGGTGGTGTGCGCGGGCATTCACATGAGCGACATCCCGTCCTTCCCCTACGAGCTGCTCTGGGGAGAGCGGGTCGTCCGCTCGGTCGCGAATCTCACCCGCCGCGACGGGGAGGAGTTCCTCGCGCTCGCGCCCCAGGTGCCGGTGCGCACCGAGGTCGAGGTGTTCCCGCTCGAGCAGGCGAACGAGGCCCTCGACCGGCTCCGCCTCGGCGAGGTTCGCGGCGCGGCGGTGCTCCGGCCCTAGGATGGTCCGGTGGCCGGGTTCCTGAGCTCCGCGCGCCGGTTCGCCGCTTCTCACAAGCCCCTCGTCGTCGCGGCCCAGCTCGTCGTGCTTGTGATCTTCCTCGGCTTCGTCGGCTGGGCCATGCGCGGCTCGTTCCACGACGCGGGGGACGACCTGCGCAACGCGAATCCGGTGCTGTTCACGCTCGCGTGCGTCGTGCTCGCGGCGTACTACCTCGTCTTCGTGCTCGGCTGGATCCGGATCCTCGCCGACTGGAACATCCACCTCTCGTATCCGGCCGCGCTGCGTGCGGAGATGGTCTCGATGCTCGCGAAGTACGTTCCGGGCGGCGTCTGGACGCCGGCGGCGCGCGTCGTCGCAGCGCGGCGGGCAGGTGTCACCGACGCGGCGCTGGTGACCGCGTCGATGCTGCTCGAGGCGGGGATCTCGGCCGTGGCCGGCGTGATCGTGTTCGTGATCTCGCTCGCCTGGGTGGACGGTGTCAATGCGCCGGTGGCGCCGCTCGTCGTGTTCGCGCTCGTGATCGCGGTGCTCGTGCAGCCGCGGGTGTTCCAGCCGCTCGCGTCGCGCATCCTGCGCCGCCTCGGCTACGCCGAGCTGCCGTCGTTGCGGCGGACGACGATGTTCGTGCTGCTGGTTTTCTACTCGGGGACGTGGGTGCTCGGCGGCGGTGCCCTGTGGCTGCTGCTGCGCTCGGTCGGGTCGCACCCGGGTCTCGAGTCGGTCGTTTTCCTCGGCGGGGTGGCCGCGGTCGGGGCGATCGTCGCCGTGCTGTCGGTGTTCGCGCCGTCCGGGCTCGGGCCGCGGGAGGCGTCGATGTACGGGCTGATGCTCGCGATCGCGTCACGGGGGGCCGCGCTCGGGGCGACGGTGCTGAACCGGCTCGCGATCACGCTCGTGGAGGTGCTCCTGCTGCTCGTCGGCGGGCTCCTGCTCCGGTCGCACGAGAACCGCGGCGAGACGCCGCTGCTGCGCGACGCAGGGGTCTGACCTCAGGGGTTTCCCGCGGGGGCGATCCGTCAGGGTGCGGATGCAGCAGGGCCGGGCGCACGCGAGGCTGGAGGCATGTTCGAGGCGGTATCTGATTCCGCTCTTTTCCGCGTAGACGCGGAAGGCCGGATCGAGGACTGGAACGCAGCAGCCGAGCGGCTGACCGGGATCCCCCGCGCGGCCGCGCGCGGGAGGCCCTGCTGGGCGGTGCTGGGCGGCTGCGACGACCGAGGCAAGGCGATCTGCCGGCCGGGGTGCACACCGTCGCGGCTGGCGCGCATCGGGCAGGCGGTCGACTGCGGCGACCTGTTCGTCGGCGCTGCGCACGTCGCGATCTCGACGATCCTCGTGGGCGACGGCGCAGGGGCGATGGTGCTGCATCCGATCGCGGCGCGGAACGGCGCGCAGCCGAGCGATGCGTCCGTGCCGAGGCTGACGCCGCGCCAGCAGGAGGTGCTCGTGCTGCTCGCGGACGGGGTGCGCGTGAGGGAGGTCTCGCGCCGCCTCGGCCTCGCGGAGGCGACCGTGCGCAACCACGTGCGCGCCCTCCTGCTCGAGCTCAACGCGCATTCGCAGCTCGAAGCGGTCGCAAGAGCGCGCTCCCTGTCGCTTCTCTGACCCCGCGGCCCTCGCTAGAGGAGCGTGCGCCGGACGGCGTCGCGCCAGCCGGCGACGAGCGGCTCGATCTCGGCCGCAGCGAGCTGCGGCTCGCGGCGCACCGGTGCCCGGCGGAGCGCGACGAGGTCCGCCTCCCGCCAGCGGCCGAGGGCCACGCCGGCCAGCGCCGCCGCGCCGAGCGCCGTCGTCTCGCGCTCGGCCGCCACCTCGACCGGCAGCTGCAGGATGTCGGCGATCAGCTGCACGAGAAACGCGTTGCCTGCCGCGCCGCCGTCGAGGCGCAGAACGGCCGGACGCTCCGGCATCGCCTCGACGACGTCCCGGAGCTGGAACGCGATCGACTCGAGCGCCGCGCGGACGAGATGCTCCCGGCGTGTGCCGCGCGTGATCCCGCACACGAGGCCGCGCGCCTCCGGCGCCCAGTGCGGTGAGCCGAGCCCGGTCAGCGCGGGAACGAAGTAGACGCCCTCGCTCGACGGCACCGAGCGCGCCAGCACTTCGCTCTCCGCCGCATCCGCGAGCAGTCCGAGCCCGTCGCGCAGCCACTGCAGCGCGGCTCCCGCGACGAACACGGACCCCTCGAGCGCGTATGACGGCGGCGTACCCGCGGCGAAGGCCGCCGCCGTGCGCACGAGCCCGTGCGGCGGCGCCGAGCAGTCGCCGCCGGTGGCCACCAGCACGAACGCGCCGGTACCGAGCGTCGCCTTCGCCTCACCGGGCGCGAAGCAGGCGTGCCCGTAGAGCGATGCCTGCTGGTCGCCCGCGAGCGCGGCGACCGGGATCCGCGCCCCGAGCAGCTCGCCCTCCGCGACCACCTCGGCCGAGCACCGCACCTCCGGCAGCAGCGAGCGGTCGACGCCGAAGAGGACCAGCAGCTCGTCGCTCCACTCGAGCGTCGCGAGGTCGAGCAGCATCGTCCGCGACGCGTTCGACGCATCCGTGACGTGCACGGCGCCGCCCGTCAGCTGCGAGACGAGCCACGTGTCGACCGTCCCGAACGCGAGCCCTTCCCGCGCGCCTGTCTCGTGCAGGATCCACTCGAGCTTCGTGGCCGAGAAGTACGGATCCGGCATCAACCCGGTGCGGGCACGGATCAGGTCCGCGGGCAGCTCCCGGCAGCGCTCCGCCGTTCGCCGGTCCTGCCAGACGATCGCCGGGTGCACGGGCTCGCCGCTGCGACGGTCCCAGACGACGGTCGTCTCGCGCTGGTTCGTGATGCCGATCGCCAGGAGCTCCCGTGCGGCGACGCGCGCGTCGGCGAGCGCCGCCTCCGCTGCCCGCTCGACGCTCGACCACAGCTCCCGGGGATCCTGCTCCACCCAGCCGGGCTGCGGCGTCGCCACGGCGACCGGCGCGTAGCCGCGCCCCAGCACGTCGAGCCCGTCGCCGACGACGAGACAGGCGGTGCCGGTCGTGCCCTGGTCGACCGCGAGGATCACGGACGGGATTCTCGCGCAGTACCCCTATCGGGCCGGGTGGATCAGCGTTCTCGCGGATGGAGGCGCGGCCGCCGGGAAAGACGCTGAAGCCATGGGCAGGCGTCCAGCCGTGGTACTCGCTGCGCTCGCGGCGCTTACGGCCGCGCCCGCGGCGGCTGCCCCAACGCGTTCGATCCCGCTCAAGATCGGCGATGCGATCGACGTCGTCGGCACTCCCATCGCGTGCTTTGCGATCACGTCGAACAAGAAGAACGGCATGGCGTGCGTGCTCTGGAAGGGGAGCAAGCCGCGGACGGGCACGTACGGTGTCGCGCTCGCCGTCGACGGCACCGCCTCGGTCGAGAAGATCAAGGCGGACGGCAGCGGCCAGTCGGTGTTCAAGCGCAAGCTCCAGTCGGCGCGAACGGTCTACAAGGCTCACGCCGGCGACCTCTTCGGCTTTCAGGTTTCGAACGATCTGAGCATCGGCTGCGAGGTGATCAACGTCTCCTCGAGCGCGGTTGAGCCCCTGTTACGTGGCATCAGGGTGACCTGCCTGCGCTCGAACGGGAAGACAGGGATTCCGAACTCCTACTTCCTGAGCATCTCGTCGAAGTTCGCCGGCGTCGGCAAGTTCGACGCGAAGAGCGCGATCTCGACCTGGAGCTTCGTGAAGCAGCAGCCGGCGGGCTGAACCGCCGGACGGCGGGTGTATCGTCTGAGCCACGGTGACGGCCATCCCCCCGTGGAGCCGGTTGCTGCTCTTCACCGTGGCCGTGACAGGTCTGCTCACCGTGCCTCCCGCGGCGAGCGCCGCGAGCCCCCCGACGGTCCGCCTCCTCTTCGCCGGCGACATCATGCTCGGCCGGGGTGTGGCGCCGGTCGCGGGGGCGGATCCGCAGGGGCTCTTCGCCGGCGTGCGTGACGAGGTCTCGGCCGCCGATCTCGCCGTGGCGAACCTCGAGTCTCCGCTGACCCTGCGCCGGCACCTTCCCGCCTCCGGCCCGAATGCGCTCGAAGCGCGGCCGGCGTCCGCGGCGCTCCTCCGTGAGGCGGGGTTCGACGCGATCGCGATCGCCAACAACCACGCAGGCGATGCCGGTCCGCACACGGTGACCGACACGGTTGCGGCGCTCACCGGGGCGGGGCTCGCCGTCATCGGCGGAGGCTCGTCGGCCGCCGCGGCGTACGCGCCGAGGATCGTCGTCGTGAACGGCGTCCGCGTCGCGCTGCTCGCGTTCGACGCTACCGGGCAGGGACCCCGTGCCGGGGCCGCGACGCCCGGGGTCGCCTCGTGGAACGAACGGCTCGTGCGCGCCGCCGTGCAGCGTGCGCGCCGCGAGGCGGACGTCGTCACGGTCGGCATCCAGGGCGGCACCGAGTACGTGCCGGCGACCGACCCCCACGTCATGCACCTCGCGCGGCAGGTCGCCGCCTGGGGCGCGGACGTCGTCTGGGGGCAGGGGCCGCACGTCGTGCAGCCGATTCGGGTCCTCCACGTGCGCCGCGACGGCCGCCCGACGGTCGTCGCCACGAGCCTCGGTAACTTCCTCTTCGACCAGCACATCCCCGGCACGCAGCGGGGAGCGGTGCTCGACGTGCTCGCCGGCACCGGCGGCGTGCGCGCGTTCCGGATCGGCTTCGTGCGCGCGACGGCGCCGATGCAGTTCCTCGGCTGGCGGCTGCCCCAGGGCGACGCGGTCGCGCTCGGCGGGGACTGGTGGTCGCTGGCGCAGCCGGTCAGGGCGGTCGCCACGAAGGCCCCGCGCTCGCTTGCGCGCTTCCGGGGCACCGTGGTCGACGCGGCGCTCGGAGATCCGGAAGGAAACGGCGGCCGGCAGCTCGTCGTCGCGTTCCGGCGTCCGTTCCGGCCCACCAACATCAGCGGGCTCGTGGCGCGGCGCGAGCTCGTCGACCGGAACGGGCTCACGGCGCACGTCGGCCTCTACCGCCCGGGCGACCTGCAGCCGCTCTGGATCGCCGGCACGTTGCTCCGCCCCGTCGCCGCCGTCGCAGCCTGCGACGGCGCGATCGCCGTCGGCTACTCGACGCTCAACGGACACGCGATCGTCGCCACGGGCGCCTGGCGCTGGGGCGGCTTCGGCTTTCTCACGCTGCCGCAGCTCCCGGGTCGCGGCGTCGCAGCGTGCGCAGACGTCGACGGCAGGCTCGACCCGGTTGTGCTCGAAAGGAGCTCACGATGACGACCCACCGGTCCGTCTCCGCACTGCTGCTCGCCCTCGTGGCCGGGCTCGCCCTGGTCACGGCCGGCTGCCGCTCGAGCAAGCACAACGCAGCGACAGCGACGACGCCCACGACGACGACGGCGGTGCCGTCGGCGCTGCCGACCTCGGCGGTGCAGTTCGGCAAGTACGACGTCGTACCGCTGCTCGCGAGCAACGCTCCCGCGTACGCCGGTCCTGCGACGCCGCACTCGCTCACCGGCGTGAAGATCGTGCCGGCGGTCCGCAAGGACCTGAAGAACCAGGGCGTCTCCGCCGCGCTCGCGAAGAACGGATTCGTCGTCGTCCCGGCCGACATTCGCCTGTTCCAGTACGCGTATGAGGGGAACACGTACACAGGCTGGCCCGTGTTCGTGACGACCGACGTCGCCTACCACGAGTGGCACCAGCTCTACGACAAGACGCTGCGCGATCTCGAGCAGGACGTGCTCCTGCCGAAGCTCGAGAAGCTCGTCTCGGGCTCGATCGTGGCTGCGCATGCGCAGAGCCTGGAGCTCGCCGGCACACCGCTCGCAGACGCCGCCTCACGTGTCGAGCAGCTCTTCGAGGTCGCCGCCGCCGAGCTCCAGCAACCGGTCGAGCTCGGCGCGCTCGCGCAGAAGGAGAAGGCGCTGGTCGACGCGCACGCCGCCGACGTCGCGTCGCCGCTCCTCGGCGTGAAGGTCGACTACTCGCTCTTCACGCCGCGCGGCCATTACACAAGGAACGCGGAGCTCACGCGCTTCTTCCTCGGCATGTCCGTGCTCGGACAGCTGCCGTTCTGCCTGCCGGCGACGTCGGACTGCCCCGCCGGGGTGGAGCCGTCGCGCATCGGGATACTCGCCTCGCGCACGCTCGTCGCCCATCCCGCGCTCGTCTCGCTCTGGCGCTCGATCTACGAGCCGACCGCGTTCCTCGTCGGGCGCGCGGACGACTACACGCCCCTCGAGGTGGGCGCCGCTGCAAAGAGCGTCGATCCCACCTGGCTGCACGATCCGACGCCGCTCGCGAAGGTCGAGACCGTGAAGAGGGTGATCGCAGCGCTCGTCGCGGCCCGGCCGGTGAAGATCAACTCGGAGAAGGCGGCGATTCGCTACCTCGGCACACGCTTCGTGATCGACTCCTATGTGCTCGACCAGCTCATCTACCCGTATGTCGGGACCGGTGACAGGCCGCGGCTGATGCCGTCGGCGCTCGATCTCGCCGCCGTCCTCGGCTCGGACTTCGCGTACCAGCTCGAGAAGAAGGCGGGGGCGACCAGCTACGCGAACTACGACAGCCAGTTCGCGAAGCTCGAGCAGGCGGTCGCTGCACGGCCCGTCGCCGATTGGGGCTCGACCGTCTACGACGCGTGGCTCTACGCGCTCCAGCCGCTGTTCGTCCAGCACGGGAACCAGTTCCCCGACTTCATGCGCACGCCGCTGTGGACGGCGAAGGACGTCCAGACCGGGCTCGGCTCGTACGCCGAGCTCAAGCACGACACCGTCCTGTTTGCGAAGCAGTTCGTGGCGGAGGGCGGCGGCGAGCCCATTCCGGCGCGGCTGAACTGGGTCGAGCCCGATCCGGTCGCGTTCGGACGCCTGGCCGCCGCGGCTGCGCTGCTGCGCGGGGGTCTGTCCGAGCGCAAGCTGCTCACGCCGCGGGCGGCGGCGTTGATTCGCGACGAGATCGGGCTGTTCACATTCCTCGAGCGGATCGCGAAGGAGGAGCTCGCGGCGCAGCCGATCGCGAAGGCCGACAACGACCGCCTCACGAACATCGGCGGCGAGCTCGAGGCGCTCTGGTTCCGCACGAGCGACCTGCCCGTGAACGGGCCGGCCACCGCCGACCAGACCGACGCCATCGTCGCCGACCTCGGCAGCAGCCCGCAGGGCGTGCTCGAGGTCGCCACCGGCCGCACCGACCGCATCTACGTGCTCGTCCCCGACGGCAAGGGCGGGTTCGAGGTGGCGCTCGGCGGCGTCTACTCGTACTACGAGTTCACGAGCCCACCCGGCGTGCGTCTCGACGACACCACCTGGCGCGCGGAGCTCGACAAGGCGATGGCGCCCGCGAGGCCGGGGTGGGAGAGCTCGTTCATGGCCGGCAAGCCCGAGCCTGCGCCGATCACGGGGCCGTAAGAGAGGCCGAGCGGGCTCCCGCTCGGCAACCCACCGATCATTAGATTGCGCCGGGTGGCTGAGACGCAGGCAGCGCCGTACTCCGAGCGCACGGCGTGGGCCCGGAGTCTCGAGACGCCGCTGCGCAACTTCCTCCGCACGGAGACGGGGAGCGCCGCAGTTCTGCTCGCGGCAACCGTCGCGGCGCTCGTGTGGGTCAACGCCGACTCGTCGTCGTACGAGCGCGTCTGGAACACGATGCTCTCGATCCGGGTCGGCGGGGCGGGCGTGTCGCAGGACCTCCGGCACTGGCTGAACAGCGGGTTGATGACGTTCTTCTTCTTCGTCATCGGCCTCGAGGCGCGCCGTGAGTTCGACATGGGCGAGCTGCGGGAGCGGCGCAGGCTCGCGCTCCCGGTCGCCGCCGGCGTCGGGGGGATCGTCATTCCGATCGCGATCTTCCTCGCAGCGAACGCAGGCCGGTCCTCGGCTCACGGCTGGGGTGCGGCGATGTCGACGGACACGGCGTTCACGCTCGGAATGCTCGCGCTCGTCGGGCCGCGCTTTCCCGACCGGCTGCGCGCGTTCATGCTCACCGTCGCCGTCGTCGACGACGTCGTCGCGCTCGTCGTCATCGGCACCGCGTACACAGACCATCTGGCGGCGCGGCCGTTGCTGATCGCGGTCGGCCTCGTCGCGGCGGTCGTCGTCGCGATCCGCGTCGGCGTCCGTCACGGTCTCGTCTACGCGGCACTCGGCGTTGCGGCCTGGGTCGCTCTGTTCAAGTCGGGCGTCGACCCGGTCGTGATCGGGCTGGCGCTTGGGCTGCTGACGTACGCGTCGCCGGCCGCGCGCGTCGACCTCGAGCGCGCGACCGACCTGTTCCGGCTCTTCCGCGAGCAGCCGACGCCGGAGCTCGCGCGCTCGGCGCAGGTCGGGCTGCAGTCCGCGATCTCTCCGAACGAGCGCCTCCAGCAGCTCTACCACCCCTGGACGAGCTACGTGATCGTGCCGCTGTTCGCGCTCGCCAACGCCGGCGTCGAGATCAACGGCAGCTTTCTCGCGCGTGTCTATGTCTCGCCGATCACGCTCGGGATCCTGATCGGCTACCTCGCCGGCAAGCCCGCCGGCGTGCTCGGCGGCACCTGGCTGGTGACGATGCTGAGCCGCGGCCGGCTCCGGCCGCCGGTCGGGTGGGCGGCCGTCGGTGGCGGCGGCGCCATCGCCGGGATCGGCTTCACGGTCTCACTGCTGATCGCGAGCCTCGCCTTCCGCGGCACGCAGCTCGAGCAGGCGAAGCTCGGCATCCTCAGCGCCGCCCTGTGCGCGTCACTCGTCACCTGGCTCGTCTTCCGCGCGACCGCGCGTCTCCCGCAGCGTCTCAAGATCCGCGCGCTGCTGGGAACCGCGGAGACGCTCGTCGATCTCGCCGTCCCCGTCGACGGCGAGCACGACCACGTCCGCGGACCCGAGGAGGCGCCCGTCACCATCGTCGAGTACGGCGACTTCGAGTGCCCGTTCTGCGGGCAGGCCGAGCCGGTGATCCGCGAGCTGCTGGCCGGCTTCGGCGACCTCCGCTACGTGTGGCGGCACCTGCCGCTCAATGACGTCCATCCACGCGCTCAGGCCGCAGCCGAAGCGGCCGAGGCCGCCGCCGAGCAGGGCAAGTTCTGGGAGATGCACGATCTCCTCTTCGACCACCAGGACGAGCTTCGCCCGAAGGACCTCGTCGCCTACGCGGAGCAGATCGGCCTCGACGCGGAACGGTTCGGGGAAGACCTCCGCAAGCACACCGGCGCCGCGCGCGTCGCCGAGGACGTCGACGGCGCCGACCTGAGCACCGTCTCCGGCACGCCGACGTTCTTCGTCAACGGCCGCCGGCACCACGGCGCCTACGACATCGGCACGCTCTCCGCGGCCGTGCGGGCGGCGCGCGCCCGCGCCGCGATCGCCGCGACGTCCTAGTGAGAGAAACGGGAGGCCGGGCCCGCCGCTGCTTGACCGACCGGTCAATCGGCGGTATGGCTTAGCGCTTCATCGTCTCGAGGCAAGGGGGAAGATCGTGACGAAGGCCTGGATGCAGCGCGCCGGCTCCGTCGGACTCGTCGCGGCGCTCGTCGTCGCCGGGACGGCGAGCGCGAAGTCGTTGAAGGGCAAGCCGAAGCCGGCGAATCCGGCCGTCGTCGTCACCGACAAGGGCGCCGTTCGCGGCCTGGTCGAGTCCGGCCTGCGCAGCTTCAAGGGCATTCCCTACGCCGCCCCGCCCGTCGGCAGCCTGCGCTGGAAGGCGCCGCAGCCGGCCGCAGCGTGGAAGGGCGTCAGGGGGGCGACGGGCTTCGGGTCCAACTGCCCTCAGCCTCCCGGCTTCTTCGGCAGGCTGAGCGACAACGAGAACTGCCTCTTCCTCAACGTCTACACCCCGGTCTCGGCCGCGAAGGCGGGATCGAAGCTGCCGGTGATGGTCTGGATTCACGGCGGCGCTCTGATCTCCGGCGAGAGCGACGACTACAACCCGCTTGCGCTCGTCAAGCAGGGCGTCGTCGTCGTCACGATCAACTACCGGCTCGGCCTGCTCGGCTTCCTGGCGCACCCTGCGCTCGCCGCCGAGTCGCCGACGCACTCATCCGGCAACTACGGGTTGATGGACCAGCAGGCCGCGCTCGCGTGGGTGAAGCGGAACATCGCCCGCTTCGGCGGCGATCCCGCGAACGTGACGATCTTCGGCGAGTCTGCCGGCGGCCTGAGCGTCCGCTCGCAACTCATCTCGCCGCTCGCGAAGGGCCTCTTCCAGAAGGCGATCATCGAGAGCGGCGCCTACGCGGAAACGCTGCCGACCGAGGCACAGGCCGAGGCTGCGGGTCAGGCGACGGCCACGGCGCTCGGGTGCAGCGATCAGTCGGCGGCCTGCCTGCGGAACGTGCCGGTCGCGACGCTGACAGCGAACGACACGACGCTCAGCCAGCTCCCGAACATCGATGGGAAGGTGCTGACCTCCGACTACGCGACCGCCTTCCAGAGCGGCGCGTTCAACCGCGTGCCGGTGCTTTCCGGCTCCAACCACGACGAGTGGCGACTGTTCGTCGAGCTGCTCAGCGACCTCTCCGGCAATCCGGTGACCGCATCGAACTACGTGTCGCAGATCCAGTCGCAGTTCAGCGTTCCCGCCTCGCTCGCGTCGGTGATCGCCCAGCAGTATCCGCTCAGCGCCTACGCGGATCCCGCGTACGCGCTCGGGGCGGCCGGCACCGACGTCGCCTTCGCGTGCAACGCGCGGAGGGACGTGCAGAACCTGTCGCAGTTCGTGCCGACGTACCAGTACGAGTTCAACGACGAGGCTGCGCCGAACATCTACCTGCCGGCGCTCGGGTACTCGCTCGGCGCCTATCACGCGTCAGAGATCCAGTATCTGTTCCCGGCGCCGGTTCCGCGGCTCGACGCGACGCAGAATCAGTTGGCGCTGGCCATGCAGAAGTACTGGACGCAGTTCGCGAAGACGGGCGATCCGAACGGCGGCGGCCTGCCGACATGGCCGAAGTACACGGCTGCGACGGATCAGGCGCAGTCGCTCGTCGGACCCGCGCCGTCGACCGAGTCGACCTTCGCCACCGATCACAAGTGCGCGTTCTGGGCGCCGATCATCGGCGGCTAGCCTGCTGTTCGCCCCGCAGCAGTTCGACGAACGGTCCAGCGGAGCGCGACAAGCTGCGCCCGATCCGGATGAGGCCGCGGCGCATCAGTGTCGGTGCGGATGCTCGCGCCGCGGCGATGGCGCAAGGATGCAAGAGTCGTGGTGAACGAGACCGTCTCCGCGCGCGTCCTTGGCAACCTCGTCGTTCCCGCGGGAGGCAAGGTTGGGGCGACGCCGTACGGCCACGTCGACGAGGAGGCGCGCGAGTACGTCATCACGCGGCCGGACACGCCGACGCCGTGGATCAACTACCTCGGCGAGGGACGCTACGGCGGCATCATCTCGAACACCGGGGGCGGCTACTCGTTCGACCGTGACCCGCGCGACCGGCGGGTCAGCCGCTACCGCTACAACGGCGTCCCCGCCGACCAGCCGGGGCGGTACGTCTATCTGCGCGATCAAGAGACGGGCGCGTACTGGAGCGTGACATGGCAGCCGGTGCAGCGGGCCCCGGACGCCTACGAGTGCCGCCACGGCGCCGGCTACACCCGCATTGCGACTGAGCGCGACGACATCGCCTCCGAGCTCCTCTACTTCGTCCCACCGGGGAAGGACGCGCCGCCGTGCGAGCTCTGGGTCATGCGCGTCCGCAACCTCGGCGGCCGGTCACGCCGGCTGCGCAGCTTCAGCTACGTCGAGCTCGGCTATCCGGACGCCCTCGTCGACCAGCAGAACCTCGACTGGGCGCAGCACATAGTGTGCAGCCGCTTCGAGGAAGGGGCCGTCCTGACCGGGACCCTCTTCCGCCCGGACACGACGTTCTTCGCGTCGAGTGCGGCACCTGTCGGCTTCGATTCCGATCGCGAGGCATTCGTCGGCCGCTGCCGCGACCTCGCGGCACCGATCGTCGTCGAACGGGGCGAGCCGACGGGAAGCGAGGCGCCGCGCGGGAACAGCATCGGCTCGCTCTGCCACGAGCTCGAGCTCGCGCCGGGCGAGGAGCGGCGGATCGTCTACGTGCTCGGGATCGCGGCCGACGTTGCCGAGGCGCGGCAGGCGGCCGCTGCGTACCGCGATCCCGCCGCCGCCGACGAGGCGTTCCGCGCGCTGCGCGAGGACTGGGACGCGTACCTCTCACGCTTCGTCGTCGAAACGCCCGACTCGGAGCTGGACGCGATGGTCGACGTCTGGAACCAGGTGCAGTGCCGGACGAACCTCCACTGGTCGCGCTTCGCGTCGGCCTACGAGACGGGCCTGGGGCGCGGCATGGGAACGCGCGACTCGGCGCAGGACACCCTTGGCACGATGCACGCCGTCCCGGAGCGCGCGCGCGAGCTGCTGACCCGCATCTGGCGGCTGCAGTTCCTCGACGGGCACACGTGGCACCAGTTCTTCCCGCTCACGGGCGAGGGCTCCGCGGGGCTCGCGGCCGAGATTCCGGAGTGGCCGCAGTGGTTCTGCGACGACCACCTCTGGCTCGTGATCGCCGTCTGCGCGTACCTGCGGGAGACGGGCGACCTCGGCTACCTCGAGCAGCGCGCCCCGTACGAGGACGGCCCCGCGGAGACGATTTGGGAGCACATGCTGCGCGCCGTCCGCTTCACGCTCGAGCACCGCGGCCCGCACGGGCTGCCGCGCGTCGGCTTCGCCGACTGGGACGACACGATGAACGTCGACCATGGGTCGGGGAAGGCGGAGTCTGTCTGGTGCGGCATGCAGTTCTGCCGCGCGGTGCGCGACCTCGCGGACCTCGCCGACGAGCTCGGGCGCACCGACGATGCCGAGCGCTTCCGCGGACACGCGCGCGACACGGTGGCTGCGGTGAACGCGCACGCGTGGGACGGCGACTGGTACGCGCGGGCCTTCGACGACGAGGGTGAGCCGATCGGCGTCGCGGCCGAGGATCTGCACCGGATCAACATGAACCCGCAGACGTGGTGTGTGATCGGCGAGGTCGCGCCGCCCGAGCGGGCCGAGCGCGCGCTTGCGTCAATGCACGAGCACCTCGCGACCGAGTTCGGGATCGCCCTGCTCGATCCGCCGTACGACGGCGGCAACGAGCGCGTCCGCGGCACCTCGACGTATCCGCCGGGCGCGAAGGAGAACGGAGGCATCTTCTGCCACGCGAACGCGTGGGCGATCATCGCCGCGGCGATGATCGGCAACGGCGACCTCGCCCACGACTATTACCGGCGGATCCTGCCGCTGTTGCGCTCCGACTCCGATCGATTCCTCGTCGAGCCGTACGTCTACTGCCAGAACGTCTGCGGGCCGACGCACCGTCAGTTTGGCATGGGCCGGAACTCCTGGCTCACCGGCACGGCGGCGTGGACGTACGTCGCCGCGACGCAGTGGATCCTCGGCATCCGGCCGACGTACCGCGGTCTGCGCGTCGCGCCGGCGCTACCTGAGACATGGAACGGCTTCCGGGCGCGGCGGCTCTTCCGCGGCGCCGTGCACGAGATCGACGTCGAGCGCGTCGGCCCCGGCAATGGGGTCGCGCTCGCCGTCGACGGTGAGCCGATCGACGGCGACGTCGTGCCGCTGCCGGACGGCCACGACCGCGTCTCCGTGCGCGTGCTGCTCGGTCGCTAGCTTCCGAGCGCGACTGAGAGGTCGAATCAGAATGACGTCTGTGCCGTCTGGTCGCGCTGGGCGGCGCGATGCGGCGTCCTCAGTCGCGCCCGTAGCTTCAGCTACGAGCGCTCCCTGCGTCCTTGCCTCGCACTCGCCCATCACGACCAGCCGACGAG
>Ga0116112_1000530_pt1 | contig 29641 bp, 31 predicted proteins | sample June2015DPH_8_15_FD_89721 | JGI IMG/M metagenome (GOLD analysis project Ga0116112, IMG submission 89721) | Peatland microbial communities from SPRUCE experiment site at the Marcell Experimental Forest, Minnesota, USA - June2015DPH_8_150 | ecosystem: Environmental > Terrestrial > Soil > Wetlands... | reverse complement strand
GTGGAAGCGCAGAAACTTTTGGGCGTGAGTTTGGAAGGCAGTGTGGGGTAATATCTCCTCCTCGTCGTCGTTCTCGTCCTCGATTCGTGCCGTTTCGAGGATGAGGACGTGAACGAATCCAAGACCGATTTTATAATGAGCAAACAACCGATTCTTGAAATCAAAAATCTCTCGGCGGGCGTTGAGGGCAAACAAATCTTGAAGGGCATCAACCTGACCATCAACGCGGGCGAAGTCCATGCCGTCATGGGCCCGAATGGCAGCGGCAAAAGCACGCTGGCCGCCGTCCTGGCCGGGCGCGACGGTTACGACGTGACCGCCGGCGAAGTCATCTACAACGGCCATGACCTGCTCAGCCTCGACCCGGAAGAGCGCGCCCGCGAAGGGCTGTTTCTCGCGTTCCAGTACCCGGTCGAAATCCCCGGCGTCAACAGCACCTATTTTCTCAAAGCCGCGCTCAATGAAGTCCGCAAATCCAAGGGACAGTCGGAATTGGACGCGATGGAATTTCTCAGCCTCGTGAAGGACAAGATCAAACTATTGGAGCTGAACGAGGATTTGCTCAAGCGTTCGGTGAATGAAGGTTTCTCCGGCGGCGAGAAAAAGCGCAACGAAATCTTCCAGATGGCCGTGCTCGAACCCAGGCTGGCCATCCTCGACGAAACCGATTCCGGCCTCGACATTGACGCGCTGCGCATCGTTGCCGGCGGCGTCAACAAGTTGAAGCGGCCCGACAGCGCGCAACTGGTCATCACGCATTACCAGCGGTTGTTGAATTTCATCATTCCCGATTTCGTCCATGTGCTCTACGACGGCCGTATTGTGAAATCCGGTGACAAGCAACTGGCGCTCGAACTCGAGGCGAAAGGTTACGACTGGATTACCAAGGGCGCTTAATTAAACTGGCGGCATGAATTTGGACGAAGCCCAACGGCAACGCGTCACCGCCTGGATTCTTCAGGGCGCAAAGCTTTCGGAAATCCAAACCCGGCTGGCGGAGGAATTTGGTTTGCGGCTCACCTACATGGAGGTGCGGCTGCTGGTGGATGATTTGAAATTGACGCCGAAAGATCCGGAACCGCCCAAAGGCGTGGCCCAAATCGGCTCCGCGCCGGCAGCGGGTGCATCCCCGCCCCACGCCGGCAAAAAAGCCGCCCCGGCACCCGCCGCGCCGCCGCCGCCCACCGGCAAGGTGTCCGTGACCGTGGATGAACTTGTGCGGCCCGGCGCGATTGTCAGCGGCAAGGTCACATTCAGCGACGGCCACCAGGCGGACTGGTATCTCGACCAGACCGGACGGCTCGGCGTTGTGCCCAGGCAACAGGGTTACAAACCGTCCGCTGCCGACGTGCAGCAGTTTCAGGCCACACTGCAAAATGAGCTCGCGCGGATGGGTTTTTGATTCCTTGCTTAACTGGCGGCACAAGCGTCCCGCAATCCGGGTGTCAGCCAGTCTCTTTGGCTCAACTCGCTCAATGAATAACGAATGACGAAGCCCTAATGACGAAATAATGTCCGAAAAGTTCCAATGACGAATGCGGGTTCCAGTTATTCATCATTCTTTCGTCATTCGGATTTGGGAATTGGTCATTGCCCACCGCCTTGCAGTCTGCCAGCAGTCCCATCCACCAATTACAAACTGCCAATCCTTGCCGCACGCTTGGCGACTTGGCACATTGAAGCGCGATGCGCGAACATTTCCGGGTCTGGATCGAAAGCCTCGAAACCTTTGCCCTAGAAGTCATCTCCGGCGAACGCCGCGACACGAAGGCGGCGTTGATGCGCGGTCTTTTATTCGGCAGTTCCAAGCTGTTTCAAGTGGGTGTCAAGATGCGCCGCTGGCTTTACAACATGCGCATCCTCCGCGACAGAACCCTCGGCGTGCAGGTCATCGCCGTCGGCAACCTCACCGTCGGTGGCACGGGCAAAACGCCGGTGGTGGAGAAATTCGCGCGCGAACTCCGCGATGCCGGACGCAATGTCGCCATCCTCTCGCGCGGCTACCGCTCCAAACCGACGCCCATCCACGAGTTGCTGCTGAACAAAATCCTGTTGCGTGAAGACCGGACGCCGCCCCGCGTCGTCTCCGACGGCAAATCGCTTTTGCTCGATTCCGAAATGGCCGGTGACGAACCTTACATGCTCGCGTCGAACCTCAGGGATGTCGTGGTGCTGGTGGACAAGGACCGCGTCAAGAGCGGGCTGTATGCGATTGAAAAATTCGGTTGCGACACGTTGCTGCTCGACGACGGTTTCCAGTACTGGGATTTGCGCGGGCGACGTCACGACGTGGTGTTGATTGACCGCCAGCAGCCGTTCGGCAACGAGCATCTGCTCCCGCGCGGCACGCTGCGCGAGCCGCCGTCGCACCTCGCGCGTGCCCACACGATTTTCATCACCAAGAGCGATGGCCAGACCGCCGAACTCCGCCAGCGGATTGCCCGGCTGAATCCCGAGGCCGCCATCATCGAATGCGTCCATCACCCGCTCTACCTTGAGGACGTGTTCACCGGCGAACGGCGCAAACTGAATTTTCTGCAGAGGCGCAAAGTTGCCTCACTCAGCGGCATCGCGCAGCCGGAAAGCTTCGAGCACAGCCTCGTGAAACTGGGCGCGGAACTGGTTTATTCCAAACGCTTTGCCGATCATCACCGCTTTACACAGCAGGAAATCCTGAACGTCATCAACCGCGGCAAGAAACGTCAGGCCGATACTATCATCACCACGCAAAAGGACGCCGTGCGCTTCCCGAAACTGGATCGGCGCGACCTGCCGATTTATTTCATGCGCGTCGAAATCCAGATCGTCAGCGGCGCGAACGACTTTCAGGACTGCGTCCGCAAAATTTGTTTCCGCTGAAAATGGACACGCTGATTTACTGGTTCGCCCGCACGCTGGTCGCAGGCATTCAGGTGCTGCCTCTGAAATTTGTGGCCCGGCTCGGGCGTTGGGCCGGCGCGCTGGCGTACCGGCTCGACGCGCGGCACCGGCGCGTCGCGTTGCAAAACCTGACGATGTGCTTCGGCCGGGAAAAATCGCCGGAGGAAATCCACGCCATCGCCCGGGAAAACTTCCGGCGTATCGGGGAAAATTTCGCCTGCGCCATTAAAACCGCTGCGATGAACTTCGAGACCCTGCGCCCGCATGTCGAATTTGCCGGCATCGAGCGTCTGCCCGGGAAAAACGCCGGGCAGCCGCCTCCCAATGTTGTCGTCGCCATCGGCCACTTTGGCAACTTTGAACTTTACGCGCGGTTCGGACAATTTCGCCCCGACTACCAATGCGCCACCACCTACCGCGCGCTAAAGCATCCGGTGTTCGACCGCCTGTTGCAACATCTGCGCGAGCGCTCCGGCTGCCTTTTTTTCGAGCGCCGCACCGATGGCCCGCTTCTGCGCGCCGCGATGCACCGGCAGGGAATCATCCTCGGATTTCTTACCGACCAAAGCACCGCCGGCCTTCGCGGGCCGTTCCTCGGCCATGATTGTTCGACCACGCTGGCGCCGGCGGTATTCGCGTTGCGCTATCACTGCGAACTTTACACCGCCATTTGTTGGCGGGTCGCGTCGGCGAAATGGCGGTTGGAACTCGGCGAAACAATCCCGACGCACGTAAACGGCAAGCCACGTCTATCTGAAGAAATCATACGTGATGTTAACCGTTCCTTCGAGAACGCTGTCCGCCGCGACCCGGCGAACTGGTTCTGGGTCCACCGCCGCTGGAAGGCCGCGGAAACGAAAGCGAAGATGGAGAATGGAGGATAGAAAATGGAACGCCATCCTCAATCTTCCATCCTCCATCCTCGCCGCATAGTGGTGCGCGGAACCAACTGGCTGGGCGATGCGGTGATGACCACGTCCGCGCTGCTGCGGTTGCGCGAAAAATTTGCCGATGCGCACGTCGCCCTGCTCTGCCCGGAAAAATTGCGCGATTTATGGGTTGGGCATCCGACGGTCAATGAAACGATTCCGTTCACCCCAGGCGAAAGCGTGTTTTCGATCGGTAAAAAGCTGCGCGCCGGCAAATTCGAGGTTGCGCTGGTGCTGCCGAATTCGTCGCGCTCGGCAATCGAAACCCGGCTGGCCGGCATCCCGCAACGCATCGGTTACGCACGTCCCGGGCGAAACTTTTTCCTGACGCAAACGGTCGCGCCCCGACCAGAGGCGGTGAAGATGCGGAAACGGTCTGTCAGCGAAATCAAGCGTAGGACAGGCGTCTCGCCTGTCTCAAAAGTTATTTCTGAAAAAACAGAGACAGGCAGTATGCCTGTCCTACAAACAACCGCTCATCAAATCCACGAGTATCTGCATCTGGTTGCCGCGCTGGGTGCGAATCCGGAACTGTTACCGCCGCAATTGTTCGTGACGCCCGATGAGATTGAAGCCGCAAGGAAAAAATTCGGGCTGGAGAACATCTCGCAGCCGGTTTTGGGTTTGAATCCCGGCGCGGAATACGGCCCGGCCAAACGCTGGCCAGTCGAACGATTCGCCGCCGCCGTGCGTGAAATCCAAAAGCGGACAAATTGTGTCTGGCTGATTTTCGGCGGCAAAAACGACGCGCCGACTGCCAATCAAATCGCTTCCCAACTCCCATCTGCCAGATCCCATTTCCTGAACCTGTCCGGCCAAACTTCGCTCCGCGAACTGATGGCACTCCTAAAACTCAGCCGCGTCCTTTTGACCAACGACTCCGGCCCGATGCATGTGGCCGCCGCGCTCGGCACACCGGTGGTTGTGCCCTTCGGCAGCACGTCGCCGGAATTGACCGGCCCGGGCCTGCCGGGCGACCCGGGCCATCGGTTGCTGAAATCCGACGCGCCGTGTGCACCGTGTTTCCGGCGCGAATGCCCCATAGACTTTCGTTGCATGAACGACATCGGCGTCGAACGGGTGGTTGAGGCCGTTTTGGGAGTCATCAAAACGTAGGAGTCGAAGTAACGAGACTTTGATTCAATTTACGATATTCGATTTGCGATTTACGAATCTGTACACAACCAAACGGAGCGCGTAAATCGTATTTCGTAAATCGAAAATAATGAAACCCCTTACGTCGTCTCCTTCAAGTTAATTAGACTTTCTGCGGTCATGCCTTCGTGGTAATCTTGCCATTGTGGAAACGGTCACCAAACTGACGAATGAACTGGTCGCGTCGTATGCGCGCGTCGGGGGCATCAACCATTTGGATGGCAAAAATCTGCCGTCCAACCATGCTATCACGGCTATCACGCAGGATTTATTGCGGCTGCTGTTTCCCGGTTTCTTCGATGAAAAACCCATCCATTCCTCGGAAATCAAGGTGGTGACGGCGGAATTGCTCGATTCGGTGCTGGGCGCGCTCGAAGACGAGCTTTACAAGAGCCTCGAATACAATCCGCCGCCGGAGCTTCCGAAGAAAAACTTGCGGTCGGCGGCGCACAGCCTGACGCTGGAATTTCTCGAGAGCCTGCCGCGCCTGCGCGAGATGCTCCAAACGGACATGGAAGCGGCCTACGACGGCGACCCGGCGGCCAAGAGCAAGGAGGAGGTGCTGGTGTCGTATCCGTTCGTCGAGGCGATTGCGGTGCAACGGCTGGCGCACGAGTTGTATTTGAAGAACATCGCGTTGATTCCACGTATCATGACGGAATGGGCGCACTCGCGCACGGGCATGGACCTGCATCCGGGCGCGCAAATCGGGTCGCACTTTTTCGTGGACCATTGCACCGGCACGGTCGTCGGCGAAACGGCCATCATCGGCGACCACGTTAAGATGTATCACGGTGTGACGCTGGGCGCGAAATCCACTTCGGACGTGGAACAACTGCGCGGCAAGAAACGGCATCCAACGATTGAGGACCGCGTGACGATTTATCCCGGGGCGACGATTCTGGGCGGCGACACTGTCATCGGCGCCGGCAGCACGATTGGCGGCAACGTATTTCTCATGGAAAGCGTCGCGCCGAATTCCGTCGTCATTTACGAAGCCCCCGAAGCACGCGTGTTGAGCAAGTCGGACCGGATAAAGAAGGCGGCGGCGGATTTTCAGATTTGACCGGTGAGTTTCGCGGCCAATTCCGGCGGCACGCGTTTCGGTTTTTCATCCAAGCCCGTGCAAGCGTGAAAGGTTTCGGCTTCGAGAATCAATCCCCCTTTCTGATTCACGATGCGGTGGGTGAAATTGACGCGCACCCGCGAAACGAGCGTCGGCCGGACCTCGATGGTCAGCAGGTCGTCGTAGCGTGCCGGCGATTTGTAATGCAAGCGGGCTTCAACGACGGGAAAAACCACGTCGCGCTCCTGCCATTCCCGGACTGTTGTACCGAGCGAGCGGATGAACTCACCGCGCGCGGCCTCGAGCCAAGCGAGATAGTGCGAATGATAAACGTGATTGCCGAGCGTGCATTCGGCGTAGGTAACGCGGTGTTGATAACGGAACGGAGTGGCCATACGCGCAGCGTAAGGGCGCACGCGAAAAGTTCAACGCTGAAAAAACAGTGTGCGGGACACAGGAACGCGGCGCATTTCCGGGTAGGGACGGTTCGCCGAGCCGTCCGGCATTCTTGTGGCGGACGCCCCGGCGGTGCGTCCCTGCCTTTGGCCGGATCGGCGGCAGTGCGAAGTTGCTCCCGAAACAAGGATATTGTCGAAAATCCGGTTGCGCGGGCGGCGTTTGCGGTTATGTTACCTTCGTGAACTGGCAGCAAATCATTTCATTGGCGATTGTGGCGCTGGCCGCCGGCTTGTTGTTGCGGGGGCGTTTTCGCCCGCGCAAGTTCAGTTTCCAGCGCGACACGCATTGCGGCTGCTCGGCGCCGGGAGAATTGCCCGCCCGGAAAAGTTCGATTATTTTTCGTGCGCGCAAGGGCGAACGCCGCGCCGTGGTCGTCCGGATGAAATGAATTTCTTTTGCTTGCTACTTTGCAAATCAGACAACATAATTTTTAGTCATGGCCATAACAAAAGTGAGCTCTGCGGTGCATTTTATTTCCCGTTCGGCCGGCGTGCGCGTACGTGAAGGCGCAGCCAGTGGTCATTGGGTGCCGAACACCGACGTGTACATGACGGACACCGGGTTGGTGATCAAGGTGGAGCTGGCCGGCATGAAGAGCGACAGTCTCGAGATTACCGTGGAGGGCAACTGCCTCCGCATCAGCGGCAACCGGCCGGACGGCTGCCGCGCCGCCAAATGCAGTTTCCTGGTCATGGAAATCAGTTACGGGCCATTTGAAAGCGTGTTGGAATTGCCTGCGGGTTACGATCTTAGCCAGGCGAAAGCAGCCTACGTAAACGGTTTTTTGCGGATTGACGTGCCGTTGGCACGCCAGCCGCTTTCCAAAACAACCAAGGTGCCAATCGCTGAAGGGAACTAGTCTTGCCTGAATTTTTCAGGTTCGGCGGCATCTAAACTGAAAAGCAGAAGCGACTATGACCTCGCCAGAAACGGAGTTTGTCAGCATTCTGGACGCGCCTGAAGAATCGGCGGCGCCGCCCCGCGTTTCCTCGCGTTCGCTTCCGGAGACGCTGCCGATTCTCGGGCTGTCGGACATCGTGATTTTTCCAGGAGCCATTGTGCCCTTGCTCGTGGAGACGGGTCCGAGTCTGCGGCTCGTTGATGATGCGGTGGGGGGTGACCGTCTGATTGGCGTGGCGCTGCAAAGCAAACCTGACGTGGCCGAGCCGCTGCCGGAGGATTTGTACAAGGTTGGCTGCGTTGTGCGTTTGGTGAAAATGGTAAAGTTTCCCGACGGCACTGCGCGGATGCTGGTGGAGGGACTGTGGCGCATTAGCATCAAGGCATACCGGCCGGCCGAGCCGTATCTGCGTGCCTCCTACGAATTGCTCCGCGACGTGACCGAGGACTCGATTGAAGCGCAGGCGTTGTTCCGCAACGCGCAAAAACAATTCCAGGAAATCGCCAAACTTTCAGCCGCACTGTCCGACCACGTGAAGGTGGCCGCCATGAACGTGGACGCGCCCGGTCATTTTGCCGACCTCGTCGCCGCCAACCTGAACCTCGACCTCGAGGACCGCCAGAAACTGCTCGAAACCGTTTCCGTCCGCGAGCGGCTGCAAAAGCTTTTACCTATGCTCAATCGCGAGCACGAGGTGCTCACGCTGAGTTCCAAAATCCAGAGCGACGTCGCCACCTCCATCGCCAAGACCCAGCGCGATTTCTTTTTACGCGAGCAGATGCGCGCCATCCAGCGCGAACTCGGCGAAACCGACCCGGGCGCAAATGAAATCAAGACGTTGCGCGGCAAGATCGAACAGACGCCGATGCCCGAGGAGGCGCACAAGGCCGCGTTGCAGGAATTGGAACGGCTCCAGCAAACGCCGCCTGCCGCCGCCGAATACGCCGTTTCGCGCAACTACCTCGATTGGATTTTGAGCCTGCCGTGGGCCAAGGAAACCGAGGACAAACTGGATTTGAAGGCCGCCGAGCGGATTTTGAACGAGCAGCATTTCGGCCTGGAAAAAGTCAAGGACCGCCTGCTCGAATTCATTGCCGTCATCAAGCGACGGAAGCAGATCAAAGGCCCGATTCTTTGCCTGGTAGGCCCGCCCGGCGTCGGCAAAACCTCGCTCGGCAAGAGTGTGGCCGACGCGTTGGGCCGCAAGTTTGCGCGCCTCTCGCTCGGCGGCATGCGGGACGAGGCCGAAATTCGCGGCCATCGGCGCACTTACGTCGGCGCCTTGCCGGGACGCATCATCCAAACCCTCCGCCGCATTGAAAGCCGCAATCCGGTGATTTTGCTCGACGAGTTGGACAAGGTGGGCACGGATTTCCGGGGCGACCCGGCGGCGGCGCTGCTCGAAGTGCTCGACCCGGAGCAAAACAACACGTTCACGGACCATTTTCTCGATCTGCCGTTCGATTTGTCGCGTGTCCTGTTCATCACCACGGCGAACTGGCTCGACCCGGTCCATCCCGCGTTGCGCGACCGGCTCGAAGTTATCGAATTGCCTGGCTACACCGAATCCGAAAAACTGCAGATTGCCAAACGTTATCTCGTGCCGCGCCAAATTGAAGAGCATGGCCTCACGCGGCGGGAGGTGAAACTCACCGAAGCCGCGGTGCGCAAGCTGATTCAGGAATACACCCGCGAAGCCGGCGTACGCCAGTTGGAACGCGAAATTGCCGCGCTCGCGCGCAAGGCCACGCGCAAAATCTTCGGCGACGGCGCGGCCAAAAGGGCAGTAGTGATCGGGCGCACCGCGCTGCGGGGGTTTTTGGGCGCGCCGAAATTCGTTTCCGAAACGGCGGAAAAAATCACCGAATTCGGCATCGCCACCGGCCTGGCCTGGACGCCCGTCGGCGGCGAAATCCTGTTCATCGAAGCCACGCGGATGCGCGGGCGGGGCCAGTTGCTGCTGACCGGCTCGCTCGGCGACGTGATGAAGGAAAGCGCGCAGGCGGCGTTGAGTTACCTGCGCAGCCAGGCCAAAAAGCTCGGCATTGACTTGAGCGATTACAACAAACTGGATTTGCACATTCACGTGCCTGCCGGCGCGACGCCGAAGGACGGCCCGAGCGCGGGCGTGGCCATCGTCGCCGCGTTGGCGTCGCTGTTGCTGAAACAGCGCGTGCGCCAGGGCATTGCCATGACCGGCGAAATCAGCCTGCGCGGCCGCGTGCTGCACGTGGGCGGCATCAAGGAAAAAGTCCTGGCGGCAGCGCGCTTCAAAATCAAGGAAGTGATTTTGCCCGAACAGAACAAAAACGACTGGCTCGAAGTGCCGGCGGAGGCGCGCGCCAAAATCAAGGTCCATTTCGTCCGGCACATCTCGGAAGTCCTGCAACTTGCGCTGGAGCCGAAGTGAATCCTTCGTCCTCGTCCTCGAAAGGATGGCCGGGAAACGAGCCGCGCCGGGTCGGCCGTCCCTGCGGGACTTGTTCAACAACCAACCCATTCCCGGCGTTGAAACGCCGGGCTGTTTTCAATAAGTCCTTTCGAGTCTACGTCCTGTTTGCCATCACCTCAATTTTGCTGACCACGTTTGGCGCAACGGCGGAAACCACAAACAGCCTGTCCGACGGAGAAATTCAAGGCCGGGCGCTGGCACGGAAAATCTTCGAACTGCAACCAACTGAAAATTTTACCAATACGGGCATCCTAAAAATCAAAGATGGCACGGGCAAAAAGTCGGAAATCCGCTTTGAGATGCGGATCAAAGCGGAATTAACCAATTGGTATAGTATCTTTACAACAGTATCCACAAATGCTTCAGAAAATAATGAAGAGCTATGGGTAGCTCACCCCAATAATAATCGGTATAGTTATGGCTACGGCGGAAATCGGGCCGCCAAACTGGATTCGTTCGCCAACTCCGACTTCTCTTCGTGGGATTTTGGCCTGTGTTTTCTTTACTGGCCGGAGCAGAAAATTTTGAAAAAGGAATTCCGGCGCAGTTGCAGTTGCGCGGTTTTGGAAAGCACGAATCCGAATCCGACCACGAACGGCTATTCGCGGGTGGACTCATGGATTGACGAGGAGAGCGGCGGCATCGTCATGGCCAAGGCCTACGACGTAAACGGCAAATTGCTCAAGGAATTCTATCCCAAAGATGTCAAAAAAGTGAAGGGTCAGTGGCAGGTGGAGAGCATGGAAATTGACAATGTCCAAACCGGCTCGCGCACGCGGCTGGAATTTGATTTGAAAACGCCGTGAACCTTGCGGCACCGTAATCCTGATCGTCATTCCCATCCCAATCCGCTTTTCGCCTGGCGATCAGGATCAGGATTACGATCGAGACGAAGGTTCGGGCCGGGATTGGGAATAACTCGACCGGCCACGTGCTTGACATCGGCACAACGGCGGTACACGTTACTTGCAATCAGTATGAACAATAAGTCCCGTCTGAATTTTATGCTGGTGTGCGCCTGCGCGCTTCTCAGCGCACGGGCTTTGGCCACGGAAACAAATTCAGTGTCCTCACTACAATCGGCGGATACCACAACCCAGGCAATGGTGAATGGTTATCTGCAGATCCAGGAACAGCTTCATGCCACGCTCCTGGTCATTGAAACCAACCGCCAGCAGGCGGCGGCGGAGGCTGCCACCAACGCCGCCATTTTGGCAGCGCGCATCCAGGCCCTCGAACAAATCATCGCCGACCAGCGCATCAGCGAAATCGAGGCGGCGCACAAAACGCAGCAGCTTGCGTTGTTCATGGCGGGCACGTTCGGACTGATTGGCCTGAGCATCATGCTGCTGATGGTTTACTTTCAGTGGCGCGTGTTCACACAACTCATCAGGCTCACCGCGCGACAACCCTTCGGGCTTGCGCCGGGCGACAACCGGGCGTTGCCGTTGGTGGAAGCAGCCAATGAACTCGCCGCGCCCGTCCGCGCCGCGATGGAATCGTCGAACACGCGCCTGCTCGGCGCGGTCGAGCGATTGGAAAAGCGCATTTCGGAATTGGAACAAAGCGCGCGTACGCCGCTGCCCGAGACAACCGAGGCACCCTCCGTCCCCAAAAAGGACGAAGCGCCGCCGGAGGTGGAAGACCGCGAAGAATGCGTTGCCAACCTGATCACCGAGGGCCAGTCGCTGCTCAACGCCAACGAACCGCAAAAGGCGCTGGAATGTTTTGACGTGGCGTTGCAGTTGCTGCCGAAACACGCCGAGGCGCTGGTCAAAAAAGGGGGCGCGCTGGAAATGCTCGGACGGCTGGACGATGCCATCGCCTGTTATGACCGCGCTATTGAGGCGGACAGTTCAATGACTATTGCCTATCTTCACAAGGGCGGCCTGTTCAACCGCATGGCGCGTTACGACGAGGCGTTGCAATGCTATGAACGGGCGTTGCAGACACAGGAGAAGAAGGCTGCGTGAAGCCAGAATGACGTGGCCGTTGTATCTGTTGAATTCCATCCGATTGCCGACGCACCCGGTTTCGAGCTGGCAGCGGAGCATCTTAACCTTGAGTTTAACCGAAAAACTATTGGGCCTCGCGTAAGGGGGTGGCGAATTTCGCTGGACCGGAGCACGGTCCCGCCTTGCAGGACCGCTTCGACACACGAAACGCAAACAGGCCGGTGTTCCCGGCGCTCCAACATCACGAACGGCGAAGCGGACTGGAGAGCCTGCGCTCCGTTCCTCATTTTCGCGAAAATCAACAGGACCGTAAAATCGTTTCCGAACCTGGCACCTACTTGGTCCTTGCGCCACCGTCCGAACCGTCACGGAACCGGGGAGCTTCGGCAGCCACTTTTCAGTCGGTGAATGGTTCAAAGGATTTATGTTGCGCTACGGATTCTTGGAATAGGTAATGATGTCGGCTTCATCGTCACTCGTCGGGATGACCAGCGTGAATGCCATTCTTTTGCCCAAAATGATGGTGGTTTCCCGCTTGCTGAAATTGTCGAGGCAGTAGCCGAAGCGGTAAGTTCCCGGTTGGGTCCCGCGCTGGATATCAATTTTCGTGTAGCCCCTGCGCCAGGACGGGTTCTCCGTACGCAGAATAAAAGCCACATAATCCCGGCCCGCCTTGGAAGCATCTCGCACGATGCCGATGCGATGGGGAATCGGTCCGTACGCGTCCCAGACACCTTCAATCGGGTCGAGGTTCCGCCGGTTCGCTTTGAGATATGCGGCGAACGCTTCTCCCGAGATGGCAATGGTTTCCCAAGTATCCGTGTAGCGGAGCAGGCCGGCAACCAGACGACAATTCGCGTCCGTAAAACCCGGCGTTTCGGCCGACTTCATCTGCACGGCGTCGGCGCCCTTTTCCCGGGCGGTTCGCATCACCTTGAGCATCTCGCTTTCGGCCGAGCCGCCAAACATGGTGAAGCGGCCGCCGCCGATGGAAACGGTGCCAATCACTTCGCAGGGGCGGGGAACGGTCATGTCCTCCGTATAGACCGGAATGGGATAGCCCACCGGCTTCGCCGGTCCGACCGCCATATTGGGTTTATACGTTGTCACCGTTGAGCAGCCGGTCGGCAGCAATATCAAAAGAAGAAACGGCGCGACGCTGCGGACAAACCCGACATTGAAATAAGGCGCCGGGCCGATGCAAAATTTTGCGGCATCGGACGTGAGCTTTGCCAATGGCATACGCGACGTTCTTTTCTTTTGTTCGCCTGGCTGGCTCATAATTCCAAAGTTGTATTTTTATTTCACGCCGTCGCCAGATTGTCTTCCAACACTCTGGACTTGCCCGATGGCGCTTCAGTTTCTGTCGCCGTCGGCGCGGCGTCAAAGACCTTAATCGGTTCGTAGAAGGTATTGCGCTGGACCGGCGTGCGGCCGGCTTCGCGGATGGCCTTGATCATGTCCACCTCGGTCTGCAGTTGCGGCGAGGTCGCGCCCGCCATGCGGAAGATGTGTTCTTCAATGATGGTTCCATGCAAATCATCCGCACCGTAGCTCAACGCCACTTGCGCCAGCTTCAAGCCCATGCCCACCCAATACGCCGTGATGTGATCGAAGTTGTCGAGATAGATGCGGCTGACGGCGATGGTCCGCAGCGAATCGTATCCCGTCGGCGGATTTTCCACCGGGATGTCATTGTTCTCCGGCTGATACGGCAGCGGCACGAAGCCGGTGAAGCTGTGCGTCTCGTCCTGCAAAGCGCGCAATTGCCGCAGGTGGTCCACGCGGTCGGCGAGGCTCTCGACGTGGCCGTAGAGCATGGTGCAGGTGCTGCGTCCGCCCATCTTGTGCCACGTCCGATGCACGTCCAGATATTCCTCGGCGGATTCCTTGCCCTTAGCAATGGCCGAACGGACCTCCTTGCGGAAAATTTCCGCACCGCCGCCGGTGAGCGAATCCAGTCCGGCGGCTTTCAGTTCGGTCAAAGTCTGCTCGACGGTTTTTTTCGCGAGCCAGGCGAGGTGCAGGATTTCAATGGCAGTGAAACATTTAAGGTACAATTTGTTGGTAGGGACGGCGCGCTGCGCCGCCCGGTCATCGCGGCGCGATGACCCTACCTCTGCATCCAGCGCCTTGAGCGCCTTCAGCATGTCGGTGTAATAGCTGAACGGCAGCGACGGATGCAGTCCGCCGACGATGTGCAATTCCGTGATGCCAAGCTTCAGCGCCTCGCGTGCCTTCTGCACGATCTGTTCCACGGTAAGCTCAAAGCCGTCCTGGTCGCGTTTCTTGCGCGCGAACGAGCAGAACCGGCAGGACAGGATGCAGTAATTCGAGTAGTTGATATAGCGGTTGATAATGTAGCTGGCACGGTTGCCGACTTTTTTCTGGCGCGCGAGATCGGCGATGGCCCCGACGTCGTTCAGGTCCTTCGATTCAAACAGCCGCAGCGCGTCGGCCTCGGAAATGCGTTCGCCGGTGGCCACCTTGTCGTACAAGTCGCGCAGTTCACTCCGTTGGACGAAAAAATTCATTTTCACGTAGCCGCCGATGCGAATCGGCGGACCAATCCGCGCTTTCACAAGCGCAGCTACAGGGTTAGCAGCTTTCAAGCGGCAAGGCAAATCGTAGGACTGGCTTCCAGCCTGTCCCTGATTTGTGAAGACGGAAACAGGCAAGATGCCTGTCCTACGTTACTGCAGCTTGAACCCGCCTTCAAAAATCACTTCGGTTGCAGTCACAATCAAAAACACCGCACTGACAAGTGCGTTGAGCCGGAAAAATGCGAGGTTGATCCAGTTCAAGCTGCGGCGGCGGGCTATCCAGTGTTCCAGCACCAGACAGCCGAGGATGATGAACCAGCCGGCGAGATACGCGATGCGAAACCGGCACAGCAGACCGAACAGCAGCAACAACCCGCACATGACCATGTGCGCGAGAAACGCCGCTTGCAGTGCGTTCTTTGGCCCCCACGCCATCACCAGCGAGTGCAAGCCGTGCGCTCTGTCGAATTCGTAATCCTGCAGCGCGTAAATGATGTCGAAACCAACCAGCCACAGCACCACGGACGCGGCGAGGGCGAGCATTTGAAAAATTTCCAAGGTGGAAATGTCCGTCCCTTTTACCGCCAGCCAGGCGCCCATCGGCGCAAGTGCCAGCGCAAGGCCGAGAAAAACGTGCGTGTAATCCGTGAATCGTTTCGTGAACGAATAAAAACAAATCACTGCCAGCGCGACCGGTGAGAGATAAAAGCACGGCGGATTCAGCAAATAACTGACGGCTACCAAACCCGCCGCGGCTAAAACGCAAAGCGCGATTGCGCCCGTCAGTGTAATCCGGCCGGTGGGCAAATGGCGATTGGCCGTGCGCGGATTCAGCGCGTCGAACTTGCGGTCCACGATGCGATTGAATGCCATGGCACAGGTCCGGGCACAAATCATCGCGGCGAGAATCAGCAGAAAAACTCTCCAGCCCGGCCAGCCGCGGTCGTCACGCGCCGCGACCATCATCGCCGCCAGTGCAAACGGCAGGGCGAAAACCGTGTGCGGGAAACGCACGAAAGAAAGCCATTTTTTAATGAAGGAAAACATTCAACGTTCAACATTCAACTTCGAACATCGAATGTCAGCCGGCTCCGCCGGCTGGATCCGGAGTGAACCTGGATGGCTTCCGCCGCTCCGTGATAGCGTTGCGCTGGGCGGTTTGGATGCTGGAATGAAAAATACGGATCAACTCGTCAGACTCACTCAAAACGAACAATAGTGTTGAACCTTCCTTTGTCCATCCCTTCCGTTTTATGAGTCGTGCCCAGCGCCGGGTCTCGCGCAATTCCTTGAGGCTGACTTTTATTTTGTGAATAAAATCATCGCGCGACTCGGCGGCTTCGGCTTCTCCGTGGTTCGGATAAGGCGCCGTGCCCGAGCGCAGGACCTGCCCGGCAATGTGATTCCCCGCACGCGTATCCGGCAGGCCCTCGGACAAATCGATGACGGCTGAGGCGAATTCCAGCAGACGATCCTCAAGGTCAAACTTGCGGCCTTGCCCCTCGTTGAACCGCCAGACCCCGCCTGACAACCCATTGAGAGTTGAATGTTGAATGTTGAATGTTGAATGTTTCCCTTTTTTCATCTTCATTCTTTTTCTTCGCTCCAGCGCGTAACCAGTTTTTGCGGCAGACCCAGATGATCCAGCACGCGTGCCACCACAGTATCCACAACTCCCTGAACGCTTTTCGGGTTCGAATAAAAACTTGGATTCGCCGGCAATATCGTCACCCCGGCCTGAAGCAGCAGCTCCATGTTCTTGACGTGGACGAGGCTCAACGGCGTTTCACGCGGGACCAGAATCAGTTTCTTCTTCTCCTTCAACACCACGTCGGCGGCGCGGAGCAGCAGGTCCTCGCTGCACCCATGCGCGATGCGGCCCATCGTGCCCATCGTGCAGGGGATGACGACCATGGCGTCGGGCGGATTTGAGCCGCTGGCAAACGGCGCGTTCATGCTTTTGAGGTTGTGCGTCTTCACCCCGGTCGGCAGGCGCAGGCCGCCGGGTAGCTCCGCCGCGATGACCTGCTGCGCATAGTTGCTTTGCACGACGTGGATTTCGTGCGCGCTCGGGTCGAGGTTGTCGAGCAGGCGTTGCGCGTAAAGCGCGCCGCTGGCTCCCGTGATGGCAACCAAGATTTTCACTCCCACAAATGATGACGGCGTCATTCAATCGCGGCAAGCACAACAAAAAACTCACCGGCGAATTTATGATTTACGATTGACAATTTACGCGCTCCCGGGTCGAGAGAACCATCGTAAATCGCATATCGTAAATGACTGAAACAGCTTGAGTCCGATTGAGCGTTCCGCACAATGGCCGCGTGTTTAAATCGGCTGGCACCATTTTTATCGCAGCGCTTTTTCTGGCGGGCTGCGCGACCGCGCCCCGGCGTGCCCCGAACGAGCCGCTGCCGCCCAATTGGCCGCCGGCCAATGAAGTCCAAAAGCCCAAAATCCTGCAGCCGCCCCGTCCCATCGCGCCGGTCATCAAAACGAACCTGCCGCCGGTCGTTCACCCAACGAATGCTGTCCGCCCGGCACCGGTGATAACCTGGATCCCGCTCAGCCACTGGGCCGCCGAACACAAAATCGGCGCGCCGCATTTGCTGTCCGACCAGCCGGTAGCCATGTACGCGATTGGCTCGACGAACGGCGTAATGGTTCTGGAAATCGGCAGCCGCGAGGCGGTTTGGAACGGCATCACAATCAATCTCGGTTTTGAGCCGCAGTTGATTGACAACCAGATTTTCCTGCACCGCCTCGATTTGCAGAGAAACCTTGAGCCGCTTTTGTGTGACCCGCCGCTTAAATTCAGCGCCGAACGGGTCATCGTGATTGATCCCGGCCATGGCGGGTCAAACACCGGCACGCACAGCGTCCTCGACGGCCAGTTTGAGAAGGAATACACGCTCGACTGGGCGTTGCGGCTCGCGCCCTTGCTGGCCACCAACGGCTGGCACGTCTTTCTCACGCGCACGAACGATGCGGACGTTTCAGTGGACGATCGCGCCGCGTTCGCCGAAGCGCATCACGCCGATTTGTTCATCAGCCTGCATTTCAATTCCGCCGCGCCGAACCGGACTCAGGCCGGGCTCGAAACCTATTGCCTCACGCCGACGGGCATGGCCTCGACGTTGATCCGCGGCTACAACGATTTCTGGTCGGACAATTTTCCCAATAACAGCTACGACGCGGAAAATTTGCAGCTTGCCGTCCGCCTGCAAGCGGCCTTGCTGCGCGCCGCCGGCCTGGAAGACCGCGGCGTGCGCCGCGCGCGGTTCATCGGCGTGTTGCACGACCAGCACCGGCCCGCCGTGCTCATCGAAGGCGGCTACCTGTCCAATCCGCTCGAGGCAAAATTGATTGAATCCCCGGAATTCCGGCAGCTCCTTGCAGAAGCAATCGCCGACGCACTGCGGTTATTGCCCAAAACCGGAACTTCCGGGCCAGGCACGAACAATCTTTCCTGGCCGTGAACCCGCCACTTGTCACCCGTCACTTGTCACCCGTGCTGGTCACGGGCGGCGCCGGTTTCATCGGCTCGCATCTCGTCGAGCGTTTGCTGGCGGATGGCAAGCGCGTCGTCGTCATTGACGATCTCTCCACCGGCCGCCTGAAAAATTTGAGTGCAGTAAAAAACCACCCGCGACTGCGCGTGATTGAATCCAAAATTTCCGCATGCCCTGAATTGCCAAAACTGGCCGCAAACGCGGAATTTATTTTTCACCTGGCCGCGACCGTGGGCGTTGAACTGGTCATCAAATCGGCGTTGCAGGTTTTGGAGGCGAGCTTTCACGAGACGCAGATTCTGCTGCGCGCCGCCGCCGCAAACCACACGCCGCTCCTGCTGACCTCGACTTCGGAAGTCTATGGCAAGAGCGCGAAGGCGGAGTTCAGCGAGGACGACGATTTGCTCATCGGCCCGCCCGGCCAGTCGCGCTGGAGTTACGCCTGCTCGAAGCTCACAGACGAATTCCTCGCGCTGGCCTATGCGCGGGAGAAAAATCTGCCGGTCATCATCGCACGGCTGTTCAACACCGTTGGCCCGCGCCAGACCGGGCGCTACGGCATGGTGTTGCCCCGCTTCATCACGGCGGCGAAAAAGGGTGAACCGCTGAAAGTCTTTGGCAACGGCAGACAAACGCGATGTTTTTGCCACGTGGGCGACGCGGTGGAAGCGCTCGTGCGGCTGCAAAGAGTAGCGCAGGCGTCTCGCCTGCCATCGAAATCTGCAGGCGGGACGCCTGCGCCACGGGAGAAATGCGTCTTCGGCGAAATTTTCAACGTCGGCGGGACCGAGGAAATCAGCATCCTCGATTTGGCGCGGCTGGTGGTCAAAACGCTCGGCTCGAAATCGAAGATCCAAATCGTGCCATATGACAAGGCTTATCCGCGTTCGCCCAAGGGCTTCGGCGTCACGGGCGTGCCGGGTTTCGACGACATGCGCCGGCGCAAGCCGCTCGTGAAAAAACTCGAACGGTTCGTGAAGTTCCGTCCGCGCACGCCGCTGCGCGAAATCACCCGGCTGACGGCGGGATGAGGGGCAGGTGGGATTCTCGTTCGTGTTGAGCTTGATCAACCCCTTGACCTTCGGCTGCTCCCCATAGACGTAAGGGCGCAACTTGCGCACCAGCGGGCGGATCAATTGCGATGTTTTTGTCGGCATGGCGAAAATGATTTTACGGCTTCGGCACTTCCAAGTCCTTGCAAATCTTCCGGGCAATGAACTCAATGATCTCCCGGTGGCGCGGCACGGCGGAAACTTTCTTTTTCGGACGTTCACATAAATCGTGTGATTGCCCCCCTCGCGCAGAAACTCGCAGCCATGACGTTCTAAATGCCGAATAAGGTCAATTCGTTTCACGATTCGCGCCAAGCATCTTTGCTGTCTGGCGTCAAAGGGAAAATTTATAGCTTCAGGCCAGAGCCAGCGGCTCGCGAATGACTTCTGCGTTGCCCAACTCTTCCTCGGCCAATTGCCGGTTTGCCTCCAGCACCAGCGCAATTGCCTCCTTCAAGTTGGCACGGGCCTCTTTCAGCGTAGCACCTTGTGTGTTTGCGCCGGGCAACTCCTCGACGAACGCGGCATAACCTTCAGGAAACTTCCGGAAAACGGCGGTGAGTTTCAATTTCATGCCAATCAATTTAACCGATTTCACCTGCCGCTCAAGCCGGGAAAATTAAACAATTCTGTGCGCCGACTTGCCGGATAATTTCTTGATTTCCTTTGCCAACTGTTCTGCCTGCTTTTCCAACTCCGCATTTTCAAGTTCAAGCTGCTTCGCCCGTTCCGCCGCCAGTTCATCCAAAATGCCCGGCTTTTGTTCAGCGAGCTGGCAAAGCTCGTAATCCGGACTTTCGCGCAATTCCTTCAACGCTTCCGTGACTGCCGCGATTTCCTTTTGCAACGTCTCATGCAGCCGCTTCAATTGCGCCAGTTCCTCCACGTCCTTGAAATCCAGATTTGCCCAGCCCTGACGCAGGATGAAGCCGTGCGGGTCTTCCGCGATGGTACGCAACGTCTCGATGTCGCCGTTGTCCTTCGCCTGATTGATGGCGGCGGTCAGCTTGTGATACGTCTCCAGTTTGTCCGGATCATTGGCAAAACGGTCGGGATGATACAGCTTAACCAGCTTCTTCCAAAGCTGCGTCAGTGGCATTCATCATATGGCGGCGCTCAGGCGGCCTTAATCTCCGCGCTTTTCCCATGCGCGCCCAAACCTTCGAGTTCGGCGAATTTTTTCACGGTGGGCAATGCTTTCTTGATCGCGGCGCTCACGCCGCTTCGTTCAAAGCGACGGAGACGCGTAGTCCGAGAGGCTTCAGAATTTCCTGCAATGTTTCCAAAGTCGGGTTGCCGTTTTTTGAAAGAATTTTGTATAGGCTGGGTCGTCGGAGTCCCACGCGGCCGGCCAGACTGCCCACGCCCCCGCCAGCTTCGACCACGTCCTTGAGCGCAATCAGGAATGCGGCACTGTCCTTTTCCGCCAGCACTTGCGCGAGATATTCGGCCGCGTATCCCGGGTCGCGCAGACGCTTGTTCAAATCATCTTTGTAATTTTTAAGACGCATGTTGCCTGTATTGTTGCCACAGTTGCTGCGCGCGGCGGATGTCGCGCGATTGGCTGTTCTTGTCACCGCCACCCAGCAACACCACGATTTGTTTGCCGTGAAGTCCGTAATAAATTCGGAGTCCAGGACCAAACGCGATGCGCAATTCAAACACGCCCCCACCCACCGATTTGCAATCGCCGAAATTTCCGGCGCGCACGCGGGCCAGACGCGCATCCACCGCCGCCTGCATTTTCCAGTCGCGAAGGGAATCGAACCACTCGTCAAACGGGACGAGTCCGTTCTGAAGCTCCAGCTTCTTGATTTCCATCTCGACCATTTTGATTGTAATCTATAGGTGACAACCGTGTCAACCTTTTAACGGATTTATTTTCTGATCTCCGCGCTTTTCCCATGCGCGCCCAGGCCTTCGAGTTCGGCAAATTTCTTCACCGTGGGCAGCGCTTTCTTGAGCGAGGCGCGGCTGTATTCCACCACGCTCGTGCGCCGCTGGAACTGGTCCACCGTCAGGCCGGCAAATGACGCACCCGCGCCGCCGGTTGGCAGCGTGTGGCTCGGCCCGGCCACGTAATCGCCCAGCACCGTCGGTGACCACGGCCCGAGGAAAATCGCGCCTGCGGTCAAAATGCCCGCGGAAACCTGGCGCGGATTGCGCGTCATTACCTCACAATGCTCCGGCGCCAGCCGGTTTGCCAAAGCCACGCCATCATCGAGCGACTTCACCTGAATGAGCCAGCCGTTGTTCTGTAAAGCGCGTTGGATAAATCCACGTCGTGCGAGCTTGGGCAGTTGCCGCGCGATTTCTTTTTCGACGGCTTTGAGAATTTTCGCTGAAGGCGTCACGAGCCAGACACGTTCGTGGCCGGAGCCGTGCTCGGCCTGCGCCAGCATATCGGCGGCAACAAACTTCGGATTCGCCGTATCATCTGCGAGCACCAGCACTTCGCTCGGGCCGGGCAGCAAATCTATCGCGACATACCCGACGAGCAAGCGTTTGGCGGTGACAACATAGTCGTTGCCGGGGCCGAAAATCTTTTGCACACGCCGAATCGTCTTTGTGCCGTAAGCCATCGCCGCAATCGCCTGCGCCCCGCCGACGCGGTAAATCTCCGTTGCGCCCGCCGCGCGCGTGGCAAACAACAGCGCGGGATTGATTCCGCCATCCCGGCCACAGGGCGTGCAGGCGACGATTTCCGGGCAACCCGCGGCCTTCGCCAATGTGATGGTCATCAGCGCGGTGGAAACCAGCGGGGCCTTGCCACCGGGGATGTAAACGCCGACGCGCTGGAACGGATCAAATTTTTCACCGACAATCGCGCCGTGCGAATTCTTCATCTGCCAGTTTTTGCGCAGCGATTTCTTGGCAAACGCGATGATGTTTTTTTCCGCTTCGGCCACGGCCTGGCGCAGCGATTCGTCGGCGGCGAGCGAAGCGTTGAACAATTCGGCCTGCGTAACGGCCAGCCGGTCGGCGGCGAGTTTCGCGCCGTCGAAGCGTTCCGTGAACTCCAGCAACGCGGCGTCGCCATGCACCTGCACGTCGTCGAGGATGGCGCGGGTGCGTTGCTCGATTGCCGGATCAAACAGGCTGGACGCTGCAGTCACTTCCTGGAGTTTCTGGGCAAAATTCGCGTCGCTGAAACGGATGACTTTCATGCCGGCAGGCTAGAAAATTTTGCCGGTAAAGTCAAAACGACGGCTTGTCGAGACTTGCAGCTTGGGCTTAAATCACTTCGTGCGCAATCCGATTATTGTGGCGCTGGATGTGCCAACGGCTGAGGCCGCGCTGAAACTCGTGGAACAACTGGCTCCGGTTGCAGGCGGGTTCAAGGTAGGCAGCGAACTTTTCACCGGCGCGGGGCCGGACATCGTGCGGCGGATCCGCGAGCGGGGCGCGATGGTGTTCCTGGATTTGAAATATCACGACATCCCCAACACCGTCGCCAAGTCCGTGGCTGCTGCAGTGCAATTGGATGTGCAAATGCTCACCGTGCACACGAGCGGCGGTCTGGAAATGCTCAAGGCCGCCGAACAATCCGCGCAGGAGAATGCCTGGCGGCTCGGCCACAGTCCGCCGCTCGTTTTGGGCGTGACCGTGCTGACGAGCCTCGAGGCCGGGGGTTTAAAGGAAATCGGCCTTGATGCGAACGTGGATTATCAGGTGCGCCGCCTGGCGACGGTGGCCACCAAGGCGGGTTTGCGTGGCCTGGTTTGCTCGCCGCTGGAAGTCGCCAAACTCCGGCAGGCGCTCCCGCCCGCCACGCAACTGGTTACGCCCGGCGTTCGAATGGGAGGGGGAAAGGCCGACGACCAGAAACGCACGCTCACGCCGCGTAAAGCCATCGCCGCCGGCGCAAACTGGCTGGTGATTGGCCGTCCGATTTATGCGGCGGAAAATCCCCGCGCCGCGGCGGAAAAAATACTGGCATCACTCCAGTGACGACGTGATGCAACCTGCTATGAACACAGAAATCGTCACCGTTGCAGTTGGCTTCAAGGTTCACCTTCCCCGGTGATTTCGCCGAGGAGGCGGAAGAACGCCCTCTTGCGGTCGCTGCTGATGCTCCAATTGACCGGCACGCTCTGGTAACCGTCGTTAAAACCTTCGCCTTTCATCCGATAATCAAAGAATCCCCACGATGCATGTTCGTTGAGCGCGGCGACAAAATTGTCCGTCGGCCGGTCGAAATCGAAGTGGTCATCCTCGTTGAACAGGATTGGCTTTAGTGTGTAGCCCGGCACCGCCCGCGTTCGCCGCACCATCTCGCGAATGTGTTCCGGTTGTGAAACGCCGTTGCCGTGCAGCAGCAAAAAATCGGAGTTGCGCACCACGCTTTCGTCCGGAATTTTCCCGCCCGGGTACGATGTGCCGACCAACAGACGGCGTCCGTCCCGGTGCATGTTCTTCACCCGTTCAATCAGTTCGTGGACTCGGGCCGGCTGCAAAATGGCATGATGGTAGGACGGCGAAGTTTCGTTGTTGATTTCCACAAGTGCGTTTTGCCAGCCGTGGTCGAGCAGCCATTTTGTCGCGTTGTCCGTGGCGCGCACCACCGCCGCTTCGTCTGTCAGCCGATCATCCTGTCCGAAGTAAAAATAGCCGAGGATGACCACCATCCCCAGTTCATCAGCCTTGTCCAGAATGCGCTCCAGACGCGCGCAATAATCCGCCCGCAACGAGCCGTCGGCTTCGAATGCCGAGTTATGCCACGGTTGCGCCTTGGAATAACCCTCGGGCGAACCGCCTTGAAGATTGAGCGTAAAGGCGAGCAGGCCATGGCGCCGCCACTCCGGCATGGCGGCAATGAATTCGCGCGTGTTGCGCTCCGCATCCCATTTGCCGGTATCCGGATACGCCCAGCGCGAAACGGTGTTCGTATTCAGGTCATCAAAGATACCCTGCACCATCCGCGCATTGAGCAGCAAACCCTGGATTTTGTGGCCATTCCACGCGCGCCCGGCGTAAGTCGGCCGGCCGTTGATTTGAAAGTCGTCTCCGGCAATGGAAACCATCGTGTGTCCAGCCCCGGCAGTGGATTCCGCCGCAAACACAGTCGGGGCAGAAACGAGCAGGAGAACAAGCACAAAGGTCAATGCCAGCATCACCAGACAAATCACAATTGCCGCGAACCATCTCATGTCGCGCTTCCTCCTTCGACGGCATTCGCCAGATAAATCATCGTCATCGGAATGATTTCGAGGAAATCACGGAAGTTGCCGTAATCGCCGCCAATCAACTGCCCCACCATGAACACCGCCAGAACCGTTTTGATGCCTCTGTCCGCCAGGGTTTTCCCCGGCAACATGAACAGGGCAACGATGACGGTACCGGCATTCATCCAAACCCAGCTTCGCAACCAGGTCGGGCCGCCGAACGGACCTGGAGAGCCGGTAAAGACCCGCTTCAACCTCGGCCAATCAGCGTATTCCGCCGTGGACAACTGCGCGTGCCCCAGCACCGCCGCCGTGATCCACAACTTCAGCAGCAGACAAGCCACCGCCGCCGAGATGAAAAAACCGGCCTTTGTTTTCCAACCCAGTTTCGTGAAGAAAAAGAGCAGTGCCACCACCGCCACAGTTTCCTTGAACAACGTGCCGGCGACGATGGCTACCAGCATCCAGCCAAACCAGCCGCGCTGCCAGAGCAGGAAGGATAACGTGAAGAAAAACAGCGCGGGCATGTCGTAGGAACACGAAGACGCGGGCGGCGTCAAACTGTAAACCAGCGCCGCGAACGTGCCGAGGATGACGAACTGCGCGTGCTTGACGAAGCGAATCAACAGCAGGAAAGTCGCCATCAACCCGGCGGCATTGTAAAATCCGAAAACATTGGCGTATTGTTCCTGCGTCAAATTTCCCTCCCACCACGCAACCGCGTCCAGCAGCGTTCCCGACAGCCAGTAACCGCCGATACGGGGCTTCCACACCACGGGCTGGGAGTTGAACGAACCGAAACCTGAACCGCCGGTGAATTGAAAACCGTTGATGGTGTTCTCGCCGTTTCCTTCGGCGATGGGTCGCATCTGATAAAACCAGCACACGCTCAACGCCAAAGCGATGAACCCCGAAACCAAAATGGAAAGCGGGCGGGTCATTTAGAAAGCTCCGACCGGAAGATTGCTGAAAAATAAACGCGTAAACTCATTATCGTAATAATAACCCGTGACATTCATTGCAGCAGAAGTCGGCTGGCCGTTGATAAAAAACTCATCGCCGACGATGGAAACCGCCGTGTGTGCCGGCGTCATCGCCGTGGTCACCGCCAGGCTTGAAAGTGACAACCGGCGAAAGAGCATAGTGCTGCGCGGTTTCATGGGTCAATGACGGAGCCTAGCGGGTCGGCTTTGGGAAGGCAAAAGTGATTCAAGGACGAAAGCATTTCTTCGTCAAGCCGTGATCACACTTGTGATTCGTGTGGCCAAAGCGGGTCGCCGTTCGGAAAACTGAAATGCGGATTTGAGCCGGGCGCAGGCAGACCTCGCTTGTGATTGACCGGCGGCGTGAATGCGGGCGAGGACCGAATTTCTCCGCACGGCCTCGCCGGGCTTGGCAATTTGGTCAACACCCACGTCGTAATTGATGGCCGATTCCTTCGTGAGCCGGCCGCCGCCCAAATCGCGGATGACTTCGCCGATGAGCCGCGCGTCGCACTTGGAAATGTAGCCGGCCGTTTCCGCCTTTAACTCAACGACGACCTGTGCGGTGGAATCCTGCGCCAGCTTTTTGTTGAACGCGGCCAGGTCTGCGCCTTGAGCGACAAGCATTTCGTTCCACTTCTTGCGCGGTTGGCCGGAGTTCAGGCATTCCCCGGCTTGTTTGCGCGCGGCAGCGAGTGATTTCGATTTACGCGTTTGAACCAGCAAATGTGCGGCGCAGTCGAGGACAAGCGAGCGGAGGTCGTCACGCCGTAGGACAGGCATCCTGCCTGTCTCCATATTTTCTGGTTTTGTGAAATCAGAGACAGGCGAGACGCCTGTCCTACGATCAAGCAGAGCCACGCTTTCCTTCACTTCCAGCCAGTTGCCAGCGGCGCGGCCCAGCGGCGTGTTCATGTCTGTCAAAATCGCGCGGGTGTTCACGCCGCACTCGTTGCCCAGCGCGACCATGGCCTTGGCGAGTTTGCGGGCCTCAGCTTTTGTCTGCATGAACGCAGCACAGCCGAATTTCACGTCCAGCACCAGCGCGTCGAGGCTTTCGGCGAGTTTTTTGGAAAGGATGGACGCGGTGATGAGTGGGATGCTCGGCACGGTGCCGGAGGCGTCGCGGAGCGCGTAGATTTTTTTGTCCGCCGGAACCATGCGGTCGGTCTGACCACAGATGACACAGCCGATTTTCTGAACTTGCTCAACGATTTTTTTGGCGGGCAGCAGCGTTTGGAAGCCGGGGATGGAATCGAGTTTGTCGAGCGTACCGCCGGTGATGCCGAGGCCGCGGCCGGAAATCATTGGTACGCGGAAGCCGAGGCAGGCGAGCAACGGCGCAAGCGGCAGCGAAACCTTGTCGCCGATGCCGCCGGTGGAGTGCTTGTCCACGAGCGGGCGTTCATCCTTGGGAAATTTCAGCACGTCACCGGAATCGCGCATGGCCAGCGTGAGGGCGGAAGTCTCGGCTGTGTCGAGTCCGCGAAAATAAATAGCCATAAGCATCGCGGCCATCTGGTAATCGGGAATTTTCCCGGCGGTGAATTCGCCGACAAATTCCTGAATCTGTTGTGGCGCGAGAATTTTGCCTTCGCGTTTCGCTTCTATGAGCGAAAGAAAGTTCATTTTGACGCTGCCAGCAACCGAAAGCTCACTTTGACTCGTGCCCGAATGGGAATTGTTCCAAGAGAAAGCTGCGTGTCTTCGCGCGCGTTTCCATTTTCCACTGCTTGCAGGTTGTTAATAGCGTTCACTGCTTGGACGGCGTAATTTCCCTGCCAACCCTCACTGACAGACAAATCCTCTTCAACCAGCAATGGTTCTCCGATTTCCGAACCTAAAACTTTTGACATTGCAGAAGCTTTTTCTTTCGCTGCTTGTAATGCCTTCTGGCGCGTCTCATTACGATAATCAATTCGTTTGCTGTTATCGTAGGCAACACTTTGAACGCTGACGCCAGATATCTTTGCAAGTCCAACCCAAAGCTTTTTGTAGAGGTCAAAGTTTGTTATCTTGAAAGATATTTCTGTCTTGGCAAAGTAGCCCGATTTTACCCAAGAACCTGAAGTGTATTCCTGGTTTTCACCAAATTCCATCTGGGATGTCTGAATGGTCTTGTCATCCACCTTCGATTCCTTGAGCAGACTCAAGACGGCTTGGACCGTTTTCCCATGCTCGGTCGCTGCAGCTTCAAGTCCCAAGTTCTTGTTTTTGACTTCGACTGACCAAATCATTTCATCGGGCACGACTTCCGTCGTGGCCGTTCCGTAAACGGTAATGTGAGGAAGCTGGATTTCGTCGGCAGAGGCAAGTGTTGCCGCGAGCGTGAAAGCGAGAAATGAGGCGAACAATGTTTTCATAATGCGTTGGTCGGTTTTGCAGGCACCGTTCTAAATGCGCGGCAAACTGAACGCAACATGAAACTTGGCGCGAAATAACTGCTATCCGACAAATTTTTTCGCTGCGATGCACGCGTTGTGGCCGCCGAAACCGAACGAGTTGTTGATGACGGCGTTCACCGTCAACTCGCGCGCGGTGTTCGGCACGTAATCCAGATCGCACTCGGGGTCGGGCACCTGGTAATTGATGGTCGGCGGGACGACGCCGTGCTTGATGGCGAGGGCACAAACGCTCATTTCCACGGCGCCCGCCGCGCCGAGCATGTGGCCGGTCGCGCCCTTGGTGGAACTAACCGCAATTTTTTTCGCGTACGGGCCGAAAACGGTTTTGATGGCCAGCGTTTCACAAGCGTCGCCTTGCACCGTGGAAGTGCCGTGGGCGTTGATGTAGGAAATGTCCGACGGGTTCAACCCGCCGTGGCGCAGCGCCATTTGCATGCAGCGCGCCGCGCCCTCGCCGCCGGGCGCCGGGGCGGTGAGATGATACGCGTCGGCGGTGTTGCCGTAACCGACAATCTCGCAATAAATTTTCGCGCCGCGTTTTTTGGCGTGTTCCAATTCTTCGAGCACGACGACGCCCGCGCCTTCGCCCATGACGAAGCCGTCGCGTTCCTTGTCGAACGGGCGCGAGGCATGCTTTGGATCATTGTTGCGCCGGCTCATGGCTTTCATGGCGCAGAACCCGCCGATGCCGATGGGCACAACCGTCGCCTCCGCGCCGCCGGCGAACATCACCTGCGCATCGCCCATTTTGATGGTGCGCCAGGCCTCGCCGATGGCGTGATTGGCGGTCGCACAGGCGGAACAGGTGGCGTAGTTTGGCCCGCGCAGGTCTTTGTGCATGGAAAATATTCCCGAAGCCATGTTGCTGATGAGCATCGGGATCATGAAGGGCGAGAGCCGGTCCGGTCCGCGGTCGAGCAGGATTTTGTGCTGCTCGGTGGTGGTCGCCAGACCGCCGATGCCGGGGCCGATGATGACACCGATTTCGTCGCGGTTTTCCCGGTCGAGGTCGAGTCCGGAATCGAGCAACGCGTGATGCGCGGCGAAAACGCCGAATTGGGAAAACCGGTCGGCGCGCCGGACTTCCTTGGGCGACGGAAACGCGGGCAGAGGATCAAAATGTTTCACCTCGCCGGCGATTTGGGTGTCGAACGGCGTTGCGTCAAAGGAACGGATGCGGTCAATGCCGCATTGTCCGGCGACGAGGTTCTTCCAAAACACGTCAGCTTTATTCCCGAGCGGCGTGACGACCCCCAGGCCGGTGATGACCACCCGGCGCGGGGATGAAGGGTTTGCCATAAAATCAAAAGGGGCAGATCAAGCTGAGTTCAGCTGAAACTGCCCCGAAGTTTTCACGTTGCCACTACTTCTGCTGCAGGTCTTCGATGTATTTGATGACATCGCCGACGGTTTGAAGTTTCTCGGCCTGTTCGTCCGGCACTTCGATGCCGAATTCCTCCTCCAGCGCCATGACCAACTCGACCGTGTCGAGCGAGTCCGCGCCGAGGTCCTCAATAAACTTCGCCTCCGGCGTCACTTGATCCGCATTGACGCCGAGTTGCTCGACGATGATATCCTTTACTCGTTGTTCAATAGATTTTTCAGCCATGGGTTGCTCCGGTTAAATTTTGACCTGTGTCTATGCCATGAAAACGGAAGGCGTCAAGCCCTGAATCACAATTTTTTTCAATTAATTGACCGGGCTCGTCACATCACCATCCCGCCGTCCACCGGCAGGACCTGGCCGGTAACATAACGCTCCGCCGGGCTGGCAAAAAACAACGCCGCCTCCGCCACGTCCTCCGGCTGGCCCAGACTGGCCAGGGGGATCTGCTTGATGATGGCGTCCTTCTGCTCCAGCGACAGCTTGTCCGTCATCGCCGTCTGAATGAAGCCTGGCGCGATGGCGTTGACGGTGATGCCCCGGCTGGCGAATTCGCGGGCGCACGACTTGGTCAGGCCAATGACGCCGGCCTTGCTCGCGGCGTAATTGCACTGGCCGGCATTGCCGATCAATCCGATGACGGAAGCAATGTTGACGATGCGGCCGGAGCGCTGTTTCAGGAGCGGACGGCTGAGTTCCTTGGTGAACAGGAACGCACCCTTGAGATTGATGTCCAGCACGGCGTCCCAATCCGCCTCGCTCATGCGCATGAGCAGGCCGTCCCTGGTGATGCCGGCGTT
>Ga0116112_1000528_pt1 | contig 29678 bp, 52 predicted proteins | sample June2015DPH_8_15_FD_89721 | JGI IMG/M metagenome (GOLD analysis project Ga0116112, IMG submission 89721) | Peatland microbial communities from SPRUCE experiment site at the Marcell Experimental Forest, Minnesota, USA - June2015DPH_8_150 | ecosystem: Environmental > Terrestrial > Soil > Wetlands... | reverse complement strand
GCGTTGCGTTGCGGAGCGTGGCGCGGCGGCGCGAAGCGTCGCGGAGCGACGCGTTGCGCGGTAAATCATGGTTTTTTCGTGTATTTTTCGACGAGCACAAGCCCAAGGGCGTCAAGAATGGCCTTTCCGGGCTTGCGGCCACCACGAAGAACGTCGCTGACATAAGCGCCGCTCAAATTGTGTTTGTCGGCCCAGGCGATTTGGCTGCCGACCTCGGCGCACTTGGCGCGCAAGAGTGTGAGAACTTCGTCAACGGTCATCATAAATGCTCATTAACACATGAGCGGACGCTAAGTCAACAAGGAACCTCGAAATGCGCAAATCACTCGCTAAAACTCTCGCTCTGGCGCTGCTTTGCGCTTCTGTCATACCTGCCTTTGCGACGACTGGACAGCCTCCGCTTACGGGCATTGGCCCTGCATTGCAGGATGGTCAATGGCTACAGGGCTTGGCAAATGGCAATAACTTCAGCTTTCAGTCAGGCATCACGGCGGCCGGCACGAACCAAGCCACTGCGACGGTCCTTAATCCGAATTTCTTTATGATGGAGGTCGATACGTCAGGATCTGGCGGCGCTACGGGCGTTGCCCTACCATCTTGTGTAGCGCCCGACTTCATGGTTTTGAATAACAACACGGCGTATACGATTGTTGTATATCCTGCGGTCGCCAACAATCCAATTACCTTGGCGCAGGATGTAATCGACGTTGGCAGTCAAGCGACTAGCACGACGATCACGACCTATGCGTCCAAGATTTTTGCGTGTGCTAAGAACGGTGTGTGGACGGTGAAATGATCCACCGGCTTTATTACGCATGGCTAGATCAAAGACGAGGCGTCTATCGGATAAGCCTGTATCCACCGGACGCTCCCATTCGGCCATCGATCGAGATGGAAAGCAAAGCCGCCGTTATCGCATGGGTTGAACGCAAGCGCGGACGGTTGATGTGGATTCCTGAATTGCCTTTGGACGCGAGATAATTCATGATCCGAAGTCAGACGCTAATCCCACTGACTTCCGGTTCATATACGGCTCGGTCAAAGCTGGCCGATTATCAAGTCAGCGAAAACCTGTTCTGCGAAATCGACCCGGCGGAAACGACGCCGGACGTTCCGATGACGCTCTATCCAAGAGAGGGCAAACGCGCATTGTCGGCTCCGCCCGTTGCCGGACCGGGGCGAGGCGTCTTCACCTTATCGAATGGAAGGCTCTTTGCCATTGTCGGCGCGGCGGTCTATTTCATTGATCAGAATTGGAAATGGAACCTTCTCGGCCAGATTTCCAATCTGACGACGCCTGTTTCAATGTCTGACAATGGCGTTACCGCAGTGCTCGTGGATGGAACGCCAAAGGGCTATACCATTACGCTCCAGAACAATGTCATTGTCTTCGCTCCATTGGTTGATCCAACGGGCCTTTTTGTCGGATCGAACCGGGTGGATTTTTCGGACACGTTCCTTGCCTTTGCGGCTCCCGGAACGAATGAATGGTATGTTACGCTATCTGATCAGGTCGCCTTCAACTTTTTCGCTCAAGCGAATAAGGATTCAACACCGGACCCGATCCAGACCTTCGCGTTCAATATCCGTCAGGCATGGCTGCTCGGGACGCAAAATTCCGAGGTTTGGTTCAATGCCGGCGGGACGCCGTTTCCATATCAGGAATGGCCAAATATCTTTGTTCCATATGGATGCGCAGCCATATACAGCCTAGTGCGGGCGGATATTGACCTGTTTTGGATGTCCGAAAATGCTCAAGGGCAGGCGATTGCCGTGAAGACCAATGGCTATGCGGTTGAGGCGATCTCGACTAGAGCGCTCGAATATGAATGGTCCGGCTATCCGACCATCGCCGATTGTATCGGCGGGACATTCCAACAGGGCGGCCACACGTTTATCATTTTCAGTTTTCCGATAGCGGACAAATGCTGGGGATATGATCTCGCCACGAAGCAGTGGCATGAGCGAACCTATCGCGATCAGAATGGCGTCGCACATCGAGACAAGGCCACATTCTTCGCCGCCGTCGGCGCTCCTGGCGGTTATCCCGCGACCATCGTTGGACAGGATTGGGCCACGGGTCAGATTTACGCTCTTGATCCCAAGACCTATACGGATAACGGCGTTCCAATCGTCTGCCGGCGGACCTTTCCGCACATTATGGCCGACATGAAGGAAATCACTCACGTCTCATTCGTGGCGGATTTCGAGACTGGTGGAATTACAGAGATTTCAGAAAATCCGCCAACGCACGATTGGAGCCCGGATTTTGGACCGGATTTTCAACCTGGTCTTTCTTATTCTCAACCTTTCATCACCGCGCTGTGCATGCGCTACAGCAATAATGGCGGTGGTAGTTTTGGGAATTATCGTCAAAAGAAGCTCGCCAGCAGTGGCCATTATCGCAGTATGATGCGGTGGCGCGGACTGGGCATGGCTCGCGATCGCGTATATGAGCTTTTGTGGGCCTATCCTGGTCCTTCGGCCCTTCAAGGAGCCTATATCGAGCCTCTTGGTCATTCCGCATGACCAATGTCTTTGCTAACAGCGTTCCAGGACTCCATATCACCGACGCTAAAGGAAATATGGATGCCGTTTGGTATCAGTTCTTTGTGGCCATTTGGTTGCGGACAGGCGGCGCGACGGGAAGTGTCGCTATTCAACTCGACAGCATTGACAATAATGTCGGCGCAACGCTCTATCGCGGCGCAACGGCATGGCAGGGGTTAAGTCCTGGCGCGCAATACACTGTTTTGCAGATGGGCGTCCAGTTTCCGGATTGGGGATTTCTCCAAGGCCACAATTTCGGACCTCAAAGCCAGAACTATTTTCTCGCCGGACCATCTTCGGGTGGCGTCGGAACGGCGGCATTTCGTGCGATTAACAGCGCCGATCTTGATGTTCTGAATGGTCAATATCCCGGAACGACGACTAATGATAACGCCGGCGCGGGAAATATCGGCCAAGACATTTCATCGGCGGCGAGTGCTGTTTCTCTTACGACCGCGACGCCAAAAGACATAACCAGCATCAGCTTAAGTCCAGGAGATTGGGACGTATGGGGAAACTTCACGAGCGCGCCAGCCGGATCAACGACGCAGAGCGACGTCCGAGCGTGGATCAATACGGTATCGGCGACCGATCCGGGACCTCCCAACGGCGGGTGCTATGCGGAGTTGCAAATGGCGATAGCGGCGGGATTGAGCCAGACCCTACCGCTCGGAATGATGAGAGTGACAATTCCAACGGGGCCAAATCTGACGGTTTATCTGAGCGCCGAGGTGACGTTTCTAGTCTCGACACTCACGGGCGGAGGATTTCTCGGGGCGAGACGCCGACGCTAGAACGTTCGTTCGACGCGAGCGAAATTAACGCGATCATCAATGATCAGGATATCTTTCCGCTCATTACGGTTCCAGGCCTCGATTATCTTGATGCGACGCCGATTATTTCCGACATGAACAATTTTGTTCTCATCGTGCGAGATGAGGAATGTGCTATCGGCGGAGGCATGATCTTCACGCAGATGGAGCCGGGGATTTATGAAACTCATACTAATTTCCTGAAATCGCATCGCGGGATGTTCGCGGTTCAAGCCGCGCGCTTGGCCTGTCGATGGATGTTCACGCATACCGACTGCATGATCCTGCTGACAAGAATTCCGGCGTTTAACAAGGCTGCCGAGAAATTCTGCACGGCGATTGGCGGAACGAGGGAATTTGAACGCAAGGCGGTCTGGCCGAGTAACGATGGTCTCGCCGATATGTCGTTTTGGGCGCTGAGGTATGATGATTGGGTGAGAAAAACGCCAGAGTTGAGCGTCGTTGGTCACGAGTTCCATGAGAAGCTGGATAGCGAATTTTTCCGTCACGGCGTCGGGAGGACAAATCCTCACGAAGACGAGGAATGCCATGACCGCTATGTCGGGGCTTGCATGGAAACGATCTTCGGCGGCCAGCCTGAGAAAGCAATTGTTCTCTATAACCGATGGGCTCGGTTCGCCGGTTATGGCTTGGTTAGTCTGGTCGCGCATAATCCGCTCATTTTAGATATCGGCGATGCAGTTCTGCAAATGCTGGACGGCAACACTTTCAAGGTGATTAAATGCCGACAGCAGCTGCAATAGGGGCCGCTGGCTCAGTAGGGAGCGCCTTGATCGGAGCCGGCGCGTCGAAAGCCGCGTCTGGAGCCCAGACCCAGGCCGATATGATGGGGCTCATGCTCCAGCAACAACGGTTCCAGCAAGCGCAATCCGCGCTCAATCCCTATATCCAAGGAGGGCAGAGCGTTCTCCCGACGCTGCAAAACCTGCTTACGCCTGGACAATCCGCGCAGCAACTCGCGAAAATGCCGGGGTTTCAGTTTCAATCACAATGGGGAAATCTCGCCGCGACTAACCAACTTGCCGCGCAGGGTCTTGGTGGATCAACCGGCCCCTTGGCGACAGCGTTGTCTCAATACAATCAGGGCTTGGCCGGAACGTATTATCAGAACACGACGAATGCTCTGCAAAATTATGCCAATATGGGCGCTGGCGCCGGGGCCGCGCTTGCTGGAACCGCGATGCAATCAGGACAACAGATGGGGCAGAGTTCTCAGGCGATCGGCGGCGCGCAAGCACAAGGTATTCTCGGTTCGGCTAATGCTCTGAGTGGCGGATTGGGAGGGCTTGCTAATGCCGGCATGTTGAGTAGCTTGATGAGCGGCCAATCTGGTTCGAGTTCTGGTCTCTATGGACAACTCAGTTCCGGATTGATGGGCCTTGGCCAAGGCGGTATAACTGGCGCGCCGGGAGGCTGACATGGCAAACGCTCTCTCTGCCCAAGGCGGACCACCCCCAGCGCCAAATCCGCAGCCATCGGCTATCATGGGCGGTCAAGGCGCTCCGATGGCTCCAGGAGGCTCGCAGGCGGCTCCGCAGGGCGCTCCCATGCCGCCACCAGCGCCGAGTCATCAGCAAACGGTGGCAGCGCTGCGACACTTCGATGCCATCGAAAAGGAGTTGAGCGGGCTGTTGGCAGACCCCGACCTCGGAAAATCGGATTTGAAGTCCAAGATCATCGATGGGACGACAAAACTGGTAGCGAACGGGATTCTAACGGCATCGGCTGCAGTGACGGAACTTGGCACTGTTCCGGAGCGGCCGTTTGAGCAGAAAAAGTGGCTGGAAAACCATTTCGTTCAAACTTTGCAAGCCGCGAATGCCGTGTTGGGCCACCATGCCGCCGCATTCGCTGGCCAGCAGGTGGACACGACGCCCGCCAATCCTGATGATCATCAGCAGCATATGGCCGGTTTGATGTCAAATTATGCGAGGCGTCCGAATGGTTGATCTGTCCGGCCTTTATCCCGCACCGCCGGCGCAGCCGCAGAACCTCCTCTCGGGTAATCCCGGTGCAATTCTAGGCATGGTCGGACAAGTAAACGCGCTCCAGCAATTTCAGGCACACCGAGCAGTGGGCGAAGCTTATCAGAATGCCCTGAATCCGGATGGTTCCGTCGATCAGTTGAAGCTTGCCGCAGGACTGAAAGCTCCTCAGGCCGCGCTCGCGGCGCCAGAAGCAATCGGGACCATGCTCGAACAGCGCGGCAAGATGATTGCCAACTCGACGACGCAGTTCGGGTTGAAGCAATCGCAGAACGCTGAAATGCAGAGATTGCTTGCTGGATATGCGCAAGACCCCGATCAATCAGACGAAAAGATGCGAGATTTTGCTGTGACCGCTGCCAGAGCTGGCGGCGATCCGAACGACATCAATGCCATGCGACAAGAATTGTTATCGCAAAATCCTAAACAACGCGCTGCCACAATAGGCAACGCCTCCCGTCTTTCTATGGGGGCTGGCGCGGCATCGACGCCTGAGACAGTTACCGATCCTATTACTGGACAACAGATCCGAATCCCGCATGGCGGATTTTCTGGCGGCGCCCAAGCAATTCCTACAGGATTGTCTCCGCAACGAGCAGCCGATACGCAATCTTATATCGCTGACCAAGCTGCTTCGGCGAAAACACTTGCTGATATCCGCACGGCTGAACAAGCCTATCCGTTACTTGAGAAAATGACAGCACCGCAGTTCGGTCCTCTATCCCCAGAGTTTTCAAAAGTTAAGAATGGGCTTGTCTCTCTTGGGTGGCTCGATCCAAAATCGCCGATTGCCGACGCTGACACACTTCGACAAGAAGTCGCAAAAAAACTCAGTCAAAATTCTCTTATGATGCCTGGAGCTACTCGTTCTAATGAAGGAATGGCTGCTCAATACCAATCAAATCCTAGTTTGTTCCTGAGTAAAGAAGCTAATCTTCCATTGCTTCGTGATGCGATTGGTATGGCAAAGCAGGACGCCGCTGCTCCTTTGTTCGCTGGGAATGCTAATGATTATCAAAATGTTAAGAATAATCATTATCTTACCACTGACCCACGCGGGTTTGTTTTGCATTTGATGGATGTTAAGACACGTGCGGCACTCAAGAATGATCCGAACGCAGCCAAAATACACGCAACCGGCCTTAAGGCGATATCGCGCGGTATGATGCCGCCTCCGATCGCGCCCAACGCGGGGCAATAATGGACCTCTCCTATATGCCTTCCGATCAATCATCTAGTGATGATGTCGAAGGCTATATCTCTCAAGCGGCAAAGGCCAGGGGAATAGACCCTAAGGTCGCCTTGCGCGTCGCCCAAAGTGAGGGACTGAACAAATATTCTGGTGATAGCGGATCATCGTTTGGACCATTCCAACTTCATTATGGCGGGATAGCCCCAGGTGGGAATGCCGTTTCTGGATTAGGTGATGAATTCACTAAAGCCACGGGCAAACACGCGGGCAATCCATCGACTGTTCGCGATCAAATCGACTTCGCGCTCGATCACGCAGCTCAAAATGGATGGGGAGCCTTTCACGGCGCGGCTAGGGCTGGAATCAAGCCTTATGCCGGGATTCAAAAGCAGGCGGCTGTTGATTTATTCGGCTCATCGTGGGAAGCTGCGCCCGCTAAAGCTACCGCACCTGCTCAAGCGACGAAAAGCGCCGCTCCACAGCAGGCAGAACCGGATTTATTCAGTTCGTCATGGGAAGCTGTGCCCGCGCAGCAGGCTCAAGGCACCGCAACGCCGTCGCCAGCGGCAATCGCTCCCACCGCACCACTTGGCATCAATGAATCAGTTCGCGCTCTCGGAACCGGAATCCCAATTGTCGGTGGGTTGCTCAATAAAGCCAATGCGGCGACAAATGCGCTGTTAGCCCCCGCGCTTAACCCGATGTTCGCTCCCAATGAACAACTGCAAGGCGGAACAATTCAAGAGCGCTATACGAACGCGCTCGCCCAACAAAACGCGATGGATATTGCATCGCAACAACAACATCCGAGCGCTACCACAGCGTTAAATATCGCGGGTGCGGTTGGCGGCACAATTCCGGCCATGATGGCTGCTCCCGCCGCATTTGGTATTAGCAGAGCGCCTTTGCTAGCGCGTAGTTTGCTATCTGGACTTACAGGAGCCGGGGTTAATACCGCTGACGTTCTTGCGCGACACGGCTATGATCCAGATGAATTAAAGAATGCCGCCGCGACCGGATTGGCGTTCGGCATGGGCGGACCTGCTGTCGGAGCTTTGGCAGGCGAAGGCGTCAGCGCATTGACCAATCTTGCCGCGCGAACTACCCCAGCCGCGCGATGGATGGCAAACGCATTGACGGGAACAGGAACCACCCCGCAAGAGGCAAGCACCTCCATCCAAGGCATGGGGCCACAAGCCACGATTGCCGACATAAATCCAACGATGCAAACTCGCGCCGGCGCTGTCGCCAGTCTTGGCACGCCCGAAACGTCCGGCATTAAAGAGTTTATGACCGCGCGCCATGAAGGTGGAGATGACCGCCTCTCTCAAGCCGTTGAGCGCAATCTTGGACCGAGGCCAGACGTAACCGCGCTCAAAGAGAATATGCTTGAAACCGCCCGCGATGCCGCTCGACCTTATTATGATCAAGCTCGCACGCAAGGCGGTCCGATGGACACAACGTCGCTTATTTCCGACATTGATAATCAACTCGGGAAGGTAAATCCAAAAGGGCATAAGGCGGCGGCCTTGAACAAAGCAAGATCGCTTCTCACGTATGAAACACCTATCGTCGGTCCTGACGGGAAGCCGACGACGATTACAGTTCCGCGCGACGATCCTGGCATGCTCCACGAAACACGACAAGAACTTGATGACATTCTTTATGGCGTCAAGCGAACTGGATTGATGGATGGAACGTCGGTTGATAGAGCCGTGACTAATACGCTCTCAAATGTTCGCGGAAAATTGGACGATATTATAAAAACAAATCCAGCCATGAGGAGAGCAGATGAAGCATTTTCAGAACATATGGAAAATATCAATGCGGTTGATGAAGGAACCGACTTGTTTAAGCCACAGAACAGGATTGAGGATGTTCGTCGCAGCATACAAGGAAAAACTCCAGATCAATTGCAAAGCATGCGACAGGGAGCGTTGGCTGCTATTCACGATGCCATAAATAATAGCCGTCAAGGTGATCTGTCGGGCGCGAGAAGCCTTCTTGCCAAATCGAGCGCCAATCGTTCCAAATTGGATGAACTGTTTCCAAATTCCGGTAATATGCTAGACGATCTCGATAGCGAACTTGCCAAGCGGGCGACCGAGCATCAGGTTTTAGGTCAATCAGCCACGGCGGAGCGGACAGCTATTCGCGAAAGCCTTAAGCCGCCGCAGCCAGGAGGACAGAATGGTCTTCCTGATGTTTTATCAGCCATCGCGGGTGGTCACTTTGCGGGCGGCCCTGGTGTCGCCGCCGGTATCGCAGCTAGTCGGGCATATCAATCCGCGCTCCAATCAATGCGCAATTGGCAATATCAGAGATTGACGGGTGGCTTGGCGCGTGGATTTACGGCAGTAGGACCGGAACAGCGCGCGTTTCTCGATCAAGTGCAAAGAGCCCATGCGACGAACGCTCTTGCCGCGAGCGCGGCGCAAAAGGCTTCCACGGGAGCTAATCTGCTAACGCGCACTCTTGGACCACGAGGTGTCAATTCCCTCATGACGGCCTTTGGCCAGCGTCCAGTGCTAAGCGTCTATCCGCAAAGCGGAAATGCGCTTAGCCAACCCTAGAATATAGGATTGAAATGAATAGGGCAGTAATTACTGCAAGAATGATACCAGTCATGATAACCAACTCCATTTATACAGGTTCGTTTGATAGTTCGGCTGGCTCTCCAACGCTGGACGGCCTGACTACCTACCACAGGAACCCCATGCTTCACAAGCTATGCCTCGTCCTCGCCGCAATGATGGTCATCCTCGAGGCGACAGTTGCCTTTGGCCAGGCCGTCCAAGTCATGCCGGCCGAACAATGTTTTCAGGCCACGACCGGCATCAATGGAATGATCGGCGTCCTCGGAACGATCACCGGAGGTTCTGGCGGAACGGCCGGAATCTTCGTGAATGTCCCATTGACTGGCGGCGTCGGAACGGCGGCTAGTGCTAATATAACGGTTGTTTCCGGGGCTGTCACCCAAGTTGTCATCCTTAATCCTGGTATAAATTACGCCGCAGGCGACGTTCTCTCTGCCGCAAGTGGAAGCATTGGAGGAGTTACTGGATTTTCCGTTCCTATAAATTCAATATCAATAAATTCCTCATTAGCAGGCGGTTCAGTCGGTATGTATATACCGAACACATTGACCTATTCTCAGACGTGGCAGGATTCGGCCCAGACTATATTAAATACCAATCCGATCGCTCTTGATTCAAATGGCTGCGCCATCATATGGGGCATAGGAACTTATCGGCAAATACTCTACGATAACTTGGGAAATGAGGTCTGGGATCAGCTGACCTCTGTCGCTCCAATCAATCCCTACTGGGCCGGCACGGCCTCTGGCACGGCGAACTTGATCACTGTAATCGATGCTTCGTTTGGTTCGGTCTCGGGCCAGACGATCCAGTTTTCCGCGCTGTTCACGAATACCGGCGCGACAATGATTGACGGGATTCCAGTTGAGAAGAATTCAGCCACTGGCCCCGTAGCGCTGACGGGCGGTGAGATCGTCGCGGGCAATCTCTATCTCGTCACCTATAACGCCGCTCTTGGCGCTTTCATTATTCAGAACCCATCGATTCCAACGTCGGCTTCTCCTGCCATGTTGGGAGGTGCTTACGGAACATTGATCACGAACAATTCATCCACGCCAAACACCCAAATCGACGCTTCGGCGACAATGGCGGTTTTGACGAACAGTGCCGGTTTTGGCGTCCAAGTCTCGGCTCCTTCGGTCACGATCAATGCAGCGGTGATTGGCGCCAATGGCATTGATGTCGGCGGTCTCGCGGTCAGCACATGGTATTATGTTTGGTTGATCAATAATGGAACCACGACCGCTGGCCTTGTTAGCCTATCCTCGACCGCCCCGACGCTGCCAACTGGCTACACGTATTCACTACGGATTGGTTCCGTAAAGACCGATGGATCGGCGAATTTTTATAGGTTTGTTGAAAGAGGAAATGATTTTGCATGGGTAGTTGTCACTTCGACAAATACTCCAACGCTATTTCCCATAATTCCTTATAATACCGCGACTGGAGATGTGGGTGTTCCGACATGGATTGGTGAAGTAGTGCAGGCGTCCTCTGGATTATCACCCTTGGCGTTAGTTCCACCGACAGGAAAAGCAATAAAAGTTCTACTATTAAGTCTTAGCTCTGGAACAAACAGCGCCATAGTAGCTCCAAACGGTGATTATGGCGGGCAAGTTTCCGCGACTAATCCTCCACCATTGCAGAATCCCGGAGCTACAAATAGCGCAACGGCAAAAACAATAACTCTTGAGAGCACGTCCATTTATGTGGCGACCCAAGCGAACGCCGCGATATTCACCGATGGATTCATCGACTCTGCAAATGTGAACTGAGGAAATGGCGATGAAAATCATGAGAATTCTAGGCGCGGCGGGTTTGGCGTTCTGTCTATTGACTGGAGCCGCATTCGCCCAAGGCGTGACGCGAGTCTGTGTTGAAAGCATCGGCGCTAATGGATCAAATAATTGCGTTGATGCGTCCGCGACTAATCCGTTTCCTGTAACGGGATCGTTCTCGGCGACGGTTTCCGGATTCGCTCCCGGCGGTTCTTACGCCACGCCGCTCGCCGTCACCAATGCAACGGGAAACGTCGCGCTTCCGACCGGCACAACCGTCGTCGTCTACAACGTAGGCGCGAATGCGGCATATGTGAAGCTCGGAACGTCCAACGCCGTCACCGCGACGACAAGTGATGACTACATTCCAGCGGGCGGCGCGATTGCTCTCACGGTTGGATCGAACACATACCTAGCCGCCATCACGTCAAGCAGCACCACCACGCTCAATCTCAGCGGCGGAACGGGTCTCGCTACTGGTTGGGGTGGTGGAAGTGGCGGTTCCGGCGGGACCGTCACTCAAGGCACGGCGGCGAGCAGCGGCCCGTGGATTTTCACGCCTTGGATCGCGGGCGCCGTGAACAGCGCGACCAACGGAACCTACTCGGACATCCTCCAAGGCAACGCGGTTCTATCCGCCACCAACGGGCTGTTCTCCAATATCCTCCAAGGCAACGCTGTCCTAACCGGGGCCAACCCAATTTTCACCGCGCTCTCAATCGGCGGCGCGGTGGACTCCGCCACGAACGGCATCTACGCCAACCTGCTCCAGGGCAATGCCGTCGTCTCCGCGAGCAACCCATCTCCGGTTCAGTTGAGCCAAGGCGGCGCGGTCCTTAGCGCTTCCAACGGCATACCTACTCAAGCCGTCGCGGGAGCCACCGGTGGCGCGACGCCGTATCATCTGCTATCCGCCGCCACGACCAACGCGACCAACGTCAAAGCCACGGCTGGAACGCTTTACAGTCTCTCGCTCATAAACACCACGGCGACAATTTATTACCTTCGCCTTTACGACATCGCCACATCCGCTCCAACATGCTCATCCGCCACTGGCGTTGTTGAAAACATCCCCATCCCGGCCAATGTCGCCGGCGCGGGCGTGGTTTTACACTTCGGCAGTATGGGAATGCTCTTCGCCAATGGGATAGGCTTTTGCCTCACCGGAGGATTTTCCGACACAGATACGACGAACGCCGCGACCGGCGTGGCCGTGAACCTTACCTATAAGTGAGCCGCGCCATGAAAAAGCTTCTCGCAATCGCCGTCCTTTCAATCTTTGGCGCGATTTCAACTCCAGCCATGGCGACATGCGTTGACACTTTTGCGCAAATACAAGCACTGATAAATGCAGATATTGTTGCCGGTGTTCCTGGCGGAATACGCGCAAGCACCGTCAATACTATTATGAATATTCAGAATAGTTGCTATTTGAACATCAAGTCTTATCCATCAGCGTCAATAACTGCATTCGGCATAACGCCCAATACGGTGGGCGGCTTCGCGACATGGCCAACATCGATGACTGTCGGCGGCAGCTTAAACGATGTCTTCACGGCGGGAGGCGCCGATAACGCCTCGGCGGCGGCGACTTGGACTACGGGAACTTCAAAGGGAACTTTCACACTCGGACCATCCCCGGCTGGCAATCAAGAATATTATTTTTCGTCTTCGGTCGATTTAATATCGCCAGGCCTGAACCTGGATTGCGGCGGCGGCGGATTTCGTGCTGATCCAGTCTCTCTAACCTTCGCCGCTGGCGTCGATGGCGTCATCGAGGATGTAGGTTCCCGCAGCGATGTTAGCGGGTGCACGATCCGCTCTCTTGGCGTGTTTCTCGCCGCGAACAGCGTAGCCTCCGGGAATCCCACGCTTATCCATATCGTGGGCCTATCTGGCAGCACGTTGACCGTTCCATTCTTCGCGCCGGGGGACGGGGTGATCGCCAAGGGCGGCAGTGGCGCCGACGCCGCCTTGCTAACTCCGCCGGGGGCCTATGTTCAATCGGTCGGCAGCGGCTCCATAACGCTTCCGACCGCATTCGCTCCAACATCGACCCCGGCGAACGGCAACGCCTCTCTTTTCCGCCTTCCCGCCGCGTTAGCCCAATCGGCGACAATCGTTTCCGGTAGCCCAGCCGTCGTGATTACTAGCGGGAGCTACAAATGGGTATCCGGCGATCTGATTTGGTCGGACGCCTTTCCTCTGGGGGCGACGGTCTACACCGCCTCGGGTAGCGTGGGCGCCCAAACGCTGCAAATTTACGACGCTTTCATGAGCCAATCATTGAACGCGACCGTCTCGCATGCGGCGGGTAGCGGCCAAGTGTGGATGATCCCGTCATCGTTCAAGCGCCGAAACACCGGAGAAAGCCACAATGTCTACACCATAGGATTCTTCACCGGGATGCAAATGTCATGCAACAGCCCTGGGAGCATCAATTGCACCAATAGCACGGATTATAATTTCAGTAATGAGAACTCCGCCGTAGGCCGATGGGTCAGCGGAGATAATACCGGAGCATCAACATCTTACAATGGACTATATACAGGAAATTACAGATATACGGTATTTGAACTTGGGGATGTTGGCTCTTCATACTATGGCGAGGGCTATAATTCCGCTGAATACGGCTCCGCTCTTGAAGACGTAGTGCTAAATTGCAAGAGCGATAACCTGTCGCATTTTTCTGGATTTTACTCCGTCCAGACCAATGCCGTTGGAGGGTGCGCGGATATAACGGATCCATATAATACAAATCCGCCCGTGCAAAGTCCGTTTGGGAAAGGCGCCTCGCTTATTCTAAATGTCGATCCTGTAAATGATCCCATCCCAGGAACGCCAGTTATTCAAGGCAACCGATTTTATGGGGCTCCATTTCAGTTTGGAAACGGGGGCGGCACTGGCGACTGCATGTTTTTCGCGGGTGGCGATTCTCCGATATATAGTCAAACGTCTCCATCTGTTTACGTTCTAACATCGTGGTGGAATCATACTTGCGGCATCAATTTCAATAAAGGCATAGATGGAGGGTATTACGGCCTACTCGGTTATATGTATTCAAACAGCACTACAACAAAACCGTTGTTTGTGTTTACGGACCCCACGGTCTATACAAAATATGGAAGCGGCGCGACCAACTATTGGTCGATGCTTCCGACTGGATTTCTGCTAGATAACCAGACTGACGTAGGTGTCGCCGGGACCGAGCGAATGATCGACCTCGGGGCGGCGGCCCCGGCCTACACGACAAGCCTCCAGGGTGACTTTCGTTATAACAATGGGCTTGCCGCGGGCGGAACGCTCGGTTGGTGTAACACGGCATCGGGCGCGCATTGGTTTATTTGCGGGCCGATCTCCAATCAAGCGGCGGTCCCCGACTACACCGCGCAGGCATGGAGGTTGACGCCCGTGGCGATTGGATCGCTTCCGACATGCACGGGCGGGCTGGTCGAGACAATGGCGGTGAACAATGGCGTCACTGTCGCCACGAGTGGCTACGGCGTAGCGGTTTCAACGACAGGAAGTGCCGTGCGGAAGGTGTTCTGCGACGGGTCGTCTGGCTGGGTGTATGACTGAAAATAGCGAGCCGAAAATGTTGAAAAAGCTACTCATCGCGGCATTGGCGGGCTTGCTGATCGGGGCGCCCGCTCGATCCCAATTGCTGATGATGAACGTGGGGCAGCCGACAAATGGCCCATTCGTCTCGCAACTGATTTCCCAGATCGACTACACGCAAGGTTCGCCGGCGGCCGGTGATAGCCTCACGCAAGCCGGAACCCCGATGTATTTTAATTCGTCCGGCGTGTTGACCGCCGCGTCGGCAAACACGGCGCGATTTGATTGCCCAAATTCCACCTGCCTTGGCTGGCTTGTCGAAGCATCGGCCACCAATAGCTTCCTTAAATCCAAAGGGCAAACTGCTTGGTCAGTAGGCCACGCGACATTCACTTCCAATGCGATCGCGTCACCAGACGGAACCACGGATGCCGCGTTTTGTAAAACTGACGCCACCAGTAACCCACACTATTGCTTGAGCACGGCTGTCACTTCGGCAACTTCAATAGGAACTTTCTTCGTCCTGGCTGGCGGATACGGATACGCCGCAATTAGCAATACGTCGTCTACTTATATCTATTTCAATCTAACAACCTGCGCGAAGACGAGCACGCTCGGTTCTGGCTGGTCGGCATCGTGGTCGTCCGGTCCCTACGTCGTCGCCGGAAACAGTTGGTGCCGAATTGGTGGCGTCGCCACGGCGACCAATATGGCATACCTTACTCTTTATCCTTACAACGTAGCCGGGACGAACGGCGGCAACTCGCCTAGTTTCTTAGGCGATGGAGCCAGCGGAACCTATGTCATTTATGGGCAGGTCGAGGCAGGGGCCTTTCCAACCTCCCCGATCATAACCACGACCATCGCCGTCAATCGCGCCGCCGACGTAGCCGCCAACGCAGATTGGTGGAATGGCGCGACCGGCAACTACCTCATGGTCGAATACATAAGCCAAGCGACGCCGGGGACGGTTCAACGCGAAAGCATCTGCCCCACCGGATGCACGGCGACCTCTTTCGTCGCGCCGGTCTCCATGTGGATCAAACGAATCTGCCAATTCAACGCAACCCCCGCAGGGGCCTCGGAGGCAATCAGGGAAGCCGCGCAAGCGAACGGCACGGCATGCACCTGAAACAGTTTGCTCTTGCTCTCGCGCTATTCATGATTTTGATGCGGGTGGCGTGGGGGAAGCGAGCGCGGAGATTTTGAAAGCGGCTATTTCGCGTCGTTCTCGCATATGGTAGAATACGCCAAGGCTCTCTCGACATGAGGTGACGCCATGCTAATCGAACACGTTGATCTGGTTTATCTCCAACTGCTTTCCGTCATGGTGCTCGGTCTTTCGACGGGGTTTGCCGCCGAGTGGATCAAAACCGCGTGAGGTGGCTCCGTGTTGAACCCTGACGACGTTGCGAAAATGATGGTGATCGTGAACGCCTCGATGGTGTTTTTCGTCTCGACGTTCGCGATCAAGATCGGCATCGATTTATGGTTGGCGGCTGGGTAACGCCATGAAACAGCGCATCTCCCACGAAATAAAGCGCCAATACCAAGGCTTCTGCGAAGCGCCGTCGCCTGACCTCTGGGGATGGTGCTTGATGTCGTTCTGTCTCGGGGTGGCTTTCGGGGTCTTGATCTCTGTCTTGGCCGTCCATCGCGAAAAATCCCTGGTGGACCAATTCGACGTTCCGCACTCTCTTTCGCGTTCTACCTATGATCGGCACTAGTAGGCGCGTCCATGCCGATGTGATAAACGCGATGGCGAAGGGTCGTGACATGAGTGCTATCCCGAACGAAGCAATCGCCGCGGCTCAGGCTGCTTGGCACAAATGGAAGGTTCCGGCCTCGGTCAGCCTCGCGCAATGGATCGTCGAGAGCAGATGGGGCCTGCACGAGCCGGCGGGCTCGAACAATCCGTTCGGGATCAAAGCGAGCGTGAATCAGCCATATGTCAATGCCGTCACGCATGAATTCATTCATGGTCGATACGTGACGATCACGGCTCGGTTCGCGAGGTTCGCCAGCATGATGGATGCGTTCGATGCTCACGCGAAACTTCTCGCGACGCATCCAGCCTACCACCATTCCATGACCGCGCCGAGCGCCGAACAATTCGCGGAGAGGCTTACCGGCGTCTATGCGACCGCCCCCCACTATGGCGATACGCTTGTCGCGTCCATGCGCAAATATGGACTGGATAAATACGATGCCTAAGCGTGATCCAATCGAAGTCGGCTTGTGCGTGCTTGCGGCGGTGATCGTCATCGCTGTGTTCGTCTTCATGGCTCGCGCGGCGGGAATCTGACATGAGTCCAAGAATCTCGGTCCTAATCGCCACCCTCATGATTATCGGTCTCGCGTTCGCGGTGTGGACGCGAGAAGCGCACGTGCAACCAGCTGGCAACTTATACTCATTCTGCGACGCGGAACGAAAAGATGCGTGTAACCCCCATGCGCTAATGCTCAAGGACGTATGTGAGGCTACCGTCAGAAGCTATACGGATGGCTCGGATCGTTTTTCATGCGGCCTCGTGGACGCGGCTACACGTGACGCCTATCTGCGCACGCTTGATTGGCGAGTATTCAAAGAGACGCTTAGAGCTTGGCGGGAGGGGCGATGATGATCGACGATTGGCGTCGTATTGATCCCATCGGATTGGCTCTGATCGTGATCCTCGTCGGCGCCATAGTCCTTGGGTGTAGCTGATGCGATTCATCGGAACATTCTGGTTCATCCCGTGGATCGCCATCGTCCTTTGTCTCGCCGCCTGGGTTGCTCTCGCGCTCGCCGCTTGCGCCCCCATTCCGCTCGGCAACTGCCCTAGCGGCAAGATCGTTTGCGTCAACTGAAAGGACCGATCTATGGACCAGCAAACCGAAACGGCATTCGAACAGCAAGCGGTTCTAATCTCCGCTTTGACGCAGCAGGTCGCCGACATCGAGTGGCGGGTGGCGCGTCTTGAAGAGCAGGCGCGCGAGCGCAACCACGACGAAGGAGAATACTGACATGCGAACCATCCTCATCTCGCTTGCTTTCGCATTCGTCGCGGCTGGCGCGGCGGTCGCCGCCGATGTGGGCTGCTGCAAAGTCTGCTGTCACGGAGCCACCTGCATTATGACTCACAAAGCGGCCCACGACTGCGCCGGACATCCGCCTTGTAAGTAATCCGCCGTCGGGCGGCTCCCCGACAAACCCCAGGGAGGCGCCATGATCTGGCCCTTCTCACTCCTAGAGCGCCGTATCGCGGTCCTCGAAACAAAGGTGAAAACGATCATGTCCACGGAAACTGATCTTCAGAATGCCGTTGCTGGACTGCAAACGGCTGTGGCGACCTATCAGACGACCATCACGACCGAATTGACCACGCTCGAAGGACAGATTACGGCCCTCCAGGCGCAAGTCGCGTCCGCCGGATCGCCGCCCGTGACGCAGGCGCAACTCGACGCCATCGTGACGCAACTCGGGACCGTCCAGAGCGCGGTTGCGGCGTTGCCGGTCGCCCCGGCGGCCTAACTCATCGCCGGTCGCCAAGCGCCCGGTGACGAAGCGACGGAGAATGCCGGGACGGCCGTCGCGATCTCCCCGTCCCGGTTTCAACTGGAGAGCTACAATGGCTTCGTTTCCCACTCTCGACCCCGCCACCTTTCAAAGCATCGTCTCGGGCATTACCGGCCACGATAGCTCGGGCGGCCTTATCGCGGCGGTCGGCTCATTGATCGCCGGCAACATCGCCACGGGGATCATCAGCAAGGCTGTTTCAGGCGGCGCGCTCAGTGTGATCGACCCTCTCGGCCTCGCGACGCATCTCGCGAGCGGCGGCGCCACGCCATCGGCCATCGCGGCGGTTCCGGGCCTTGCCGCTACTCCGCAGGCACAACTCGCGGCTCCCGTGGCGGCTCCCGTAGCCGCGCCGACAGTCACGGGGAGTGCGTTCAGCGCGATGCCGGCGGCGCTCCAAAGCTCGCTACTGGCCGCTGGCGTTCATATCGTCGCAGGCTAACGAGACCATGTTCGTGATCCCCGCCGCGATCTTGTCCATCATTTTCAGCGTCGCGGGGATCGTCGTGCCGGAAATCGGCGCTATTGCCGCAAGGCAAATGGACGAGAAAAAATGCTACGTCCTGACGTTTAACCGCGACAAATCCGTGGCGTGGATGTCTCCCGTGATAGATTGTCGTAAGATTCCGCCTGGAATCATAATCGCCGCAAGGATCGCAAAATGAAAATCCTAGTCTACTCGCTTGTGGCGCTTGCCGCTCTCATTACCGTCGCGAGCGCGCAAGCCGTCGCCCTCGCTATCCCAAGCATTGGGCAGGCGCAGTCCGCCTTGGCCGGCCTTCAAACCGCCTATGCCGATCTCGTCGGCGCGTGGGCGGCAATCCAGCCCGTCCTATCGTTCATCGCATCGTGCGCCGCGCTCGCCGCCGCTCTGCCGCATCCGTCCGCTGGTTCGATCTGGGCTCTCCCACGCAAGTTGCTCGATTTCGGCGCGCTGAACATCGGCCATGCCAAAAATGCCGAAAGCGTCAAATAATAGCGGCGGTTTTTCGTTGAGAATAGAGGCCCTCGGTGGACCATGACTTAGACACCCCCGACATGCGGTCAAGCACGAATGAGCTTATGCTCAAGGTCGTCATCCCGCTTGTCATAGTGGTAGGCGCCGTATGGAGCTTCTTTTCCATCGTGTCCGATCTACGAGAAAAAACCGGGGCTGTCTCTGGCAAGATCGAGGTTTTAGTGGCCCGTGTTGAAATCATAGCTTCCCGCGTCGAACGGACTGAAACCTCTCAACACTCCATCGAACAAACACTAGCGCAAGATCGCCCTTGGGGAGCGCAAATCATAGAGCATCAAGAATCCTTGAAGGAATTACAGAAAGAAGTCAGGGACTTGCGCGATACGATTCACGACATGCGTGATGGCGACGGCGCGCACAAGAAAAGATAGGCAATGGCGATCCTATAGCGGTTCGCCACGCCACCGCCGCCGCGCCTCGTGGTGGCCCCTGTAGAGCATGGCCCCTTCCGCCTCGTGATCCGTTATTTCCTTCTCCAGCGTATCCTCGGCCGCCGTCTCCTTGGCGGTAAGGGCGCGGACCGGCGCCATGATCTCGCGAGCGGTTGCGTCAAGATCGAATTTCTTGCCGAGATCATACAGCAAGACCCTGCGCCAAACACGGTCGCTGTAGCAAGGCCCGCTCTCGAATGCCATCTTCGGGCAAAGAGTCGCGTCTTCCATAGGCGCCGACTCTTCTATGGTAAGCGGCAACCCGCAAGTTTCACATCGGCGTAGCTCTTCCGGATCATGCTGATTAACCATGCTGAGGTCCGTGAGCATTTCGCGGATTATCGTTTCGCCAGTCTTCGCCGCGTCCCCGACGCCTCGCGCATAATCCGCCGAGCCAGTCTCGCCCCGCGTGAGGGCCAAGATGGCGTCACGCATCGCAGCGCCGATTTCATAACTGACGGTTCGATCCTCAATGCCGCGCAGTCTCTCGACTAGCGCCTTCGTGTCAGTGGTCATCGCGGTTCCTATTTGCTCCGATAGTGATAATCCACGCACCGATGGCGACCGCGAGAATGGCGCACGCGCCAACAACACCCGCAAAAATAGCGGCCTCGATTTCTAGGTGGGTCATAGGTTTGATCTCCATATTTTCTTCATGCGCTCAAGATGGTGTTTATCGATCATCGCCGTCAGCTTATGGCCGAGGAGGAACCCCAAAGCCAAACCGAACAGAAAGTCACCCATCAGTCTAGCTCCCTCTGCTGGTGGTATCGGATGGATTCTGATGCTTGCAGGTCGTCGAGGTCTGACATCTTCAGCCATTAGGGCCTTTTCAATACGCGAAACAAAAGACCGATAGCAACAATCGCTAGCGATAGTTCAAGAATTAGAGCAACCCGTTGCTCCACGACAATATGGTGATCCAAGATGGATGAAATTGCATCACTCATATCTCTGTATGATTGGTGGCATCCGATGATTGTGTAAAGACACATCACTTTTCCTCCTTCTCGGCGACAGGCGTGGCAAGAGCGGCGCGTATCCATCTGACGCGATCCCTAGCGCAACGGATATAATCGACATTCGGATTCGCACCCTCATTGACGAGCCTATCCGCGAACCACTCCAACAAGTCGGCATTGTCCTTTGTGGCATTGCCGCCACGGAGCGCCTCCCGCAGTTTCTCGACCTCCGCGTCGCGCGCGGCGCGTTGCTCTTTGAGTTCGATGCCGGCCTTTCTCAAGCTCCAGAAAGACCAAAGACTGGCCATTGTGGACAAGACCGCGATCACAGTGACAATTATCGCTGGCCAATTCACCACCCTTCCTCCTTGATGATCTTCGGATACTCTGTGCCATCGTAAACGGCCGGATATAAAGCTTTTTCCTTCTCAACCCATTGAACAGCTTCATCGTATGGAAGATGAAGTTCCCATGGAGTAAACGCTTGCGCGGCGAAACTCCATCCGATGATTGTGTAAAGACACATCACTTTTCCTCCTTCTCGGCGACAGGCGTGGCAAGGGTGGCGCGGGCGCGGCGAATGTCGGCGGCGTCAATACGAAAGTCGTATTTTATACCATCCACCATTAACCGCGTAACGCGCAGATTTGAAAACGGCTCAAGCGCTTCCCGCAATCTCATGATCTCCGCGTCGCGTTCGGCGAGTTGAGATTCGGCGGCGTCGGCGCGCATGGTTTGCTGATTGATGGCATCCTGCGCTTGCGCCCGAAGGCCAAGCTCGGCACCGCCGCTTTCTATCGACTCCAGTTTCAGCCTTAGAATTTCGGCATTACACGACTGCTCCGTTCCCCATGATTCCATCGCCTCAATCTTCCCCGGCAGGGATTCGGCGATGGGCCAAAGATCGCGCGCTTGGTGTATCTGCCACGAAACATCAGGGGATTTCGCGAACGGCTCCAACGCTTGAGCCACCTTCCGAGCGTCTTCGGCGAGCCCGGACACGGGTTTCTCTCGGCGGTTGGCATTAAGCGCGTCGATGGCAGCGCGCATAACATCTATCGGCCCACCCATCTTTCCTAGAGCTTCCCTATACGCGCGATCTACCACGATCGCCTCGACGTCGATCTCTGGTTGTTTGATCATCGTCCAATCTCCTCTGAAACCGCCTCGTCAGGTTCATCGGAACCGGCCCACGATAGCACATATTCCTGCGTCCGTTCCGCCCCGCGCATGGCCGTCAGCAGCACCACGATATCACAGCGGATATGGTTGCGGAGAGACAGGCGACAGCTCGGGTAGGTCGCGGCATAGACCGGCTTATACATTTCACGCAGATGCGCGATGGCGCGGTTGCCGATAATCCGCGCAATGTCGTCGTCGGATAGTTTTTTTGGCGCGTCAGCCATAGAAATTATCCTCTCGCAGTTTCCGTTCGTCAGCGTTCATTCTGAATGCCGTTTTAAATCCATTAAGACGCCCGTCTGATTTCTTTTTCAGAATGAACGGACAATCGCCAGAGCCGCCTCGATTGCCGCCCTGAGAACCACATTCCAGCCGTCAGATTCCTCTGGCCAGTTCTCGACAATATCGACGGCGGCCTGAACCATCTCATCCGTGGTTTTCATCCCTGTCCCTCCCCGTTACCAATGCGGCTTCATTTCCGCGAGCTTCTTTCTTGCGGCGTCCATGCTTTTGCGGCGTTTGTCTACGGGCGTCGCCGCCCATCGCGCCTTGGCGGCTTGCGACTTTGTAAGAGGAACATAGGCTGCGATTGCCGCCTCTACCCCAGCTCGAACAGCATCTATTGAGGGACTGTCATAAGGCTCTGGATATGAGCCAATTGCCTTATGGGCGGCTAAAACCATTTTATCCGTTACTTTCATGCGGCCGCCCTTCGCGCTCGCCAGACCGCAATCGCATCAGCGGAACTTGCCGCTCCCATCTTCTCTCGAATGGTAGACATCCTCGAAGCGGTTGCCTTCGGGCTCAATCCAAGCGCCGTCGCCACTTTTGTCACCCCACCGTGTTTCACAAGCGCGTCCATCAACACGCGCTCAGCCGACGTTAATGCGAATTGGTCGCCGTATATCCGCACAGCGCCAAGAGGATCGCAAGATCGTGATTGGCAGGCTTTGGTTTTCATGTTTTCTCCCACGGGTCATGATCAATAATAAGCGGATTAGTTGCATCTCGAAAAGACTGCCAACCAGCCCCGGCATTAGTTTTTGGTTTCTCCCAAACGGCCTTCTTTCGTTCGGGTGTCAGTCGTTTAATGCGTTTGCGAGACTTTTTCATTTCTCATCCTCGATGTAAATTGGGCGCCGAGGCGGCAATGCGATCTTCTCGACTTTCGGCTTTTCGCTCGGCTCGAAGCTTCGAGACTTGATATTGCCAGCGGGGCGATCAGAGCCAATATGCTTCGATTCCTGCCGCTTCGCTTTAGCGATTATCCGCTTGTCTTTCGGCGTCTTGCCTTCCGGGCCTTGGTGGCATGGCCAGCAAAGGAAACGGCCATCCTTCGCGGTGAGCTTCTTCGACTTATCGAGGATCAAAGCCTCGGCTATCGTGTGGTCGATTTCGCCACTTGCGACAATGGTTCGGCATTCCTCACACTGCCAACCGGTCGGGACGCGGCAACGGTTCATGATCTCTGCCTTGACGGGCTTTGAGAACTCGCGGCGATTAGTCATCTGCGATACTCGGCAACGTATTTTTTGGCGGCGTCTTTCGACATTATAACGCCATCCCAATCGTTCCAAATCTCCCCTTCAAACTGGTCAATAAGTTCGCATAGAATCGAAACGCGGTTGTCATCTGGATGGTCGCACATTGCGGACATTGGAACTCCATCTTCGAAAAATCGCTTCATAATCGCTAGCGAATTTTCAGATAAACCGCTCCAGCCTTTGATCGTTCCCCATTTTAAGGTAAGATTTTTTTTCTTGGTCATACCGTATCCCCTTCTTTCGCTAGAGCGTCGGGCGCGACGCTGATCATTCCTGCAATTATTTCCATGATCGCGGTTTTGCTCGCTTGAAAATCCGCGCCGCCCATCGCTCGCCGGCTTTGGCTTTTCGCTGTCCGCACGACGACGTAATTTCCCCGCAAGATCACGAGAGCAAAATCGTCCCGCGCCTTTTCGCGTCGATACATGCGCTCGGCCCCAGCCTTGCTACCGATGTCGAGAATTTCCTCATCATAGAATCCAGCCTGAATGAGAGCGCGCTTGCGGAGATGCTCGATCGTCGGATATTCGTCCGCGATGTCCTCTGGCAGGCTTTGCCAAGCGTCGTGAAGCCATGCAAATTCGTGGGAATGGCTCTTGTCGCTTCTCCCGCGCTGTAACGTGTAGACCTCGCCATCCTCGAATTGCTGGCGAGCCAACGATAAGCATCGATCAAGTGGGACCATCTTATCGCCAAGCCAACGATATTGAAGAAGCGAAGCAACGCTCATAGAAAATCATCATCGAATGAACTGTCATCTCGTCTCGCCGATCTATCCTGTTTCGCCTCAATTGGCTTGAATGCTAGGGATTGGAAACGATTGCCGTTTTTGTCCTCTTTCACCCAACAATCCACGAAATATTCTATACCGCCGATCTTGGCACGGCCCCGAGCGTTTGGCTGCGATGTCTTCTCTTTCTTGTCATTCTTGAACAGAGAGCCGCTATTATCGCGCAATTCATAGGTCATGTCATCACCTCAAATTGTCTGGTAGATCGTCGTTAATCTTTTCGGCGGTCGTCTCGATTTTTGCTTCCTTGGCCTTCAACGCCTTTCCATGCGACGCATAGGCTTCCTTTAGTTCAACATATAGAGGATCATCGGCCCCGTCGAAAACATCCTCCATGACGGATTTTTGATCCTTCCACCATGCCTGCAACGCCGCGACATTATCGATCTTGAGGATGCGAGTCTTGGATTGAGTGACATAGTGGCGGGTGGCCTGTAATTCTTCCTCGCGGGCGTTCGCGCCTTCCTTGCCAGACCATTTGTCGGCGGAGCTACCGATTGTCGGCTCATGGGTGTCGCGACCAGACGCGGAGTTACCATCATCATCTTCGGCGGCAACCCCGCACATTGCCATTACGGCATAGCGTCGCAAATATGTGATCGCGAGGCCAATTGCTTGCGCGTCTTTTTTCATGAGTGGACACGATAACGTCTCGGAAATGAACTGACCGCTTTTGTGAGCTAGAATTGTTTCTACCTCAACCCCTCCCTCAATGATGCGCGGCAACTGAATGATGGCTAGACCATTCTTTGAAAGAGGTTCGCGAATAACATCTTGCACACTTGCAAGATTGGCATATTTGGATTTGAAAAAAGTGTTCTCAGTGTCCTTCTTAGCTCCATGAATTTCGCCTTGCGCCATAGAAAGCGCCGAAAAAAGCTCTATGATTTGATCTGACTGGCGCATTAGATTTTTTCCTCACTGTCCTCGTGAATTCCGTCAGGCAACGCGCCGTCATGAGCCTTGCGCCATTCCCGCGCCGCGCTCAGAATGGCCTCGGTTATTTTCTCATTAGGTCCGATGGCGGCGATGGCCTTGGCGGCATCATCAAGCACAAGCGTCTTTACGGTTCTCAATCCAATTGCCCGACCAAATCCGCCTCCGATGCGAACATGGGTTTCCTTCTTGGCACGCTTGGCAAAGCGACTAGATGCTTCGAACTCGGCAAAGATCGCATCAGCTTTCTCGGTCGCGGCGGCAACATCCACGAATTCACCTACCTTGGCATTTTCAACGGCGGCGCACTCCGCTTCCTCCGCTTCTCTGGCGAGCCTTTCAGCCTCGGCTGCTGCCTTTGCCGCTTCCGCCGCAATAGCCTGCGCCTTGGCCTTTTCCGCCTTGGCATAGACGGTTAGCCGCGCGGCTAACTTTTCGGCTAGCCCTTCCAAGGATTCGCGCGGAACCTTAAACTTTTCCAAGGCGTCTTTCCAAGCCTTATTGAGCGGAGCACATTCGGCTTCCTTGGCGTCATCAAGGCTCTTGAGTGTTGCCTTGGTGCGATCCGATTGCAGCTTGGCGGCCCGCGCGACGTTTTCATCGGCAATCACGGGATTGTCAGCAAGAAATTTGGCAAGCGTCTTATATTCCGCCCGCGCGTCGTCAATCGGGCTCGGCGGATTGTTCCCACCGATGCTCAATCGAGCTTCTTCCAATGGATCATCAAACATTATCTCTTCCTTTCGCTTTGCGCGCTCGTTAATCTCGATACCGATCCGGATCAGCCGGTTCCGCTTCCAGCTTGTCCACGTCCACGGCCTCGATAAGCAGCCGCTCAAGCCATTTTGGCGTGTCGAGGTAGACGGTCTTTTCGTAATTTGAAAAATTGACGGAATATCCCACCTCGCCGGGGTATAATTTGCGCGTCGCGTATGGCCGAACGCGGATGATTTCGACCTCTGGCCCTTCGGCGGGCTGTTCCCATGTCTGAGGCGACCCCGGCGTGATGTAGAAGTCGATTTCGACCTCGAACGCCGCGTCGTCGTTTTCGTTTAGGGTGATGACTTGGGTGTCGCTGTGCTTAGTGCGGTAGCGGGTCATTCCCCATCCTCCGTCTCGAGAAATTCATGTTCGTCCCTCCCACTCGTGATGGATGCGCCCGCGACAAAGAGCCAGCCGACAATAACGACGGCCAACCAGAAGGCGGCGAACGAAGACAGATAGGGATGGATGAAGACAAAGGCGATCATGACGCAACTCCAACCTTCGCGAGTGCGGAATCTATCGCTCCAATCGCCGGGTGATCTTCGAGTTCGTCAGCGTCGTATCCGACCAGTTCGATGTCTTCCGCGATTGAATGGCGGGCAATCATTAGTGCCTCAATCAATTCGCCGACCCCAGCGCCTTCAAGAGCTTTCTCCGCATATTCCAGATGTTCGCCATGCAGATCGGGATTGGCGTCCCATTGGGCTTTCGAGACATTTCCGGCGATAACGCACGCGGCGCGCTCAATCATTTGTTTCGGAATCGTCATCTATCTTTCCCCTCTAAGCGTGCGCATCGCGAGAACCTCAGTGACCGCGTCGAGATGATCCTCAATATCGCGTCCTATATCCGGCCTCCCACAACGCGAGAGCGACGAAGCGCTTGTCAGCCAGAACATCCGCATGGACGCACTCGACCATCGCTTCAACAACGCCAGAAGATTCCTCGCGGCGAACTGTGTCGAGTAGATTGTCGACTCCAAGTCCGATCATGGCGCGCTCCTATGCTGCTTCGTCGGCGTAAGGAGCGGCGTCTTCCGCGAGCACTTCGGTGTCAACGATGGTGGCTTCTTTTAGGAGAAGGCAGGCGTCTATCAACTCACCGACGCCAGCGGCTTCAAGCGCGGCGAGTGCACATTCATGAGCGATCTTGATTTCCTGCCGCGACAATTGGTCATAGCCGCGCCCATGCGGAAAATGTTTCCCGAGCACACCGCCATAGGCTCGCGCCGCCGCTTCCACCATCGTCTCTGGAATCGTCATTTCGTCGACCTCCGCGCGTTCGCCTCATTCCAAAGACGCGCTATTTCATCTGCTAAAGATCGCGCGTCAGGATGTTCGCCAAATTGAATACCGAAGCGACCAATCGCGAGGATCGCCGCGCCGCCATAGCCATATCCATCTCCGCTGTGTATTGGAGATTGGAGAACGCGCGCATCAGACATGCTCTCAAATTCATTTAGCTTCGTCATTCCGCCGCCCTCCGCGCGTTCGCTTTCAACGCGATCCGCGCCACGATTTGGTTCATGCTGGATTCAATCAGCACGAGGTAGAACCCGGCCTCTTGCAGCGCCTCGGTGATTGCCGCTGGCGTGGTGCAGTCTGGCGGCAGAACACGGCACATATCGCCTATCGGATCGCTGTAATGTCTGCCGCGAGTGAGAAGGTTCCCATTCGGTCCGCGCCCTTCGAGAAACCAGTTTTCGTTGCATAACATGACGAGCTCCTCTATTCGGCGGCTTGCTGAACGGCGACTGCCTCTTTTTCCTTGCGCCATTCCGTCATGCGCTTCTCTCTCTCGGCGTCATCGGCGGCGTGCACGGTCCAACGCAGCGCGGCGAGAACCACGCGGGCATTCTCTTCGCCTGTCTCATCAATCGTTCCTTCCGCTATTGCTACGATGAGTCTGCGATTGAAAAGCGGCCCCGTAAGAACATCGCGGGATTCCGCGGCATCGAACGCCGCAGCATCCTCGCGCGTCTTGAACATGCGCGCCGGGTAAATCAGCGATTGGTATCCGTATTCCATTGAGTAGTTGTTGCTCATGTTCGTCTCTCCCGTTCCGGTGTGGTTAAGCCGCGCGCGATTTGCGCCGACGCTCTTCGGTTTCCAGCCGCATCGCGAGAAAGATCGCGGCGTTGTAAGCATCGTCAGCCGCGCGGGCCTCGGCGAGCTTGGCTTGCTGCGCTTCGAGAACGCTATCGAACCATATGTCGCCTCGTCTGATGTCCTTCGCTTCCGCGTAGAGCGCGAGGGCCTTGATGCGGAGGGATTCAGCGTTGGCGTAGGCTTTGGTGGGGGTCATCACACTATCCTCCATAATCGAATCTCAGTTTTCCGAGTTTGGCGATTTGCTTCTTGAGAGATTCGATTTTATCGACGCGCATCTGTCGGCTTTGATGACTGCGCATTCTTTCGTGCGATGCCATTCGCGGCCTTCGCCATGGTAGATGCGAAGCGAATTTGACGAATCGCTTATCAAGCCGTCGATCGAACTTGTTTGCGCGCAAAGTTCGAATATGCCTTGCGAAAGCGCATACTTGGTGATCCAAACTTTCAGTGATATTCGCTCACTCATGGCGGGCTCCGGGGTTAGGCGGCGCGATCACCCGCGCCATATCAACTTATCAATCCTCGACGCGTCGGAATCCGTCTGGGACATACTCGCGTTGTCTACGGACATGATAGATTCCGGGCTCGAACATGATCGGTTCATGCGTGTCGTAACCGCGCAAATGTTCAAAGGGAGTCGGCTCCTTCACGACGAGCCACGCGTCGAAGTCGAAGTTCGTTTCGGGCCGATACATTTCGATGGTATCGCCATGAAATACATGATCGTGGCCGGTCTCACTATGTGCAACCACAACCTTTCCATTAGACGTATCGACTTTCATAAGACCCCCTGGAAGATTATCCACGCGGCGAATATATACATCACCTTGCGCTGCTGTCTTGTTGAAGGTTTTCATGGCTTTGTTCCTTTCAGATTGCGTCGGTTGTTTATTTGCTCACTTTGCGGTTCATGTGCGTATCTCTGGCTTGATCCAATGTTTATAATCCGCGCTGTCATATCCAAATGACCAGCTTTGAGCCTCCAGCGCGGTTCGGCATTTTGGGTCAACTGGTATGCAAAAAGTTCTGCCAGTTCCACAAACAACTTTTAGAAAGCGTTCTTTGCCGATATCGGGTATATCAGCTTCAAGAAGATCACCAATTTGCGGGTCGTTATCTGAGTCAATAACGCGAGTATTAAGGGCGCTAATAAACTTGTTCCACCCGATATGTTCTATTCCGACGCGCCTCTGCTCGATATTAGGCCATCGCAATAATATTTCAGCCGTCAAGCTATCCTTATCCTCGATCCACTCTGATGGAACGCTAACGCCTCTCAGGTGATACAATGACCAGCCATCGCGCCACCGATGCGATGGACCTGTTTCGCAATGCGGGCGATTTTGATCGTCAACACGGATGAACTCTGGAAAATCGGAAACCATACAGAAGTCTTCGTGCATAACGCGGAACCCGCCGTTTATCGCGGCTCGTTCCCATGGTTCGTATTTATCGTGAGCAGATAATTTTAGACCGATGATGTCGCGCATCGAACTCAGATAACATTCATACGAAGACCACATATTTCCGCCTTGATAGACGAAATTCCATCTCTCCGAGCAATTCAACCCTAATGCGCCAGCAAGGGCGGCACATGCTTGCGCCGCCCCAGTTAAAGAGGCGTCATAGGCGGCGGCGGCTGCGCGGGTGGCGGCGTCGGTGGCGGCGGCGTAGGTGGCGCCGTGGGTGGCGGCGTCGGTGGCGGCGTAGGTGGCGGCGGCGGCGTCCTGGGTGGCGGCGTAGGTGGCGGCGGCGATGGTGGCGTCCCGGGTGGCGGCGTAGGTGGCGGCGTAGGCGGCGCCGTGGGTGGCGGCCCGGGTGGCGGCGATGGTGGCGGTGGCGGCGGCGGCGGCGTCCTGGGCGGCGTAGGTGGCGGCGCGGGTGGCT
>Ga0116112_1000526_pt1 | contig 29690 bp, 25 predicted proteins | sample June2015DPH_8_15_FD_89721 | JGI IMG/M metagenome (GOLD analysis project Ga0116112, IMG submission 89721) | Peatland microbial communities from SPRUCE experiment site at the Marcell Experimental Forest, Minnesota, USA - June2015DPH_8_150 | ecosystem: Environmental > Terrestrial > Soil > Wetlands... | reverse complement strand
GTAGGATAGGCGTCTCGCCTGTCTCCATCTGAAGAAATTCCGCCTTAAGGCGCTTCTGCTTCGATTTGTGACAGGCGCGACGCTTGTCCTACAGAAAATTCAAACAATCTCCACGGGGCACTTCGGCAACGCATCAAGAAAGGATTGGCCGTATTGCTTCGTCAAAACCCGGTTATCCAAAACGACGATGATGCCGGTGTCGGTCTTCGTGCGGATCAGCCGGCCGACGCCCTGGCGAATTTTAAAATCGTAGGAGCGTAGGATAGGCGTCTCGCCTGTCTCCATCTGAAGAAATTCCGCCTTAAGGCGCTTCTGCTTCGATTTGTGACAGGCGCGACGCCTGTCCTACGGAAAAAATCACACAATTTCCACCGGGCATTTCGGCAGCGCGTCGAGAAACGCCTGCCCGTATTGCTTCGTCAAAACCCGGTTATCCAAAACGACGATGATGCCGGTGTCGGTCTTCGTGCGGATCAGCCGGCCGACGCCCTGGCGGAATTTCAAAATCGCCTCCGGCAGCGAGAATTCCCGGAACGAATCGCCGCCGCGCGCTTCAATCGCCTCGATGCGCGCCTCGATGAGCGGATGGTCGGGCACGGCAAACGGCAGCCGCGTGATGATGACGTTGCTGAGCGATTCGCCCGGCACATCCACCCCCTGCCAGAAACTGTCCGTGCCGAACAACACCGAGTCCACGTCGTCTTTGAACTTCTCCAGCATCGTCGTGCGCGGCGTGCCGGTGCCTTGCACGAAACACGCGACGCCGAACCTGTCAAAAAACGGTTCCATCCGCTCACCGAGTTCCTGCATGAGCTTGTAATTCGTGAACAGCACGAAGGCTTTGCCGTGCGTTTGCTTCACGAAGTGTTCGATCCAATGTTCGAGGGCGTCGGCGTAACCGGCTTCGCGCGGGTCGGGCATTTTTTTGGCGACAAAAATTTTCATCTGCCGCTCGTAATCGAACGGCGTGCCGACCTGCAGTTGGGTGGCCGATTCCGCGCCGACGCGGCGGATGAAGTAATGTAGGGCGGGCGTCCCGCCTGCCCGCGCCGACGCAGCCGGCGCAAGTTCTTTCTCTTCTTTGTCCGCGTTTTCGCGCGTATTGGGCAGGCGGGACGCCTGCCCTACGTTACGACCCGCTCCCAGTCTAAACTCTCCCGGCCTCAAACCGGCTTTTGGCGGATTTTCCCGGATGTAAAATCCGATTTTTTCCAGTTGCAGTGCATTGCGCACAATGCAATCAAAGGATTCGTCCTGCCATAATTGCCCGGTGCGGCCCAACATTTCATTCAGTTTGTGCGCCGTGAAAGATTTCCAGGAATGGGCGATGTCTTTGAGCAGATTTCCTTGCACGGGCCGCACCACAACGTGGACGTGGTTGGGCATGATGACGTAATGACCGAGGACGTAACGCTCGCCATCAAAGTGACACAGCGCTCCTTCCACGACGGTGGAAATTTCCGGCCTTCGCAGCACACATTCACCCATGCCCGCGTCAAGCCAGCGCTGAAACCTCTCCGTGAACCGCTCATGAAACTCGGCTTTTTGCGCCGTTGAATGCGGTTCCGGATTTTTTTTCAGCCACTCGGCCAACTCCCGCTCCCACTGTCGGAGTCTGTCCTGCGGGATGGAATCAGCGAGCCGAAACGTGACAAAATACGTCGCGCTCGATTGCCGCCAATGCGGTAAATGTCGTCCATAGATGCCAACCGGCGCATCCGGGTCGAACGGTGCGAAGAGTAGGGCGGGCGTCCCGCCTGCCCGCGCCGATGAAGTCGGCGTAACTTGCCCTGATTTTGTTTGACCGCTCGCGCTGGCGCGCTCGCTAGACAGGCGTGACGCCTGTCCTACGGTCGCCAGCGTCGCGCTGGTCATGATGATGCTCGTGTCGCTCTCAAACAAACGCCGGCGCAGAAATTCCGCCACGTCAATCGGCGCGGCGTTCAGCGAAAGGTTCTTTTGCGCCTTGCCGCTGCGTTCGACCCAGTAAACGTGGTCGGCGGCGCTCTGTTCGAGGAACGCTTTCACCGCGTCGCGCAACTCGGCCAGCCGCCGGTTGCACTCGATCAATTCCTGCCCGATGTCCTTGTCCTCGCTCAGCTTGATCAAATCGCTCACCGCTTCGCGCAGGCGCTGGATGGGCAAAGTAACATTGTCCTGCACCAGTTCCGCGCGGCGGATGCGAAGTTCCGTCCACTTCCGGCTGGTGGGGCGGGATTCCGTCGCGCCGAAACTGTTTTTTCCAGCATTGCGCTGAATCTCATCACACGCAGCCTCAACGTTTTCAAAAAACTTGTCGGCTTCATCCAGAATATCGGCGACGAGTTTCACCGCGGCGCCCTTGCGCAAGGTGGCGAGCAGGCCCTTTTCCGTGCGCGGATTCCAGAGCCGGTTCAACGCGTAACGCACCTGGCCGCTTGACACGCTCAGGCCAATGTGTTTCGACGCGACCCGTTCCATCTGGTGTGCCTCGTCGAAAATCACAAAGTCGTTCTTGAACAAAATGCCGCCCTCAACTTCCTCCTCGATGCCGCCGAGCAGCGTGAAAAACAGCGTGTGGTTCAATACCAGCACGTCCGATGAGAGAATCTTGTTCCGTGCGCGCTGGAAAAAGCAGACGCCGTGGTCCTTGGCAAAATCAGACGGATACCCGCAGATTTTCGGCGAGCACAACCCGCGCTCGGAGCAGACCAGCGCCCACACCTTCGGGTCGGGTTCGACGTCGAAGTCCGACAAACTGCCGTCCCGGGTTTTCTTTGACCACGCGTAGATGCGCCGCAACTCCTCGGCCTCGGACGACGTGAACAGATTGCCGGATTGCTGCATCGCTTTTTGCAGCCGGCGCGTGCAGAGATAATTCGCGCGCCCTTTGAGCATGGCAAAACTGAACTTCACCGGCGGCGTCAGTGCGCCGAGCACAGTCACGAGCATCGGCAGGTCTTTTTCCGTGAGCTGCTCCTGCAAATTGATGGTGTGTGTGGAGACAACGGCCTTTTTCTCCTGCGCCACCGCAAAGAGGATGGCCGGAATCAGATACGCCAGCGATTTGCCGACGCCGGTGCCCGCCTCGACCGCGAGATGCTCGCGCCCCTGCAACGCGCGCGCCACCGCCACGGCCATTTCCTGCTGCTGCGGGCGAAATTCAAAATTCTTCGCGCGCGACAGTAGCCCCGTCGGTGAAAAAATTCCCTCGACTTGTTTGACCAAATCAATGCCTGCCCCGGCGGGTTGATGTTCGATGACGGAAATCATTTCGCCTGCCCGGATTTTTGCAGATTGTGCGGGCTCGCGCTATGTTCTTTTCCCTGTCTGAACACATCGCCTTTCGCCGCATGCCGAAGGAAAGAAAAAGAGCACGTCCCCATGGGAACGTGCTCGTTTGAACGATCTGGAAACGGATTATTGCGGCAACGACTGCCCTGCCGTCGTTTGCGTGGCTGATTCCGTTCCCGCCGGAGCAATCCGGTTTACAATATTCACGCCATTCACGTCGTCGTAACTGAATGCCAGATTTTCACCGGGCCTGAGGTCGGTCAATTTCCCGTCCGGTTTGCCATTGACGACAATGGCGCAGTCATCGCCCAGGCTGAACTTCTTCGTGGCGAAGGTGGCTTTGGCTTTCAAGGTTTTTTGACCCAGGTCAATCGCCGTGAGGCTGCCCGTGAACGTCGCGCTGGTCTGGGCGATTTCCCGCGCGGTCGGTTTACCGAGTAGGCAAATCCATTCCTCGTCCTTCACGTCCGGTCGAAATTTTTCTTGTAGGTGTGTAAAGCTGTGTTCCGGTTTCACCATTTCGTTGAGAGCCCGGGCATGACGAATGGCAAGGCAATTATCGAGGAAAAACCTCATGCGGCGAGCGACTGCTCGAACTCTACCGCGTCATCTATTTCAATCTCCGGCACTTCATACCAACGAGAAACCTCTCCGACCGAACCGCAAGCTTTGCTGGCGCGGAACAAAATTTCCGTTGGCACACCATATTTAGCAACAATGGGCCGTCCGAAATTGCGCGTTGGATCGAGGACAACGAGTCGTCTGCTTGTCGTTGGCCTCCAGCGGAGTAGAACATCAGCTCCGCCGAATTCCAACTCCTTAAGGAACGAACTGACAATTTGAACAAAGACATGTTGATTGTGGGCGATCTCAACGAGGCTGGACTCGCCCGTTTCTTTGTGGAGCTCTACAAAAATTTCATGCCCGTCGGTTTTAAATCTGCGTGTGCAAAATGGATGTGGGGTCTTGAACAGTTCCTTGCCTCGCTCGTGTGCTTTACGAAGCATCGCCCAGCTAACGCCTGCCCTTAAAAAAGCATCCACGAACCTGATTTCGATCAAGTCTAGAAATCCCAGAGCGAGGCTATGGTCAATAGGTTCTAGCTGCCCATGCCATAGTGCTGGTGAGTGATACTCCCGCTTCTTCTTGGTGCGAAACTTGTAACCACGTAGCCAGCGCCGGATGCGGCCAGTCGAAACACGACTCAATCGCGCTGCTTCCGGCACGGTATATATACCGGTGTTCAGAAAATTCTGGGTGCTGCCGGTCATCTGTTCGCAGAAAAAGATTTGCTCTTTCGATTTTACTCCAATTCCTAAACTTATTGACAAGATATTAACAAAACAATTCTACGCAACTAGCAATTTTATCCACCGAACAAATCCATCTGCGGCGGCGGGGCGAGTTGCTTGAGCTTGTCGCGGTCCTGCTGGCGGCGCGCGGATTGGCGCACCGTGCCCTCGGGCGTCAGTTCGCTTTCTTCGAGATTGCCGAGAATTACCTTGGCGCGCTCCAATACTTCCTGCGGCACGCCCGCCAGCCGCGCGACGTGGATGCCGTAGCTCTTGTCCGTGCCGCCTTCCACGATTTTCCGCAGGAAGACGATCTGGTCGCGCCATTCGCGCACGGCCACGTTGAAATTTTTCAATCGTGGCAGGCGCTGGGCCAGTTCGGTCAGCTCATGGTAATGCGTGGCGAAGAGCGTCTTCGCGCCGACCTGGTTGTGCAGGTGTTCCACGATGCTCCACGCCAGACTCAGGCCGTCGAAGGTGCTTGTGCCGCGCCCGATTTCGTCGAGCACGATAAGGCTGCGCGGCGTGGCGTTGTTCAGGATGTTCGCCGTCTCGGTCATTTCGACCATGAACGTGGACTGCCCGCGCGTGAGGTCGTCGCTCGCGCCGATGCGCGTGAAAATGCGGTCCACCAGATCAATCCGCGCCTCGGCAGCCGGCACGAATGAGCCGGTGTGCGCGAGCAACACGATGAGCGCGACCTGCCGGATATAGGTGCTCTTGCCCGCCATGTTCGGCCCGGTGATGAGCGCGATTTGAGGAAAAGCAGGACAGGCATCTTGCCTGTCTCCATTTGAAACAACCTCGCCTTGTGGCGTCCCGGTTTGAGATTTTAAATTAGAGACAGGCTGGAAGCCTGTTCTACTCGTCAACGTTGCATCATTCGGCACAAACCGCTCGTCCATCAAACTTTGCTCCAGCACCGGATGCCTGCCGTCGCGAATTTGAATCACGCCTTCGTCGGCGACGTGCGGACGGCAATAGTTGTGCAGGCGCGCGGTTTCGGCAAAGGACGCCAGCACATCGAGTTGCGCCAGCGCCGCGGCGGTTTGCTGAATCTTTGCCAGTTGGCCGAGCACGGCTTCGCGCACGCGCTGGAAGACTTCGTATTCGAGCTTCACGCTGCGCTCCTCCGCACCAAGGATTTTGCCTTCCATCTCCTTCAACTCCGGCGTGATGTAACGCTCGCCGTTGGCGATGGTCTGCTTGCGGATGTAATGCGGCGGGACCTTGTCGAGGTTCGCCTTGGTGACCTCGATGTAGTAGCCAAAGACGGAATTGAACCGCACTTTCAGCGACGGGATGCCGGTGCGCGCGATTTCGTCCGCCTGCAACCTGGCAATCCAGTCCTTGCCGCCGCGCGTGGCGTTGCGGAGTTCGTCAAGCGCAGCGTCGAAACCGTCGCGAATCATGCCGCCCTCCTTCACGGCCAGCGGCGGGTCGTCCACGATGGCCCGGGAAATCAACTCGACGAGGTCAGGTGATTCGGTGAGCTGGGATTCGAGTTCGCAAAGTAGCGCAGCCGTCCCGACTGCGTTTTTGTTTTCATTCGGTTCCCGGAGAACATCAGGCTGCAGGCGGGACGCCTGCGCTACGTTTTGCAGAATCCCCTTCACCGCCGGAATCTGTTCCAAAGCCATGCGCAAGGCGACGAGGTCGCGCGCGTTGCCGCTGCCGGAACTAAGGCGGCCCATTGTCCGCTCCAGATCGCGCACTTGCGAAAGCTGCGCGCGAAAATTGTCCAGCCCGGTGGAATTTTCGATGAACGTCTGCACCGCCTCCTGCCGACGGCGGATTGGCTCCACCGCCGCGAGCGGTTGCGAAAGCCAGTCGCGCAACCGGCGCGCGCCCATGGGCGTGACAGTGCGATTGACCACACCGTAGAGTGAAGCGTTGCGTGGGGCGTCGTGGAGCAACGGCTCGAGGATTTCCAGATGGCGCAGCGTTGTGTAATCCAGCGCGAGAAAATCGTTGCGGCGGTAAAACGACAGGCGGGTGAGATGCTGCACATCGCGGCGCAGGTGTTGCGTGAGGTAATGCAGCGCGGCGCCTGCCGCGCCGATGGCGGCCGTGCGGTCTTTCAGCCCGAACCCGTCCAGCGACGCCACCTTGAAATGATCGCGCACGGTGAACAGCGCCGTCTCTGGCGCGAAGGTCCAATCGTCGTAACCATTGACGATCCAACCTTGCCCCGTAGCCGCGCTTGTGAGAGCGCGGGGAGAGTCCGCCTCCCCACGTCGGCGGCTGCCCAGCAATTCGCACACAGCCACCGACTCGCCGGGACAAATGATTTCCGCGGGACGCAGCCGTTCGAGTTCCGTGAGCAACGCCGAATCTGTTTCCACCTCCGTCGTCATGAAATCGCCCGTGGTCAAATCCACGAGCGCCAGGCCGAAAGTTCTTCCGCGCGGACAAATGGCGGCGAGGAAGTTGTTCCGTTCGGCCACGAGCATCCGTTCGTCGAAATGGGTGCCGGGGCTGAGGATTTGGGTGACTTCGCGTTTGACGAGTTTGCCGGGCCGGGCGTCTTCGAGTTGATCGCAGATGGCCACCTTGCGTCCGGCTTTGAGCAACTTGCCGATGTAGGCATGGGACGCATGATGCGGCAGGCCGCACATGGGGACGCCCTGGCGCGCCGTAAGCGCGAGATTGAGTAGCTGCGCGCCGATTTGCGCGTCCTCGAAAAACATCTCGTAGAAATCGCCGAGCCGGAACAGGAGCAGCGCGTCCTTGGGCAGTTCGCCTTTGATGCGGCGATACTGCGTCATCATGGGCGTAAGCTGGGTTTCGGCAGCCATCGGTAAAACGTTAATGAGTTAACCGGCCAAGGTCGAAGTGAAATTTCATTTGTCTATCCCCACCAGCGGGTGTAGCGTCTATTTAGATTGCTTTAATGCAATTCGATACCGGTTATGAAAACTTCTGGATGCCGTTGTTTTTCGGGGTTGATCTTCACACTGCTTTGCCTGCCTGGCATCGCTTTTGCAGCGCTACCTTCCATTCTCACCCAACCGACTGATCAAACGGTGGCGGTGGGCAGCACGGCAACTTTCAAAGTTACTGCCAAGGGCAGCTCGCCGTTGTGTTACCAGTGGAACTTTAACGGGACGAACGAGCTGGTTGGGGCCACCAATAAGACGCTCACACTCACCAACGTGCAGCCTGCCAATGCGGGCGCCTATTCGGTCACCGTGACGAATCGTGTCGGCACGGTGACCAGTTCCAATGCGCTGTTGACCGTGGGGACGCCGCCTTCGATAACGGTGCAGCCAGCGAATCAGGCGGTGGTGGTGGATGGCACGGCCAGCTTCACTGTCACGGCTGCCGGCCTGGCTCCCTTGCAATATCAATGGAACTTCAACGGGGTGAACCTGGCCAACGCCACCAATGCCACGCTGACCTTGACCAACGTCCAATTCAACCAGGCGGGCGATTACGCGGTATGGGTGACCAATACGCTCGGTTCCATCCTCAGTTCCAATGCGCTGTTGATGGTCAATAATCCCGGCACGGTGCCAGTGTGTGACGAGGTGGATTTGCAAGCCGCGGTCGCCGCCGGGGGAACGATTACCTTTGGTTGCGACGGTGTCATTACGCTGACGAAGACACTCGCGGTGACCAAGCCAACGACGCTTGATGGAACGGGCCATACCGTGACCATTAGTGGCAGCAACACGGTGAGAGTGTTCACGGTCAATGGCGCGCACACGCTCTCACTTTTCAACCTGACCATCGCCAACGGTCTCGCGCTTGGCACCAATGCCGTTCCGGGGACCACCGGTGGCAGCGGCCAAGGTGGAGGCGTGTGGTTAAACGGCGGTAAGCTGATTGTCTCCAACTGCCTGTTTTTGTCGAACACGGCACAGGGAGGCAATTGCGGTGAACCGACCGGCTACGGCTACCTCGGCAATGGCGGTGACGGGTTGGGTGGTGCGGTCTATGTTTCCAGTGGCAGTCTTTCGTTAACGAACTGCAATTTCTTTGGCAACCACGCCAACGGTGGCGCCGGGGCACCTCCCGATATTGAACTCGCGGGTGGTGGAAACGCCGGGAATGGTTTTGGCGGGGCCATTTATTGCGCCACCAGTGTCGTACAAATGGTAAACTGTGAGTTTAAGACCAATCAATCGATTGGCGCAGATGCCTTCACTGCAACTTACGGGAATGCATCATCCGGCGGAGCCTATGGCGGAGCGGTGTGTGAATTGGGAGGAGCGGTCACCAACATCAACGGCTCTTTTTTGGGAAACCAGGCCTTGGCGTCATTGGCTTCTTATCGCCACACCACAGGGAAGCCGGGACAGGGCGGGGCTTGTTACAATTCGGGAGGTTTGTTGGTCGTGTCGGGAACCAGTTTCACTTCCAATGCGGTCGCCGGCGGTTATGGTGGTTTCGGGGATACAGCCCTTTCAGCACCCGGGCAGGGCGGAGCTGTTATTAATGCGGGATCCTTGCAGGTATCGAATTGCAATTTCGGTTACAACCGGGCTGCTGGTGGAGATCAAGGCATGAATGGCGGTTCGGACGGAAACGGCGGGGCGGTTTATTGCGCCGGGCCATCAAGCATCAAACAGAGTTGGTTCTTCGGAAATAAAGTAACAGGAGGCGCGGCTGAAAACGGAATTGCTCCCTACCCGGGCGGTTCGGGCAAAGGCGGGGCGATCTATAACAGCAATACAGTTTCAATCGTTAGCTGCACGTTTTCCATCAATGAAGCGTTTGGGGTTGACGCCCAGCCCAATGTAGCCACACCCGGCTACGGCGGGGCCATTTACAACGTCGGTTCCTGTCAGCTTACGAACGCCACGCTGACTGGAAACCTGGCCTTGGGCGGCAATGGTTATGGTAGCGCCGATGCTTTTGGCGGCGCCGTTTACACCGTCAGCAACACGGTTATTTCAGTCAACAATACTTTCGCGGCCAACGCGGCTCGTACTCGATCGCTTGGCGGCATTGGCTACGGCGGGGCCATTTGCAATTCGAACGGAACGGTGACCCTGTACAACACCATCGTGGCCAACAGCACCTCCGGCAGTAACTGCTGGGGCACCATGTCGGATGGAGGCTATAACCTCAGTTCTGATGCCAGCGCGGGATTTTCCGCGGCCGGCAGCCTGAACAACACCGACCCAAAACTGGGCCCGCTGGGTGACTATGGCGGTCCCACCCCAACCGTTCCGTTGCTGGCCGGCAGCCCGGCCATCGACGGCGGGAACACGGCCACCGCCCCGGCCACCGACCAGCGCGGACGCGCCCGGCCTTACGGCGCCGCCGCCGACATCGGCGCATTTGAGTCATCCCCGCCTTACTTCATTGGTGGACAAATATCAGGACTCATGTCAGTGCTGGCTGCTGTCACAATCGGTTCGTCCAATACGGTAACCACCTGTTCCGGAAGCTACGGTTTGGAGGGTTTTGACGTGGGGTCTTACACCGTTACTCCTTCCAACTCCAGTTTCCTGTTCGTCCCCACCAATACTCCGGTCACGGTCGGCCCGGACCAGGTGTCTGTGAACTTTAACGCCTATCGCTGGAACATGGTGACCATCGATCCGTTGACGAATGGAATGTTGCCCCTCGTTTTTGCTGCAACGAACGGGTGGACCTACCGCACACTAACGTCCACGAATCTCACGGATTGGCTGCCCATTTCAACAAACACACTCGGACCAGACAGCTATTTCCGGGTCTTCACTCCCATGACCCCGGAACGGGGCAGGTTCTATCGTACTGTCAGTCCATAAATTGACACGCTTCCGCCGGCGTAAAATCATTGTTCGTCCGGCGCGAGGAACAGTTCGCCGGCACGTTCGGAACGTAAAAATTACACACTGTCGCCTTCGCGGAAGTTCGGATCCTTGAACCGGCAGCCAAGTTCCATTTTCAACCGGCGATTCAGTACGCGCTCGTCGGTCACACCGCCTTTGACGAGTTTGCCGGGTTCGAACAGGAGCAGCGCGTCCTCGGGCAGTTCTGCCAACCGCGTCGAGGAATTTTTGCATTGGCGCGCGAGGCATCAGGCCCAGCCTGGTGATACTCCTCGAAAAAATCGGACGTCCGAATTTTCTTGAATAACACTTCGGGGTGACAATACTTGGCTACACTTTGCCAAAATGCGACAAGCCATATCCATTGACCGGCAATAGTCTGATTCAGTATGACCACACCAGCCCGTTTTTACTGCGGCTCGCTTTCGATATGCATTCTGTCGGTTTTGGCGCTCGGTTTTGGCGGCGTTGCTTTTGCCGACAACGCGCCTGGCCCGGAACCGGTGGCGCAATTGAACCCCGCATCCGGCATCAGCAATGGTCTTCCCATCAATTCCGGCGACAACGCCTGGGTACTCGCCAGCGCGGCGCTGGTATTGATGATGACGGCGCCGGGCTTGGTCCTGTTTTACGGCGGGCTGGTGCGCAGCAAGAACGTCCTTTCCACGATGATGCACAGTCTGATTCTCATGGCGGTAATTTCCACGTTGTGGATGGTGTTCGGTTACAGCATGGCGTTTAGCGAGGGCAACGCCATCTTCGGTAATCCGTTCAAACATTTGTTCCTCCAAGGCGTCGGCGCGGCGCCCGACCCGGATTACTCGGCCACGGTGCCGAACCAGACGTTCATGCTCTTCCAAATGATGTTTGCCATCATCACGCCGGCGTTGATCAGCGGCGCGGTCGCCGAACGCATCCGGTTCAAGGCGTATCTGGTGTTCATCGTGTTGTGGACGACGGTGGTCTATCTGCCGCTCTGCCACATGATGTGGGGCAAGGGCGGCCTGTTCAACTGGGCACTCGGCGGAAAAATACCCGCGCTCGACTTCGCGGGCGGCACGGTGGTGCACATCAGTTCGGGCGTGTCCGCGCTGGTCTGCGCGCTGGTGCTGGGCAAACGCGCCGGCTACCCGCAGGAACCGATGATGCCGCACAACGTGGTGTATTCGCTCATCGGGGCCGGCTTGTTGTGGGTGGGCTGGTTCGGGTTCAACGCCGGCAGCGCGTTGAGCGCGGGCGGGCTGGCCACAAGCGCGTTCGCCGCCACGCATTTTTCCGCCGCCGCCGCGGCATTGAGCTGGACCACCACCGAATGGTGGCTCAAAGGCAAACCCAGCGTGCTCGGCGCGGCCTCCGGCATGGTGGCGGGGCTGGCGACCATCACACCGGCGTCGGGCTTCGTGTCCATCCCTTCGGCGTTCGGCATCGGACTGGTGGCGGGCGTGGTCTGCTACCTTGCCGTTACGAAGCTCAAGGCGCGTTTTGGCTACGACGATTCACTCGACGTGTTCGGCGTGCACGCCGTGGGCAGTTCGACTGGCATGTTGTTGCTGGGCTTTCTCGCCAGCCAGAAGGTGAACCCGGCCCTCGTGGCCACCTTCAAAGTCAATGGCGTGACCACGGCCATCACGGGCGGCGCACATCAGTTTTTCAATCAACTCCAGGCCGTGCTGGTCACGGTGGCGCTGGCGGCAATCGCCACCTGGGTTTTGTTGAAGTTGGTTGACCGGCTTATCGGTTTGCGCGTTGACCAGGAAGATGAGAGCGTGGGGCTGGATCTTTCGCAACACGGCGAGCGCGCCTACAACGAATAAACAGGAGACGACGCATGAAAAAAATCGAAGCCATCATCAAGCCGTTCAAACTAAACGACGTCAAGGAAGCCCTCAACGGCATCGGCATCCTCGGCATGACCGTCATGGAAGTCAAAGGTTTCGGCCGCCAGAAGGGACACACCGAAATCTATCGCGGCAGCGAATACACCGTGGATTTTCTTCCCAAGATCAAAATCGAAACCGTGCTGCCGGATGCGCAGGTGGAGGCCGCCGTCGAAGCCATACTCAAGGCCGCCAAGACCGGCAAGATTGGCGATGGCAAGGTCTTTGTCTCCACCGTTGACGATGCCTGGCGTATCCGCACCAGCGAGCAAGGCGACAGCGCGGTGTAATTTTGCAGACCGCCGGTTCACCGTTGGAATCTCAAATCATCGCTCGTCGGACATGACGTGCAGTTCGCCGGCGCGTTCCAGCCGCAGAATCTCGGCGGTATAGCCTTTGCGGAAGTTCGGGTATTTGAACTGATAACCGAGTTCCATCTTCACCCTGCGGTTCAGGACGCGCTTGTTCGTCACGCCGCGTTTGCGGTTTTCGTCCGGATTTTCCGGCACGGACGCTGGCGGATATTTCCCGACAGTTGCCGCGAGCCATTGGAAAAAATTCACCTGGCTCACCGGCTCGTCGTCCACGGCGTTGTAAATCTCGCCGGGGCGGCCATTCTTCAGCGCCGCGATGATGCAGCCAATCAAATCGTCGCGATGAATCATGTTCAGGAAACGCGAGCCATCGCCTTCAATGTGCGCCTCATTTTTCAGGAATTGCTTGAACCAATGACCGCGATCCGGCCCGTAAATGCCGGCCACGCGCAAAACCACGGCCGGGAACTTGCGCTCCGTCATCGCCGCCAGCAGCAACTTTTCCGTCTCAAGCAGAATTTTTCCTGTTTCCACGAGCGGTTCGGTCGGACTGGTTTCCTTGACCTGCGAACCGCCGGTCTGGCCGTAAACACTTGTGCTGCTGGTATAAACGAATTTCTTTGGCGGGGCGGCTGAAAGCCACTCAATCAAATTGCGTGTACCTTGAAGATAAACCTGCCGGTAATCTTCCGCGCCGCCACCGGTGGAGGAAACGCAATCCACCACCCACTCAAATTCGCGCGGCAGTTTCGTCAGCGTTTCCGGCTTGGTGATGTCGGCGATGAGCGGTTTGATGCCCGCCGTTTTCAATTCATTTTCCGCTGACGCACTTCGGCGCAGACCGAAGACTTCGTGTCCGAGCCGGACGAGTTCGGCTCCGAGCGGCAGCCCCACGTAGCCGCAGCCGACAATCAAAACGCGCATGGAGGAACGATAGGTATTCGCACGGCGCAAAGCGAGAAATGGTAGGGACATCTCGCCGAGATGTCCGCTCGGACGCGCGGGCCGCGCGTCCCTACCTTCATTCCATCACCGCGGCGAAGCGCAGGCCGCGTGTGCTCACGCGGAGTTCGTTGAAGCCGAATTCCGCCATCACCATCTCGTAAATCACGACGCCGGTGAGAATCACATCCGCCCGTAATTTCGGCAGGCCGACGATTTCCTTGCGCTCAGCCAGCGGGAGACGCCACAAGCGCCGCCGATGCGACTTTATCCGCTCCAGGTTGAGGCGCGTGGCCTCAATCCGCTCGCGTTCGTAGCGGTCGAGTTTCGCCTCGATGCGCGCGAGGATGCTCGTCGTGCCGCCGGTGCCAACGAGCTGAATATCCCCGGAAGATGAACGGGCCTCGCGCCGCAAGGCGGGATCCAGTTTGGGGCGGACTTCGTTTTCCAGAAAATCCCTGATCCAGTCGCGACAGGCGTTGAATTCGCGGCGCGTGGGCGGGTCGCTGTGTGGAAATTTTTCCATGAGCCGCACCGTGCCCAGCGGAAAACTGCGCGCAAAATGCTTGTGCTCGCCCTGGCCGAGAATGAATTCCGTGCTGCCACCGCCGACGTCCAGCAGCAGCAATGGCGTCTTCGCCAGTTCCGCCTCCGTGGTCACGCCTTGAAACGCCAGTTCCGCCTCCCGTTCGCCGGAGATGATTTCGACTTTGAGATTGGACACGCGTTCGATGGTCGCAGTGAGGTCGCCGGGATTCACCGCGTCGCGCGCAGCGCTGGTGGCGATAACGCGAATGGAATCGGCATTTCTTTCGCGCGCAATCTGGGCGAACTCCCAGACGGCTTCGGCGGTGCAGGCGACGGCTTCGGGCTGGAGCCGGTGCGTTTCGTAGAAGCCCCGGCCGAGCCGCGTCTGGCGGCTTTCCTCGTGCACCGGCCGCACGTCGTGTCCCGCCACGTCGGCGACCAGCAGCTTGATCGAGTTGGTGCCGACATCAATGACCGCGCGGCGAACGGGTCCCATGCGGCGGAAAGCTACAAGGCGTCGGCGCAGAAACCCAACTGAAAAATGTTACGTTTTGGTAATGGTTCAATTTCCTTTAGCGTGCGCTGTCCCCAGCGCACAGTCGGCGGGGACAGCCGACACTACAGCCTCAATTGACCCATTACCTGCATTTCACAGAGGGTTGCGCCGAGCCGGGTGGTGTGTATTTTCCCGTCATGAAAATCTGTATCTTACGCCACGGCATCGCGGTTGTGCGCGATGACCTGAACGCCGAAAACGACTCCAAGCGCCAACTCACGCCCAAAGGCAAACGCCAGCTCCGGCAGACCGCCGCCGCCATGAAGAAAATGGGCCTGCGCTTCGACCTGATTCTTTCCAGTCCGTATTTGCGGGCGAAACAAACCGCGGAAATCGTCGTCGAATCCTTGAGGTTGAAAAGGCAGCTTGAATTTTCCAATGCGCTTGTGCCGGACGGCAGCTTCCAAAACCTGATCCGGGAGTTGAACGAATCAAAACCCGCGCCGGAAAACGTTTTGCTGGTCGGCCACGAGCCTTACTTAAGCCGCCTGATTTCATTGCTCACGACCGGCGGCACGGATCTCGCGATGGATTTCAAAAAAGGCGGCCTATGCAAATTGGAAGCCGAAAAATTAAGCCATGACCGATGTGCCACGCTCGTGTGGCTGCTCACGCCAAAGCAAATGAAGTTGATGATTTAATCCAAACCACGAAATACACAAATCACACGAAGTATTTGGGGCGAATTTCCCGGTTTCTTTCGCGTATTTAGTGTGTTTCGTGGTAAAAACTTTATCCGACGCGGAACGAAATGCGTTGAATCAGATTCTTTCCGAAACTGTGCTGCAACCGGTCGAGTATTTCCTTGCGGCGATACCGGACGATTTCGGCCAGCCAAACGTTGCTGTCCACGTTCACAAACAGCGTGCCTTTGCGCAGGCCGACCGGCTGGGCGTGCGCGACGATGTTCGGGTCGAGCAGCGAGTTCCATACTTTGACGACCTCGGCTTCAGCGCGGCGGGTGTCCAGATGCAATTCCGCTGCCACTTTCGGCAGCACGTCGCCGACCCGCCGGGCGCGCATGGTTCGCGCGGCTTCCAGCGGCGACAAATCCACGCCGCGCCATTGCGTCAGCACTCTTTGGCGGGCGGAACGTTTTCCCTGCCCGAGCGGCGGAATGTATTTGGTTGGCAGCATGTGCCGGAAAATTTTCGGCGGAACCGATGTGGAAAGCAAGCAGGCATCCTCTTCGTCCTCGTGCTCGTCCTCGCTCTCGTCCTCGATTTGCCGGATTGTTTTACGAGGATGAAGGACGAGAAGGAGAACGAGGATGGTTTTTTAGAGCATATATTGCTTGCCAAAACTGACTTTGTGATGCAAAGTGTCGGCATGGAAACCAATTGGGCCGAAGAGAATCTGCAAACCATCCGAACTTTAATGGAGCGTTCCGCCGTGTATCGGCATGCGCTTGCGCCCATTATGTTGTTTGCCGGCGCCGTGGGCGTGTTGGCAGCGGCCGTTGGGTTAATCCAGCATTGGGATTCGGCCCGGGCTTTCGGCGCGCTTTGGCTGGGCACAGCGGTTGTCGCCATCGCGGGTGCATTTTTCATCGTTCGACGGCAGGCGCTCAAAGACAACGAACCGTACTGGTCGCCGCCCACACGCCGGGTTGCTTTGGCTTTGTTGCCGCCATTGACCGCCGGGATGGTTCTGGGTGTGGTCTTCGCGCTGTTTCCAATGGCTGTAGCCGTTGATTTCACACTCCTGCTGCCCTTTTTGTGGGCGTTATTTTACGGTTGCGCGTTGCACGCGGCGGGATTTTTCATGCCCCGCGGAGTGAAGTGGTTTGGCTGGATCTATATCGGCTTGGCTTGTGGAGTCCTTTGTTTTCTCACAGTCGTTAATCCGGGTCTTAACTTCAGCGGACACTGGCTGATGGGCTTTTTCTTCGGCGTGCTGCACCTGGCTTATGGCGCTTATTTGTATTTGACCGAGAAAGGAAAGAATGCGGCGTGAACCCGGAACCCTTTTTACAGCTCGACCGCGTGATTCACGAGAAAGGCCGGCTGGCGATCATGTCCATGCTCGCCGCCTCGCCGGAGTTGTCGTTCACCGAACTGCGCGACGCTCTGGCCATGACCGACGGGAACCTCACCACCCACATCCGCGCATTGCAGCAGGAAGGCTACGTGGCCGTGGCTAAATCATTCCAAAACCGCCGTCCGCTAACGACCTGCTCGCTCACGACGGCGGGTCGCAAGGCGTTCGCTGAATACATCAATCTGCTGGAGCAAATCGTTCGTCAAACCAAGTCCAAGTAAAAATCTTCTGAACAAATCGAAACCGCCGTGGTCTTTTACTTTGTGTCACAAAGTTAATATGAATCATTCCCGAGCTTACGAGGCACTGGTTATCCCGGGAGCGCCGGCATCTTGCCGGCGCGTCGCGGCGCACAACGTGGATTTCCACCGGCAGGATGCCGGCGCTCCCAGTAGCGATGCCCCATCCATCAACCATGAAAATCATTCGTGCTGAACATCTGGGCATGTGTTTCGGGGTGAAAGATGCCGTGGCACTCGCCCTCGAAACCGCGCGCCGCGAACCGCTGACCGTTCTGGGCGATCTCGTCCACAATGAAACGGTGGTGGCCGAATTGCGAGCGCAAGGCATTCGCATTGCGCAACAACCGGCTGACATAAACACGCGGACGGTGATGGTTACAGCCCACGGCGCTTCGGAACGCGCGATGAACGAAACGCGCGGCCTTGGCCTGAGCGTGGTCGAGGCAACCTGCCCCCTGGTGCATGCGGCGCATCGGGCGGTGGCGTGGCTCGTGCGCGAAGGGTTTCATCCGGTCATTATCGGCAAACGCGACCACGTGGAGGTGCGCAGCATGACCGGGGACCTCGATGCGCTCGACGTGGTGCTCTGTGAGGAAGATGTAGCCAAACTGTGCGAGCGGCCGCGCTTCGGCGTCGTTGCCCAAACCACGCAGCCGATTGACCGGGTCCGGCAGCTCGTGGGTTTGATTCGGGAGCGGTTTCCAAAGTCGGAAGTGCGTTTCATTGACACGGTCTGCCAGCCGACGAAACAGCGGCAGAATGCGGCCGTTGAACTCGCCCAAAAGTGCGACGTGATCATCGTCATCGGCGGCGCGCACAGCAACAACACGCATGAACTGGTCAAAACGTGCTCCCGCTTTTGCGCGCAGGTGCATCACGTCCAAACCGCGGATGACCTGCAGCCGGAATGGTTTGACGGCGCGCAAACAATCGGCCTCACAGCAGGGACTTCCACGCCGGATACCGTCATCAATGCGGTCGAGCAAAGGTTGAGGCAGATCGCCGTTTTGTTTGAATCCTTTCCAGTAATGCCTGTCGAATCGGAAAAGAATATCCACTGATTCAGGTCAGCACTACCTGTCGAAAAGGCTTATGTCGGCAGCCAAAGCATCTAATGCCAGCGAAATCAGCGTGTTGCTGCGGGGCGAATCGGAACCTATTGCCGCGTGGACGGAGCAATGGAGCGCCCGGCGGTTCTGGTTGCACGTCGGTGTGATTATCGTGGGCGCGGGGTTGTATGGCGCGGCGATGGGTTGGTGGCGCGATCCGCAGCAGGCGCTCTTTGTGGCCATTAAATTTCCGCTGATCATCCTGCTCACCACGGTCGGCAACGCGTTGCTCAATGCCATGCTTGCGCCGTTGCTGGGTTTGAATATCCACTTCCGGCAATCTTTCTCGGCCGTCTTGATGAGTTTTGCCGTGGCGTCGGCCATTCTCGGCGCGTTCAGTCCGGTAACCGCTTTCATGATCTGGAACGCCCCGCCTATGTCGCCGGGCGCTGTGTCGAGTGCGACCTATGGCATCATCAAGCTGACGCACGTGGCGGTCATCGCGTTTGCCGGCACGACGGGCAACGCGCGTCTGTTTCAGTTGCTCACGCGGCTGGGCGGCAGCCGGACGGTGGCGCGCCGGGTGTTATTTGCGTGGCTGGCCGGCAACCTGTTTCTCGGCACCCAGCTCTCCTGGATTTTGCGTCCCTTCATCGGCTCGCCGGCGTTGCCGGTGGAGTTACTGCGCGCGACGGCCTTCCACGGGAATTTTTATGAAAACATTTTTCATTCGCTGCTGCAAATTCTACAGCAATTCGACTAAACCAAAACACCACTGACCTATGAATGACCCAAATCTCATCCCCCCGCAAATTCCACCCCAAATCCCGCCCGTCGTGTCTGCCAGTGGTCTGCGGCCGCTGGGCGATGACCCGTCCGAGCGCGTCGCCATACCGAATGTCATCGTCGCTATTGAAACCATATTGCGCCAGCCGCGGCGGCTGATGTTCCAATTACGCCAGCCGGGCGCGGGAAAATTGATAGCCTGGATGATTCTTGCCTCGGTCGTATGCAGCCTGATTTACGGCGTCGTGGTCGGCACGTTTTCCGGCGGCGCGCAACTGTGGGCTGCGCCGGTGAAGATCGCGGTGGGGTTGATGATTTCGGCGCTGATTTGCCTGCCCAGCCTTTACATTTTCGCGTGCTTGAGCGGTTCGCAGGCGCGGCTGGTCGAAGTGTTTGGCCTGCTGGCCGGGCTGCTGATGCTGATGACGATATTGCTCATCGGCTTTGCGCCCGTGGCGTGGATTTTTTCGCAATCCACCGAATCACTCGCCTGGATGGGCACGCTGCACCTGATTTTCTGGTTTATCGCGACCATCTTCGGATTGCGATTTTTGGAAGCGGGATTCTCCCACTCGAACGCCCGGTCGCAAGCGGGATTCTATACGTGGATCGTCATCTTCCTGCTGGTGGCCGTGCAGATGACGACCGCGTTGCGGCCGATTCTGGGAACTTCGAGCACGTTCCTGCCAACCGAGAAAAAATTCTTTCTGGCCCACTGGAGCCAGTGCCTGAAATCGCCGGATTGGGAGCCAAGGTCGGAATCGCGATGATATTTTTGGTCAAATTGCACTATTTGTGCTGGCCAAGCGCAGGCAGCACTTCGTCGTGGCAAGCCGCGTTCCTCCGTGATTTAATCGTCCCGTGAACATCACCAATTTGAATCCCGACACGGACATTGGCGCGAGCGCGTGGCTCGTCGAGATTGACGACCACCGCATCTTGCTCGATGCCGGCATGCATCCCAAACGCGAGGGGCGCGAAGGGCTGCCGATGTTCGGAAAAGCCGGAACGACCGATGTGGACGCGATTGCGATTTCGCATTGCCACCATGACCACGTCGGCACGTTGCCGGTGGCGTGCCGGTATTTCCCCCGGGCGCACGTGCTAATGAGCGAACTGAGTTACTTTCTCGTCGAGCGCGTGCTGCATAACTCGGTGAATGTGATGGTACGCCAGCGCGACGAATTGGGTGTCCGCGAATATCCCCTCTACACGCACGACGAGGTGGACGAACTCGCCCCGCAGTTCCAGGGTTTTAAATACAACCGTGAAATCGAATGGGCGGCGTTCCACAAGACACGCGCGGGGCGGCCTTCGCCGACGCTGGAATTTTTCGACGCCGGCCACACGCTCGGTTCGGCCGGCATCCTGATTCGCGGCAGGAAGGAAACGTTGTTTTACACGGGCGACGTGTGTTTTCACGACCAGACCCTTTCGCGGGCGGCGCGGTTTGAGGACGTGGAGGCCGACGTGATGATTATGGAAACCACGCGCGGCAACCGCACCGTGCCGCCGGGATTTTCCCGCGAAAGCGAAATCGAACGACTCGTGACGGCGATTCACGGCGCGCTCAAACGCAGGGGCTGCTTGCTGATTCCGGTGTTCGCGCTGGGCCGCACGCAGGAAATGCTGGCGTTGCTGGCGTTGCTCCTGCGCGCGGGGAAATTAAAGCCGCAGCCGGTTTACATCGGCGGGCTGGGGCGCGTGTTCACGGAAATTTGCGATCTGGAGGCGCACCGGACGCATCGGCAGCACACGAATTTGCAACTGCACGAGGTGCTGGATCTCGTCGTGCTTGAAAAAGAACAGGCGGAAAAAATGAAACTGAGCGGCGGGCGGATCTTTGTCCTCACGGCGGGCATGATGAGCGAGAACACGGCGGCGCATGACCTGGCGGCGCGGATGATTGAAGACGAGCGGCAGTCCATTTTCTTTGTGGGTTACGCCGACCCGGACACACCGGGCGGGCGGCTGAAGGCGGCGAAGCGCGGCGAGACTTTTGTCTTCAGCCCCAGCGCCGGGCGGGTCACGCGGCGGTGTGAGGTGCAGGATTTCGATCTGACAGCGCACGCGAACCGGGAGGATTTGCTGGATTTTGTCGGGCAGGTTTTGCCGCGCGCGGTTCTGCTCGGACACGGCAGCGACGATTCCCGAGCGTGGTTCGAGGAGCAAATCCGCGCGCGCTGGCCGAAAATCAAAATCCTTCAGCCGCCCCCGGGCAAAATGGTGTCGGTATAAAAAGCAAACCGCCGGTGTACGATGCCGGCGGTTTGTGGCCAAGGCTTCGGGTTAATGCCCCATGTTGACGACGTTGGCGAGGTTAAAGATCGGCAGGAACATGCAAATGACCATGCCGCCGATGACCACTCCCAGAAAGACGATCAGCATCGGCTCGATGAGCGACATGAGCCCGGAGAGTGTGGATTCTATCTCCTCATCGAGAAAATTTGCCACGCGTTCGAGCATGTTGTCTATGTTGCCGGTCTGCTCGCCGGCACTCATCATGCGGATAACCATGCTGGGGAAAATCGGGTTTTTGCCGAGCGCGGCGGAAATGCCTTCGCCGCGTTCGATGTCCACGGTGGCCGTCTTGATGGCTTTTTCCATGACGACATTGCCGGCGGTCTGTGAAACGATTTGCAGCACTTCGAGGATGGGCACGCCGCTGCGAATGAGGGAGGCGAGGGTCCGCGTAAAACGCGCCAGACAAATTTTATGCGCAATGGCGCCGAAGACGGGCAGTTTTATCCGGCGGGAATCCCAGAATTCCCGGCCGGGCTTGGTTTTGATGAAATAAAACCATCCCCAGGCCGCCAGGACTGCGCCCGCGATAATTACCAGCAGGTATTCTTTTACAATGTCGCTGAGATCAATCAGGAACTGGGTCGGGGCGGGCAATTGCGCCCCAAAACCGGCGTAAATCTCCTTGAAGGTGGGGATCACCTTTACCAAAAGAAAGGTCGTGATGCAAATGGCAACCACCGTCACCGCCGTCGGATACATGAGGGCGGTTTTGACTTTTTTGCGGAGGTGAGCGCTGTTTTCGAGATAAGTTGCCAGGCGTGCCAGAACCTCTGCCAGCAACCCGCCCTTTTCGCCAGCCCCCACCATGGAAATGTAAAGGTGGCTAAACGCCTTGGGATTCTTTTGCAGCGCCTCGGAAAAACTTTCGCCGCTTTCGACGCGCACGCACACGTCGTGGATCGTGTCGCGCATGACCTTGTTGGTGGTTTGATCGCCAAGCGCCTGCAGGGCTTGCACGATGGCAATACCTGCGTCCACCATGGTCGCCAGTTGGCGGGTAAACATCACCAGATCGGCCAACCCCACCTTGCCGCCCTTGGTTTTACCCCGCCGGGCAACCCGCTCCTGGATGGAAACGACCAGCAAATTGCGGTTGAGCAACGCGGAAATGGCGGCTTGCTCGTTCGCAGCCTCCACACTGTTGCGAATCTCGCGGCCAGTGGCCGTCTCACGAGCGGTGTAAACAAATGATGGCATATTTCTGGTCTTTTGGTAAAAACTGCGAACCCAAACGGCAAAGCCCGCAGTCAGCCTTTTAACCGGTTCCTGCCAAGCACGATTTGTTCCAATATGTCTGCCGGAAAACCCGGAAAAAAACCACTTGGGCCACAATACGGTCGTTTGCGTGCCTTGATTTGGCGCAACGGCTGCATATAAACGGGATGAGTTCCATCATTTCCAGCACAAGTTCTTTGTCGCCAATGTGTTAACCGGGTGAAATTACTTGAAAAAAATTGTTGTCACCCTTTGAGGATTTTACTACGCTTGTCCCTAAATGCACCACGCGGTGCCGGGGCAAGCAGTGTTTGCCCCGAAAGTGCAGACAGAGTAAAGCGAACAATTAAACCAAACAACATCGGAGGAACAAAGATGAAGTTTAATAAATGGACACTGGGTCTGGCGGCGGTCGGGGTGATCAGCCTCGCCTCGGCGGCGCGTGCGGACGAACATATGAATGCTCTGCAAACGGCGCTCTCCAACACCACCATCAGTGGTTACGTCAGCGCGTCGTTCAACTGGGCAATTTACCCGGGCAATTATCAGGATTCACCGGCGGGTTTCATTCCCTTCCAAGGACAAACCAAAGAGAACGGTTTCAACCTGGACGTGGTGAAACTGTCCATTGCCAAGCCGCAGGATGAATCCCCGTGGGCGTCCGGCTACCAGGTTGACCTGCTCTTCGGCCCGGATGCCGTCGGCTACAACCCCTCAGCCAATGGTTATTATGGCATGCTGGATGGCCCGGGGTACGGCGGGTCGGATTTTGCCATCAAGCAGGCTTACATCGCACTGCGCACGCCGATTGGCAATGGGATTGACTGGAAGGTGGGTGTGTTTGACTCCATCATCGGCTACGAAGTGTTCGATGCCGGCAGCAACCCGAACTATACCCGTTCCTGGGGTTATGCCGTGGAACCGACCGAACTTACAGGTGTTCTGGCCTCCTACAAGATTAACGACGAGTGGTCAGTCTCGGCGGGCATTGCCAATACCTTGATGGCCGTCATCAATCAGCGTGCTTGGGACTATAAGTATGATTACAATTTTGTGACACGCGACTGGAACAAGGCCTACATAGGCTCCATAACGTTCACTGCTCCGAGCAACTGGGGCTGGGCGGCGGGCTCGTCATTCTATACCGGCATTGAGTATGGATTTAATGGCTCTAACTCCGACTACGGCAGTGCCGGTTACTATGCTAACGGAAATCAGGTCAACTATTATGCCGGCGCGACGCTGAATACGCCGTGGAAGGAATTGACGGTGGGTGCTGCGTTTGACTACGTGCATAACTTCGGCGGGGGCGGCGCTGCTCCCGGGGACACCTGGCATAACGATGTCTCAGTCCTCGGCTTTTATGGCACATACAAGGCCACCGACAAGTTAAGCTTCAGTGGCCGCGCTGAATATATCCACGGGCAATATTTGGAGGACTATGTCACCTTCATTGATGAGGAAACAACGCCAACCACTGTGCATATTGGCTACAGCAGCGAAGCGATGGAACTCACCGGCACTATGGAATACGACCTGTGGGCGAATGTCATCAGCCGCCTTGAACTGCGTTGGGATCGCGTCGGCAGCCTTAATACCCCGAATGCCATTGATGATTCCGGCTCCATCGGGCACAAGGACTCCGTTGGTTTCTACGCGAACGTCATTTACAAGTTCTAACCTGATTTAGAACCTTTGGCCCCTTCCGGCAAAACCGGAAGGGGCTTTTTGTTACGATAAAATCGCGGAAGCTGACGCACAGAGCCGCATCCCCAAATTCAAACCATGAAATTTGACCGGGGTCTTTTTCCCCCGGCTCCACCGGTTTTCAAAACAGATTGTTTGCCATGATGCCGAGGACGCTCAACGGCCCCTGGTCTTCCAAACCATCGGTGGCCTTGTCCACTTTTTGCAGCGTGAGCTTGGCGTTTTTGTAAAATTCCTGGTCGTTGACGAGCTTGCCGACCGTGCCTTGTCCCTGGTTAATCTTCTGCAAAATCTGACTGAGGTTCGTCATGGAAGCCGCGGTTTGATTGTAAAGCGCCTCGTCCGTCACCAGTTTGCCGATGGTGCCCCGGCCGTTGCTGATGTCATTGACCACCTGGCGCACCTCGGTCACGGCGTCCTGCAGATTGGTGACGGTGACGAGCGCGGAATCGTAGAGCTGGTCCGTGTAAATCAGTTTGCCGACCGTGCCCTGCCCGCTGGATCTGGCCGGAGATGCTTTCGATGTTGGAAATGGCGCCGCCGATATGGCCGCTGTTTTGCTTGACGAAATCAGTCAATGGCCCGAGCAAATTGTCAATCTTGTCGCCGGTGAACGAGTCACCGAACCGTTTGATGCCGGCAGCCGCCTCGTCAACCTTGGCGATGATGGCGTTGAAGTCCGGTTGTTCCGCGGTGGCAACCGTCTGGTTGTCCTCCAACGCCTGCGCGTTGGGCGAGCCGAAGTCAATGGAAACATAATTCTGCCCCATCAGGCCGGTGAATTTGACCAGGGCCTTGCTGTCCGTTTTCACGACGGCGCCGGAGTGAAGCTTCATTGTGACCTTGACCTTGTTGCCGGCGAGCTCGATTTTTTCGACGCGGCCAATTTCAACCCCGGCCATTTTAACACTGCTGCCCACCTTCAAGTCCTGCACTGTGTCGAACAAGGCATTCAGGCGGTAGCCGCCGCGGAATGATTCCATGCCGCCGAGCGTCTCGATGATGGCCCAGGCGGCAAAGACCACCAGGACCACAAAAATGCCCAGGCGGGTTTCAAGTGAATTTTTCATAGGCTTTTGGATTAAGTTTCACGTTTTAAGTCTGCATGCAAAAAATTTTGAACGAGCGCGTGGCCGCAGCGCTTCACTTCGTCGGGCGCGCCAATGGTGAGAATGCGGCCCTCATTGATGACCGCGATGCGGTCGGCCACACCGAACGCGAAGGTGCGGTCGTGCGACACCACGAGCGACGTGACGTGAATGCGCCGCTGGAGAGCAAGCATTTCCTCGCCGATGACCACGGATGAAAGCGGGTCCAGCTCGCTCGTTGGCTCGTCGTAAAGAATCAGTTGCGGCTCGATGACCAGCGCGCGGGCGATGGCAACCCGCTTTTTCATGCCGCCGGAAAGCTCGCTGGGCATTTTATCTTCGGTGCCTTTGAGGCCGACATCCTCGAGTTTTTCCGCGACAATGCGCGTAATTTCTTCGGGCGGTTTCAGGCGATGCTCGCTGAGGTAAAGCCCCACGTTTTCGCCGACGGTCAGCGAATTGAGCAGCGCGCCGGACTGGAAGACCATGGCGAGGCGGTATTTGCTCGCAATTTCGGGCGATTGGACGGATTCGCCGTTTATGAGAATTTCGCCGGCATCGGGTGATTCGAGACCGATGAGGTGTTTGAGCAACACACTTTTGCCGCTGCCGCTCGGCCCCATGATGACGAATATTTCGCCGGGCTGAACCTCGAAATCAATGCCGTTGAGCACCGCCTGCCCGTCAAAACTTTTGCGCAGGCCGCGCACCTGGAGGCTGACGCCGGAATGGTTGTTCACCGGATGACTCATCATTTCAAAAGGATGCGGGTGAGGATGTAATCAAAAATCACGATCAGGACGATGGAGTTCACGACGGCTTTTGTGACCGAGCGGCCGATGCCGCGCGGCCCGCCGATGGTCGTCAGGCCCTGATGACACGAGACCACACCGATGATCAACGCAAAGCAAAAACTCTTGAAAACGCCGTTGGCCACGTCCTTCAGTTCGACGACGTCGCGCAAATCGGCAAGGAAGGCCTGAAAGGGGATGGCAATGTGGCTGTTGGCCTCTGCCACGGCCGCGCCGCCCAGCCAGCCGACGAGAACGGAAAAGACCACCAGCATGGGCAGCGCGACGGCAATGGCGACCAGCCGCGGCAGCACAAGGTAATGAATCGGGTTGATATTCATCGTGCGCAGCGCGTCAATTTCCTGATAGACGCTCATGGAGCCGATTTCTGCCGCCATCGCCGACCCGATGCGTCCGGCGATAAGCACTGCCATCATCACCGGCCCCAGTTCCTTGGCCATCGCGATGCCCACAATCCCGCCCACGGCGCTGGTCAAACCCCGTTCCACGAGCACCGGCCCCGTCTGTAACGCAATGACCGCGCCAATGAAAAACGACAGCACACAGACCATCAGCAAACTCGCATTGCCGATTTCGAAAAGCTGGTCAAAGACTTTTTGCCGCTGACGCCACGCCAGCGGCAAAGCCAGCAGCGTGCGCCAGAACAAAAGGATCATTTCGCCAATGTTTTCAAACATAGTCCGTCCGCATTCTCATTTTGCCGGATGGTCTGCCCGCTGGTGCATTTTGACCAGCGGAATGTAAAGCAGGCGCAATTTTTTCCCTTCCGCGTTGGATTGATACTGAAAAAGACCGAAAAGGAGCGAGCATTTTTTGGCGCCAGGCGTCGTGTCGTAACGATATAAATTCCAGAGCAGCGATTGGCTCTTCGCCCCGGTCCCGGGATTGTCCTCCGCCCGCCACAAGGACCACAACGGCGACCAGTTGCGCTCGATGCCACTGTTGCCGGGCAGCACCGGTTCAATCGGCGCGAGAATTTGCAGCCGGCGGTTGCCATTGAACTCCCGATGCCAGGTGAACAGCGGCAACAGGTCAACCCGCCGTTTGGCTTTGCCGGTGTCCGTGCTTTTTTCTTTCGAGTCCACAAACAAAAAGAACAGGATGCGCGTGCATTCCCGATCCAGCGCGCTGGCGTGAAGGCGGTTGTATTTGTAAATCGGCCAGAGATAAAAATCGCTTTCAAGCGTGTCGTTGTGCGACCGGCCGAACAACGGCAGCACGCGCGTGGTGGTTTTGCCGGGGCCGCGCGCGATGACCACAAACGGATATGGCCCTTCCCACTCCCGGTATTTTTTCTCACGGTCGTCAATCCAATTGAAGAAAGGCCACAGCACGGACGTTGAATCGCGCCGGGGCGAGCGTGCTGCAGCATAAAACGGAATGGAGGCGCGCAATTTTTCAGGATTATCGGTGCCGATGCCGGTGTTTTGCCACAAATGCAACGGCCAGAGGAAAAATGACTTGTCGTGCCCGCCAATGATTTCCGTTTCGCCGAAACCGTTGGTGCGCACAGTCACGTCCTTGTGTTCATTGCCGACCACCGGCCAGAACTGCCAGCCGTGCAATCCATTGCCATGACGCAAATGGAAAAAGGGGTAAAGATAATTGTCAGTGACCACGTCACGTTTCCGCGTCTCGCTGTAAATCGGGAACATCACGAAGAAAATATCGTCTCGAAACAACCGGTCCTTGAGATGGCCGTAAAGGGGCACAAGGGCGGTGTAATTTTGATTTGTGTCCGGGGAGCGTTGCTGGAAATAAAGCGGAAAAATCGTGAAACAGTTTTGGGGAACGTCCGCTTGATTGAGGCCGCCGGAAAAACTGAGCAACTGACAGAACTGCCAGCGGTATTCCTCTCCGTAAATCCGATAAGTCAACAGTGGATAAAAAAGGTCGTATCCTTTGGATTCGGTTGCGGGATCCGTCACACGTGAAAAGAGTGGTGGCAGGCCCCACGATTCTTCCATCCCTCTTTCCTGGCGGTAAAAAAAGGGCCCGACGGCTTCAGTCCGGCACCCGGAATCCAGTGTCAGCGGAAATTGATCGTAGAGCGGTCCGGCACTGAAGGCGTCTTCAGCAGGCGACGATAAGGAAAGACAAAGGCCCCATCCCAGCCAACCCGTTTTAAGCAAGCTGGCAACTTTCTTAAGTCCTTTGGCTGTTTTCTTTTGCATGACCAATAAAGAAATGCTCGCTGAAGCAAGCCTTCCAATCCGGTACATTATCGTTAACGAAACATGCGTTTTGGCATTTTTTCGCCGTCGGCCACGAGGTTTAACATAGAGATTGACTTTAAACGATTTTTGATTATTTTTTCACTGCACTTGAGGTTTTTGACCTCGGTTCCTCCTGACCCAGTGCTGATGACGGATTGTCGGCACTGGGTTGTTTTATTAATGGTCGCCATCGGCCAAGCAAATTCAGCAGTGCCGGCAAAAAGGTCAGCCCCGCAACCATGCAGGCCGCAATTCCCACGGCCATCACGCAGCCCAAACTGTGAATGCCGCGATCTTTGGCTATGATCAAACTGCCGAACCCGGCGATCGCCGTGAGTCCGGACACCAACACGGCCTTCCCGGTGCTGCGCGCCAGAATGTTCGGCGTGCGCTCCTCGGCAAAGCGATTGAGGATGTGTATGCCATTCGTCACTCCGATCCCGATAACCAAAGGCAGGGTCATGATGTTCGCCAGATTGATGGGAATGCCGAACCAGCCCATCAATCCGGCCAGCCAGAGCGTGCCAATGCCGACCGGCAACAACGCCAGGATCACCGCGCCGACGCTACGGAAGTGGAAAAGCACCAGGAGAACAATTGCCGCCAATGAATACCAGGCCGCCCGGAGGTAGCTGTTTTTGAGCAGTTCCTCATATTCATAAAGTTGCACCGGCGTGCCGGTGACGTTGGGATCCACACTTCGCAAAGCCGTGATGAATTTTTCCTGGTTGTCACGCTGCCACAGGTTGTCCGGGGAAAAGACTTGCAACAGGATTTTTCCAGTCACGCCCACAAATTGGTCGCGAAAGGCCCGGGGCAGATCTTCCACGTGCAGCGGCGCCCGGTCATCCTGGTTTTGCAGCAATTGAAATGTCGTGCGCATGTCGGAAAAGAGCGCCTGCTGGAATTGCGCCAGTTTGTCCGCGTGTTCCACGAATGCATGGGTGTCGCCTTGCAACATCGTTTTGCGCAAATCTTCAATCGCCTGCCGCAGCGAAACCAAATTCTTTGTCAGTTCCGGATCACTGTCGCCGACCTCATCCCTGGCCAGCCCCAGATAGCCGTAAAGCCCGTACAAAGACCGGCTGAAGGCATAAACATCCACCGGGTTCGGATCCGGAGCGCCGAACTTCAGCGGTGCCAGCTCGTGCTTGATCTGGCCAATCAGCCTGAGCTTTTCCCCATTGCTTGAATTGAGAAAGTTTTCAAACAAACTGATGGGTGGCTCGATGTCGGCCACGCCCGGCAACTGCCTGATTTTTTTCTCCAGTGAAATGGCCTGGTCCAGGTTGGAGGCCACCACCGCGCAGGGAAGCAGGGATTGATCCGCCGAATTCAGCAGCTTATGCTCAAACACCACCGACGGCAGCCCGGCTGCCTGTAATTTCTCCAGATTGTAATCGAAATAGACCTTGCAGGCTTGTCCCCATGCCAAGGCGCACAACACGACCATAACGGTCATCACGAGCACGGGACGCTGCAGCCAGATGTTCTCAATGCGCGCACGCGTGACGTCTTCGGAAGCCCGGCGATCAATGATGTTTTGGCGGCCCCGCAGCAACATGACCGGCAGCAGTGTCATCATCGGAACGAAGCAAATCACCAGGCCGCCGCCGCAGATGACGCCCATTTCTTTGATGCCTTTGAAATTGGTGAAATACATCGCCAGAAACGCGCCGGC